>Ga0066905_100000510_pt1 | contig 11012 bp, 7 predicted proteins | sample PanSoiMetaPlot36_FD_67483 | JGI IMG/M metagenome (GOLD analysis project Ga0066905, IMG submission 67483) | Tropical forest soil microbial communities from Panama analyzed to predict greenhouse gas emissions - Panama Soil Plot 36 (version 2) | ecosystem: Environmental > Terrestrial > Soil >... | reverse complement strand
CGACAATCTCTTCACCAACAGCGCGATCGCGTTCGATGCTTCGAACGGCAAGATCATGTGGTGGCATCAGTACACGCCGAACGACAACATGGACTATGACGAGATCGGCAGCCACATTCTGATCGATACCAAGGTGAACGGCGAGGATCGCAAGCTGCTCGCGCATCCGGGCCGCAACGGCTTCAACTATGTGTTCGACCGGCTCAGCGGCCAGTTCCTGAAAGCGACCCAGCACGTCAAGGTCGTGAACTGGACGAAAGGCATCGATCCCAAGACCGGCAAGCCCGTCGACTATGATCCCAACCGCGATGTCCAATCTTACGCCATGGGTCCCGAGACCCTCGCCGACAAGGCGCGGCGCGAGATCTGTCCGAGCCAGGCCGGCGGAACCAATTTCTGGGCATCCTCTTACAGCCGCAAGACCGGGCATCTCTATATCCCGGCCCACGAGGGTTGCGGCATGCTGACGGTCGATGCCGCCGCCCACGTCAAAGGCAATTTCGCTGGTGGCTCCGTGGGCTACTCACAGGTCATCACCGGCTCTGTCACCATGATCGACCCATCGACCGGCGAGTTGAAGAAGCGCGCCGATCTTCCCTACGCGAATTCTTCCGGCGTTCTTACGACCGCCGGCGGCCTCGTCGTGACGGGAATGCTCGATGGTTCGTTCCTGGTGCTCGACGACCAGACCCTTGAGGAGCTGTACCGCTTCAATGTCGGCACCGGCTTCAATGCAGCGCCGATGACCTATTCGGTGAACGGCAAGCAATACATCGCGATCGCTTCGGGCGTTTGCTGCTCGCGGGGCGGGCGGTTCACGAATTCGCTCGGCACGGTCAGCCGCAATCCGGACATTCGCAACCAGTCGAACGCGACAGTGCTCTACGTGTTTGGGCTGTGACTTAATCGGCCTCATGCTGAGGAGCCCGCCTTGCCCGTAGGCCGAGGCGGGCGTCTCGAAGCACGAGGCCGCCCCAATCCTTCGAGACGGGCGCACGCAAGGGCGTGCACCCTCCTCAGGATGAGGCGGATCAAGGTGATGAAAGCGGAGATGACAATGAAACAGATCGGTCTATTGGCAGCGCTTGCCTGCGCTTTGCTTTGCGGCACATCGCCAGCGCGCGCCGCCGACGTCAGCTACGAGCGCCTCCTCAATCCCGACAAGGAGCCGCAGAACTGGCTGATGAACCACCGCGACTTCGGGGCGCAGCGGTTCTCGCCGCTCGCCGTGATCAACAAGTCGAATGTGAAGAACATGCGGCTGCTGTTCTCGATCGCGATCGGCAGCTCGGCCGGCAACGAGGCGCTCGAGGGTACGCCGCTGGTCGAAGACGGGTTCATGTACATCTCCGACCACTGGGGCGTCGTCTACAAGATCGACGTGCGTGACGGCAAGGCCGGCCGCATTGTGTGGAAGATGGACCCGGGCCAGGAGAAGCTCGACCGCAACCGCGGCGTTGCGCTGTGGAACAATCTGGTCATCTCCCTCGCCTCGATCGATTCGCGCGTGATCGCGACCGACAAGGACTCAGGCAAGATCGTGTGGGACAAGAACCTGCGCGACCACCCGGAGATGTTCATCACCGCCGCGCCGCTCGCGCTCAAGGACCAGATCATCATCGGCGCCTCGGGCGGCGATCGCGGCGTGCGCAACTGGATCGCCGCGCTCGATCCCAAGACCGGCAACATGCTGTGGAAGACCCATTCGATCCCGGCACCGGGCGAGCCCGGGCACGAGACCTGGAAGGACAAGAACAACGCCTGGCAGACCGGCGGCGGCGCGTTCTATGTCACCGGCTCCTACGATCCGCAGAGCAATCTGACCTATTGGGGCTCCGGCAATCCGGTGCCGGGCTATGATGCGCAGCGCCGCCCCGGCGACAATCTCTACACGTCGAGCGCGATCGCCTTCGACGCGGCGAGCGGCAAGATCTCCTGGTGGCACCAGTACACGCCGAACGACAACCGCGATTATGACGAGACCGGCACCCACATCCTTATCGACACCAAGGTGAACGGCGAGGACCGCAAGATCGTCTCGCATGCCGGCCGCAACGGCTACAATTACACGTTCGACCGCGGCAGCGGCCAGTTCATCAAGGCGGTGCAATACGTCAAGGAAGTCACCTGGACCAAGGGCATCGATGCCAAAACCGGCAAGCCGGTCGACTACGATCCGAGCAAGGACTACCAGGTCTATGCCGAGGGTCCGGACGTCAATGCCGACAAGCGCGCCCGCCGCGTCTGCCCGGATACTGCCGGCGGCAACAACTACTGGCCCGCGACGTACAGCCAGAAGACCAAGCTGATCTACATTCCGGGCAACGAAGGCTGCGCCACCGTCACGCCCGACTACACCGCGCATGTGTCTGGCCGCTTTGCGGGCGGCACCACGACCGACGCCGGCCGCATCACCAGCAGCATCGTGGCGGTCGACCCGGCGACCGGCGAGGTGAAGATGCGCAAGGATCTGGCCTATCCGAATTTCGCCGGCGCGCTCTCGACCGCTGGCGGCATCGTGGTCACGGCGCTCCTTGACGGCACGATCGTCGCGCTCGACGACCAGACGCTGGAGGAACTGTGGCGTGTGAACGTCGGCACCGGCTTCAACGCGCCGCCGATGAGCTATTCGGTCGACGGCAAGCAATATATCGCCATCGCGTCAGGCCTGTTCCGCAACGCCAGGAACAAGCTGTCGCGCGCACCGGAGATGAAGAACCTCGGCAACGCGACGATGATCTTCGTGTTCGGGTTGTGATGGCGCAACACGGCGCGCGCCGCCCGGGCGCGCGCCGTTAATGCAGACGCGTCAATCGGTCAGCGCCTGATAGACCAGCGCATTGATCATCTGCCGGTACTTCCAGCGGATTGACCCCGGCGAGTGCGCCATCCACACCACGACCAGCTCCTCGCGCGGGTCGACCCACCAGTTGGTGCCGCTGGCGCCCGGCCAGGAGAAGTCGCCGACCGAGCCCAGCATCCGCACGACGCCCGGCGTCGTGCGCACCGCAACGCCGAGGCCGAAGCCGTAGTCGCCGCGGGTCGGGTCGCCGGTGGTCGCCAACAGGCTCTTCACGTCCGGCGCGAGCTGGTTCGAGGTCATGAACTCGACGGTCTTGCGGCCGAGCACACGGGCTTCGTTGAAGCTGCCTTTGTTCAGCAGCATGGACGCGAAGCGCAGATAGTCGCTGGCCGTCGAAGCCGTACAGCCGCCGCCGCACTCGAATTTCTTCGGTTCCGTCAACAGCCGCATCGTCTGCGGGCGGCCGGTCTCCGGATCGGTCGGCAGTGCCTTGGCATAGCGTGCAACCTTGTCGGCCGGCACCACGAAGTGGGTGTCCTCCATGCCGAGCGGTTTCCAGACGTTCTCCTGCAGGTAGCGGCCGAGCGACTGCTCGGTCTGCGCTTCGACGATGAGACCGAGCACGTCGAGGCCGAAGCCATAATCCCACGTCGAGCCGGGCTGGTAGAGCAGCGGCTGCGCACTCAGATGATCGAGGAATTGCGCGCCCGTCATATTATCAGCGGCCGCGCTGCTGCCTTCCGGCAAGAGCTTGTGCACGGCGGTCGTGCCGCGTCCGCCATAAATGAGGCTCGACGTGTGCCGGTAGAGATCCTGGATCGTGATCTTGCGCGCGGCCGGCACGCGATCGACGATTGTCTCCTTCTTTGCGTCCAGCACCGCGACCTGCATGTTGGCAAATTTCGGGAAATACTTCGCGAGCGGCTCGTCCATCAAAAGGCGGCCCTGCTCGTAGAGCTGGAGGCCGGCGACCGCCGCCATGGGCTTGGTCATGGAGGCGATGCTGAAGATCGCGTCGGTGCGCATCGGAATGCCGGCGGCCTTGTCGAGGTAACCGTAGGCCTCGAAATGCACCAGCTTGCCCCGGCGCGCGATCGCAAGCACCGCGCCGGGAAGCTGGTCGCGCGCGATCTCGGCATCGATCTGCTTGCGGATCAGCGCGAGCCGCTCGGACGACATGCCAACCGACTCGGGCTTGGCGCGGGGCAATGGGTCAGCCGCCTGGGCGGCGAGCGGCACGCATAGCAAGCACGACAACACAAGCGCGGCGGCCTTCATGGGTTTCCTCCCTTGCTCGGTTGGCATGAGGATAGCGGTTTTCCGCTTCATCTGTCATCCCGGAGCGTGCGCTCGATAGCACGTACGAGTGGGCAGCGGCCCGCTTGCGTGCTTATGTGCTCCGAATTGATTCAGCGCGGCAGCGTCAGCTCGAACCGCACCATGCTCTCGAACTGTCCTTCGGTCTGGCGGCCCGAGTGCGGGTCGATTTCGGCCTGGCCCTTCTTGCGCAGATAGCTGGTGGCGAGCTCCGCCAGCGCGCCGCCCTCGACCGCCTTCTTGCAGCGCTGCTTGATGAAGGTGCGGAAGACCGGCGTCTCGCCATCCTCGGGCGGCAGGTCGGCGCAATCCCAGCCCTCGCGGCCGTAGCGCGCGTTGAGGAAGTTGCGCAGAAGGTAGGCTTCCTCGCGATCGCGCGAGGTGTCGCGCGGATCGCTCACGACGCGAATGCCCTTGACGATGCCGTTCTCGTCGAAGCGCGCCGAGAGCACGACCGGGAAGTCGAACACCTTGGTGCCGGAGAACTTCCTGATCTCGGTCGCAAACTGGTTGGCCTTGGCCCAGTATTCGAGCTCGTCGTCGTAGCGGAAATAGACCTCGCGCAGGCCATCAGACTCCGGTCGGCAGCGGCGGAAGTCGCGGAAGCCGGTGAGCGCCATCGAGGGCGGCCCGCCGCCGGTGCCGCAGGCGTAGTCGGTGAACTCGTCCGGCAGATCGGCGACCGGGGTGCCGAGCTTGAGGTCCCAGATCTCGAACCGGTTCGGCCGCTGTTGGGCGGAGGCAACCGTCCAGCCGAGCATCCAGGCAATGGCTATCAGCAGGCTCGTCATGCCCGTGCTTGTCGCGGGCATCCACGTCTTTCTTTCTACGGTGCCAAGTAAGTCGTGGATGGCCGGGACAAGCCCGGCCATGACAGTGGAGAGTCTTGAGCTGATCGCGTGAAGCATCTGATCTACTCGTGCACGCTGCCATCGGGCATCAGCGCGCCCTTGAGCTTGGCGCCCTTGAGATTGGCGCCGGTCAGGATGGCGCGCGTCAGACGCGCTTCCGTGAGGTCGGCGTTCTCGAGATCGGCGCCGGTGAGATCGGCGCCGTAGAGGTCGGCGTCGGAGAGGTTGGCGCCCTTGAGGTTGGCTTCGCGCAGCACCGCATCGAGCAGGCCGGAATTGTTGAGATTGGCGCCTTCGAGATTGGCGCGGCGCAGCGTGGCCTCTATGAGGTTCGCCATGCTGAGGTTGGCGCCGCGCAAGTTCGCCTCGTCGAGGCGCGCGGTGATCAGCAGCACGCCTTCCATCATGGCGCCGTCGAACGAGGCCCGGATCAGGCGCGACCGCTGCATCTTGGCGCCCTTGAGCACGGCGCCCGTGAAGTCCGCGCCGCTCGCGTCAGTCTCGTAGAGCATCGCCTCCTCGAGCTTCGCCTGTGCGAGGAAGGCGCCCTTGAGGTCGGTCTTGTTCAGATTGGCGTTGGTGAGGTTCGCGCCCGCGAGCTTGGTGCGCAGCATCTTGGCGCGGTGGAACACGGCGGCCGTGAGATTGGCGCCGGTGAGGTCGACGCCGGTCAGGTCCTTGCGCTTGAACGGGGCAGCCGGCAGCGAGCAGTTCACACAGGCCTTCGAACGGCCGGCCAGAAAGTCGCTCTCGCCTTCTGCCACAGCCGGGGTGCCGGCGAGGAGCGATAGGCCCAATGCAATCGTAGCTGCGGCGCGGCGGTCGTTCATGACTACTTCCCGACAAATCTTGCCAGAATATACTCGACCACAGCGGCGATTTCACGTTGTGTCAGACTGTTGGAGTGCGGCACCGGCGGCATGTCCTTGCCGAGGTCGGCCTCGGAGAGGCCGCGGCATTTCCTCTCTTCGTAAGCGTACTTGTCGAAATACGGCATCTCGGTGCCGACCCGCCCGCAGGTCACCACCTCGATCAACTGCTCGCGCGCCAGCATGGTCTTGTGCAGATCGGATGCCTTGCCGGGCGAGCGCGGATCGCCGCGGCCGTTGCCTTCGGGACCGTGGCAGAACTGGCAATCGGCCTTCTCCTGGAACAGCCGCTGGCCGAACGACACATCCTGCGCCCAAGCGGCGCTCACAGTCATCGCCAGCGATGCGACCGCAAGCAGGCCGGCGTGTTGTAGGGTGGGCAAAGGCGCAATCAAGTGTACATGCCTCTCCAAGCATACGGCATGCGCCTTGCCCACCTTGAGCTCGACGGTGGGCACGGCGCTGCGTCATTTGTGTTGGCAGGCATGAGCGCGCGGTCCGCGCCCGTGCCCACCCTACGGAAACCCTATGCGCCTCACAGCCCGAACACGAACAGCATCGGCTGGTTGCGCTGCTCCTTCAGCTCCGGCGTGAACACGTGCTTGTTGAGCGCGATGCGGCTCAGGCCGGCAAGGATCGCGACGTACTGCTTGCCATTGACCTCGAAGGTCATCGGCGGCGCATTGAAGCCAACGCCCACGTTGATCTTCCAGAGCTGCTGCAAGCTTGTGTCGTCATAGGCGATCAGCGATCCGTCGGTGAAGCCCGAGAACACGAGCCCGCCACCGGTCGCCAGCGCCCCGCTGTAGTTCGGGTACGGGATCTTCACCTTGGCTTTCATTTCGCCGGTGAGCGGGTCCATCGCCGAGAGCTCGGTCTCGTAGCGCTCGATCGGCGTGGAGACGCCGCCGCGCATGGCGTCGCCGATCTTGACGCTGAGCTTCGGGTCCTGTGTGACCTGCCCACAGGCGGTGAGCGCCGGAATGTAGAGGAGCTTGGTCTTCTGGCTGTAGGCGGAGGGCCAGAAGTTGTTGCCGCCGGAGGGTGACGGGCACATCTTCTTGGTCTGCGCGCCCGGCACTGGCGTCGCAGTGCCGGCATAGATCTGGATGTCCTTGTTCGGGTCATAGTCGACCGGCTTGCCGGTCTTCGGATCGATGCCCTTGGTCCAGTTGATGTTCTCGAGATACGGCTTGACCATGAGCGTCTGCCCGTTGCCGCGCTCCATGGTGTAGAGGAAGCCGTTGCGGGCCGAATGCGTGACCAGCTTGCGGTTCTCGCCGGCGATCTGGCCGTCGATCAAAATGTGCGTGCCGGCCTCGTCGTAGTCCCATGGGTCGTTCGGCGTGTACTGGAAGAACCAGTTCATCTTGCCGTCGTCGGGATTCCAGGAGATCAGGCTGTTAGTATAGAGGTTGTCGCCCGGCCTGTAATAAGCGTCGAACATCGGCACCGGATTGCCTGTGCCCCAGAGCACCTGATTGCCGGCGACGTCATAGCTGCCGGTCACCCACATGGCGCCGCCGCCGGTCTGCCAAGCCCTCTGCTCCTTGTCCTTCCACGTCTCGCTGCCGGGCTCGCCCGGCTTCGGGATCACGTATTTCTGCCAAAGGAGCTTGCCGGTCTTGGCGTCGAGGCCGGCGATCCAGTCGCGCACGCCGCGGTCGCCGCCGGCGGCGCCCATGATGACCTTGTCCTTCACAACGAGCGGCGCCGCGGTGAGCTGGACGTCGGGCTGGTCGGTGAGATTGGTCTCCCAGACCATCTTGCCGGTGTCCTTGTCGGTTGCGATCACGCGCGCCGGATAATTGGCGGTCGAGATGACCAGGTTGCCCCAGAGTGCTGCGCCACGGTTGGATAGCGGGAAGCGCTCCTGCTTGGGGTCCATGCGCCACACGATGCGGCCGGCGTCGCCGGAGCGCACGTCGATCTTGTAGACGATGCCCCACAAGTCGACGATATACATGAACCCGTCCTCGACCAAAGGCGTCGCCTGCAGGTTCTCGCCGACCGAGGAGCCGCCGAGCGCGACCGAATAGGCGAGCTTGAGGTTCTTGACGTTGTCCTTGTTGATGCGCGTGAGCGGCGAGAACCGCTGGGCGTCATAGCTCCGGTGGTTCATCAGCCAGTTCTGCGGCTCCTTGTCGGGATTGGCGAGCCGCTCCGGCGTCACGTCGGCGGCGAACGCTGGCAGAGCCGCGAGCATGCTGGCCGCAAGCAGGACAGAGCGAATGGAGCGCGTGGTCATGTGGGTTATTCCCTCCCAGAGACTGTCATGGACGCCCGCGCCAAAGCGCGTGCTTGGCCCGGAATTTAACGGGTTCCGGCAGCCCGGTCGAGCTAGGCGCCAGGGCTGCGACACTGGCGATCTGCTACCGGCGATACGGCAGAGGGCGCGTGTCCCTCTGCCTGCGCCGCGGCCTCTATAGCCCGAAGACGAATAGCATGGTCTGATTGCGCTGTTCCTTGAGCTCCGGCGTCTTGACATGCTTGCCGAGAGCGACGCGACTGAGCCCCGAGAGGATCGCCAGGTATTGCTTGCCACCGGCCTCGAAGGTCATTGGTGGTGCGTTGAAGCCGACCCCGACGTTGATCGACCAGAGCTGTTCCATGGTAGCGTCGTCGAAAGCCGCGAAGGTGCCGTCCGTGAAGCCAGAGAACACGAGCCCGCCCGCGGTCGCGACCGTGCCGCTGTAGTTGGGATAGGGAATGTGTATCTTTGCTTTGCGCTCGCCGGTGAGCGGATCGATGGCGTAGAAATCGGTCTCATAGCGTTGGGTCGGCGTCTGCACGCCGCCACGGAAGCCCGCCTCCTTGTTGCTCAGCGTCGAATCGCGGGTGAAATCGGCGCAGGCCGTAAGCGCCGGCACGTACATCAGTTTGGTCCGCGGACTGTAGGCGGTTGGCCAGAAGTTGTTGCCGCCGGAGGCGCTTGGGCACATCGTCTTGGTGAGCTGGCCTGGCGTCGGCGTGGCCGTGCCGGCGTAGGTCTGGATGTCCTTGCTCGGATCGTAGTCGACTGGCTTGCCGGTCTTCTGATCGATGCCCTTGGTCCAGTTGACGTTGTCGAGATAGGGCTTGGCGAAAACCATCTGCCCGTTCGCTCGCTCCATTGCGTAGAAGAAACCGTTGCGGGCGGAATGCGCAACGACCTTGCGCGGCTCACCATTGATTTGCCCATCGATCAGGATGTGCGAGCCGACCTCGTCATAGTCCCAATGGTCACCGGGCGTGTACTGGAAGTACCAGTTCATCTTGCCGTCGTCGGGATTCCAGGAGATCAGACTGTTGGTATAGAGGTTATCGCCCGGCCGGTAGGTGGCATCGAACATCGGCACCGGGTTGCCGGTGCCCCACAGAATCTGATTGGTGACGACGTCGTAGCTGCCGGTCACCCACATGGCGCCGCCGCCGGTCTGCCAGGCGGCCTTCGCCGGATCCTTCCAGCTCTCGCTGCCAGGCTCGCCGGGCGCCGGGATCACGTATTTGCGCCACGCTAACTTGCCGGTCTTGGCATCGAGCGCCGCAATCCAATCGCGCACGCCGCGGTCGCCGCCGGCGGCGCCGACGATGATCTTGTCTTTGACGGTGAGTGGGGCTGCGGTGAGCTGCAGATCATTCTGCCCGTCCGCGACATTGGTCTCCCATTCGATCTTGCCAGTGTCTTTGTTGGTGGCCACGATGCGCGGTGGGAAGTTGGCGGCCGAGATGACGAAGTTGCCCCACAGCGCGACGCCGCGGTTGGAGAGTCCGCGTTCCGGAATCCGCTCCTGCTTGGGGTCCATGCGCCAGACAATGCGGCCAGTCGTGCCCGAGCGCACATCGATCTTGTAGACAATGCCCCAGACGTCGACGATATACATGAACCCGTCTTCGACCAGTGGGGTCGCCTGCAGGTTTTCGTTTGCTGAGGTGCCGCCGATGGCAACCGCATATGCGAGCTTGAGGTTCTTGACGTTATCCTTGCTGATGCGCGCGAGCGGCGAGAAGCGCTGCGAGTCATAGCTCCTGTGGTTCATCAGCCAGTTGTGCGGCTCGCGATCGGGATTGGCGAGGCGCTCCGGAGTGACGTCGGCTGCCGGCGCCGGCCACGCCGCCAGCACGCTGGCCGCCAGCAAAGCGAGGCGAATGGAATGATTGCTCATCTTCGTTTCCTCCCGATATCATTGGATGCCCGCGTCGCGCGCGTGCTTGTCCATAAGTGCATATCGATACGAGGGAGCGGATTTGCCGCTCCCTCCGACTTGACGCGCCTGCCTAAAGGGCAAACACGAACAGCATGGTCTGGTTGCGCTGCTCGCGCAGCTCCGGCGTGAACTGATGCCGCCGGCGCGTGATCGGGCTCAGCCCGGAGAGCACCGCAACGTATTGCTTGCCGTTGACCTCGAACGTCATCGGCGGCGCGTTGAAGCCGATGCCGACATTGATCTTCCACAGCTGCTCGAGCGTGGTGTCGTCATAAGCCACGAACGTGCCGTCGGTGAAGCCGGTGAAGAGCAGGCCGCCCGCGGTCGTGAGCGCCCCGCTGTTGTTCGGGTACGGGACATGAACCTTGCGCTTGATCTCGCCGGTGAGCGGATCGGCGATGATCATGTCAGACTCGTTGCGCTCGATGTGCCGGAAGGTGGCGCCCTTCCAATCACCGGCCTTGTTGGAGAGGCTCGGATCGAGCGTCACCTCGTTGCAGGAGGTCATCGCCGGGATGTACAGCATCTTGGTCCGCGGGCTGTAGGCCGCTGGCCAATAGTTGTTGCCGCCCGACATCGACGGACACAGTTTCTTGGTGCGATCCGCCAGCGTCTGGTTCTGCAGGCCCGAATAGACTTGCACGTCGAGCTTGGGATCGTAGTCGACCGGCTTGCCGGTCTTCTGGTCGATTCCCTTCGTCCAGAGGATGTTCTCCACGTACGGCTTGGCCAGCACGGTCTGCCCGTTGTTGCGCTCCATGGTGTAGAGGAAGCCATTGCGGGCGGGGTGGGTGATCAGCTTGCGGGTGTCGCCGCCGACCTGTCCGTCGATTAGGATGTGCGAGTGGGCCTCGTCATAGTCCCACGGATCGCCGGGCGTGTACTGGAAGTACCAGTTCATCTTGCCGTCGTCGGGATTCCAGGAGATCAGGCTGTTGGTGTAGAGGTTGTCGCCCGGCCGATAGGTCGGGTCGAACATCGGCAC
>Ga0066905_100000509_pt1 | contig 11032 bp, 7 predicted proteins | sample PanSoiMetaPlot36_FD_67483 | JGI IMG/M metagenome (GOLD analysis project Ga0066905, IMG submission 67483) | Tropical forest soil microbial communities from Panama analyzed to predict greenhouse gas emissions - Panama Soil Plot 36 (version 2) | ecosystem: Environmental > Terrestrial > Soil >... | reverse complement strand
CCCGGCGGACGCTCGAGCACCATCGTCGGCGCGTCGTCGGCCGTCGGGCCGGCCACGGTCGGGGCGGGCCGGGTGGCGGTCGCGGGAGCGCCCGCGCCGTCCAGGCGGTGCGCGAGACCGAAGTCCAGCACCTTCACCAGCCCGCGCGGGGCCAGCATCACGTTTCCGGGCTTGAGATCGCGGTGGATGATCCCGCGCTCGTGGGCGGCCTCGAGGGCATCCGCGATCTGTGAGCAGATGTGGAGCGCCTCGGTGGTCTGGAGCGGCCCGCGCTTCAGCCGCTCGCCCAGCGACTCCCCCACGACGCGCTCCAGCACCAGCGCGAGTGCCCCGCCCTCGTCCTCCTCGAAGCCGTGGATGACGGCGATGTTGGGGTGGTTGAGCGAGGCCAGGGTGAGCGCTTCGCGCCGGAAGCGCATCAGGCTCTCGGGGTCGCGCGCGAGCTGTCGCGGCAGCATCTTGAGCGCCACCTCGCGGCCCAGGCGCTCGTCGCGCGCGAGCGACACCTCGCCCATGCCGCCGGCGCCCAGCGTGCCGAGCAGCGTGTAATGCCCGAAGCGTCGTTCCTTCGCCGTCACCTGTGGCGATCGCCCCCGTCGGCCAGGATGGGCCGCGCACCCCCGAAGCGCCCGAGTCTAACGGAGCGGCCCGCGCCTTGCGACGCGGGCCGTGGGGGACCGTTGCAGAGTTACCACCACCACATCAGATCTCTAAGGAGCGGCGGTCCTCGGTGCCGAGCCGTCGCCGAGTGCCGCGATCAGCGCATCGCGAGCACACGGTGCCAGGTCGTCCACCATCGCTTCGCACGCCTTGGTCAGCGCCAGGCGCGGCGAGGCGCCCATCCGCCGGGCGGCGGTATAGCCGCGCGCCACGCGCAGCAGCATGGTTGCGTCCGCCATCTGCGGGGCATCGCAGTCGAGACCTTCGGGCCCGGAGCCGCAGTCCAGCAGCCGGCCGAGGTCCACCAGGCGTCCGGTGGGATCGGCGGCCGCGGCCAGCGCGATCGCGTGCCGTCCCGAGGCGGTCAGCGCCCAGTCGCCCAGGGCAACGCCGTGGCCGAGCAGGCCACGCAGGCGCGGGCGCATGAGCATCGCGCGCGCCGCGCGCTCGGCGAGCGCCGCGGCCTCCACGCGCAGCTCGGAGTCGTCGCCCGGACCCATCTCGCCGGCGCGGGCGATCAGGGTCTCGACCATGCCGTCGGCCAGCGCCCGGCAGCGGCGCGCGTTGGCGAGACCCACCGCCGCGGCGTCGCAGAGCAGGCTCAGCACGTCGAGATCGAGCCCCGAGGCATCGTCCCCGTCCAGCCGGTCGTCGGCGAGCAGCACGCCCTCGAGGCCATTGGCGCCACGGAGCGGGGCCACCAGCGAGATGCCGCGGGTCAGCAGGGCCGCAAGCTCGGGGCCGAGCTCGGGGAACCGCTCGAGCTCGGAGATCCGGGCGGGACGCCCGAGCCCGGCGAGCAGCGTGACCAGCTCGCTGCCGGCCGAGAGCGACAAGTCCGCCACGCGGTCGGGGCCATCGCCGCGGATCGCCACCGGGACCAGCGGGCCCGAGCTGCGCTCGGCGGCCATCAGGACGGCGACGCTCACCTCGACCTGCGCCTGGACCGCGAGCAGGAAACGGCCGGCCAGCTCCTCGACGTCCAAGGCGCCGTGCAGCTCGCGGGCGAGACCGGTGGTGAAGTCGCGGAGGCGCTTCTCGCGCTGGAGATCGGCCTGGGCGCGCTTCACGTTGTCGCGGGTGCGGGCCAGCTCCATTTCGGCTTCACGACCGCGGCGGCGTGCTTCGCGGGCATCGCTCGCGCGTGCCAGGAGACGCTTGATGCGCGCGACCAGCTCCTTGGGCGAGAACGGTTTCGCCAGGTAGTCGTCGGCCCCGCGGGCGAACCCCTGCAGCCGGGCGTCCATCTCGCTCGCCGCCGACACCATGATGATCGGCAGGAACGGATCGTCCGGGTCCTGGCGGAGGATCTCGCACACTTCGAACCCGCTCTTCTTGGGGAGCCGCACGTCGAGCACGACCAGGTCGGGGCGCTTGCCAAGGGCGATGCGGACCGCTTCCTCACCGTCCACCGCGCTCATCACGCGGTAGCCGTGGGCGGCGAGCGCGATGTTGAGCAGGTCGACCACCCGCCGGTCGTCGTCGACGACCAGGATGCAGGGGGCGACCGTGGTGTGGGTTGCGGATCCGGCGAGACTTCTCATCGCGCGCCCCATTCCCGGGGATCGGGATCGCTGCCGAGCGATCCGGAAGACGACGGCGTTTCGTGTCCGAGCTGCTCGAGCAGGCGCTCGAGCGCGCCGCGATCGACCGGCTTCAGGAGCGTGGCGTGGACCCCGGCGGCGCGCGCCGCGGCATCGTCCTCGGCGTCATTCACCAGCGCCACGATCGCCGCGCCGGCGGCGGCGGACGAGCGGGCGAGGTCGTGCATCAGGTCGACGCCCGGGACGTCCGAGAGGCCGCGGTCCGCGCACACCAGCGACCAGGGTCCGCGGGTGAGCATCGCCCGCAGCTCGGTGGCGGTGGTCGCCGTGTGCACCAGGAAGCCCTGCTGCTCGAGCAGGCGGACCAGGTAGATGCGGGCCGCGATCGAGTCCTCGGCGACGAGGGCGCGGCGCGGCGCGATCGCACCCTGCGGCGCATCGCTCACCGGATCGGCGTCCGGCATGGCCGGGGCGGGCATCGGGGCCGCGGCGGGGGCGGTCATGGGCGCGGCCATTGGCGCCGGCATCGGAGCCTGCGGATCCGCGACGGCGGGTTCGGCCACCGCGGTCACGGTGGAATCCTCCCGGGACGCTTCGGGTTCGCGCGCCGGTGCGGCGAGCGGCTCGACGTGATCGGGGGCCAGGGTCGGCAGCGGAGATCCCGCGGCGCCACTCGCCTCTTCGGCGCCCGGGGACGGGAACCGGATCGGCGGGCGATTCGAAGGCGGCGGGCTCGTCACCGGGGCGGCGGGCGGCGTGCTGCGGGCGCCGGGCTGGCCCAGGGTCGGCGCCGCGACGTTCCGCAGCAGCCACTCGGGCTCGAACACCCAGTGCACCTCATCGTCGTCCGAGCGCACCGCGCGGTAGACGCCGTCGGCCGGAGAACCTCCGGGCGGCTGCGCGGGCTCCGCGGACATGCGCCACACCAGGCGGTCGGCCACGAGGCAGGCGCGCTTGAGTCCCAGCGCCACCACCACCACCGGCTGCTCGTTCATGCGGCGGGCCGAGGTCTTGATCGGCGGCAGCACCGGAAGCGCCTGGCGCTTGAGCATCATTTCGATCGTGTCGGCGGGAATCAGGCGCACCCGCACCACCGCGTGCCAGGGAACCGCGATCTGGAGATCGTCCTGCTCGAGCATGAGATAGGTCTCGCGCTCGGCGCGGATCGGCACCCGTACCGTCCACGCGCCCGGGCGCTCGCCGGTCGGGCCGAGATGGGCGCCCACGCTGGCCAGCACTTCGGACGCCGGCTGGATGCCGGTGTAGGAGATGCCCTCGCAGACCACGTCCAGGGCCGAGCCGTCGCTCGAGAGCCACATGCGCATGCGCGCCGGGCTCCCGCCGACCAGCCAGTCGAGGGCGGCACGGAGGGCGCCCGCGACCGGAGTCCGCAGCTTGACGCGGCGCATCAGCTCGGCGTCGCGGCGCTCGCCGGGAATGCCTTCGAGGGCGTCGGAGAGCGGCACCGAGGCGGCTTCCACGAGCGGCTCGGGACGCGGCGCGGGCGGGGCGTTGAGGCGGGCGAGCGGCACCCGTTCGATGGCACGCGCCATCAGGCCCAGCTCGTCGTCCATGCGACGGAATCCGTCCACGTGCCCGGCACGCTCGCACTCGGCGGCGACCCGCTGCACGCGCTCGATCACCGGCCGGAGCGGCGCCGGCCAGGTGCCGCCGGCATAGGGAGCGAGGGCGGAGAGCAGGCGGTCGAGCCCCGGCAGCGAGAGATGCTGCGCCGCCTGGCGAGCGCCGTCCATGGACCGCGACGGCATGACGTCGTCGAGCGCCAGGGTCACGCTGCGACTCAGGCCACGGGCCATTTCCTGCGCGCGGTCGTGGCCGCCGAGGTCACTCATTCGCACTCCTTGAATCCCGTGTCGGGGTCACGGCCGCTCCTCGTGTCCAGTGGTGTGATCTCCCGCCATGCGACGTCCGAGGGTCCTCGGCGGCTCGCTCGGCAGAACATGTTCCTGTCCCAGCAGTCGTAGCTCCGGTCCTCGCGGCCCGGGTTCCTCGGCTTCGGTGGCTTCGCGGGTCTCTTCCCGGTCGTCCGTCGGTCGCCTCAGGCCGCGGTCGCTGTCGAACGGCGGCAGCTCGGGCGGCGAAAGGCGGACCACCATGCCTTCCAGCTCGTTCACTTCCTCTTCCAGCCGTCGCACCAGCCGTTCGGCGGCACGCGACACGCTCTCGCCCGCGGCCGAAAGGCGTTCGCCCTTCTGGCCCGCGTCCTGGATCATCTCGCGCACGCGCTCGAGCAGGCGGGAGCGATCGGCCGGGCGCGGCGCCTCGCCGGCCACCGGAACCGCGGCGGGCTCGGGAATCTGCTCCAGGCGCTCGGCGACCCGATGGCGCACGCCGCGCATGCGTTCGACCGCCGAAGCCACCTCGTTCTCGACGTCGAGCGAGAGCTGGGTCGTCCGGTCGGTGGCGCCGCGTACTTCGGCGGCCAGGCGCTTCATTTCCTCGGAGAGCTCGGCCATCTCGGCTTCGGGGCGACCCTGCCGCGATCCCGCCAGCGCCGCGTTGAGCGCGATCAGGGTCGCGCGGTTCGCGACCAGGTGAACCTGGTCGGAGATCTCCTGCACCCGCATCAGGCCGCGTCCCAGGTGCTCGACCGTGCCGCTCGACGATTCGAGCAGCTCCTCGATCGCTCCCCGGGTGCTCTCGCGCCAGGGGCCGAGATCCACGTCCGGCGCGCGGACGCCGGTGGTGAGCGTCGCCAGGGACTGCTCGAGCTCGGTGCCGAGCCGCTGCAGCTCGCGCACGGTGGTGAGCAATGCGGTCGCTTCCACGAACCCGCGCTCGGCCTCGGCGGCGGTCTCGCGCGCATCGCCCAGGGCGCTCTCGACGCCCGCGCCGACCTGGCGCGCGACCTCGAGGTTGTCGTCGCGCACATCGTTCAGGTGGCGGAGTCCGCGGTCCAGGGTCTCGGCCAGCGGGGCCACGGCGCCGGACTTGACGTGGAGGCCGGCCCAGCGCTCGGTCTCGACCCAGCGGTCGAGGGCTTCGCGCATCAGCGCGAGCTGGGCGCGGATCACGCCCAGCTCCTCGGCGGCGCGGGCCGCCTGGCGGTGATGGGTGAGGATCGTCTGGACCTGCTGGGTGAGCTGGGACAGCACCCCCCAGCCGCTGCCGGCCGGGAGCGCGCGCAGGTCGGAGACCCGCCCGGAGGAGAGGCTGGTGGAGAGACCGTTCAGGTGGCCGATGATGCCGCGATCGAGCCACAGCGCCAGCGCGATGCCGATCAGGATGCCGGCGGCCGAGACCGCCGAGACCCAGAGCACGAACAGCGGCAGGTCGATCGTGCCGTTGGGATCGGCGTTGCCGGCAATGACCCACCACATGCCGGCGGCGGCGACCAGGGCGCCGCCCAGACATCCGAGCCAGATGCGAAGACGAAGCCCGGCCGCGGCCTCCGGCGTGGGGCCCCGCTCGTCACGGCGGGACGGAGGCAACGTCATGGTCGGGGTCATGGCAGGTTGCGCAACTCTCGGGGTGGTTGTGAAAGCAAGGTGTCAGCTCTTCCCGGCCGATCGAAACGCAAGGCATGTGCCGCGGGTGGGGCATCTCGCCGAATGGTGCCGAATTCCGGGCTCGGGGGGCAGCGAAACCGGGGGACGGGGCCCGACCGTGCAGGAACCGATGCCGGTGGCGGGAGCCACCGGACGCGCCATCTCTCTGGCGCGCTTCGGGGTCCGGCACCGCCGACTATCAAGCTCCTTTCCACGATGACAAATCCATTGCGTCTTACGATGTGTCGTTGCGACCCGGTGTGGCGTCCCGCGGCGTTACCGATCGAACCCCTGACACGGTCCAGTTTCGGGTGGGATCCCCCAGAACCTGCGGCTTGCCGCGCGAAGTGCCGACCGCTGCGGCGGTTCCGAACCACCCCCCGTCCGACGCTCATCCTCCCGGAGCCTTGGATCCGTAGAGGATACGCCGGGCCTCGCATCATGGCACGGACGATGCGAAAAGCCCCCGGTGAAGGACGTCGTGCCTCCCCCGCACGTCGCGGGAGGTGGCACCAGGGAAGGGGCAACCGATGAACCCGCGCCATTACATCGATCTGAAAGAGTCGAGCCGGAGCGTCCAGCCGACCTACTACTTCATGATCAACTGTCTCCTCTACAGCCGGATGGAGACCGGCCTGGTCTCGAACCAGGACTTCTACGACGAGGACGTCAACGTCTACCTGGCGCACCTGCTCCACTCGTTCATCAATCCCGAGTATGTGGAGCAGTCCAAGAAGTTCCTCTCCAAGTACGACACCGACGTGTTCCGTCGCCTCTCGAACTCGAGCGACGCGCGTCTCAAGTACCTGATCTACAAGACCAACGCCGACTTCCTGCTGGTCTCGATCGGCATCTTCGACCACCCGATGGCCGAGGCGGCCCATCGCTCGAAGCTCCTCCCGAGCGAAGAGGCCTACGTCGGGCGCGGCAAGACCTACTACCACTTCGCCTACTCGTATGCGCAGCAGGTCCACCGCAAGAACCAGGGCGTGGCCGAGGTACTGGAGAAGCTCTCGGTGGGCTTCGAGAAGTACCTGCGGATCCTCTCCCACATGCGTGGCGAGTACCTGGACCTGGTCAAGCGCCTGTCCCAGGGCGAGGTCTACCACCTGGAGCGCTCGGTCAACGAGGCGTCGCAGCAGGAGCTGCTGCGCGTCAAGCAGGACGAGCTGCTCGAGCTCTACAGCGCCTGGAAGAAGCAGCCCTCGCCCGAGACCGAGGAGAACCTCGAGCGGGTGGTGGGCGAGATCCGGCAGTTGAACCCGCAGTTCAAGTTCGAGCTGCCCAAGCGCTGATCGACATACCGCCCGGCTGCAGGCGGGTGGACCAGGTTTCGCGGAGGACTCTCGCCGAGCTCGACGCGAAACACGGGGGCCATGAAGACGGCGGCCCCTTCTTCCGAGGCGACGGCCCGGTTCGCAAGAACCGGGTCGCGCTGCTTTGGGACTCCTAGGGCGCAAGCCGGCCACTCCGCCTCGGAGCGGTATGCTGCGCGCCATGGTCCCGAGCCGGGCCGCGATCGCCGGGCCCTCCCCACGCGGGTGGATCGTCCCCGCCTGCCTCGCCCTGGCCCTGGTGGGGTTCGTCGCCACCCAGTATCCGGGAGCCCTCGGGTTCCCGCTCGTGACCGACGACTACCTCATCCTCCACAAGGTCCGCGACGCCTCGTTCCTCTCGTTGTGGTCCCGGAGCGATCTCCTGTCGGGCTTCTACCGGCCCTGGGCGCGCGAGCTCCACTACTGGACCCTGTTCCGCCTGTTCGGGGCCCAGCCCCTGCCGTTCCATCTCGCCTGTTTCCTCCTGTGGTTCGGCATCATGGCGCTCTACTTCGTGCTGGTCCGCAGGCTCGCCGGGACCGGGACTGCGGCGCTCGCCACCTGCCTCGCCACTACCCAGGCGCCCTGGGGGGTGCTGCTCATCTGGAGCGCGGGGGCCCAGGACCTCTGGATGATGAGCCTCGGGCTGCTCTCGCTCGTCACGTTCACGAGTGGCCGGACCACCTGGGCGTCGCTCGCCCTGGCCCTGAGCCTGCTCAGCAAGGAGACCGCGGCGACGCTGCCGGCGATCGCCGCCCTCTACGCCCTGATCGTCGAGCGCAGATCGTTCCCCGAGACGCTGCGCCGCACCGCGCCGCTCTGGGCGATCGTGATCGCCTGGGCGCTCCTTCACCCCATGGTCGGCGGCCGGCTCCTCGCCGGATCATCGCCTCCATCGCCTCCGCCGGGATCGGAGGGTCCGACTCCCGGGGCGAGACTCGCGGCGAGCCTGCGCGAGACCGTCAACGCCGGCTTCGTCCCGCGTCCCGCCGATGGCTGGAGGCAGGTCCTCTTCACCGCGCTGCCGACGGCGGCACTCTTCGTCGCGACCGTGCTGGTCGGCTTCCGCGCCGGGACACAGGGCCGGCCCGCGGGGCGGTGGCGGGTCGCCGCCTGGTCGGCCTCATGGGCGCTCCTCGGATGGCTTCCCCTGCTCATGCCCGGAATCCGCTGGCAACCGTACTACGCGCTGTGGGGCGGGCTCGGCATGTCGTGCGCGCTCGCGATCGGGCTCGCGCGCTGGCGCGTGCTCGCCGTCACGGCCGTGATCGGGCTCTCGGTCCTGCGCACGGCCTCCGCCTGGACGCCGCGGGTGACGCTGGGCAGCGAGTGGTACCAGACCCACTCCGCAGCCCTCACCGAAGCCGTGCGCAGGGATCTGCTGGAGCATCATGCCTCGCTCCCGGCTCACTCGCGCGTCTTCCTCGCCACCGTGCCGGGAGGCGTGGGTCTCATCCCGACCCCCGGCTATTGCCCGGCACTCGAGGTGTGGTACCGGGAGCCGACGCTGCGCGGCTACTTCTACTCGCAGTACGCGCCGCGCGCCGCCCGCGACACGCTGGGCCACGACTTCTTCTTCGTGTTCGACGCGGCCGGCCGCTCGACCGAAGTCGTGCGCGGACCCGAGGACGTCGCGGTGGCCCGCGAGGATCCCGACTGGCTCCCGCGCCACATGGAGCTCGCCTCGCTGCTCGTTTCCAAGGGCGACCGTGCCGCGTGCGCCGAGGAGTTCGAGAAGCTGACGCAGGCGTTTCCCGCCGACCCCGCGCTGCTGTTCTCGCTCGGAGCCTGCCGCGAATCCCTGGGCGACCTCGAGCGCGCCCAGGCGTGCTACCGGAAGGCCTTCTCGCTGCCGGGCGCGAATCCCGAGATGCTGGCGATCGCGCGCCGCGACTGGGGCACGGCGCCCTGAGGGGTCAGCCGCCCGCGGGTTGAGCGCCGCGCGCCCGGAGCCAGCCGCCGAGAACGGTGGCGGGGATCACCAGCATCGCCGAGACGAACATGGCGATCGTGCGCTGGGAGGCGGGGGCGGCGACGATGATGAGGAGCGTCGCGACCGCCCCGAGCGTGCCCAGCACCAGCGCGTGCAGGATCGCGCTGCGCCGGGCGATGAGCGCGGCGATGAAACCCCCGGCGGTCGCGGAGAGCAGCGTGTAGGCGATGCCGAGCCCCATCATCGCCGGCGACGGGGCGCGCCCGTCGGTGCCGAACGCGCCGGGGGCGGCCGCACGCACGATGGCATCACAGGCGACGGAGAGAACGATCGTGGCGAGGAACCCGGCGATCACCGCGACGATGCTGCGGCCCATCCCGCCTCCCCTGCCGCCGGCAGCCGCGCGCGACTATCTCCCCGGACGCTCGTAGTTGGGCGCTTCCTGGGTGATCGTGACGTCGTGCGGGTGGCTCTCGCGGAGCCCGGCGCCGCTCACGCGCACGAAGCGGGTGAGCGTGCGCAGCTCCTCGATGTTCTTCACCCCGCAGTAGCCCATTCCGGCGCGCAGGCCTCCCACCATCTGGAACACCGAGGCGGCCAGCGGGCCCTTGAACGGCACCCGGCCCTCGATTCCCTCGGGCACCAGCTTGGAGAGCTCGTCGGCCCCTTCCTGGAAGTAGCGCTCGCGGCTGCCGCGCCCGGCGGCCATCGCCGAGAGCGACCCCATGCCGCGGTAGACCTTGAACGAGCGGCCCTCGAGCAGCACCACTTCGCCCGGGCTCTCCTCGGTGCCGGCGAACAGGCTCCCGATCATGACCGAGTGCCCGCCCGCGGCCAGCGCCTTCACGATGTCGCCGGTGTACTTGATGCCGCCGTCGGCGATGATCGGGACGTCGCTTCCCTCCAGCGCCCGCGCCGCCTCGAGCACGGCGGTGATCTGCGCCATGCCGGCGCCGCTCACGACCCGCGTGGTGCAGATCGCCCCCGGGCCCATGCCGACCTTGACCGCGTCGGCGCCCACCGCGGCCACCGCCTTGGCGCCTTCGGCGGTGCCCACGTTTCCGACCACGAGATCGACGTCCGGGAACGCGGCGCGCATGCGCTCGGTGGTCTCGAGCACGCCGCGCGAGTGCGCGTGCGCGCTGTCGATCACCAGCGCGTCGGCGCCGGCGCGCACCAGCTCGGCGCCGCGCTCGGCCGCGTCACCGCCCGCGCCCACCGCCGCGGCGACGCGCAGGCGTCCGAGCGAGTCCTTGCAGGCGTGCGGATGACGGATGCGCTTCTCGATGTCCTTGACGGTGATCAGGCCCTTGAGCCGGCCGTCGCCGTCCACCACCGGCAGCTTCTCGATGCGATGCCTGGCGAGGATCGCGCGCGCCTGCTCGAGCGTGGTGCCGACCGGCGCGGTGATGAGCTTCTCGCGCGTCATCACCTCGGACACCTTGCGGTCGAGGTTGTCCTCGAAGCGCAGGTCGCGGTTGGTGAGGATGCCGATCAGCTTGCCGTTCTCGGTGATCGGCACGCCCGAGATGTGATAGCGCGACATCACCTCGTGCGCCTGATGGAGCGAGGCGTGCGGCGGCAGCGTGAAGGGATCGACGATCATGCCGCTCTCGGAGCGCTTGACCTTGTCGATCTCGGACGCCTGGCGCTCGATCGAGAGGTTCTTGTGGACGACGCCGATGCCGCCCTCGCGCGCGAGCGCGATCGCCATCTCGGACTCGGTGACGGTGTCCATCGCCGCGCTCACGATCGGAATCTCGAGCTCGATGTGGCGCGAGAAGCGCGTACGGGTGGCGACGTCGCGGGGATGCACCTCGGCCAGCCGGGGCACCAGCAGGACGTCGTCGAAGGTGAGCGCTTCGGGCCCGACCTTGTCGCTCCAGGCCACGCGCGCGGCCTCGGAGGACCCGGCTTCACCGGGCGTCGGCCGTCGCTCGATCTTCTCCGCCCACATCACGCGTTCCGCCATGGCCCGTTGTCCTCCCCGATCGCGTGCCGCACGCCGGGTCCGCCATGGCCGGCGCTCACTTCTTCTGCGTGTGCGGCAGCTCCTGCGTCGTGTTGCGC
>Ga0066905_100000506_pt1 | contig 11034 bp, 11 predicted proteins | sample PanSoiMetaPlot36_FD_67483 | JGI IMG/M metagenome (GOLD analysis project Ga0066905, IMG submission 67483) | Tropical forest soil microbial communities from Panama analyzed to predict greenhouse gas emissions - Panama Soil Plot 36 (version 2) | ecosystem: Environmental > Terrestrial > Soil >... | reverse complement strand
ACCACCCCGTAGTCCTCCTGATCCACGGGTCGGGCGGCTGTTGACGCCACAAGCCGCCCGACCCGGACCCGGCAGAAGGAGGTGGCGAGGTGACTCAGCAGATCATCCGCGCACAGACCGTCGACGCACCGACCCCGGAGAAGTTGCGGGGCTCGATCCTGGACGCGGCCACCATTCACGAAGGCATGGCCTGGATCGGCGACCAGGACGACCCGTTCCCCGCCTACAACTGCCTGAGCCTGCGCACACTCCCCGGTTTCTGCTACGTCGGCGGAACCGTCGGGGTACCGGACGGCGAGAAGGACTTCGACGTGGTGCCCTGGTCGAGCGCCGCGAAGCCGTTCGGCGTGTACGGCGGCCTGCAGTGCAAGCCGGTCGGGTCGGACCTGTCCCCCGCTCGGGTGCGGGACGCCTTCCTGGCCCGCGAGGGCACCGCCGTCGAGATGGGCCTGATGGAAGGGCTCCTCAGCAGCGCAGAGGTGGTCAGCCTGCCCGCTGGCGTGACCGCCGACGTACGCCAGGGCATCGCCTGGCTGGAAGGCCACGCCGCCTGCCACTACGCGGGCGTGCCCACCCTGCACCTCCCCCGTGGTGCTGCGTCCATCCTCGCGGCGGGTGGCGGTGTCGAGTCCGACGGCAACATGCTGCGGACCCGGCTCGGCTCCAAGATCGCGGCGGGGGGCGGCTACGACTGCCTCAACCAGGCCCCGGACGGCACCAACTCGCCCTCCGGCAAAGCCTGGCTGTACGTCAGCGGAGAGGTGGTGCTGTGGCGCAGCGACCTCGGCGTCCACGATGCGTTCGACACCACCAACAACGACCAGTTTGTGCTCGCCGAACGCATCTACATGGCTGCCGTCGACTGTTACATGGCGGCTGTCCAGATCGACTTGAAGTGAGGTGACGATGCCACCGAGGAAGAAGGCCGAGCCGGAGCCCGAGGTCGACGAGACCCCGACGGCTGAGCCCGAGCCGGAGCCGGAGCCCGAACCGAAGTCGCCACCCGACGAGACCCCGGTCACGGTTCCGTTCGGGGACAACCCCGGAGACACCGCCACCCTGCTCATCGCCGCCGCCGAGGAGACCGGTGCGGGCCGGTTCGCCGTCCGCACCGGCACCGGGGTGTTCTACGTGCCCGCCCACATCGCCGAGAAGGCGGGTGTCGAAGTGAAGAAGGACGACTAGGAGACACGTCATGGCCGGTGAGAACAAGTGCTTCGCCCTCGTCCGGGGCCGCGCGATGCGCGTCACCCGCCTCGACGGCTGCGGCAACCCGGTGCTCGGAGCGGATAGCCAGGTCACCACGGATGGGTTCATCCAGGTAGCCCTGACCGCGCAGACCGACGAGGGCACCACGATCAGCGTCACCAACGCCGCAGGCAAGGTCTGTGTGCTGGACGAGCCGTGCCCGCAGTTCACGGGCTACGACATCGAGGTCCAGTTCTGTGGCGTGGACCCGGCGCTCTACGCGCTCATGACCGGCACCCCGCCGGTCATGGACCCCGACGACAACGCGGTCGGCTTCCGGATGAACTCCGGCGTGGACGCCTGCGACCTGGGCTTCGCGCTGGAACTCTGGTCCTCGGTGCCCACCACCGCCTGCGAGCCGGGTGTCGGTGCGCAGTACGGCTACATGCTGGTGCCGTTCTCCAAGGGCGGGATCATCGGCGACTTCACCGTCGGCAACGACGCGGTGAACTTCACCCTCTCCGGAGCCCGGAGCAAGGACGGGTCGGCGTGGGGCACCGGGCCGTACGACGTGGTGGACAACGGCGCGGCGGACCTGTTCGACCCCGGCCCGCTGCTCGACCCGATCGACGCCAAGGACCACCTGCACATGCAGTTGACCACGGTGGAGCCACCGGAGCCCGAGTGTGGCTTCCAGCCGCTCGGCACGCCCGCCACGGGCGCGACCGCCGGACAGCCCGGTACCTTCACCCCGGCCAACTCCTACGGCCCGATGACGCTCACCGACATGTCGGGCGTCACCGCGAGCCCGACCACGGCCTGGACCTCCGGCCAGTTCGTTGTGCTGGGCGACGGGTCGCAGGCCCACTGGTCCGGCTCGGCGTGGCAGGCTGGTGCTGCCTCCTAGCCAATGGAGCGTGTGGCTCCCGTCCAATCCCCTCGGGCGGGAGTCACCACCCAGGGGGCGTTATGGCCGATACCGGGCAGTACATCACCGACATCATCAACCTGCTGCTCGACCGGCTGGACCGGATCGGTGATCTGCTAGAGCGGATCGCCGTGGCGTTGGAGAAGGTGAACGAATGACCGAGGTTCCGACACCTACCCCCGGCTACGACGGATGCGAGTGGCCGCTCGACCCGGCCTGCTTCGACGAGGAGTGGGAGGCGCTCGACTCGGAGACCAAGGCGCGTGCGCAGTCCCTCGCCTCGGCCACGCTGCACCGGCTCTCCGGGTACCGGGTCGGCGGCTGCCCGGTCACCGTCCGTCCTTGCAAGCCGAACTGCGCGAGCGGGTTCACGATGCCGTCCTGGGCGATGATGGGCGGCGCGTGGGGACTCGGGTTCCGCCCGCTCAACTGGAACGGCGTATGGGTCAACTCCTGCGGGTGCCGCACCGACTGCGGTTGCACGGCACTCTGCGACCTGACGCTCCCCGCCCCCGTCGGGGTTGTGTACGAGGTCAAGTTGAATGGCACCGTCCTAGACCCAACTCAGTACAGAGTGGACGGAACTGACCTCGTTTTTGTGGGGGGCGGGGAGTGCCCCTGGCCGGTTTGCCAAGACCTCGACAAGCCGGACACCGAGGACGGAACGTTCTCGGTCACCTTCCTGAACTCCTATCCCCCGGACCAGGCTGCCGCGTATGCCTGCGCAGTCCTGGCTATGGAGTTCGCGAAGGCGTGCGCGGGCCTGTCGTGCCGACTCCCCCCAGGCGTCACGACAGTCGCCCGCCAGGGGCTCACCTTCACGATCCCCACCGGGTCGTTCCCCGACGGTCTGACCGGCATCCGCGAGGTGGACGCCTGGCTCGCGCTGTGGAACCCGGACGGCATCCGGCAGGCCCCGAAGGTGTGGAGCCCCGACATCCGGACGCCGCGCGTCGTACGGCAGTGACCATGGAGCCGGTGTTCGCGAACCCGCTGTTCGGCCAACTGGTGCTGCTCGCCGACTGCCTGTGCGAGCAGATCGTGGCCTCCGGTGCCCCGGAGACCTGCTTCTGCGGGATCGTGCCCGGTGACGCGGCGGTCGCCGAGTACGGCGGGGACTGCTCGAAGAAGTGCGGGGTGGCCTGGATTCGGCTCGCCTCGGTCTACCCGAGCGTGAGCATCGGGCAGCCCTACGACGAGCCGAAGAACTGCGCCGCCGGTCTCGGAGCCACCATCGAGGTGGGCATCATGCGCTGCACCCCGGTCGGCACCGGGGACCAGCCGCCGTCGCCGAACCAACTGCTCGACGCCACCGAGTTGCAGATGGTGGACGCCACCACGATGCGCCGCGCGGTGGTGTGCTGCCCCGGCTCCGACGACATGATCCTGGGCACCTATACGCCCCTCGGGCCCGCTGGCGGGATGCTCGGCGGTGCGTGGTCGCTGTCCGTGTGGGTGCCGTAGTGGCCGTCCGGCTGCTGATGTTCGACCAGCGCATGTACGCGCCGACCGGCATCGTCCACAAGTGGGTCGGCAAGGTGACCATCCGTTTCGTCGCCGAGGCGATCAACGCCGCCCCGATGCGGTCGGGCGAGTTGAAGGCCGGTATCTCCGGCGACGTGGACCAGACGGGACCCCGCGACGTGGCGGGCTTCATCGCCAGCGAGGCCGAGCACACCATGTACGTGCTGGAAGGCACCAGCAGCCCGATCATGTCCACGAAGGCGTGGGCCTCGGGCGGCATCTACGCGGAGGCGTTCGAGATTGGCTGGGTGACCAGCCGCAGCGGCAAGAAGAAGTTGGGCCGCAGGGGGCGTCCGGGGTTCTGGCTCGCGCTCGGCAAGCGGCCCTGGCCGCCGTTGAAGCCCACCCACTCGGTGTCCGGCCAGCGGGCGAACAACTTCCTGTTCACCGCGTGGCGGCGGACGGCGGCGGACCACACCGCGATCCGTGGCAAGTTGCCGGAGTCGATCGGCGGGCACTTCTGAATGAACCAGGTGGCCTGGTTCATCTGACCCCCCACTCCGTCGGGGAGTGTCCCCCGAGGGTGGTGCGTTCCTATGCTCCGAACATGCGCGAGTTCACCACAGCCATCTCCGAGACGTACGACGAGGACGAGTCACAGTCGTTCCTGCTCGACGGCGAGGAGTACCACTACTACAGGCCGAGCGACGGCCAGGTGATGATGTTCCTGGGCTCCATCGGCAAGCACGCCACCATCGCGGACAGCGTGACCGGACTGGTCGACTTCTTCTTCGGCATGTTCGACGAGAGCGACCAGGCCAAGTTCTCCCGCCGCCTGCTGGACCGCAAGGACCCGTTCGACCACCGCGTCATCACCGAAATCGTCGAGACGATGTTGGAGGACTGGACGGGCCGCCCTACCAAGTTGTCTACCGAATCCTCGCTATCGCCGAGGAGCGGTGGACAGAAATCGACAGCACGTACGCGCAAATCGACCTCATCCGTCAGCCGATCCACCGCTTCGTGACCCTGGTCTATGGATGGTGTGTTGAGCGCATCGACCCGAACATGCGAGAGGAGTGGGAGGCCATGCTGGTCGCGCCGATCCCTGGCCGCGAGAAGCAAGCAAGCCCGCAGATGATCGAGGACGAGGGCGAGGCGTTCATGGCGATGATGCAGTACAACGAGGCGCAGCGAGGCTGACATGGCAGTCCGGGGCGAGACGATCGGCGTTGCGTACGTCAAGATTCACGCCGACGGTCACGACCTCGGGCCCGAGGTCCGCAAGGAGTTGCAGGGTCTCGACGACGACGTTTCCGCAGCGGGCGGGCGACACTCCGAGGCGTACATCAAGGAGTGGAACAAGCGGATGTCCCAGAAGGACATCGGCAAGTCGCTGCGGGACTCGCTCGAAAAGGGCATCGCCAAGTCGGATGTCGCCACCGCGTACTTCAAGTCCCGCGATTGGGAGCGGTTCCGGGGCCTGCTCCGCAAGCGGTTCGGCGAGGAGGGCGAGGCAGCCGCCGACTCGCTGGTCACCGAGTTTCGGCACAACCTGTCCGGCATCGACGATGCGGTCGAGGGGATCATGCCGCGCATCGAGCAGATGCGCCGTGACATCGAGGCGTCCGCCCGCGACATGGACCTGGGCCATTACGTCGTGACGATCGACGTGGACCAGGACGAGAAGGAGATAGATCGGGTCGTCCGCAACATCGACAAGGTGGGTGAGTCGGCCCAGAAGTTGGAGCGCAGCAAGACCGGCGGCTTCTGGCGCGAACTGAGAACCGGTGCGCAGTTGTCGGGGCGGGACATCAACCTGTTCTCCGGCCACATCGACCGGTTCAGCGAGAAGTTCGCGCGGGCGTTCGGGCGCGGGTCCCGCAACGACTTCATCAACTTCTTCGGCTCGTTCATGGCCCTGCCGCTGAGAGCGATCGGCGGCATCGTGAAGTTGGGCGAGTCGTTCGGCGGGTTCATCGACAAGTTCCGACAGGCCGAGGGGGTCGCCCAGAAGATCGGCACGATCATCCCGACCCTCGGCAGGCTAGGTATCGCTGCTGCCGGTGCGGTCGCCGTGATCAGCTTCGTGATCGGCCCGGTGATTTCCTTCGTGGCCTCCCTTGCCGGTGCCGTGATCGCCCTGGCCGGGTCCATCTCGTTCGCGCTGGTCGGTGCCCTCGGGGCCCTCGCCGGAGCCCTGCTGCCGGTGGTGTTCGGTCTTGGAGTGGCGACCCTCGGCATCACCAAGATGGACAACGCCACCAAGAAACTGGTCACCGACTCGCTGCGTCCGCTCGGTGCTGAACTCGACCGGCTGGGCCAGAAGGCCGCTCGGGGGATGTTCTCGAACATCGAGGAGCAGGCTCGCAAGTTCGGCTCCGCCATGCGGATCGCGGAACCGCTGGTCGAGAAGGTCGGGGTCGCGCTGTCCCATGTCGGCGACTCGTTCGCCCGTGCATTCTCCGGACCCGAGTACCGCGCGTTCATCAACAGCATGACCAGTTTCCTGCCGCACGCGGTGGAGAGCCTCGGCGACTCGTTCGCGAACCTCAGCACCGGGCTGATGGGCATGTTCCGCAGCCTCACCCCGCTCACCGACCGGTTCCTGAACTGGCTGAACAACACCACCAAGTCGTTCTCCGACTGGGCCAACTCCGCCAGGGGCCAGCGTTCGCTGACCGACTTCTTCGACCGGGCCGGAGACGCTGCCGCCACCCTGTGGGACCTGATCAAGAACGTGGGCCGCGACATCGGACTGCTGTTCAACTTCGGTGAGCCTGAGGGCACCAAGATGATCCAGGACCTCGCGGACAAGTTCCGTGAGTGGGGCGACTGGATGGCAGCACACCCCGACCAGGTGAAGAAGTGGTTCGGAGACGCGGCGGACACCGCTCGTCGAGTTGGCGAGGTGGTTGACGGGCTGCTGAAACTGTTCGACGAACTCGACAACCCGAAGAACCGGAAGATCGTCGAGGACACCCTCGGTGCGATCGCCGTCTCGCTGCGGATCATCCGGTTCCTGTTGGAGACCACCAACCCGGAGAAGTGGGCCGAGGCGATCAGCGGTGCCTTCGAGAGCGTGAAGAAGGCAGCGGGCAACGTGCGCGACCGGGTGGTCGGCGTGTTCAGCGGGATCGGCAGCAAGATCGGCGCGGCCTTCGGCGGCATCCGCGAGCGGGCCTCCCGCGCCTTCAACGCGCTGCGCGACAAGGCCCGCGACATCGTGGACCGGATCGTCAACTTCTTCCAGCGGCTGCCAGGTCGGATCGTGGCCTTCATCCAGCGGCTGCCGGGGATGGTGGACCGCATCATGAACCGGCTCGCGTTCATCGCCGGGTTCGTGGTCGGGCGGATCGTGAAGTTCTTCCGCGACCTCCCCGGCAAGATCGGCAACGCGCTGAGCCGCCTCGCGGGCATCGTCCGGGGCAAGTTCAACGACGCCGTGAACCGGGTGCCGCCGCTGGTCGAGCGGATCAGGAGTTTCTTCCAGCAACTCCCCGGCAAGATCGGGCGGGCGCTCGCCTCGCTCCCCGGCATCATCCGCAGCAAGTTCCAGGAGGCGGCGAGCAGGATTCCCGGCATCGTGTCCAACATCGTCGGCGCGTTCCGTGGCCTGGCTGGTCGGATCGCGGGCGCGATCGGCTCGGTGTGGGGCGCTATCTCCTCGCGGTTCCAGGCGATCCCCGCCAACGCCCGCGCGGTGGCGGGCGGGATCGTGTCCGCGTTCGCTGGTCTCGGCAGCCGGATCATGTCCGCGATCGGCAGCATCAACATCGGCAGCCTGATCAGTTGGCCCGCCGGGAAGTTGGGCCAGTTGGCGCGCGGCTTCGTGGCGGGCTCCTCGGCAGCCGGTGGCATCTACGTGGGCCCCCAGGTGCGGCTGATCGGCGAGGCCGGACCCGAGGCCGTGGTGCCGCTGAACCGGCCCCTGGGGATGGTGGACCCGGCGGTGCGGGCGCTGTCCGCGCTCGCGCAGGGAATGACCCCGCCAGCCATGGCGAGCGGTGGGGTCGCGGGTGCCCAGCGGATCGTCGAGGTTGGCGGCATCCACATCGTCACGCCCACCACCGACCCGGCTGCGGTGGCGCAGGAGACCGTGAACCGCCTGGTGGCGGTCGGCTACTAGGAGAACGACATGGCATGGGACGGCTGGTGGGAGTACGCGGGTCAGGAGTTCGTGAACGCCCAGCGCACCGAGACCTACGCGCGTGCTGCCGGGGCGTCCTGGTTCCGAGGCTGCATCAGCAGTGACGACCTGGGTCCGATCAAGGGCGAGCGGTACGTCTCCCCGTGGCAGGACCCGGCACCGTGGTCGGACCCCGACTACCCGGAGTCCTACGAGTTCTGGGGCTGCTACCCGCTCGGCATCACCGGGGTCGAGGACTCCACCCGCGTCGGCGATGTGGTCGAGTCGGTCATGGACGGCGGCACCGTGAACCGGCTCCGGCACGCCACCCGCGCGGTGGTGTTCAACTGCCTGCTCGTCGGTGCCTCGGAGGCTGCGTGCGAGTACGGCTCCCGCTGGCTGCGCCGCCTGCTGCTCGGTGCCGCCTGCGGAGTCTCCTCCACCGAGTCCTGCGCCGGGGCGAACCTGTGCTACCTGTCCTCCGAGCCATGCGTGTGCTGGGACCTGCCCGGGGACGAGTTCGAGTGTCTCGACCGGCTGCAGCGGACCCTCTACCGAGTGATCTTCAACAACGGCCCGACCGTCGCCGCGAAGCAGCCCATGACAGACGGGGGCCAGGCGTGGACGGTGCAGTTCACCGGGGTCGCCGCGAACCCCTGGGAGTTCACGCTGCCCACCCCGATCGTCGAAGGCTTCGGGCAGGTGGCCCAGCCGTACGTGTCCGAGCCGATCGGCACGGTCAACATGAACGGCCCGATCGTGGACGACACCTCCTGCCTGACGCCGATCTACCAGCCGGTGATGGACCCCTCCTGCCCCGCCGTGATCCCGCCGCCCACGGTGCCGCAGAACGTCCCGATCGGTTGCTACACCCCACCAGCGAACTGGCGGCGACGGCAGTTCACCATCCCCAAGGAACACATCCCGCTGTGGATGGACGCAGTGCCGGTGATCGAGATTCACGCACCCACCTCCGCCTCGGTGCGGAACATCCGGCTGCGCTTCTACGCGGACATCGACGGCGACGGAGACATCACCGACGACATCTGCGCGTACTGCGGTGACATCGTGGTCTCGTACATCCCCGCTGGGCAGACGTTGGTGTTCGACGGTGCCGAGCAGGAGGTGTACGTGGAGGCACCCACCGGCATCCGGCGACGTGCAGATGCGCTGGTGTTCGCCACCGACGGCACCCCGTTCACCTGGCCGGTGCTGTCCTGCGGGTTCGGCTACGTGGTCACCGTGGACCTACCGCAGACCGCGACCCCGCCGCCGGTCGACCTGTCCCTGATAAACCGGGCGGCCTGATTCATCGTGGCTATCCACCGGCCCTCTCCCCCGTCCTCCGCCCAGGTGGGCGGCAAGGGCGAGCAGAGCGACATGGCGACCAAGGCCATGACGAGCGTCACCATCAGCGCGGTGATCGACGACCCGGACCCCGACCACACGGTGCGGCTGGTGCTGCACCTGTCGGCGGACAACTTCAAGACCCAGCGGTCAGTGGCGTCCTCCTACGGCAGACAGAAGCAGCGCCGGACGCTCACCCTGCGGATCAACCCGGACACCCACTACGAGGGTCGCCTGTGGACGCAGTGTCGTCAGACCGGGAACATGTCGAACGCCTACAACGGCGTCTCGTTCTGGACGAACCGGAAACCGGTGCCGGTGCCGGTGAACCCGGAGGAGAACGCCGAGTACCTGGACGACCAGGACTTCATCTTCGATTGGCAGTTCACCGACGCCGACCAGGGTGACCGGCAGTCCAGTTTCGAGGTCCGGTTCCGGGTGGTCGGCTCGTCCACGTGGACCTCGTTGGGCCCGCTGGCGGCGAAGGGTGCGGGCGAGAACACGTTCCGCAACTACAGCGCGAAGTCGATGGGCTCCAACAAGCGGTACGAGTGGCAGGTCCGGGTCCGTGATACGCACGGCCTGTGGAGCGACTGGTCTATCTCGCAGTCGTTCTTCCTCCGGGGCCAGACCTCCACTCCGATCCTGCTCTCCCCGATCGGCGGGATCGGACGCGGCGTGGTGGTCACCGATCCGGTCACGTTCACCTGGCGGTTCCAGGACCCCGACCCGACCCAGACCCAGACCCAGGCCGACATCCGTTGGCGCGCGGTTGGTTCCGGAGGCGGGCCTCCCCCACCCGAGGACGGCTCCGACGACGACGACTGGTTCATGCTGCCCGGTTCCGGGCTCGATGCACCGGGCAGGTCGATGCAGTGGTCGGTGCCGGGGTCGTACTTCCAGCCGGGGTTCGTCTACGAGTGGAGCATCCGCACCTACGACAACGACGGCAACGTGTCGAAGTGGGCACCGCCGCAGTCGTTCACCGCCACCGGAGCACCCGGCTCGCAGGTGGTCACCATCCCGCTGATGCCACCGCTGGACGGCACGATCACCCAGGGCCCGCTGGGCTGCGGCACCCACCGGGCGTTCATCTACGACCGGGGCGGGACGATCCCGCGCGGTGAAATCACGCCGATCGCGCACATCGTGTGGGGCCGCAAGCGTGACGACATCGCGAACTGCCTGGTCACCACCAACGGGTTCTCCTCGGACTGCTGCCAACTGCTCGGCAGCCTGCGCTCGTGGATGCACGAGGTGGTGGTGTTCCGCGACAACGTGCGGGTGTTCGAGGGCCCGATCACCCGGATCACCTACTCGTCCACGGACGTTGAAATCGAAGCCAAGGACGTGATGGCCTACGCCTACCGCCGGATCATGCGGGAGGGCTACAACGACTCCTACCGCCGGATCGACCTGACACCGCTCACACCTTCCACACCGTCACCGTCGACCGGCGGTGGGCCCTACCTGATCACCGGCATCAAGTCGGTGGTGGAGCGAGCCCGCGACATCCTGGTCAACGCGCTCGCGTTCCAGGACCCGAACGTGCTGCCGTATCTGACCGCGATCACCTACTCCGACGACGCCCAGCAGTCCCGCGAGGTGCCGGACTACTCGCGCACCGCCTGGGAGGAGGTGGACGACCTGGCCGCGACGGCGGGCCTGGACTACGTGACGGTTGGGCGGCGGATCATCCTCTGGGACGTGCACCGGGTGATCGGCACGCTGCCGGAGATGCGGGACGGCGACTTCTCCGACCCGGTGATCGTCACCGAGTACGGGATGCAGACCTGCAACTGGTTCGGGGTCACCAACAACACCGGCATCTACGGGACCGCGCACCCGGAGGGCACCCGCCTCGACGACAGCGCACAGTCCTGGTACCAGGCGTACGGCCCGGTGGAGATGCTCGCGTCGGCGTACGGCGAGACCCCGGGGGCCGCGACCACCACAGCGCAGATCGACCGGGTGTCGT
>Ga0066905_100000504_pt1 | contig 11048 bp, 9 predicted proteins | sample PanSoiMetaPlot36_FD_67483 | JGI IMG/M metagenome (GOLD analysis project Ga0066905, IMG submission 67483) | Tropical forest soil microbial communities from Panama analyzed to predict greenhouse gas emissions - Panama Soil Plot 36 (version 2) | ecosystem: Environmental > Terrestrial > Soil >... | reverse complement strand
GGATCGGGTTGTCCGGCAGCGGCGGCTCCTCCTCGAACACATCCAACCCGGCTCCCGCGATCTTCTTGTCTCGTAATACCTCGTACAGGGCCCTTTCGTCCACGACGGCGCCGCGGGCGGAATTGACCAGGAACGCCGTCGGCTTCATGAGCCTCAGCCGCTCGGCGTTGATCAGGGCCCGCGTCACATCGGTCGCCGGCAGGTGCAGTGAGACGTAATCCGCCAGGCGCAACAGGTCGTCGAGGGGGGCGAGCACGACGCCGTGTTTCTCCACGAACACCTTGTCCGGGACCGGCTCGAACGCGATGACCTTCATCCCGAACGCCAGCGCTCGCGTGGTCATGGCCCGGCCGATGCGACCCAGCCCGACGAGGCCGAGCGTTTTCCCGCGCAGGGGTAAGTTCGCCTGCCGCGGCCACTTCCCCTCCCGGATCGGCTGGTGCTGGCGCATCAGGTTCTTGGCCAGGGCCAGGATGAGCATGAAGCAATGCTCGGCGACAGCCTCCTGGTTCGTACCCGGGGCGATGGTCACGACGACACCGTGTTCCGTCGCGGCCGTGACGTCCACCGCGTCATAGCCGACGCCGACGCGGGCCACTACCTTCAGTCCCGGGAACTTCTCGAACACTTGGCGTGTATAAGGCTCGGATCCGGCCAGGCACGCGGGGATGCCGTCGAGTTGGTCGAGCAGGTCTTGCTCGGTCATCTGGACCGCGACCTTCGGATAGACGCACTGGAACCCGGCGTTGCCCAGGACGGTCAAAAAGTCCCCCTGGAGCCGGGCCAGCGGGGCCGGACCGATCATTACCTTCGGCATGGGTGTCTCGAGCGGCGAGTTTTGAACAGGTTGGCATCCTTGTTGCGGATGATAGCGACGGCCCGGGGGAAGAAAATCGGTGAACCGAGAACCAGCCGGCCTGGTCGGCTGTCCTTGCCCTGACGCTTCGAACCGAGGCGCGGAGGGCAAGACGATGTGGATCCGGTGAACCGCGGTCTTGTTGCTTGACGTTTCCGCCGGGCGGAGCGATTATTGAATTGGGTGCCCCGGTCATGTCAGCCGGGGCCGGTCGCACGGTCTCGCGGAAACCTGAAGGGAGGTGTTCCACGGCTACCCCACACACGCTGCGGCGTCTGGACGGCCGAGAACGAACGACCTCCCCTATATCCGACGGCCCGGAGGAGGTCTCTTGACTACCGCGACGATTTTCCCCCCTGCTCTCCGACTTCCCAGTTCTGTCGAGCGAGCCGCCCTGAGTGCCCGGACGGCCCGCGACCATAAAGCCCGCGACATCGTCGTTCTTGACATGCGCGGCCTTCATCCCCTGTACGACTACTTCATCATCTGCACCGGTGCCAGCCGCCGCCAGATCCACACCCTGGCGGAGGAGATCGACGACGCCCTCCGGGGCGTCGGCGACCGGCGGATGGGGATTGAGGGCTACCGCGCCAGCAAGTGGGTCGTGCAGGACTATGGCGACATGCTGGTCCACGTGTTCGACCCCGAGACGCGGGAGTACTACGCACTGGAAGAGCTCTGGGCGGACGCCCCACGCGTCGACTGGGAGCGCGAATAGGCGCGCCCGGTCGGAATGACTCGATCGCGGATCGCGGGTCGGAGCCCGCGCCATGAATTGTTCTCACTCGCGACCCCGGTCCGCAGGCCGGGGTCGCGTGCGTTTGCCCCAAAGTAGCCGGCACACGGAGTGTGCCGGACCAGTCGGCACACGGAGTGTGCCGACTACTCGGGCGCGAACCACGGTGCCCGCGCGAGGGACCATTCGTAACCTGTCCCTACCAACCACGGGGCCAAGACGACCCTCCCATGAAGTTGATCGACCAGATCCGAGCCGCCTTTGAGCCCGCCGTCGACCGGCTGTCCCCCGACGTGGCCAAGGTGCCCGATTACCTGGCGATGATAAAGCCGGCGGCCAACCCGGAGCACGGCGACTACCAGGCGAACATGGCGATGCCGCTGGGCAAGGCGCTTGGCAAGAAACCGCCCCAGGTGGCTGCTGAGATCGTCAAGTCCATTGTCCTTGCCGACATGCTGGAACCGCCGCAGGTGGCCGGCCCCGGGTTCATTAACCTTCGGTTGAAGAACGAGTGGATCGCCTCGCAGGTGGCGAAAATGGCAGCCGACGAGCGGCTGGGCGTATCACCCGCCGCGACGCCGCGGACGATCGTGATCGACTACTCCAGCCCGAACGTGGCCAAGCCGCTCCACGTCGGGCACCTGCGCAGCACAATCATCGGCGACTCCTTGACTCGGCTGCTGCGCTTCCTGGGCCACCGGGTCATCACCGACAACCACCTGGGCGACTGGGGGACGCAGTTCGGAATGCTGATTTTCGGTTACAAGAACTTCTTGGATAAGGAGGCATACGCCAAGCAGCGCGTGCGGGAATTGACTCGGCTCTACATCCTGGTCCGAAAGGTTGATGAGACAATTGAGATCCTGTCCCGCGGCTATCACGAATTTCGGGACGACTCTCGGTTCCGGGCCGACCCGGTAGCCGAGCTAACGCGGCTTTACGTGAACGGGATCCGGCGCGCCACAGATGGTGACGACGAAGATGACGACGCGGCGAGGAAGCCGGTCCCGAACCCCGTGAAGGCGGCCTATCGGGAGGAGACGGTCAAGTTACACTCCGGTGATCCGGAGAATCTGCGTCTCTGGCAGGAGTTCATGCCCGCGTGCATGGATGAAATCCACGCGGTCTACAAGAAGCTCGACATCCTGCCGTTTGAACACGAGCACGGTGAGAGCTTTTATCAGCCGATGTTGGCCCGGGTGGTGGAGTCCCTCCAGGCTACCGGAGTGGCCGAGCCCGGTGAGGGCGGGGCGCTGATCGTCCGGGGGGCGCGCGGACAAGTTTCGCTTGTCCGGAAGCGGGACGGGGCATTCACATACACAACCACCGACCTCGCTACTGTGCGATATCGGCTCGATCACTGGAAGCCGAATGCCATCTTGTACGTCGTCGACTTTCGGCAGGCGCAGCATTTTGCCAGCTTTTTCGACGCCGCGCGGAAGTGGGGTTACGCCGACGTCGAGCTCCAGCATATCAGCTTCGGGTCGGTCCTGGGCAAGGACGGCAAGCCGATCAAGACCCGGGAGGGCGGCGGAACTGAGCTGACAGATCTGCTCGACCGGGCCATCGAACTTGGTTGGCACCTGTTTGAATTGAGTTACTGGACACGGAAGGCGAAGGGGCACGACGTCCCGGCGTGGGAAGACATCAGCGAACAGGAGACGCGGCAGATCGCCGAGGCGGTTGGAATTGGTGCCGTCAAGTATGCCGACCTGAGCCAGAATCGAACGAGCGACTACAAGTTCGACTTTGATAAGATGCTCGCCACGGACGGCAACACCGCGACATACATACAGTACGCCTACGCCCGGTGCCGGGCGATCTTTCGCAAGGGGCAAGTCGACGAACGCCGATACGGGACCAACCCCCCGGGCGTGCAGATCACTCACCCCGCCGAGCGGGCTCTGGCACTACAACTGTTGCGGTTCGAGGATACGCTTCAGACCGCGGAGGGGGAGTACATGCCGCACCACATCACCGGCTATCTCTGGGACCTCGCGAAGGCGTTTAGTGGGTTCTTTGAGAACTGCCCGGTGCTGGACGCGGACACGCCGGAGCTGAGGGAGAGCCGGTTATTGCTAGTGGACCTGACCGGGCGCGTCATCCGGCAGGCGCTCGAACTTCTCGGGATTCGGACGGTCGAGCGGATGTAACCGGCTTGCCGGCTGAGTTACTTCCCCACCAGATTCAGCACCGCAAGCGACATCGTCTTCACGCCTGTCTTGATCGTCGGCTCCGGAATCGGGTAGTACGCATCCGTGTGCCCACCCGGGAGCGGCTTGCCACCCTCACGCTTTGACGCGGCCACCCGATCGGGGGACACCGAGCCGAGGAAGTACATGAAGATCGGGATCTCCCCGTTGAGCCCGAATCGCGAGAAGTCTTCGCCGCCCATGATGGTCGGTCGCGGGTGAATCTTGTCCGGTCCGAGCACCTCCTTGAACAACTCGATCGTCTTCCGCGTCAGCTCCGGGTGGTTCTCCAGCTTCGGCGTGAACTCGTCGTCCACGATTGTCACCTCCGGCTCCGGGGCGTTCGCGCTCGCCGCGGCCGCCTTTGCCTTGCGCTGGATCGACTCCAGGATCAGCTTGCGCGTCGAGTCCTTGGTCGAGCGGACGGTGATCTGGAGCTTGACCTCGTTCGGAATGATATTCGCCTTCGTCCCGCCGTGAATCGAGCCAACTGTGACGACGCCCGGCTCGACCGGGTTCATCTCGCGGCCGACGATGGTCTGCAGGTCCAGGATCAACTTGGCCGCGATGACGACCGGGTCGATCGTGTGGTGTGGAGCCGCCCCGTGGCCCCCGCGGCCCTTCACCACCACTTCGACGGTGTCCACGTTGGCCATGGCCAGCCCTTCGGTGTAGTGAATGTGACCCGCCTCGAGCAGGGCGTCGGCGTGCAGGGCCAGGCAGTAGTTCGGTTTCGGGAACCGCTTGTAGAGACCGTCCGCGAGCATCATCCGGGCGCCGGCCCCGAGCTCCTCGGCCGGCTGGGCAACGAACACCAGCGTGCCGCTCCAACGGTCCTTCAATGCCGTGAGAACACGGGCCGTGCCGACAAAGCAGGTCATGTGGACGTCATGTCCGCAGGCGTGCATCACCCCGACCTCACGGCCGGAACGGTCGCGCGTGACGACCTTGCTCGCATACGGCAGACCGGTCTGCTCGACGATGGGCAACGCGTCCATGTCCGCGCGGACCAGGATCGTCGGGCCGTCGCCGTTCTTGAGCACGCCGGCCACGCCGTGGCCGCCGACCTTCTCGGTAATGTCGAAACCGACGGCCTTGAGCTCCTTTGCCATCCGCGCAGCCGAGCGCTCCTCGGAGAGGGACAGCTCGGGGTGCTGATGGAGGTCCCTGTAAATCGCAACGAGGCCGTCCACCTCGCCCGCGAGCTTCTCATCGACGACCGCGACGCGCTTGGCGAGGGCCCCGTCCTTGATGCCCGGGGGCTGACCGAAAAGGAGGGCGGCGGACACACACGTGACGCCGAGAGCCAGGGTTCGCGTCATGGGACGGCCTTGCGGAGGAGGATTGGCGAGAGCGGGGAATTCGCGGCGTTTTTCCGGTTTTCGGCGCGTGGGGTGGGGGTGAGCCGCGTATAGTGAAGTTAGATAGGCATTGGCCAATCACAGTGCAAGTGCCGGGGGGCCCTTCTGTGGGCCGGTCCACCGGCCGGGCTGCCGCTCCATGCCCCTCTCGGAACGGCGATTCGACCTCTTTCACTGTCGTTGTTCGGCGTGGCCAGCGGTTGCCCCCGCGAGCCGCCTTCCGTCCGTCGGGAAGGAGTTTTCCCCATGTCGGTCAAGAAATTGCCCGTCCAGAAGCGCAAGGACATTTTTCTCGCCCTGGTCGCCGCCCAGGATTCCGGCACCATGACCGTCGGCGATACCAAGCGCCGGATCCAGATGGACTTCGCCATCACCGAGTCCCAACTCGAGGACATCATTGAGGAAGGGGTCGAAAAGGAGTGGCTGGACGAGGTGACCGCCGCTTAGAGTTTGCTTTCCGCGGTGATTCCGGGGCCCGGGTCAAGTGACCCGGGCCCCTTACGTTTCCCCTAGTTGCCGTGGCTGTGACTGTGTCCGAAGTGATCGTGATCACACACGGCTCCGTCCTCGTGGACATGCGCGTAAACTCGCTTCCCCTGCCCGAATGTCCGGGCAATCGACTCCTGCGTCAGCACATCCCCCGGCGGGCCCTGGCACTCGATCCGCCCGTCCTTCAGGCAAAACACATGATGCGCGTGCTCGCTCACGACCGATAGGTCGTGTGAGACGATGAGAATCGTGATCTTCCGCTCGCGGTTGATCTCCCCGAGGAGGTCGTAGAACGGCTTCTGGTCGGCGAAGTCGATCCCGGCCGCGGGCTCGTCGAGGAGCAAGAGCTCCGGCTGCGGCTCAAGGGCCAGGCTGAGCAACACCCGCTGCATCTCGCCCCCGGACAGCTTGGCCACCGGTCGATTCAGCAGATGGGCGGCACCGACTCGAGACAGGAGTTGTTCCGCCTTTTTCGTCACCCAGCCGGCCACGCCTAGAAACAGCGGCCGCCGCTGCAGGGCCAGGGCGAAGAACTCCCGGACCGTGAGCGGGATGCGGGCGTCGACGCTCAGCCTCTGCGGGACATAGCCGATGTGCTCCGGCCGATGCCGCGTGTGATCGTGCCCGCAGAAGAAGCGCACCTCGCCCTGGTAGGGGCATTCGCGGATCAGGGCCCGCAACAGGGTCGTCTTCCCGGACCCGTTCAATCCGATCAGGGCCGTAATCCGGTGCCGTACCAGGTCCGCGTCGATCCCGTCGAGGACGGGCCGACCGCCGAGGACGACGCGGAGGTTTCGAACCGTGGCGAGCGCGTTGTTCATCGCAGGACCCGGGCCAGTTCCTCAAGGTTTTTGCGCATGGTCTTCTCGTACAGCTCCGCCGAAAGCTCGCGCTCGTCACAGGTCTCGAGCGGGTCCACCTCGGCGAACTCGGCCGCAATCGGCTTATCCTTGGCCCCGCGGAGGGCGTCCCGGATCACGCGAGCGGAGGTGTGGTTGTTGAACTGCGGCTCCACCGCGATCACGCGGATGTTTCGTTTCTGACACTTGGTGATGATGTCATTGAGCCGATCACTGTTCGGCTCCTTCCCGGGGTCCACCTGAATCGACCAGGGGATCTTGAGCCCGTAGCACTCGCCGAAGTAGTTGAGCGACTCGTGGAACGACAGGATTACCTTTTCGTCCTTGCCGGCCAGCATCGACTTCCCGTCCGCCTCCAGTCGGTCCAGTGTCTTGACGTATTCGGCCGCCCGCCGCTCGTATCCATTGGCGTGGGCCAAATCGAGTCGCTTCAGCTCGTCGCGAATTGCATTGACCATCACCTTGGCGTGTTTAACGCTGAGCCAGACGTGCGGGTCGGTCGCGTGTACGTGTTCTTCACTGCCGCCCTTCGAGTGGTCGTGCTGACAGCACCCCTCCCGTAGCCAGTCCTCTGTGAACTTGGAGCCGAGGTTGAGGACGTTCCACTTCGGGTTGGCCGATGACCGTTCGAGCTTCGGCACGAAGCTGTCCGGGCCGTCGTCGAGCCCGAGGCCATTGATGACGAACACGTCACAGCCGCGAGCAAGGTCGATCATCTTCGGGCTGGCGTCGCCGTGCGTGTGCGGGCCCATGGTGGTCAGCAGACAACGCACCTCGGCGTCGTCCCCCGCCACGTTCTTGGCAAAGCTGTAGAGGGGCGCGAACGACACCAGAACCTTGGGCTTGTTCCCGGCCGTTGCCCAGGGATCCGAGTCACGACTCGAAGGACACCCGGCGGTAAGCACAGCCAGCCCGGCAATGGCGATCAGGCCAGCAGCGCAGTAGAGGGAGCGTCGCATCTCGTCCTCCGGCGTGATAATATTTTGTATTACCCAATATGTTACCTACGCAACGCGTTCCGGGCAAGTTCACATTCGCGGGAAGAATCTAAGATTTGGCCGCGCGGACGTAGGCCTCGAAGTTGCCAACAGGCGTCGCTGGATCGACACCGTGGTTCAAGTTGATGATGTGACGTTGTCCGCCGCCTGCTTTTCGGCACTGGTCGACCGCCGCGGTGACTTGCTCCGGAGTCCCAGACCGAAGGACGGCCGAATTCACATTCCCCTGGAAGATCAGGCGCGGGTAGTCGCGCACTGCCGCCGCGAGGTCTTGGCGACTGCCCAGGCTGATGACGTCCGCACCGCTCCGCGTCATGCGGTCGAGGTACGGGCACTCCTTCACGAAGAGGATCCGCGGCACGCCCGTCGCCCCGGACAGGATCTCGCGGTGATATGGCTCGGCCCATTGGTCGTACTCTTCCGCCGTCAGCTCGCCGGCCCATGAATCGAACAGCTGGTACACCGCGGCACCTTCGCCAATCAACGTGTTGAGAAACCCGATCGTGGCTGTGGACAGCCGCTCTAGAAGGGCTCGCCAGAGGTCCGGGTCTTGGGTTGCCAACCGGCGCGTCTGGTCGATGTGCTTGCCGGTCCCGATGCAGTACGCGGCCACCGTAAACGGCGCTCCGGCGAAGGCCAGGACGGGCAGCGTGCCGTTCAGCTCCTGCTTCACGACGCGAAGGAGCTCGATGATGTGCCGGTACCGCGTCGGGTCCGGGTTCGGGTCAAGCCGGTCGAGGTCGGCCCGCGAGCGGATTGGCCGGCCCGGGACCGGGCCCTGCCCGGACTTGAGTGCGAACGGCAGCCCCATCGCCACCGGCAACGTGGTGATGTCGTAGAAGAGGATGATCCCATCCACGCCGAACCGGCGCGGGCAGAGCGAGGCCCGGGCGGCCCGTTCGACGTCCTCGGAGAACTCGTAGAACCCGAGCCCCGCGCGGACCTTGTTGAACTCCGGGTCCCACCGCCCGGCCTGGCGCATGGCCCAGACCGGCGGCCGCTCGACCGGCTCGCCCCGCGCCGCCCGGACCAACAGGTGCTCGCCGCCCGCGGGCATCACTTCGTCCCCACATAAAGAGTGGCGATCCCGAGCGTAAACGGCGTGAAAGTCACTTCGCGCAGTCCGGCCCCGCGCATCCGCTCGGCCAGGGCCTCGCCGTCGGGAAACTCCATGACGCTCGCGGGCAAGTAGGCGTATGCCTTGTCCCCGCTCCGCGAGAAGAGCTGGCCGACGAGCGGCAGGATGTAGCGGAAATACGCCCGGTACGCCCGGCCGAAGAACCAGTGCCTGGGCCGCGAGAACTCGAGCACAGCCAGCCGCCCCCCCGTCCGCGAGACCCGGACCATTTCCCTTAGCCCCCGATCGGTGTCGGTGACATTGCGAAGTCCGAACGCCACGGCGACGACTTCAAAGCAGTCGTCCGCGAACGGCAGGAGCTGGGCGTCCGCCTGGACGAAGCCGATCCGCGAGTGCGACCCGCGCTGCCGCGACTTCGCGACGGCTTGCGCCAGCATCTCGCCGGAAAAGTCGGCTCCGACGATCGGCACGCGGCCGCCGTGGGCCCGGTCGTACTCGAAGGCCAGATCGCCGGTCCCGGTACAGACGTCGAGCAAGGGACCGGTCGTCAGGGGAACCATCCGCACCACCCGCCGCCGCCAGGCCTTGTCGACATTCAGGCTCAGGAGGTGATTCAACAGGTCGTACTTCGGGGCGATGCCGTCGAACATGCGACGGATGCGGGCTTCGCGGCGGTCGAGCAGGTCGATCATCGGTCGCGGTCCATTTACTTGACGGGCGCGATGGTCGTCGCGGTGCTCTCGTTACCGGTTCGGTCAACGGCGGTCACGACCAGCAGGTCGGGTGTACTCGCGTACGCCACCCGAAGCTCTTTCTTCCCGACCGCGGCGTAGATGCGAGCCTCCCACTTCCCCGCGGCCCGCTTTCGGATGACGAACAGCCGCGCCGGCTCCCCGGCCCCCGCTGTGACTTGCAACTCCTTTCGCTCCGCCGACCATTCCGCGGCCGGCTTCGCCGGCGGCTGATCGTCCAGCCACGGCGACGCCGGAACCAGGGCGGGCTCCCCGTAGACCCTGGCCATCGCGTCGGCCACGCCGCCGGTGTTGTTCATGAGCGCCTTCATGCTGAAGTGGATGTTGCCGGTGGCGCCCGCCTGCTCGCGCGTCGCAACGATCTGGTCAACGATCTCCGACGCCGGGAACCCTTTTTCGGTGCGCCCGACGCGGCTCGGAATGTTACCGGGCCACACGTGCCGCATCCGCGTGTTCTCTCCCGCCCACCACGCGAGAAGCTTCGGGTAGCTCTGCCTCTCCTGCTTGATCGGCCAGTAGAGCTGCGGGGTGAAGTAATCGACCCACCCCTCGTTCAGCCACTTCTTCGCGTCGGCGTAGAGCCCCTCGTACTGGTCGAATCCCTCGATCCCCTCCGGGTGGCCCGGCCGCCAGATGCCGAACGGGCTGATCCCGACCGTCACCCACTTCTTCTCCTTCTTGACTTCGCGATAGAGCCGCTCAACGAACCGGTTGACCGCGTCGCGCCGCCAGTCGGCCCGCGACAGCTTGCCGCCCGCCTTCTGGTAATCCGCCCAGGTGTCGTCGTCCGGGAACGGGATCGGCTGCTTGTCCGCACCGGGCTCCGCGTACGGGTAGAAGTAATCGTCCATGTGGACCCCGTCGATGTCGTAGCGCCGCACCACGTCGAGGACGACCTTGAGCGTGTGATCCGCGACGGCCGGATTCGTCGGGTTCAGCCAGTGGTGCTTGCCGTACGGCTTGGCCAGGTCGGGCCGCTTCTTGACGACGTGCGAATCCGGCAGCGGTCCCTCGGCCGACGGGTGCCGGGCCCGGTACGGGTTGAACCACGCGTGCAGCTCCAGCCCCAGCTCGTGTGCCTCGCGGACGGCGAGCTCGAGCGGGTCGTATCCCGGGTCCTTTCCTGGCGTCCCGGTGAGGAATTCCGACCACGGCTCCAGCTCCGACCGGTACAGGGAATCGCACATCGGCCGGACCTGCAGCACGACCGCGTTCAACTTCAACGCGACCGCCTTGTCGAGGATCGCCCGCAGTTCGTTGCGCTGCTGGTCGGCGGTGAGCCCCTTCTTGGACGGCCAGTCGATATTGCTCACCGTCGCGACCCACACGCCGCGGAACTCGCGGCGCACCGCCGGCGGCTCCGCGGCCCCAACCGGGGTGCCGGCGAACAGGGTGACCAGCAATAGGCACACGCGCAAGATCATGGGTGTAACTCTAACCGCGGCGACGGAGTGGGCGACAACCGGGCATGGGACTAACCTACGGAATGGGAGGCTGACCAATGCTCACGGCCGACGGCTGCCGGGCCCGACGCGTCCGCCTCTGGGACTCGCTGCGCGGCCAGGCCAACGTCCCCGCCCTCGTCCTGGCCGACCCGATCTACCTGCGCTACCTAGCGAACTTCCACGTCGATCCCTTCAGCCTCGGCGCTGACTTCGGCGGCCTGCTCGTCGTCCGCCCGGACGGTCACGCGACCGTCTACCACGACCGCCGCCTGCCGGGTTCC
>Ga0066905_100000503_pt1 | contig 11050 bp, 9 predicted proteins | sample PanSoiMetaPlot36_FD_67483 | JGI IMG/M metagenome (GOLD analysis project Ga0066905, IMG submission 67483) | Tropical forest soil microbial communities from Panama analyzed to predict greenhouse gas emissions - Panama Soil Plot 36 (version 2) | ecosystem: Environmental > Terrestrial > Soil >... | reverse complement strand
CTCGGACCCACGTACGTGGATGTCGCGCGCAAGTACCAGAACGACAGCACGGCAATGGCGCGTCTCGCCAAGAAGATTCGCGAAGGCGGATCGGGCGTGTGGGGGCCGGTCGCGATGCCGGCGCATCCAGCGCTCAGCGACGCACAGAGCGCCGCGATGGTCGCATACATCATGAGTCTTGCCGACACGACGCGCGCGCCGAGCTTGCCCGTGCGAGGCGCCTACATACCACCCGCGAGCGCGGGTGAGGCACCGCAAGGCGTGGTGCAGCTGCGGGCCGTGTATAAGGACCGCGGGGCGAACGGCGTGCCGGCGATCACCACCGAGAAAACACTCGAGCTCAAATCGCCGACGGTCATCGTGGCGAACGGCGACATGTCGGATGGCGCGTCGAAGCAGACGGACGCCAGCGTGCCGATTCCATTCGTGCTCGCGAACCGGTCGGGCTCATCGGTCGCACTGCGGAAGATCGACCTGACAGGTCTGGGGGCCGTGACACTCATGGTCGCGGCCCCGTCGGCCTATCAGGCGAAAGGTGGGAAGATCGGCATGTATCTCGACTCCCCGAGCGGCACGTTGCTCGGCGAGAGCGAGCCGATTCAGCCCACCAGCGATCAAGGGCCGCTCGCGCGGCGTGTGGCGCTGCAGGGAGCGACCGGAGTGCATGACCTCTACTTCGTATTCACGAATCCCGATACCACTGGGGGCGGGGGCGGGTTTCTGTTTGCCGTGATGACTGCGACGTTCGAGCCTGGGGCTGTGGCACCGCGGTAATCCGCCCGTACCTTGGTGCCATGACCGCACCTGCCGCCACCGCATCAGCGCTGCGCCGAGTCATCGGCGTGTTCGGCCTCGCCGCCGCCATTTTCAACATCACGATCGGCGCCGCGATCTTCGTGCTGCCCGCGCACATGGCGGCGGCACTCGGCGCCGCGGCGCCATTGGCGTACGGCATCTGCGTCGTTGCCATGGCGCTGATTGCGCTGTGCATGGCGGAAGCGGGAAGCCGAGTCGCGCAGAGCGGCGGCCCGTACGCGTACGTGCAAGCCGCGTTCGGTCCGTTCCTCGGCTATCTCTGCGGCGTACTGCTGTGGTTGGGCCTCACGTTCGCCATGGCGGCCGTCGCCACAGTGTTGGCCGACGCGCTGGCCACACTGATCCCGGCGCTGAGCGGAACGGCACCCCGCGCCCTCATACTGGGGGCCACGTTCACTGTGCTCGCCATCGTCAATGTGCGCGGGGCCGCATGGGGCTCGGGTCTGAGCGGGATTTCGACGCTGGCGAAGCTGTTGCCGCTCGTCGCGTTCGTCGTGCTGGGCCTGCCGCACGTGAACGCTGCCAACCTGACCATCGCGGCGCTGCCGCCCGTCGCCGAGATCGGCCGAGCCGGCTTGCTACTCATGTTCGCATTCTTTGGAATGGAAGCGGCTCTCCAGGTCAGCGGAGAGGTGATCAATCCGTCCCGCGTTGTCCCGCGGGCCATCGCGCTGGCCTTGCTCGGAGTCGGATTCCTGTACGTGTCGGTGCAACTGGTCGCGCAGGGTGTGCTCGGCGCCACCCTAGCCGCGCCCGAGACTGCCAAGGCACCCTTGGCGGCCGCGGCCGCCCAATTCGCGGGCACAGCAGGGGCCCGGCTGATCCTGATCGGGATGATCGTCTCGACGTTTGGGTTCATGACGGCAATGATGCTCTCCACGCCGCGAACCCTGTTTGCGCTGGCCTCCGATGGCTACCTACCGCGACCTCTGGCCGCGGTTCATCCAGTTCACAGCACTCCACATGTCGCGATCCTCGTCCAGGGCGTGATCGTGTTCCTGATAGCCCTCACGGGCACGTACGTGAAGCTCGCGCTCATGGCGAACGTGGTCATCCTGCTCGTGTATCTAGCGTGCTGCCTCGGGGTATGGCGCCTGCGGCGTCGCAACGTCGTCGCCGCTCCTCAAGCCCCTGAAGTCACGCCGTTCCGGATGCCTGGTGGCGCCGTCGTGCCGTGGCTTGCCGCGGCGCTCATCGTGGCCCTGTTGGTGCCGGCGACCGCGGACGAGTGGAAGCTCACCGGCGCCGTTGTGGCGATCGCTTCGCTCGGGTTCCTGGTACGGCGACGTTAATAAGGAAGACCATGCTCAAGATTCATGCATCCATCCTCCTCCTGACCACTGCTGCCTCCGTGCACCTATTCGCCCAAGATACGACGGGGACGCCGGCACCCGATCCTATCATTCAGCTCGTCGCGCGACTCGAGCTCGAACGGTACAAGGCGACGATCAAGGGCCTCACCCAATTCGGTGACCGCCGGCAAGGGACTGCTCGAAACCGCGCCGCGGTCGATTGGATCGAGCAGCAGCTGCGGAGCTATGGGTGCAGCGATGTCTCACGGCTCACCTACGACTTCGATCCTCAACAACGTGACGGGGCGAGGAGTCCGCGTGACACCACGCGCGCCGCTGGTGGCGGCCGCTATCGCGGGATTCGCGCCCGCACGGGCGTCAATAACGACTCAATGCGCCAGCCCGATGCAGCGCTCCGGAAGCTCAACGCGGAGCCGAGCAAGCCAGGGGAGCGGCAGGAGGTCTACTGCACCAAGATCGGCCGCACGCATCCCAACGAGATGTACATCATCGGCGCGCACATGGACGGGATCGGGTGGGGTGAAGCGGCAAACGACGATGGCTCCGGCACAGCGGTCGTCATGGAGCTGGCGCGAATCTTCGCGAGCGCCGATGTGCAGACCGAGCGGTCGATTCGCTTCGCACTCTGGAACAACGAGGAGACGGGCTTGAACGGCGCACGTGCCTACATCGCGCAGCGTCAGGCGCTGCAGGGTAAGGAAGAGCCCGCCGGTTCGGGGAAGTATCCTGAGCCCACGTGGCTCGGCATGATCCAGCACGACATGATGATGTTCGACCACGGCATGCCGCGCGCCGACGGCACGCTCAGTCCTGAGCAGCGTCCCGAGGCGGATGTGAACATCGAATTCCAATCGAGCTCGAAATTCGTGGAGGCATCCCAACGGCTCGCGTGGATCTTTCACATCGCCAACGAGAAGTACGCGACGGACTATCCGGCCAGCGTGGGTCCGCACATGACGAACACCGACTCAGCGCCGTTCCAGGATCTGGTGGCGGCGATCAGCTTGCGTGAGAACGAGCGCGGCACCCAGGTCGGTGCCGGCTGGAGCCCGCACTGGCACCAGCCCACGGATCGCTACGCGACGTACAGCGACAAGGATTTCCGGCTCGGGCTGAACGCGGCACAGACGACGCTGGCGGCGGTCGCGGGGCTCGCCGGAGCGACGATCAAGTAATTGGAGGTTCCGCCTCCTCGACCCCCGATTCGAAGTCAACAGTGCTACGGCGAAACCATCAGGGTGACCTGGTCTCCCGGATTCACCGTAGCGATGTCGCTGCGCGACCGAGCGCTTCCATCGGTGGGACGCATCTCGAAGGTCAGCGTCGTCTGGAAGTGGACGATCGCGGGCGGGATGGTGAACACCTCGGTGTGCCCTCCCGTGACTCGTCCCAGCCGAAACAGGTGACCACTGCCGCGCACGAACACGTTCATATCCACCACGTTGTCGTTGACGACCTTCACCGTGGTGGGGGCTTCGGCCGTCGGTGAGGAGGAATTAGAACGAGTCGCGTGGCTGCACGCGGTTACCAGCAGCGCGACGGCAACCAGTCCGGTTTTCATGACAAAGGGACGCTGAGGAATCGCTCCGCCAACTGCGCGAGCCGTTCATTCCCCGCCGCCTTCGCATCGTCGAGAATCCGTTGGACGTGCGGCCTGAGCGTCGGCTCGCCCCAGCTGTAACCGGTGACGAGCTCCACGCTGTAGGAATCTCCGACATTCGCGCCCTCGAGCAGCGCCATCGCTGCTGCGGCATCGAAGCCCGGGTCGTCCCGCGGGGGTAAGCTGAAACGGCGCTCCGGACCGCCGGCGTCTTCTTTAATGAATGCACGTGACATCAGTGAAGGGTAACTAAAGGTGAGCGAAACATCCTCGCCGGGTGTTTCGTACCCTTCCTTCGTGACTCGCACAGCCAACGCGCGGATCGCCGGTTCCACGTTCCTCTTATATATCGTTGCCGGGATCACCAGTCTCTCCCTGACCGGCCATGAAGGCGCCCGAGGCGTCCTCGGCATCGTCACTTCGCTCTGTGCTCTGGTTCTTGGCGTCACGCTCTACGCGCTCACCCGCGATGAAGACTCTGACCTCGCTCTCCTGGCGCTCGGCTGCCGGTTCATTGAGGCAGTCCCCGGCGGCGAGAACCGGTCGGCCATCTTCTTCGCCGTCGGCAGCACGATCTTCGCTTGGCTCTTTCTGCGCGGTCGCATGATCCCCGTTTGGCTTGCGCGATTCGGCGTGATCGCCTCGGTTCTGCTGGTAATCCTCCTGCTGGTACAGCGCGCGGGCGTCTTCGCCAGCGCCGTCAGCTGGTCGTCCCCACTCACCTGGGTGCTGTGGTTCCCGATGCTCATCTTCGAAGTGACGCTTGCATTCTGGCTGCTGATCAAGGGAGTCGCCTGGCGACACGCACCATAGCACGACCGCCGTGAGCCATCGGAGGCGGCCGCCTAGCACCTGTAACGTCCCTGCATCACTTGTGTCGCACGGACGCACAACGTTTTGTCACGCGAGACGTTACCAATTTTGCGACGAGCTTTTTACACCAGCAGATCCGTCGGCCTCCTACCTTGATGTGAAGTCGTCAGCCTGCGCAATCCTCCACGTTGGGAGTACCGACCGTGACAATCGATTTCGCTCGACGCGCCACGCCCGACGGCGAGTCTTCGGACTCCGCAGCCGGCGCGTTGCTCGCCGTCGGGACCCGCCTGGACATGAGACCTCACCTCCTGCGCCTCCAAGGATTGTCGCGGCGGAGCCGCCACGATGCGCTCCGCTTACGGCTCGCCTCCTGGGCGTTCACCACGCGTCGAGTTCCGCAGGACGCCGTCAGCGTCATCCTACCACCGGAGGGTCGGCCGGTGGCCGGCGACCTGGTGCTCGCGCGAGTCGATGCGATCGGGCATCACGCGACGCTCCAGCTCGCGAACGGGCGGCGTCGCCAATTGTACCCGGGCACCGAGGTCGTGGCAGCGTACGGGAACCGATACGCGCCAAACCAATTCGAGGCCGAGGTTCCGACGTCCATGGCCCCGTGTCACCTCGTGGCCAGCGGCGGGATCGCCGCGCGGGCGCGATCGTGGCATGAGAAGATCGCGCGTGGACCGACGGGGATCACTCCGATCGGCCTGCTGGCGGATGCCGACGCGAACCGCATCAACCTCCGCAACTTTACGCTTGATCCAGTGGTGCCATCGCGAGAGTACCAGCCGACGACCATCGCCGTCGTGGGCACCTCTATGGATTCTGGCAAGACGACGACCTGTCTCCACCTCGTACGCGGGCTCATTGCCGGCGGATTGCGCGTCGGGTATGCCAAGGTCACCGGCACCGGTGCGTGCGGCGACTACTACGCGCTCCGGGATGCGGGGGCCGACCCCGTGCTCGACTTCACCGACGTCGGGCGGCCCTCGACGTATCTGCTGAGCCTTGAAGAGGTGGAGCACACGATGGTGTCCCTCGTGAACCACGTCACGCATTCGGGCGTCGACGCCATGGTCCTCGAAATCGCCGACGGTGTGCTCCAGCGCGAGACGGCGGAATTACTCAGCGGCTCGACGTTCCCGCAGCTCGTTGGCGGCATCGTGCTCGCCGCGCAGGACTCGATGGGTGCGCTGGCCGGGTTCCATTGGCTGCGTGAGCGGCGCACGCCCGTGCTGGCAGTGAGCGGGTTGCTCACGGCCGCACCGTTGCAGGTAGTGGAGACTCGTCAGGCGACCGGCATGCCCGTGTACGACCGTGACTCGTTGGCCACGGCGAGCGTGGCGATGGACCTGCTGGCCCAGGCACAACAACATGCCGAGGTCCCATCTTCAACCGTGATCGAGGTAGCCTGAACATGGCTCAGGAACAAATTCGGCCACGCTGGTCGCCGCCGCGAGGGCGCGTCGCGTTGCGCGCGGCTGCGAGCGATCCGACGCAGGAGTACCTCCTGTACGTCCCGCGAGACGCGGCGCCGGGCGCCCCAGTCATGGTGTCGGTGCATGGGATATCGCGCAACGCCACCAAGCACCCGGTGATATTCGCAGAGATGTGCGAAAAACTCGGCGTGGTGATGGTCGTCCCGATCTTCAAGAAGGACGCGCATAGGGACTACCAGCGCCTGGGGCGCAAGGGCCGTGGCAAACGCGCCGACCTGCTCCTCCATCGGTTGCTGGCTGAAGTGACATCCCTTAGCGGCGCCGACGTGACGCGTATTCATTTATTTGGGTTCTCGGGCGGCGGACAATTTGCCCACCGCTATGCGATGGCTCATCCCCACCGCGTGGCCAAGGTCGTCGTCGCCGCAGCGGGTTGGTACACGTTCCCCGATCCGCAGCAACGGTTCCCTTACGGCATCCGCCAGGTTCGCGCCCTCGAAGGCATCGCGTTCGACCCGGAGGCGTTTCTCCGCGTCCCCATGCGGGTGCTCGTGGGGAGTCTCGATACGACAATGGAGAACACGCGGAACACCGCCCGCACCGTTGCGCAGCAGGGCGCGACCCGCCTGGATCGAGCGCGGCGCTGGGTCACGGCGATGCAGGATGCGGCCACGGCCTTGGGCCTCGAACCTCAGGTGACGCTGGCCGAGGTCCCCGACATCGGGCACTCGTTCACCGCGTTTTGTGAGCGCGGCAAACTGGTCGACCTCGTCCGACAAGCGCTGTTCGGCGACGCCTCTTTCAGAGCACGGCGAGCCCGACCCCGCGATGAGCCCATAGAGGACAGTCCCGCTTCGACGGCGCCCGGCGGCCGCTGATGGCCAAGTCGCGCGGGTTGAGGGCGCGCGAGCGGTCAACAGACACTCCGGCGAGGCAGCAGCCCGCGCCTCTTGTCAGCAGTCGCGAGGATGAGACCGGTGGCTTGCCCGACACGGCCCCGCGATTGCCGAGTCGCGCCCGTCCCTTATGGCGTCAAGCGCAGACGTGGCTCCGTGTGGTGCCGCCGCGGCAGTTGCAGCGAGGGCTCGGAGTAGTGGCACTGCTCGCGATAGCCCTCCCGGTGTCTTTGTGGTTCCACTACCGCTGGCAGCATGTGTTCTCGAGGAACGCAGCCGTCCGCGGCCACGTCGCTGAGATCGGCACCCGAATCAGCGGCGTGGTTGCTGCGGTGACGGTCGATGCGGGCGATCGCGTCCGAGCGGGCGACGTGCTCGTGCGGCTCGAGGATCGACAGCTCGCGGCGGCAGTGGAGGAGGCGCGTGCCGCAGTCGCGGGGCTGCAGCGCACCATCGACGTGGAGCGCATGACCGTCGATCGCGAGCGTCGCCAGCTGGCGCAGCTCCGACCTGAAGCGGAGGCGAGGATCGCCGCCGCCAACGCCAGGGCCGAGGCCGCGCGCGTCGAAGCCGAGGGCGCCCGTCGGAATCACGAGCTGTTCGAGACCCTGCATGCGCGTGACGGGGTTGTCTCCACCGAGGAGCTTCGCGATGCGGAGTCCAAGCGACGCGCCGCCGAGGCCCGGTTCAACGAGGCCCAGGCAAACGCCGTCGTCGCGGCGCGTTCGGCGGAGCAGGGGACTCAGAGCGCCGCGGACGGGGTGGTCATCCGTCAGCGCGGGATCGCCGTGCTCGAAGCCAATCTCCTCGCCGCGCAAGCCCGGCTGACTCGCGCCGAGGACGCACTCGAGAGCGCCGCCATCCGCGCTCCTGAAAACGGCGCCATCGTCCGCCGTATCGTCGAGCCCGGGGGTGCAATCGCCGCCGGGCAGCCCGTCATCTCGATGTGGCTCGGGAGCGACCTCTGGGTCGAGGCGTGGATCAACGAGGACGACCTTGGAGCGGTGCACCGGGGCGCCGCGGCGACCGTGGCCTTTCAGTCGATCCCCGGCCGCGAGTTCACCGGCCGGGTGGACCGGATCGGTCTCTCGACCGATCTGGAGATCCCGCCGTCCGAGGTCCCACAGCCGCGCTCCTCGCGGATCAACGCAGCGCCTGTGGTCGGCTTGCGGATCCGACTCGACGACCCGCCGACCAATCTGGTGCCGGGCGTGTCGGCCGTTGTCGCGATCCAGAAGGCGAGGTGAGCGATGGCGATCGGCCTGCCCGCCACTGCGCACTCCGGCTGGTGGTCGGGGCTCGCACCGTCCAAGCGGCACCTCACCAGCGTCACGCTGATCGCGGTAACGATCGCCGCATGCCTGCCGTTCGCGGCCGCCGCGTCGCGCAGCCTCGCGCTGCCCGGGGGCTTACCGCACCAGTTGGCGGTGTTGGAGCCGTTTCGGGCGTTTGGCGCGTGGCTGAACCAGCACCTCGCGTTCGACTGGGTGCCGCCGGGCGATCGCTCCACCATTCTCTTCCTGTTGGTGCTCCCCACCGGAGCGCTGCTGGTTGCCGTTTTCCGGCTGGTGCTCGGAATCCGAGTGCTGGGACTGCGGGCGATCCTTCTGGGGTTGGGCATCCAGGCGATCGGGCTCCAGTCGAGTTTCTTGTTGCTGGTGGTCATCGTCGGCTCGATCGCGCTGATCCGGCCGTGGATCCGGCGCGCTCGATTGCCGCGGTACGCGCGCATCACGTTCGTCGTCGGTCTTTCGGCGACGATCATGGTCGGCGCCGTGTTCGTCGCCACGTGGCTCGGGTCGGAGGCGGTGTGGAGGGTAGCGTTTTTTCCGGCAATCATCACGGCCATGTTCGCCGAAAGCGTCGTCCAGACGCTTGAGCAGGACGACCTCGTCATGGCGACGTGGCGGGGATGCTGGACGATCGTGGTGGCCCTGGTGTTCGCGCTGATTGACCGACCTGTGTCGCTGCTCGTGTATCAGTTCCCCGAGCTGATCCTCACACAGCTGATGGCGATTGTGCTTGTGGCCGAGCTGCTTGATATCCGCGTGCTGGAGGCGTGGCCGGAGCGGCTGTCGCAACGCGTCCCGCGTCGGCCCAGGGTTGCGGTGGTGTGCAACCGCGACACGCTCCCGAGCCACCCCGTCACCTCCGGCTTCAGCGAACCATCGGTCCAGGCGCACGTGCACGCGTTGCGCAAGCAGGGCTTCGAGGTACGGGTGCTCGAGGGCGACAAGACCCTGCTCAGCAAACTGTCGCGCTACCTACCGCCGGACCCCCGACAGGGTACGCCGGGCGGGATCGTCTTGAATCTGGCGACCGGCGTGCGGGGCGAAGGCCACGGCGCACACGTGCCGGCCATGCTCGAGGTGCTGGGCATCCCGTACACCGGTCCGGGCCCGGTGGCTCATGGCCGCTTTGCCGACCGCTTCGCGCTGCTCACGCTCCTCCGCCAGGCTCAGGTTCCAGTGCCGCTGCATTTCCTGGTTCGCAAGTCGAAGGACGTGCTCGTCGTGGAGTTTCCAGCTTGGGCTAGCCCGCGGTTCGAGCCTGGTGCGGATCGATGGAGCGTTCGGAATCGCCGCTCGCTCCGCAGCGCGATCCGGGAGATCCGCAGACACTACGGTCAGGACACACTGGTCGAGGAGATGACGAGGGGCCGCAAGATCAGCGTGGCGTTGATCGGCAACGACCCGCTCGAATGCCTTCCTCTGGTGGAGCACCTGCGCGACGCGAGCGGCAAAGTCTGTCCCGCCCCCCTGGACGAGACGATCGCCGATCGGATCCGCTCGCATGCGTGCGCGGCGTTCCGTGCGGCGGGTTGTCGAGACTACGCTCGCATCGACCTGCGGGTCCCACGCTCCGGCGAGCCGGTGGTAATCGACGTGAGGTGGTCGAACCTCTTCGCTCTGCAGGGGGCGTTTCTGACGGCTGCGAAAGCGGCCGGCTACGAATTCGCAACCGTCACGCGACGCATCGTGGCCGAAGCGGCGCAGCGCTATGTGACGTCGCCGAGCCAGACAGGGGAATCGACCAATGGCACGTCGGTCGTGTCGCTCGCCACACCACGCGCGGCAGCCGTATGATGGGCGCGCGGGCCGTCGCTCACGCGGCGACGTGGCTCGCGCTCATCCTGGCGAGCTCGCCGGTGTGCTCCGGCGGGGCCGACGCGCAGAGCCCGCGCGCGATCGACGCAACGGCGCTGCTGCGGGCGACGGGGTTCGGCCAGATCTCGTTCGTCGCACGGGACGGCAATCACCTCACTGCCCGGATCTATCGAAGCACCAGGTTCGATCCGGCCCACGGCCCGGTGTGGTTCGTGATGCACGGCGCCGGGCGCGACGTGGACCGCTACATCCGCGCGGCGGCGCCGGTCGCGGAGCGCTACAACGCTCTGGCGATTGCGATTCATTTCACCAAGCAGGCGTACCCCACCGGGGCTGACTACACACTGGGGATGCGCGACCCAGGCGGATGGCGCGCCCCCGAGGACATGCTGTACGCGGAGGTCGAGCGCGTGTTCGATCTGGTGGTTCGGTCACTCGGTGGGCAGCAGACCGGCTACTACCTGTTCGGCCACAGCGCGGGCGCTCAGTTCACACACCGGTTGCTGACTTTCCTGCCGAACGCTCGGGTGCTTGGGGCCGTGGCCGCCAACGCGGGTTGGTATACGCTGCCTGAGACGGATGACCCGCGAGTGCAGACGATGCCCTACGGATTGATTGGCGGCCCCGTCGCCCCCCAAGCCCTGGTGCACTTTTTCGAGACACCTTTCGTCGTGCTGCTCGGCGGGGACGACACAACCACGGCTGCGGACGACGACCTCGTGCGAGGCACCCCCGAAGCAGAAGCTCAGGGCGCGAATCGACTGGAGCGCGGCCGGCACTACTTCGCCGTCGCGAAGACACAGGCCGCGGCCCTGGGCGCCCACTTCGCGTGGCGGCTGGAGCTCGCCCCTGGAGCCGGCCACGACGCAGCGCAGGTCATCGCGTCCGCCGGCTTTCTCACGTTCGTACGGGGGGCGGAACCCTGCGCTACCACAGCCGCCCGTGACGCGACGGGGCTGACGATCACTGAGATCCTCGCCGACCCGCCGGATGGCTTAGCAGGAGATGCCAACGGCGACGGCCTCCGCGACCCGGCCGACGACGAGTTCATCGAGATCGTGAA
>Ga0066905_100000502_pt1 | contig 11051 bp, 1 predicted proteins | sample PanSoiMetaPlot36_FD_67483 | JGI IMG/M metagenome (GOLD analysis project Ga0066905, IMG submission 67483) | Tropical forest soil microbial communities from Panama analyzed to predict greenhouse gas emissions - Panama Soil Plot 36 (version 2) | ecosystem: Environmental > Terrestrial > Soil >... | reverse complement strand
GCAGTGTGGTGCCGCCGCATCTGTCGCCCTCCGGTGGGCAGCAGACGGATGATGTGCACGCCGTGGTCGGTGGCAACCCCAAGAGCACGGCGGCCATCAACGTCGGTGAGTTCATCTTCCCCAAGGACGTCGTCGACTGGCGCGGCGAGCAGTGGATGCAGAAGGAAATCATGAAGGCGCGCAAGGAGCGCCAGCAGCAGACCATCGCGGCACCGACCATGGGACCGCCAGCGGGGGCCATTAACCCGAGGCCGCCGATGATGGCAGGAGCACCAGCATGAGCGAAGATCTCAGGACCGCTGCCCAGCTCTTCATGCAGGGCTTCGAGCTTGGCGACCGCATCCAGTACCGCTGGCAGGCGGCGCGCGACGCCAAGGCCAAGTGGCAGGCGCAGCTCGAATGGCGCAAGCAGGATCTTGCCGAACGCGCCAAGCGCAATGCGATATACGAGCGCAGCGTCATGCAGCACGGCGACCTGATGCGGGCGCAGGCGGCGTGGTACGCGCGGCGCGGTGCCGGTGGCGGCAAGGGTGGAGGGGCTGGTGCAGGTGGGGGGCTGAGCGAAGGTGGACAGCGTTTCATCGACGAGTTGAAGGGCGTCGGGCTCAACGTGTCGCAGCCTGCCGAGCGCCCGCAGATGAACGTCAACGTCGAAGCGCCCGAGATGCCGCCGCCCATGGTGGCCCCGCCCGTGCCGCCGTCCGACAGTAGCAGCCCGGACTTCAGCGACGCGGCCGGAGGCAAGGTGCCCAAGCTGCAGGCGGGCGGCACCGTGCCCGAGGAGACCGGCGGCACCGCCGGGCCGGGCTCCGGCTTCGGCGTGATTGCGAGCCCGCCGCCCGGCTACTCGGCGGCGCGCTTCCAGCCCGGCGGCAGCGTGCCGACGCCGAGCGGTCCGTGGTGGGACCCGCTGCGCATCTTCCCCGGTCATCAAGTGGCGCGTGTGCCCAAGGGCAAGACGTCGACGGCTCCGACAGCGCCGACGGTGACGCCGCCTGCGCCGCCGCCCGGCCAGCGCTGGCCCTTGGTGGCGCAGCCCTCGACCAACTTCGATGTGCCGCCTGACCAGCAGCCGCCTTCCCCTGCCGGTGCGGCCAGTGTCAGATCGGCCGACGAGGACATCCATCCGCCATCGGGTGGCGGCGGGACGACAGCGCCGCCGGTTACTGGCGGCGGTAAGGGCGGCGGTGGCGGGCGCGGACGCGGCAAGCTCGGCGACCAGTGGCGCACGGCAGCGTACGATCCGACGCTCGACGCCAACGATCCGCGCAACATCGGCATCGTGCGGCCGGGCGGCGCGGTCAACACGCAGGTCTGGGCGGCGAGCCCGAGGGCGCACCCCGAGGCGTACCCGCAGGGCACCGACCAGTTCACGCCGGGCCGCGACCGTTCAGGCGAAGCGCCGCAGGTCGTCAACCAGCGCGCTCACGAAGCCGTGAGCCGATGGAACGGCGGCAGTCTCTTCTCGCAACCCGCAACCCCCACACTGACGCCAGCTTCCCAGATGCAGACGGTGGCGTTGCCGGACCGCGCGATCACCGGCCAGTACCGGCGCGGCGGCCGGGTGCAGCACTTCCAAGACGGCGGCAGGCCGGGCGACTGGTACGGCGACCGGCCGGACTACCGCGAGGGTGATCGCTATGGCCCGTTGCTGACGCCCGCCGAACAGGAGGAGCTGAAGCGTGACCTTGGATACACCTACTCGCAAGGCAACCCAAACGAGCCCGGCTCACCGGCCCGGCCGGTGACAGGTTACCAAAGCTCGGAGGACATCCCGCGCGGTCACGAGGATCGTGGGCTGACCAGCAGGCAGATCATGTGGATGCACAAGCGCAGCGGCATCCTCCTGCCGCCCCAGCATCAGGTCGCGACCGGCGAGATCGACCCCAACTACACGTTTGAGCGGCCAGTGAACGAGCCGCCGCCACCGGCACCACGGGGCCGCAGCGGTGCGTCGGCGGTGGTCGAGCCGTCGGCCGTCCTGCCTAGCCGGGGTCCGCCGTTCGCGGGCGAGGAAGCGCGCGCCGACGAGCGGCCCCGGCCGACTGGCGCGGGCACGGTGCGGTCGAGCGACGAGGACATTCACCCGCCGTCCGGTGCGCCCGGTCCGGTTACTGCCGACAGTAAGCCGGGTCGCGGGCGCGGTACTCCAGTACCGCGTGACCCTCGGGATCTGGCGTTCGACCCGTCCAAGCAGCAGCTCGACCCCCAGTCGGGCTACACGATTGACGCCAGCGGGCGCGTGACGCGAATTGGCGCTGCCCCCGGTCAGGGACCCCAGCCGCCGGGAACCCCTCCTACGGGCGTTTCTGGGCCTTCTGGAGCGATTACTACAAGTGCCCCAGTTACCGAACCTATGGGAGGTTACGGATTGCAACCACAAGGGTCCAACGTCCAAGGGGCCGGGCTCAGCTCGAACAACGCCGCCCACGACATGACCCCGATCAGCAAGGCGGCCTCGGACTACGCCGCCCACCAGTTCCATCTGATGGAGCCTGACCAGCACAGCGAGCGCGGCTACCACGCGGTGATCGCGGGCTCGGGTGCGGCCAACCCCGGCGTGATGGATTTCATCTTCAAGAAGATCGACCCGCAGGGTCAGATGCCGATGAACCAGAAGATCGAGAAGGCGCAGGCCGCCATGTACGACTTCTGGGTCTCCAAGGGCCAGCCTGAGAAGGCGTCGAAGGTCGCTTTCGAGATCGCCCAGTTCGGCAACCAGCAGGCCAAGCAGCACGGCGGCAACGCCATGGAGCTGCTGAAGAAGGGCGACCAGCAGGGCGCGATCAACGAGCTGCTGTCGGGCTACAACTGGCTGCCCGACGGCCACACCGCCAACTTCGACCCGCGCTCCAACACCGTGATCATGCATGACCTCAACGGGCAGGAGACGGCGCGCATTCCGCTGCAGCCCGGCACCGTGCAGAACCTCGCCGCTGGCATGGCCTCGGGCGAGCTGGGCTGGGACATCATGCGCTCGCGCGGCAGCGCCGCACCGCCAACGCCGGGGCAGCCCGCACCACAGCCACCGTCGGGCGGCGGGGCTGCGCCAACGCCTGCAGGGCAGGCACCGCCCGCGCCAGCGGCACCACCGGCTTTACCGCCGACAGTAAACGCGCCCCAGCAAGCGCAGCCGCCTGCGGCCCCGGCTCCTGCGATCAGCACCGCGCCACCCATGGCTGCGCCCCCTGCACCCCCACCTGCCGCTGCCCCTCCACGGCCAGCGCCGCCTGCGCCTGCGCCGACACCTGCGCCGCCGGGCGGCACGGTGAGCTTCGCGCCGAGCACGGGGGCGACCAGTGGCGTCAGCTTCAACCCCAAGGGCGCGGTCGACACCACGCCGCCCACCCAGACACAGCCACCGGCCAAGCCGGACACGGGTCAACCCGCGCAGCCTCCTGCGCCGGGGCAGCCCGCTCCTGCCCCTTCGGCGACGACCGCGCCAGCAGCGCCGTCGAAGGGGCAGCCACCCTCCAAGGGCAAGGACCCCGACAGCGAATGGTGGGAGGCCGTCGGCCAGCCCAGCGACAAGCGCCGTGCCGCCGTCGAGAAGTGGTACGCCGACCATCCGCACGACGTGCCGCCGACCGAGATCCGCCGGGCGTCGCGCGACGTGCCGCCCAAGCCCAACTACAACGAGGCGCGGGCGCAGCTCTCGGCCGAGCACAAGCTGCGCGCCGAGGCGATCCGCGACCGCATCAAGTATCTCCCGGCCAAGGGATCGGAGCGCAACACGCTCCTGAACAACGCCATCAAGGAGAACGACGACGTCTACAACAAGGGGCTGGCCGACCTGAAGGGAGCCGAGGACCAGTACGAGCGCAACCGCCAGCACGCCGACCAGATGGAGCGGCAGGGTGTGCGCCAGCGCTCCGACCACGAGAAGGACAAGTACGACAGCGACGCGCCCAAGGTGCTGGCCGGATACCGCAAGGGCTACGACGGCGTCACCGACCAGAACGCCATGGCCAAGACGGTGCGCGACAAGATCGAGAAGAACCTGCAGCTGTCGGTGGCCGAGGAGAACTGGCTCAAGACCCATCAGTCGCCGCTGCGCTACATGAAGAGCGAGGAGCAGCAGACCAAGCTCTTGGAGATCGGCCGCAACATCTTCGCGCAGAACCCCGGCATGAGCGCGCGCGAGGCGGCCGAGGCGGCGGTCACCTACACCAGCCGCGTCGGCGACAAGGAGACTGGGCACAACGGCGGCAAGGGCAACGACGGCACGCGCTTCCGCATCCGGGGCACCGACCCCATCGGCAATGTCGTGATCCAGAACGAGGCGCACGAGGACGTCCACATCCCGAAGAAGATCTTCATCCAGATCCAGAACATGCGCGACGACAACGTGCGGCGCTTCAAGCAGGAGACCGCCGAGGCCCAGCGCAAGGCCGACGAGGAGCGCAAGCGCGGCAACCTTGGCGGGCGTGCGGTCAAGGAGCTGGAGAAGATCTCGCCCCCGGTGCCGCCCGAAGTGGCCCCCGGCATCCCGCCCATCCCCATCGGACCGGGGTAGGCCATGGCAGACGACAATCAGGCCATCAACCTCGACGTTCCCGGCCAGCCGTCCGGCTGGGGGGCCTACCAGCAGCTGCCGGAAGCGCCCGTGCCGCCTGCAACCTTGGGCGGCAGGCTGGGCGACTTCGCCATCGACGTCGGCAAGGCCCTCGTCGACATCCCCGGCGGCATCGCCGGAGCGCTGACGACGCTGCCCGGCACGCCCGAGGGCATCCAGAGCCGCCGCGAGAGCCAAGAGTTCTACGCCGACGTGGCGCACCGGCTGGAGGGCCTGCGTTCCGAGCATGGGGCGGCGGTGCAGGCGCGCGGCGGTCCGTCCATCGGCGACAACACCATCGACGCCATCAGCCAGACGGTGGCGGGCGTGGTGGGCTCAGCGCCCGCGCTGCTCACCGGGCCGCTCGCGCCCGGCGTGTTCGCCGCCCAGAGCTACGGCGGCCTGCGCAACCAGATGAGCGAGGCGATCCGCTTCGCCAGCGAGAAGGAACTGATGGACAGCCCGGTGTACCGCGACGCGCGGCGCGCCGGGCAGTCGGACAGTGCTGCCCGGCAGGCGTTGTACGACGCCACCAACGACGCGCTGTCGGGTGGCATCGCGGCGGCGTCGGGCGCGGTCGGCGGCGGGCTGCTGCAGAAGCTGGCGGGCCGCATGGGCAACCGCCTGATCGCCCGCGCGCTGGGCGACCGCATCATGGAGAAGACCGGGCAGGGCCTGATCCGCCGCCTTGGCACGGGTGCGGTCGAGGGTTACGGCGCGGGAGCCATCATGGGCGGCGGCTCGGAGTGGGCGCGCCAGCGCGCCTTGGAAAAGACCGGCATGGGGCCGGAGGTCGACCCGCGCTCGATCCTGCGCACGGCGCACGAGCAGGGGCTGCAGCTCGGCATCGTCGGCGGTGCGACCAAGGGCGTGATGGGCCAGCGCCCGACCGTGATGACCGGCGTGCGCGAGGGTCGCTGGGTGCTGAACGGCAGGCCCTCGACCGAGGCCGAGGTCAAGGCGCGCGCACCGGAGATCTGGGAGCGCTACCGCGAGAAGCCGGAGGAGGCCGAGGCTCCTCCCGCCGACCCTGTCGGCACCGACGTCGACTACACCGTGGCGCGGCAGGTCAACGAGGACCAGCCGCCCTACATGCCCAAGCAGCCGACCGAGCCGCCGGGGCCGGGCTACGGCGAGTACGAGGAGCAGCAGCAGCCGCAGCGCGCGCCGCCCGGCCCGCCGGTCGATCCCAACGCGCAGCCGTGGATGCCGCCTCAGGGCGAGCCGCGCCCCGGCGTGGTGCCGCCCTACATGCCGCCGGGCTCCGCGCCGATCCGGCCGCCCGAGATGGTACCGGAGGACATCGGTCGTCCGCCGCCAACCGGCGAGACCCGGCCGCGCCCGCGCGGCATGATCCCCGAGGACATCGGCATGATGCCGTCGGCCGAGCCGCCACCGCCGCGCGCCCGGCCCGACATCCCCGAGATGACCGAGGCCGATCTCGGTGTGCGCCCGCCGCGCCGTGCGCCCGCCGGGCCGGTGCGCGAGATGGAGCCGACCGACGTCTACGAGCCCGGCTCGCCCGCCCACTACGAGGCGCAGACGCAGGAGCTGATCGACCAGATGAACGCGCTCAAGACCGAGCGCGAGGTGGCCCAGCTCGACGTCGCCGACTACACCGACACGCTGAAGCGGCGCGAGGCCAAGAAGCTCGACACCGCCAAGTCGCAGGCCAGCCTCAAGCAGGCGCAGGCCGTCTACGACAGGCTCGATGGCCAGATCCGCAAGCTCAGGGCCGAGATCATCAAGCGGCGCTCAGGCAGGCCGTGGCGGCAGGCCGCCCCCGAGGAGTACGAGCGCTGGCAGGAGCCGCAGGTGGCCCCGCCCGAGCGGCCCGAGCGCGAGGGTGCCCACTTGCCGGAACGGGCCGAGGAGGAGCCGCCGGGCTGGCGCGAGTATGTCGAGCAGCAGCGGCCCGGCGAGGAGCCGCCCGAAGAGCCGCCGCCCGGTGGTCCGCCCAAGGGCAAGCCACCGACCGGTGGAGGGCCGCCGTCAGGTGGGGGGCAGGTCATCAACCTGAGGGACCGCCTGCAGGCCCAGTACGACCACGCCAAGGCGATGGCCGACGGCTTCGAGAAGAAGCGCGACGACGCGCTGGCCAAGGGCCAGAAGGGCTTCGCCCGCATCTACGAGCGCGAGATGGGCAAGTGGGAGGACGTCGAGCGCCGCCTCGGGGCCAAGCTCGACGAGATGGAGGGCAAGCGTGCCGACCCGGCCTCCAGCAAGAAGTCGCCCAAGCAGATCGTCGACGAGGCCAACCGGCTGCTCGAAGAGGCCAAGAAGTTCACCAAGGACATCGCCGGGGTGCGCGAGCTGCCGGGCGAGGAGGTCGACCGCACCGAGCACGATGCGGCCAAGGACGAGGTCAAGCGCTGGACCGACGCCATGGACGAGCGCGCCACCGACACCGAAAGCACGCCGCAGGATCGTGAGCGCGCCGAGCGAGCTGGAGACTTCTTCGAGCAGTTCGGCGAGGACATGGACTGGTGGCAGGGACTGATCGAACGGCTGGCGCGCGGCGACGACTTCAAGCGCCCGGCCGACAGCTACGAGGCCAAGTACTTCGCACAGGACATTGAGAAGCTGCGCGACATCAGCGAGAGGGCCAAGCAGGGCGGCGATCCCGGCCTCGACCGTGCGGTCGCCCATGCCGAGCGTCTCCTGAAGGAAGGCACCGAGGGCAAGGCTCCGGTTACTGCCGAAAGTAAGAAGCCGGTCGGGCCGATGATCCGCGTCGGCGCGAAGGGCTCCGAGGTGCTGCGCCGCCTGCGCGTCAGCCCCAAGAAGGTGCGCGTCGAGGGCAAGGGCGGGTTGGCGCTGGAGCCGCCCGAGCGCGCCGCCGAGCAGGACGTCCAGCAGAAGCTCACCTTCAAGGGCAAGACGCTGCCCACCCCGCGCGGGCCTGCCTTCACCCACCAGCGCAAGACCAGCGTCGGCGAGGAGGGCGGGCCGCGCACCGTGACGGCGCTCAAGTCGACTGAGGTGCGGCGCGGCGGACGATGGGTCAGGCCGTCGGCCGCCAAATCGGAGCGCCAGAAGCTGTTGGCCAAGATGGCCGAGGAGCGCGCCGCCGAGGGCGCGCCGCCGATCCGGGGCGAGACGGTCGACACCACGCAGCTCAGGCTCAGGGAGACTGGCCGCGAGCAGCGCCGCAAGTGGCGGCGCGGCGAGGAGGAGCGCGCGCTGGCGCGGCAGGCCAAGGTCGACGACATCCTCGACACCATGGTCAAGGGGCTGGAGGACGCCGCCGCCGAGAAGACCCGGCTGAAGGAGTGGGCCGCTAACGCCGCCCGGCTGATCGCCCGCGTTCAGGAGATGGTGCGGGCCAGCTACGAGGTCGTGTTCCCCGGCGAGCCGGTCGAGAAGCCGGGCCGCATCGCCAAGCCGCCCGAGAAGGTTTCGTCAGGTGGCAACTACGTCGACAAGGACGGCCAGCACTGGATCATCGACGTCGGCGAGGTGCCGGGGCAGGAGCCCAAGCTCGGCCAGATGCGGCTCAGGCCGCTGCCCGGCGAGCTGGGCCAGAAGCCCAAGACCATGACGGCGGCGCAGTGGCTGGCGCACAAGGCCGAGCAGATGAAGGGGCTGGCCAAGCGCGAGCGCCAGAAGATGCTGAAGCGCAAGCAGGCCGCCTACCAGTACAACCAGCGCGAGGGCGTCGCCGAGTTCGCCGCCAAGGACAGCGAGTTCACCATCGGCATCGACCAGCTCGGCAAGCTGATCACCGAGGGCTTCACGCCCAAGTTCAAGGAAGGCGACTGGGGCAAGTACGATCCCAAGGGCAAGCGCGGCGTGCGCTTCCTCGACGGGCTGGGCAAGCTCGGCGAGGAGTATGGCGGCGATCCCGACGCGCTGCCCTTGAAGGACAAGATGCGGCTGTTCCGCGTCGTCATCGACAAGGAGAACCAAGAGGACCTCGTCAAGCTCGCCAACCAGCTGGTCGACAACGTGCGGGCGCGCGAGCAGGCGGCGGCCGAGGGCTACAAGGCGCTGGTCGAGAAGTGGAAGGAGCAAGGCCCCTACCCGCGCGTCATCCGCATGAACCTCAGTGACCGCAGCGGCGTGGGCACATGGCACAACCGCGTTGCCCACGACTACCCGGCGTTCCGCAAGAAGGTCGAGCGCGCCATCAGGAGCCGCAACTGGGATGCGCTGCGCACCGAGATCACCGACTACTACAACGAAGAGCTGGCGGTGCAGCACGGCGGCATCGGCGAGCTGGCGGCGTGGCGCATGGAGCAGCTGCGCTCGGCGCAGAACCAGATCCAGTCGGCCATCGCCGCGCGCGGCAAGAACAAGAAGCTGGGCGGCGTCGACCGCGACTGGCTGATCGAGCAGGACCGCGAGATCACCAAGGCGCTGGAGAACGCCTTCGAGGACGACGATCTCAGCCATCTGCAGAGGGAGGGCACCACCGAGGCCGACCTGCTGGACGTGCTGCAGACCCATCCCGAGTACCGCAGCGAGGCCGAGGTCACCGAGGAGATGCGCGGCGAGCGCGAGCGGCGCGGGTTGACCACCAGCTTCTGGCGTGAGCGCGTCTACATGGGCAAGCAGGGTCGCGGCATGATCGACCCGTACCGCATCTCCAACGCGCTCGACATTGCCCGTGGCGCGCTCAATCTCCTGATGCCGGGCAAGTCGGACACCATCGGCTCGCAGTACATGAGCCACATCCAGCAGGAGCACATCGAGAACTGGATCGACCGCCAGCGCAAGTCGGCGATGATCGACGCCGACCGCGACCCGGCCAAGGAGACGTGGGCACGGCTGGGCCGCGAGCAGGCCGAGGACCGCGAGCGCCTGTACTACGGCGAGGAGGCGGTGCGGCAGTGGAACCAGTTCAACATCCAGCGCTTCGGCAAGGGCTGGTCCGAGCTGCCCGACGAGTACAAGCAGCTGACGCTTCTGAAGGGCTCGTTGCACACGCCCGAGATGACGGCTGCCGCCGAGCGCGCCTCGGCCCGTGCCCAGTACGAGGAGGGTGTGCGCCGCCGTCTCAGCGAGGAGGAGATGGTGCGGCTGGGGCCGGAGCGCGCCCGGCTCGAAATGGAGCGCCGCGCCAACCTGCCGGAGATGGCGCTGGGCGACATCACTCTGCCGGTCGAGGAACAGGTCGCCTTCATCCACCGCCTGATGAACGGCGAGGGCTCAGAGCTGGACGTGGCGCGCTACACCGAGCTGCTGCACAACCGCATGCTGCGCCTGCGCGACGCGGTGATGAGCCTCAACCCGTGGGCCTTCAAGGACCCCGAGGTAGCGTGGCGCTCCGACGAGGCCCTGCGCCGCCTGCACGACGAGATGCGCAGCCGGGCCGGTGAGCCCAGCGAGCGCGACGTGACGCCCGAGACCGTCACCCGCGACCTCAAGCGCTGGGACATGGAGGCCGAGCGCATCGAGGACAACCTGCGCAAGCTGTGGGAGCTGCGCAACCCGGACGTCAAGCTGCCCGAGTACGGGCTCTCCAACATGCTCGACCCGGCGGTCAACATCCGCGCCGAGGGGGCGGTGCCGCGCGGCGCGTTCGTTACCAACGTCGGCGACCACCTGACGCCGCATCACTTCTGGGGCGTCGGCGAGGTCTCCGGCATCCGCCGCCACTTCCTCGACGTGGCGCAGCGGCTGGTCGGCCATCTCGATCTGGTGCACGTCAGCTTCGAGCACATGAAGATGCTCGCTGCCGAGCGCGGGCTGAAGGAGATCCCGCCCGCCTTCTACGATCCCGCCACCGACCGCATCTTCATTCAGCATGACGCCATGCAGGCGCGCAACCGCAACCGGGTGCTGATGCATGAGCTGGCGCATCCCATCATGGAGAGCGCGGCCCAGAAGTTTCCGGTGATCCGGGCGCGGCTCGAAGAGCAGATGGCGGCGCTCAAGGAGGCGTTCAACAACCCCGAGCACCCGCAGCACAAGATCGTCAACCGGCTGCTCGACGGCGATAGCCAAGGACTGAACAACGTCCACGAGTTCTTCTCCGAACTGTGGAGCAACGACAACTTCGCGCAGGCCCTGCACGAGGTGCGGACCTCCGCTGCGCAGCGCGCCCGCTGGCAGACCGGCAAGCGCGCCACCGTGCTCGACGCCGTGCTGAAGCAGATCAAGCGCGGGCTCACCGGCATGTTCTTTACTGTCAGCCGTAACCGGCTGCTGAACGACGCCACGGTGGCCTCGCTCGACATCCTGCAGCGGCTGGAGGAGCGCGGCAGGACGCGGCCCTACATCACCGAGGAGACCGCGCCCCGGCCCATCGCCAAGGAGCCGCCGCAGCGCTCCGTCGTGCGGCGCGCCACCGAGGCGACGCTCGACAAGATGAGTACGGCGGGTGCGTCGATCAACAAGGTGGGTTTCTTCCGCTTCCTCGCCGAGCAGTCGCGCCGCTTCGACCCGGTGCTGGCCGAGCACATCGACCGCATCATCGACATCTTGGGCCGCGTGCAGAACCGGCAGGAGCGCATCGCGCGCGCCGACAAGCCGGTGCTGATGATGCTGCGCG
>Ga0066905_100000500_pt1 | contig 11072 bp, 9 predicted proteins | sample PanSoiMetaPlot36_FD_67483 | JGI IMG/M metagenome (GOLD analysis project Ga0066905, IMG submission 67483) | Tropical forest soil microbial communities from Panama analyzed to predict greenhouse gas emissions - Panama Soil Plot 36 (version 2) | ecosystem: Environmental > Terrestrial > Soil >... | reverse complement strand
GCCCGGCCAGCGTAGGTCGCGCCGACGACGCGATGATCGCGATGCCCGCGAGCAGAATCAGGTTGACACATAGCCATCGAGGCGACTTATGCACCCAGGTCATGACCCCCTCCCTTGTTGAGGCTCCACGCTCCGTCCCCGCACCAGCACGGGGATCGCTTGGTTCGTCGGCGAGTCTGTCCACAGAGTCGCTTGAAACCCGAAAGCTCCGGTCGACGCCGGGGCTTTCACCGAAATCCGTAAGCTCCGGGATTGTCCGGGCGGAATCGTCGCCGGCAGTTCCTGAATCAGCGTGCAGGCGCAATTCGCAGTCCCTCCGACCACCCGAAGGTCGCCAGGGCCAGCGTTGAACACGGTGACCAACGATTCCCGAGATTCACCCGCCCGCACCGCGCCAAGGTCCACGGCCGGCGGGTCGAGATAGATTTCGTCGCCGCGGAGCGACGCCCGGGCCCCCGCGACCGATCCGAACCCGACGCCTGCCACGGTCAAGAGCACCGCCCCCGCTAGGCCGAACCCCAGGAGGAACGCTGCCGCGTCGGGGGCCGACGCCCTCAGGGCCCGTGTCTCCCGGTCCCGCCAGGCCCACGCCACCAGTAATGCCAGCGCCACTAGGTCCAACACCAAGGCGCCCCACGGCGAAACCGTGACGGCCCCGAAGCAACCGCAGGACGCCTGCCCGATCCAGATCGCGTGCAGGTTGAACCCGACGAAAACGGCAAAGGTGCACACCGCCACGAGCCACAGTCCGGCGGGCCGCCGGGCGAACAACAGTCCGAACCCCAGCGCCGCTTCGTACAGGATGAGGACCGGATCGAGCCAGGCCGGCGTCAGCTCGGAGCCGCCTGCCAGAAAGTGCCAAAGCTTGAGCGCAGCGGTCGCCAGGAGGAAGAGGCCGACTGGGTTCGCGACAAGTGAAGCTCTCATCGTCGCCATTCCGCACAGCGCGCCGGGTGCGCCAAACGGGCGATAAGCGTTCTTCTGAGATTCGCTAAGGCGACGTTCCCTCGGCGAGTTGGCTGCCTGCCGACGCCAGGAATCCTACTCCCCCCCCCAACCACGTGTCAAACAAAATGCACCGTAGGAGGCATTTCCTATGCTTTCGCGACCTGCTTCGCCCCACGCCGACGCGAGCGGGCCTCGGACCGCCGGGGGAGGTTCAACCAGCCGCCGGAAACCGCACCGTGAACTTGGTCCCCCGGCCGGGCTCGCTCTGGACGTCGATGTCGCCGCCGTGGGCCCGGACGATCTTCCGGGTCGTCGCCAGGCCGAGGCCGGTCCCGCCCGGCTTGGTCGTGTGGAACGGGCGGAACAGCTTCGGCAGGTCCTCCGGTTCGATCCCCTTGCCTGTGTCGATGACATCCAAATAGACCCCGTCCCCGTTCGCCCGGGTCTGGAGGACCAGCTCCCCGCCCTCCGGCATCGCTTGCTCGGCGTTGAGCATGAGGTTGAGGAGGGCCTGCTTGAACAGGTCGCGGTCGAGCGGCACGGGCGGGACGCTGGGGGCGGCGTACAGGTTGATGGTGATGTTCGCGGCCTTCGCCGTCGGGCCGAAAAAGTCGATCATCTCCTGGGCCACGTCCTCGAGGTGGGTCCGCTCGCGCTTCGGCTCGTGGGACCGGACGAACCGGAGGAAGTCGTTGGACACCTCGACCAGCTTCTCGCACTGGCTCTGGAGGCGGTCGATCCGCTGCTTGGCCCGCCGTTCGCGGGGCGTCTCGGGGTCGGTGAAATCCTCCGCCAGAAGCTGGAGGTTCAGGTTGAGGGTGCTGACGTGGTTCTTGACTTCGTGGATGAACCCGCCCGCCAGCTCGGCCACCTCGGCTAGGTGTTCGGGGGGCATGTAGTCACCGGCCAGCCGTTGATGGGACCAATGGGACGTATGGGACCCATAGGTTGTATGGGTCCCTTCAGTCGCGTGCAAACTGTTACCGCCGCCGGTCGCCGCCGCGGGAGCCGCGGCCTTCGCGGTCGCCGCGCCCGCCCCGGTCACCCCGGTCACCGCGGTACTCGCCCCGGTCCCCGCGGCCACCGCGGTCGTCCCGGTCGTCGCGCGGCGGGCGGCCCTCGCCGTCCCCGCCGCCCTCCCCGTTCCCGGCCGGGGGCGGGATGAGCGCCTTGCGCGACAGCTTCACCCGGTTTTGGTCGTCGATGGCGATGACTTTCACTTCCAGCACGTCGCCCATCTGCAGGACGTCGTCCACGCGGCCGACGCGGTAGTGGTCGATCTCGCTGATGTGCAACAGTCCGTCCTTGCCGGGGACGATCTCGATGAACGCCCCGAAGTCCTTGATCGATGCCACCTTCCCGGTGTAGATCTTCCCGACCTGCACCTCTTCGCACAGGGCCTCGACCTTGGCCAGGGCGGCCTCGGCTCCGGCCGCGTCCGAGTGGGCCACGTAGACGGTGCCGTCGTCGTCCACGTCGATCTTGGCGCCGGTGGACTCCTGGATCCCCTTGATCGTCTTGCCGCCCGGGCCGATCAAGAGGCCGATCTTGTCCGGGCTGATCTTGGTAGTCAACAGACGCGGGGCCCGGTCGCTCAGCTCCGCCCGCGGCCGGTTGAGCGTGGCCAACATGGCCTTCAGGATCTCCTTGCGAGCCGCCTTCGCCTGTTCGAGGGCGCCGCGGATGATCTCCTCGCCAATCCCCTCGATCTTCAGGTCGAGCTGGATGCCGGTCACACCCTTCGGCGTGCCGGCCACCTTGAAGTCCATGTCGCCGAAGTGGTCCTCGTCCCCCTGGATGTCGGTGAACAGGCTGAACTTCTCGCTGTCTTTTACGAGCCCGATCGACACCCCGGCCACCGGCTGGCGGATCGGCACGCCGGCGTCCATGAGGGCGAGCGTCCCGCCGCAGACCGAGGCCATGGAGGACGACCCGTTCGACTCCAGGATCTCGGAGTTGAGCCGGATGGTGTATGGGAATTTGGTCGGGGGCGGCATCACGGCCTTGAGGGACCGTTCGGCCAGCATGCCGTGTCCAATTTCCCGCCGGCCGGGCCCGCGAATCGGCTTCACCTCCCCGACACTGAACGGCGGGAAGGCGTAGTCGAGCATGAACTTCTTCGAGTACTCGCCCTCCAGAACCTCGACCTTCTGTTCGTCGGCGACGGTGCCGAGGGTGGTGATGACCAGGGCCTGGGTCTCGCCCCGCTGGAAGATGGCCGAGCCGTGGGTGGCGGGAAGGACGCCGACCTCGCAGAAGAGCGGGCGGATCTCCTGGAGCCCGCGGCCGTCGAGCCGGGTGCCAGCCAGGGCCAGGTCGCGGAACGCCCGCTCCTCCATGGCCATCCACGCCTGGTTGAACTGGCGGCTTGTGTACTCGGCCCCCTCGGCCGGCAGATACTTCTCCTTGAGCTGGGCCTTCAGCTCGTCCACCTTGGCGTACCGCTCGAGCTTCACCTTGGTTAGCTTGCGGGCCTTCAGGTCGTCCAGGTGTTTTTCGAATTCGGCCGTGAGTGGGTTCGGGGCGGCGACCGCGGGGGCCTCCTTGATGCCCAGGCCGGCCTTCTCGCGTAGCTCCTCGATCAGCTCGATGATCCGGACGATGTGCCGGTGGCCGAACATGACGGCCTCGAGCATGACCTCTTCGGGCAGCTCGCGGGCAAACCCCTCGATCATGGCGACCGCGTCGCGGGTCCCGCTGACGACCAGGTCGAGGTCGCTGTTCTCCATGTCCGCGTGGGTCGGCATGACCACGAACTCGCCGTTCACCCGGCCGACCCGAACGGCCCCGGTCGGCTTGAGGAACGGGATGCTGGAGACGTGCAGCGCGGCCGACGCCCCGATCATGCCCAGGACGTCCGGGTCGTTCTCCTTGTCGGCGGAGTAGACCGTGGCCATGATCTGGACTTCGTTGATGTAGTCGGCCGGAAAGAGCGGGCGAATGGGGCGGTCGATGAGCCGGGAGGTGAGAGTCTCCTTGGTGCTCGGCCGGGTCTCGCGCTTGATGTAGCCCCCGGGGAACTTGCCGGCGGCACTGGTCCGCTCCCGATACTCGACCTGGAGCGGGAAGAAGTCGATGCCCTCGCGGACGCCGCCCTCGACGGTGGCGGTGAGGACCATGGTGTCGCCCAGGCGGACGACCACGGCCCCGTCGGCCTGCTTGGCGAACTTACCGGTTTCGAGACTGAGGGTGGACGCGCCCAGGGCGCATTCGACGCGGGTTCCTTGCACTTGAATTGTCCTCTCAAAGGCTGCGGCAGGAGTCGAGCCACCGACTGTTGAGAGGGGACAAGTGAAAAGTAAAAAGTGAAAAGTAAAAAGTGAGAAGACAGGCGCTTGCCGAATCACACTTTTGACTTTGAACTTTTGACTTTTGACTTCTCCGACTACTTGCGGAGGCCCAGCTTCTGGATGAGCGCCAGGTACCGGGGGCGGTCCGTGTTCTGCAGGTACTTCAGCAGGTCGGAGCGCTTGCTGACCATTTTGAGCAGGCCGCGGCGGGACGCGTGGTCTTTCTTGTTCGCCCGCATGTGCTCGGTCAGGCTATTGATCCGCTCGGTGAGGAGCGCGACCTGCACCTCGGGAGAGCCGCTGTCATTGTCGGCCCGTCGGTGGGTGGCAATGATCTGGGTCTTGCGGTCCTTCGTGATCGACATGGTCGCCTCGGCACACCCCAACCGGTGTATCGACTCCTGCCTCGTTGTTCAAACCGTCACTATAGGTTTGTCGGTACGGTATCCGAGCATTCTCGGAATGTGGCCCGCGACCGGCAAGGGCCGGGCTCGGAAAGACACGAGACACGAGACACGAGACACGAGAGAAACCCCGTCTTTTCTCGTGTCTCGTGTCTCGTGTCTCGTGTCTAAAGAAGCGTCACTCGCCGCCGCCGGGTGCCCGCCGCCGGGCCCGCTCGAACTCCCGGATGGCGTCCTCTTGCTCGGTCACCTCGATCGAGCCGGGGCGCAGGTCCCGCACCTTCCGGATTGCCTCGGTCGCGGACAGCCCCTGGTTGACGAAGTAGGCAGCCAGGATGGTCCCCGTACGCCCCTTGCCGGCTAGGCAGTGGACGGCGACACCCATGTCGGACGCTTTCGCCTTGTCGATGACGGACATCACGTTCTCGATCTGCTCGACCGACGGGATGTCCATGTCGGGGACCGGGACGTGGACGCTCATCAGCCCGGCCGCGTCGATCCAGGAGCGCGGCAGGCAGTCCTCCGTCAACGTGACCAGGATGTCCACCCCCTGAGCGCGCAGCCAGGCGAGCTGTTCCGGCGTGTCCGGCCAGGCGCTGGCGGCCAGGAGCGGCTCGTCCACCCAGGTGAAGAAATACGGACGGGACATCGACCTGCAGTGATTCGTGAGTGGTTGTTTGTGATTAGGAAAGCCGCCGGGGCCCGACGCCGCCGGAACACCACGAATCACTAATCACCAAGAACCACTCACTATCGTAGCGGCTTCTGAGCGAACCGGGCGCGCAATTGGTTGGCCGCCTGCCAGAGTTTCGGGTCGGTTTGGAGGAAGTCGACGAGGTTGCCGGTGGTGAGCCCGAGCAGTTCGGCCGCCTCCCCGACCCGGGCTTCGACGGCGGCCAGGATATCCAGCACGAACCCAGCCGTCGGCCAGAGCCGCGGGTCCTTGGCGGACAGGTGCAGTTTCCCGTCCGGCCCGCGGGCCGCGGCGTAGTCGGGGTGGTGCGAAGGGGATTCGGGCGGGACGGGTTCGCGGAGTTCCAGGTACAGGGCCCGGCGGAGGCGGCGGAGCGCCTTGGCCTTGTTCTCGTGCTGGGACCGGCTCTCCTCGGCGATGACGATCAGACCGCTCGGCGGGTGCCTGAGGCGGACCGCCGAGCTGGTCTTGTTCCGCTTCTGGCCGCCGGGGCCGCTGGCCCGGTAGGTGTCCACCTCGCACTGGGCCAGGAGCTGGGCGTCGGTGAGGGCGGTCCAGGCGGAGCGGGAGGGCATGGCTTGAAGGGACCCAAAGGACCAAAGCGACCAAAAGGATCAGGGCCTCCGTCCTTTTGGTCGCTTTGGTCCTTTGGGTCCTTTGCCTCAGACCACCAGCTTCCACGGTGCCCTGTACTCCCGGTGGAGCATCCGGTTGGCCGTCTCGTCCCCCTGGAACTTGCGGGCCTTCGGGTCCCATTTCAAGGCCTTGCCGGTCATGAGCGCGATCACCCCGATGTGGCAGACGATCACCGAGCTGGCTCCAACCGTGGCATTGCAGATCGGCTGCTTCTTCCTGTCCCGGACGCAGTCGAGGAAGTTGCCCATGTGGTTCCGCGGCTTGTCCGGGTAGAGCTTCGGGTCCTCCTTGAGCGGCTCCGACAGGATCTTCGCATCGGACGCCACGATGAACCCACGGCTGACGAAGATCGACCCCTCCTCACCGACAAACAGGACCCCGTTCTCGTCCGGCCCGATCTTCTCCATCTTCTCCTCGACCGTCTTGACCACCTCCTTGTCCCCTTCCTTGGTCTTCTGCCTGCGCCGGTTGACGAGCGGCTTGCCGTCCTTGGTGAACATGTTCCCGGTGGTCGAGCCGCGATCGGACATGGCAATCAGCTTGGTCCCGCTCGGGTACGTGTACTGGACGTGGAAGTGCGGGTGGCAGTTGTACCCGTCCTTGCCCTCGTACGGCTTGTCCGCGTGGAGCACCTCGACGGCCACCGGCCCGCGGCCGTCGGCGTTCATGGCCCACTGGCCGATGTCCAGGTGGTGGGCGCCCCAGTCGGTCATCTTCCCGCCCGAGTAGTCATACCACCAGCGGAACTCGTAGTGGCAGTTGGTCAGCTTCCCGTCCTTGGATAGCCGGTACGGTACGCTCGGCGTCGGACCGAGCCAGAAGTCCCAATTCAGCCCCTGGGGCGGCGGGACGGCCGGGATCGGCCCGCTCGTCGGATTGGTCCCGATCCGGGCCTCGATCGTCTTGACCTTCCCGATCCGACCGGCCCGGACCAGCTCGACGGCCAGCCGGAACTGCGGCATCTCGGTCCGCTGCTGGCTGCCGGTCTGGAACGTCCGCCCGGTCTTCTTCTGAACCGCCTCGACGGCGATCGCCTCCTCGACGGTAAGCGTCAGCGGCTTCTCGCAGTAAACGTCCTTGCCGTTCTTCATGGCCTCGATGGCCACCAGGGCGTGCCAGTGGTCCGGGGTGGCGACGATGACCGCGTCCACGCCCGGGCTGGAGACCAGGTCCCGGTAGTCCGGATACAACTTGAGATCCGTGTACCCTTCCTTCTGGTACATCTCCCGGGCCCTTTGCCCGTGGCGGAGGTCCACGTCGCACAGACTGGTGATCGTGAACCGGTCGCGGAGGCCCTTGGACGCCTGGTAGATGCCCCAGGACCGGCTTTGCGGGCTGCCGGTCCCGACGATGCCGAACCGGAGCTTTTCGGTGCCGGCGGCGGTCTTGGGGTCGTCGGCGAGGAGGCGCTCGGCGTACCACGTCGGGACGCCGGCGGCTCCGAAGGCGGCGAGGGACCGCTGGAGGAAGCCGCGGCGGGAGAGGTTGCCTTTCTGGAACATGGCGAGCTACCGGGGTGAGAGGATGAATGGGTGTGCGTTGGCTTGCGCGGGTAATGGTAGCGACCGGCCGCCGGTCGGGGCAGGGGGCCGCCGACCGGATTCGTTTCATTGCGTTGCAAACCGGCCGCGCGAAACGAAAAACCTCTGTGTGAAATGCAAGAAATGAATCCCTCGCGGACTACCGCCCGTTCGGCTGGAGGTACAGGACGCCCTCCTTCATCACCAGTCGGACCTTGCGGAGGGCGGTGATCTCCTGCGTCGGGTCGCCTTCAACGGCGATCAGGTCGGCCAGGAGGCCGGCCCGCACGGCGCCCACCTTCTGTTCCAGGTGCAGGGCCTTGGCCGCGGCCGACGTGGCCGCCTTGAGGACCTGGGCCGGGGTCAGGCCGTATTCGACCAATAGCTCCAGTTCGCGGGCGTTGTCGCCGTGGGCGAAGACGCCGGCGTCGCTGCCATTGACGATCGTGACCCCGGACTCGATCGCCTCCTTGAAGCCCGCCCGCCGGGACTTCAGGGCGGCCGGCTCCGGGTCGCGCTGGTTCCACCCGCGGTAGCGGCTCATCGCCTCACCGGCCGCGAGCGTGGGGCAAAGGGCCACCTTCTTCTCGGCCATCAGCCGGAAAACCTCGAGGTCCCCGCGGTCGCCGTGCTCGATCGTCTCGACCCCGGCCAGGGCCGCCCGGCGCATCCCCTCCTTGCCCTGGGCGTGGGCCACCACCGGGACGCCGGCGGATTTCGCAGTTTCGACGATCAGCCTGACTTCGTCCACCGAGAACGTCGGCCGGATGCCGCGGTCCCCCTGGGCGGTGTCGGCGTAGATCTTGATCCAGTCGGCCCCCTTGCCGATCTGGTCGCGGACCACGCGGGCGAGGGTCTCGGCGTCGGCTTCCTCGGCCCCCTGGGGGATGCGCCACTCCGGCGCGAGCCCCCGCGGCGCGTAGGTGCCGGTGGCGACAATGGCCCGGGTCGTCACCAGCATCCGCGGGCCGGGGATGATCCTCTGGTCGATCGCCTGCTTGATGCCGACGTCCGCGTACCCGGCCCCCTCGGTGCCGAGGTCGCGGATCGTGGTAAACCCCGCGAGCAGGGTGCTCCTGGCGTGGTTGACGGCCCGGCAAACGCGGAGGGCTTGCGGCTCCTTCAGTACCTGATCCTCCCACGGGGCCTCGTTGTAAGGGTGCAGGAGCAGGTGGGTATGGGCATCGATCAGCCCCGGCAGGACGGTCATGCCGGCGAGGTCGATGACGCGGGCATCGTCCGGAGCCTGGATGTCCGTCGCGGGGCCGGCCTTCTCGATCCGGTCCCCGCGGACCAGGACGACCCAGTCTGCGTGGGGCTTCGCCTCGACGCCATCGTAGACCCGGGCCGGCCGGAGGAGGATCGGTTTCGTGGAAGGAGCCGGGTCCGCCCCGAGGGTCAGCGCCGCGGCCAGGAAAAGCGGAGGCATGGCAAGACCTCGGTGCCAGGTCGGGGAGTAGGTCAGGCTTTAGCCTGACGGCAGACGCTCGATGTCACGCTGAAGCCTGACCTACTGCGGGTCGCCGTTGGCCAGCGGGGCGTCGGACAAGAGGAACCGCAGCCGGAAGATGGCCCCCCGGAGCGGTTCCGACTCGATCTCCAGGGTGGCCCGGTGATGCTCGAGGACGACGGCCACAAAGGACAGGCCGAGCCCCATCCCGGCGTTGTAGCCCTCGTAGAGGGCGTTATCCCGCTTGGTGCTAAAGTGGGTCTGCATGCACCGCTGACGGACCTCTTCGGTCATCCCGATCCCGTTGTCCCGGACCTCGAGGACGGCCTCGTTCCCCTCGCGCCGGCCGGTGAGGACCACCTCTCCGCGCCAGGCGGCGGCGTCAATGAGCGCCTGTTTGCGCTTGGCCGGGTCGGTCTCGGCTCGGGCCGCGTCGCGGACGTGGTTGCGCATCTCGAACGTGGCGTCGCGGGCATTGAATACCAGGTTTTCGATCGCCTGCTGCAGGTGCGACAGGTCGCCGCGGAGGTAGAGCGGCTCGCCGGACGGCCGCACGGTCACGGCCAGCTTCCACTTCTCCCGGCCAATGCTCGTCCACGTCTTGCTCGTTTCGCGGATCAGGTCGTTCAGATCCAGCCGGGTCATTTCGGCCCTGTTGGGATCGCGGCGCACGGTCCGGAGGATCATTTGCAGCCGCTCGGTCACGGTCCCGAGGGTGGACTTCACCTCGTGCAGCATGGTCGTCTGCTCGGGCCGCAGGCGGTCCGCCTCCAGGCAGCGGTTGATCAGGTCGTTCGGGCGGACGAGCAGGTTCTTGATGTTGTGGGCGTACGACCCGGCCATGATGCCGATGCTGGCGTAGAGCTGGGAGCGCATTTCCAGGTTGGACCGCTCGGCTTCCGCGGCCCTGGCCGAAGCCTGGGCCGCCTCGAATTCCTGTTCGAGCAACTTGCGCTTGGTCTCGGCGGCCGCGCGCTCGGCCTCCTGCGCTTCCACCTTGGCCGCGAGCATGAGGACTTCGGCGTGCTCGCGGGCCTTTTCGGCTTCCAGTTGGACCAGCTCGCGCTCGCGCTCGCGCCGGAGGAACAGGTACACCCAGGCGAGGGCCAGGCCGCTGCCGCCCAAGACGACCCCGCCCACGATCCAGTACACGGCTTGCCGCTGGGCCTCGTCCCGCTGGAGTTTGTTGAACGCGTGGACCCGGTAATCGCAGCGGACAACGGCCACCGGCTTGCCGTCCCCGTCGGAGACGACCTGGTCCAGGGTCCGGACCTGGTTGCGGTTCTGTTGCCGCGGGGCCGGGGCCGGGGACTCCCAGGCGATGGCCGCGACGGTCTCCGGCCGGCCGATGAACCCGACCTGGATCCGGTAGATTTCGGGGAAGACGGGGAGCTGCCCCTGGTACAGCCGGACCGGGTCCACCAGGGCCTTGACCTGGACCGCGATCTCCTTGGCCTTGACCTGGACCTCGGGCCGGGTCGTGTCGTCCTGGTACTCGTCCAGCCGCTGGGCGTATTCGCGGATCAACTCCGGGAGCGTCTTGCGGAACGAGCGGGCCTCGTCGATCCACTCCCGGACGACGGCCTCGTCCTGCTCCTGGCTCTGCCCGGCGCGTTCCGTGAGCAGGTAGGCCAGCCAGCCGACCAGGGCGGCCCAGAACAGGACGGCCGGGGCCAGGGCCCGGACGACTTTCCACCACGGAAAGGTGACGGGTTCAGCCATTGCTGAGGTCGCGGTGTCGGGGGCGGAACGACAGCCACCACTCCCGCCGCACGACCACCCTCCTTATTTGACCAACCGCTGGACCAGCTTCCATTGCCCACCTTCGCGCTTGAACACCTCGTACGTCGCCTCGCGCAGCACTCGCCCGCCCTCACCGAAATGGGGCCGGAGGACGACGATGTACTCGCCCTCCCCGGTCCGCCGCTCGCCGTCGGGGGTGTAGAACCCCGGCTGCTGGGCCTTCAACTTGGCCATCAACTTGTCCGCGTGCTTGACCTTGTCGCCGATGTAAATGGCCTCGGCGATCACCCGGATCATGTCCGCGAACAGGAGGACGTCGTCCGTGGCCGACCGGCGGTCCAGGCCCTCGCCCGTCTCGCTGTCCCAGGCAACCGGATCCTGGTGGGC
>Ga0066905_100000499_pt1 | contig 11075 bp, 5 predicted proteins | sample PanSoiMetaPlot36_FD_67483 | JGI IMG/M metagenome (GOLD analysis project Ga0066905, IMG submission 67483) | Tropical forest soil microbial communities from Panama analyzed to predict greenhouse gas emissions - Panama Soil Plot 36 (version 2) | ecosystem: Environmental > Terrestrial > Soil >... | reverse complement strand
GGGATGCCGCGTCAGGCCGGCAGACCCTTCGGTGAGGAGCGGCGCCGAACGCGCCCGGAACACACGCAACGCATCTTCGGCTTCGGTCAGGGTGCTGCGGGCATGCTGCAGCTGCTCGCCGAGGATCTTCGCCAGCTCGGCCTGCTTGCGGCGCTTCAAATCAGTGGCGACGACGACGAACCGCTGAGCCACGGCATTCACCGTTGCCGCGACATGCACTGGGTCAGTGCCTCTGAGCTCGAGCTGAATGAAATTGCTGCCGAGCTCCGCCTTCACCCGTAGATCGGTTCCGAGGCCGCGCGCAGCCTCATAGTAGGATTCGACGCTAAACTCGATCGTTTCCCCGGGGCGAAGTGCCGCAGGCCCTTCGGCCGGCGGCGCCCACACGAAACCGACCGTACGACCGATGGGATCGTCGCGCTTTCCCTCTTCCACCAGCGCACCGTCTGCAGTTTGCAGCTTCCAAGACCGGTCCTTCGCCACCGACAGCTTGTAATCCCCCGGCTCGAACGTCTCGCTCAGCGTCAGCGTACTCAGCGCCGCTTCGCGGTCCTTGGTTAGCGCCGTGACGTTGAGTCGCTGTTCGTGCACCACGTCATCCAGCACCGAATGCGATCGCAGCAGGTCCACCCACCCGCTGACCCCGAGCATCCCGGCGTTCATGGCCGGGTTGACGTTGCGTGGATCGGTCAGCTCAACCCAAAGGACCCCGCGGGCAACGTAGGTCGTGCGCAGGTACCGCGTCGCGACGAAGGTTGCAACCGTACCAACGACGGTCACCGCGAGAACCAGCCACTTGGCGCGCATGATCGTCGCCAGCAGCTGCCGCCAAGGGTCGGCGTGCGCGGGATGCGGGATTACGGTGTGCGGAATTGCGGCCTGTGAGATGACTGAGGAAGCGAGAGCCGGCAAATCGCGGGTGTCGCCTGAGGACAGCAATTGTTGCGGTTCGTGGTTCATGATGCAGGACTCTGTGCAATCCCGATACCGCCGGAAGTGTATGCGCGTACGTGCGTTACCTGCAGGGGGCCCGCGAGATGTAACAGAACTGCGACAAATGCGCGGAGGGACCTCCGCATGTCACCCCTGTGGCAACTCGTCTGCGGACTTGTATATGGCGCGTGTCATACGCTCGTGACGCCGTGGTGACACAAACGCATAAGTCCTTTCACCACAGCAGAAAGCGTCTGTTACGTCTCGCGCATGACGTATGCATACGGAGAGCGCATCCCTTCCCAAGGAAAAGTGTGACCGGCTGGGAATTACACCAAGCAGTGGCATCGGGAATTCGCGTCGAGCGTTCCAACGCCGCTTGCCGAGCCTTGAATCTGCTGGTGGCATGCGTCGGCTTGCTGCTGGCGGCGCCCATGATGTTCCTCATCGCGGCTCTGATCAAACTGACATCGCGCGGCCCGATTCTGTATACGCAAACCCGGGTAGGCGTTGATCGCCGCGAGTTGCTTGGGTCCACCAATCACCGCCGGACGCAAGACCAGGGCGGGAAGCCGTTCACCATCTACAAGTTCCGCACGATGTATGCAGGGGACACGCGGACCGCACCGCAGGTCTGGGCGAGCCAGAACGATCCCCGGGTCACCCCGGTCGGCCGGGTCCTGCGCAAGTATCGCCTCGATGAGCTGCCGCAGTTTCTCAATGTGCTGCGCGGCGACATGAACGTCGTCGGTCCCCGCCCCGAGCAGCCGAAGATCTTCGCCGAGCTGCGGCAGCAAGTGCCCGGGTACCAGACCCGGCAGCTGGTCCGTCCCGGGATCACCGGGTGGGCGCAAGTCAATCAAAAGTACGACACCTCGATCGATGACGTCCGTCGCAAGGTGTCCTTCGACCTCGAATATGTCGCTCGCCGGTCCCTGTTCGAGGATCTCCGCATTCTCGCTCGCACGATTCCCGTTGTCTTGAACAAGGGCGGTTGGTGAGACCTTTTCGCATAGTCGCGGTAACGCAGAGTGACCCGTTCTTTACGGGCCGCTTTTTTGAGACATTCCTGCCGGAATGCAGGCAATTAGGGGTCGAGACGGTCGAGGTCGTGCTCCTCCGCAACTTCAACGAATCGCGGACAGCCCTCGCCGCCAGGATGTGGAAGCTGTACGGCACTCTCGACATGATGCGGCTGCTAGGCCGGTACGCGTACTCCCGCGTCGAAGAGGGCTTCGGTATCCCGCGCAGCGTGGAGGCGGTGGCCGCAAAACACGGAATCGCCACGCGCGCCCTGGCGACGATCAACGATCCTGCGTATCTGAGCACGCTATCGCTGCGGGGGGTCGATGTGCTGTTGTCGGTCGCCGCTCCGGAGATCTTTCGCCCGACCGCGCTGACCGCTGCGCCCCTGGTGTTGAACGTGCATTGCGGGAAGCTGCCGCAGTATCGCGGCATGATGCCCACCTTCTGGGCCCTCCATCGGGGCGAGCGGGAGATCACGATCACCGTGCACACGATGGCGGAGAAGATCGATCGGGGTGACGTGCTCGCCGAGTACCCGGTTTACGTTCGTGCCGACGACACGGCGTTCGATCTCGCCGTCCGGGCCAAAGAGGTGGCCGGCCGCGCGGTGGCGCGTCTCCTGAGTCGCCTCCAAACCGAGCCCGTGCAGGCACGCCCGATGAACGTGGCCCAGCAGCGCTACTTCAAGTTCCCGACGCGCCAGCACGCCCAGGAGCTGCGTGCCGCGGGTAGACGGATGCTCTAACCGGTCGTTTCTCCGTCGTTCAATATCGAAGGCAGTTATCAGGCGCGTGCTCAGTGGCACGCGCCTGTGCCACTATCGGTATACGTCATTCCCGCCACAGGCACGAATTCCCACGTATACGACGCGGCGTGCAGCGTCAGCTTCAACACGCCCCAGGTATCGACGTTGTACGCTTCGGTGTTGGCGATCTGCGTCGAGAAGTTGTAGTGGCTGGCGCCGCCGGTGCCGACAACGAACTGACGAATCCCTCGGGCCGGATCCGCGGCCCCGGCCGGTGCTTGGGGAGCGAAGCGCTGATAATTGTGATCGTGCCCCGAAACGATCACGTCGGCATTGAACTCATACAGCGCCTGCCAGAGCGGCTGGGGCGCGGTCGAGCTCCCGTGGCTCCCCGAGCTGAACCGCGGATGGTGCCAGTAGGCGAGTGTGCACGTCCTGGTGTTGGCCGCCAGGTCCGCGCGCAGCCACTGTTCCTGCGGTGACCCGGCACTCATCGAGATGTTGCTGTTGAGCGAAATGATGTGCCAGTCGCCGAGGTTGTAGCTGTAATACCCCTTGCCGGAATCGCCCGCCGCCGCGCCGAAGTATTTGTAGTAACCGCTCGCGCCGCTCGTGTGATACTCGTGGTTCCCCGGCGACGGCCGCGTGCGCGCTTTGTGGCGGCCCCACGACGGCCCGTAGCAGTTCGCATAGTCGGTCGCCGTGCCGTCCGGATACGCGTTGTCGCCGGCCGTGAACACAGTGCCAGGAATCGTATCGAGGATCGCAGCGGTCGCCGGGTCGCCGGCGGATGAGCACTCGGCGATGTCTCCCGCACCCACGAGCACAGCCCCACCAGCTGGTGGTGGTGGTGGCGGCGGTGGTGGCGGCGGCGGCGGTGCTGGCACGACGACGGGCTGATCTACTTGCGTCGTCGCCTTGCAGGCAAAGACAACGGCGGCTGCCGCGATCGCTAACCCGGAAGCCGCCGCCCACTTCTTCACCGCGTTGTTAGGGCTTCGCCTTGATCTCGATGCCCAACGCGGCGCCGTTCTTGTTACTCCAAGTCGCACCGATCGTGTTGAGGAACGTGGCCCATTCCGCCTGGAGGTCGGATGCTTTTGACTCATTCGACGTCTGTTCGTTGAGCTCGGTGAACCCGGCGCCGGGGGTGATCTCCGGCAGGCCACCATTGGCCGCGAAGACACCGAAGGCCGCGTTGCGGGAATTCGTGAACGGCGACAATGACACCGACAGGCCGTTCGAGGCATCCGCGTGGTTCGAACCGGTCTGGCCGATCGCCCCCGCTCCGTTCACGCCGCTCGTCTCCACGCCATCCCACTGCACCACGATCCATTGACAGTTGGATTGGCTGCCCGCCCACGTGATGGTAATCGGACCGCTCCCGGGCGCCGCGCTCATGGCCCGGTAGACCGTCATGCGGCGCAGCGGCGCGCCTTCGGGATCGTACACGACCGAGGCCACTTCAGTCCAGGACGACATGCCGCCGCCCGTCACCGTGGGACTCGGTGACGCACCGTACGAGCGGACGCCCGACACAGCGATCGTCACGAGCTTGTTGGGAGACGGGCTGATGGAGCCGGTGGTGTACGTCGACAAGTTGTTCAGATCGTTGCCGCCCGTCAGCAGCGTTGCCGAGATCCCGGCCGACGCGGTCGTGACGTCGAAGGCGGCGGACGTGACCCCCGTCAGCCCAGTCGCCGCAGCTGTGAGTTTGTAGCCAGTCCCCACGGCGTTGATGCTCAAGTTGTTGAATGTCGCCACGCCGCCTACAGCAGCGACGGGGTTGGTCCCTGACAGCGTACCCCCACCCGGGTTGACGCCGATCGCCAGCGTGACATTGTCGGTGGCGTTGGTGATGCGATTGCCAAACTGATCCTGCACCGTCACCTGAACGGCGGGCGCGATTGTGGCTCCCACGGCAGTCGTCGATGGCTGCACCGTGAATCCGAGCGCCGCCGACGCGCCTGGGACGACCGTGACGGTCGCGGTCTGGGTGATCCCGATGCCGCTGATAGTTGCGGAGATGACCTTTGGCTCCGCGCGGGTCGAGCTGATCGTACCGGTCGCTACGCCGCTCGCGTTGGTGGTCGCGGCAGGCTGAGTCAAAGTGTTGTCGGACCCCGAGGACGCCAATGTTACGGTCGCGCCGCTGATCGGGTTTCCGCTGCCGTTCTTAGCGGTGACCGTGATAGTCGCGACGTTACCAGCGCCAGCCGTGATCGTGGCAGGAGCTGCAGTAACGGTGGACAGAGACGGCGAGACGCCGCTTTGTGCCGCCGTGATGTTGAAGGCGGCGGACATGACTCCGGCCAGCCCGGTCGCATCTGCGTGGAGTTTATAGCCGGTACCTGCAGTTCCGATGCTCAGGTTACTGAACGTCGCAATCCCGCCGACCGCGGCGATCGTGGTGGTCCCCGAGAGTGTCCCTCCGGTCGGGTTAAAGCCGATCGTCATCGTGACGTCGTCGGTGGCGTTTGTCACCTGATTCCCGAACTGATCCTGCACCGCCACCTGAACTGCTGGCGTGATCGCTGCTCCCGCCGCTTCCGACGATGGCTGTACCGCAAAGAAGAGCTGCGCGGGCACGTCCGCATCGACCGTGACTGTGTCGGTCTGGGTGATTCCGACACCGTTGATGACGGCAGAGATTACCTTCGGCTGCGCGACGGTCGATCTGATCGTCCCGGTCGCTACGCCGCTTGCGTCAGTCAGCCCCGGCTGCGTCAGCGTGTTGAGGGATCCCGTGGAAGCCAGTGTGACCGTCGCGCCACTTACGGGCTGCCCGCTCGAGTTCCGGGCGGTGACGGTGATCGTCGCTGTGCCGGACCCCGCGGTGACCGTCGCCGGCGCGGCGCTGACCGTTGATAGCGAGGCAGAGACAGTGGGGGGCGGCGGGGTCGTTGAGCCCGGCACACCGTGACACGCGGTGCTGCCGGAATCGGTGAACGTCTTGCCCGCGATCGGGATGAATTTCCAAGCGTAGCTGTCGTCGTACAGGTACAGCTTGAGCACGCCGCGGGTATCGCCGTTGGCCGCTTCGCTGGTGGGAAACTTGTTGTCGACGGTGCCGCCGCCTATGCCGCCCGAGCCCACGACCATGTGCCGCGTCCCGTACACGAGATCCTTCGTGCCATCCGGCTTCATCGGCGCCATCCGCTCGTAGAAATGCCGGTGGCCGGCCATGACCAGATCTGCACCGCCCGCATACAGCGCATCATACAAGGGCCGCACGGAGCTGTAGGTGACGCCGCCGCTTCCGCTGCCGCCGCTGGAGGAGTACAGCGGGTGGTGGAAGTACGCGACCGTGCACAGGTTTTGGTTCGCCGCGAGGTCGTTCTTCAACCAGGTGTTCTGCGCAGACCCGCTAATCTTGGAGATGTTGCTGTTGAGCACGATGACGTGCCACGCGCCAAGGTTGAAACTGTAATAGCCCTTGCTCGGATCCCCCGCCGCCGCGCCGAAGTAGGCGTAGTAACCGCTCGCGCCACTCGTGTTGTAGTCGTGATTGCCGGCCGATGGATAGGTGCGCGCCTTGTGGCGGCCCCACGTGGGGCCGTAACAGTTGTTGTACTCGGACGTGGTCCCGTTTGGATACACATTGTCGCCAATGACGAACACCTTGCCGGGCAGGTTATCCAGCAGCTTCGCCGTGGCCTCGTCGTTGTTGCTGCTGCACGTAGCAATGTCTCCCGCTCCCGAGAAGATTTCGGGAGGGTTCGCCGTGACGAGGCCGGTCGGCGTGGTGAACAGCTGCTGGGGGGGCGCTTGGGTGAGGTTACTGACGTCGCTACACGCCGCGAAGAGGACAGCGAGACTCAACGGAGCGGATCGACTCAAAAAGCGCCGGGCAAACGATCGCATAAGGTCTAGGGTCCTTGGGGTTCGTGGCCGGGAAATCTGTGATCTAGACAGCAACAATCGGGCCTCGCCAACTCATTGCGCTTGTGTGCGTTGGCTGGCATGTCCGGGGCCTCTACGATACATTCTCGTAACTCAATGACCTCACCCTTTGCTCGCACTGTTCCCGCCGCGCTGCTCGCACTCGGCGCGCTGGCGTGCGGGGAGCGCCCCCATCCCACCGGGTCGGTGGCGCTGCAGCTGACGGGCGGCCAAGGCGCCCTCGTGACGCGGGGTCGCGACTCGATCCTCGTCCGGCGCGCCGAGTTGGTGCTGTCTGAGATTCAGCTGGCGCCGAGGGGCTCGGGTGAGTGTGATCCCGAGGAGAAGGAGGAGGAGGCGTGCACGCCGCTCGAAATGGGCCCCGTGTTGCTGACGCTGCCGCTCGACACGTCCAAGACGACAATCGCTACCGTGCCGGCTCCCGTAGACACCTTTATCGTCTTCCACTTTGCGCTTTACCGCCCCGACTCGAGTAAGGACGCCGCGTTTCTCGCGACTCACCCCGAGTTCGCGGGCACCTCCATTCGTGTGCAGGGCACGTACAGTCGAGCGGGCAAGCGCAGCGACTTCGTCTACGCGTCCGGGTTCACCGAGCAGCATGAGGCGGCGCTGGAACCGCAAGTCGAAGTTGTAGCCGACTCGACGCTCAACCTGACGCTGCGATTCGCGGTGGCGAACTGGTTTTTGAACGCGGACAAGACCGCGCTGATCAATCCGGCCACCGCGAAGGCCGGCGCGCCGAACCAGGATCTGGTGCACGACAACATCCGGATGTCGGTGGCGGCGTTCGGCGGCAGTCTGGACAGCACGATCGTCGCCGGTGGACCTTCACCCTGGCCGGCCGTACCAGACTCCATTGGTAAGACCTCCGATGGTAAGACGCAGGCTGTTAACGCCAAGGCCACGGTGACCGCCTCCACTGTCCCCCGGTGCCGCTCAGACGCACCCCGTATCACGTCGGATTCCATCGGACCGTTCCGACTGGACGCGTCGTTGTCCGATCTGCAGCGTGCGTGCCCGGGGCTCAGGTACAGCTGGACGAGTGATCCCGACGGCTATCCTGTGCCCACTGCGGCTGCACGCCTGGGTGCCGCAACCATTACCGCGTGGTTCACCGATACAGTCCCCGGTGCCAAGGTCCGCGAAGTGAGCGTGGAACGCACCGGGCCCAAGACGGCTGAAGGACTCGGGGTCGGGTCGACATTCCGCGACCTGCAGCGTGCGTACGGCGCGGCAGGAGCCTCGGAGCCGGACTGCGTGCTGCGCGTCTGGTTTGCGGGGCTGCCCGGCGTGGCGTTCCGGATGACGTTCCCCCAACGGGAGCAGCGTGAATGCGGAGGACTCACTGAAGAGCCGCTGCCGCCGGACTTGCGGGTCGCCAGCGTAATCCTCGTTCCCCGCTCATAAACAACACGGCCCTGGGGTTACCAGGGCCGTGGCTGCCTGCCGGAACGATCATTGATCAATGATCAATGTTCATTGATTACGGCTTCACCTTGATTTCAATCCCGATCGCGCCGCCCGTGAGTGTTGTCCACGTCGCTGCAACGTTCGAGATACCTACCGCCCTCTGCGCCTGGAGATCGGCCGTCTCTCCTGCCGGTATTTCGGTGATCTCCGTGAACCCAGCTCCGGGCGTCACGGCAACTGTGCCCTTGGCCACACCGAAGACCCCGAACGATACGTTGTTGGGATGCTCGAGGGCCGCCAGCGGTACAGTCAGGCCGTTCACCGCCGCTCCGCTCGTCGAGCCGGCTTGACGCACGGCGCCAGCCCCGTTGAGTCCGCTTCCGTCCACACCGTCCCACTGCGACACGACCCACTGGACGTTACCCAGGGTCATGCTCGACGTGATCGTGAGCGGCCCGTTCCCGGGTGTGGCGCTCATCGCCCGGAAGATCGTCAGGCGTCGGGCCGGCGTGGAGCCATCGAACGTGACCGTGCTGACTACGTCCCACCCGCCCATCCCACCGCCTGAGAGCGTTGGGATTGGAGGCGTCCCCAATCCGCTCTGCTCCAACACGGTGACCGTAATGAGGGCATTGGAGCCCGGCGCGAACGCGGCAGTCGAATAGACCTTCTGGTTGACCGTGTTGTTGCCGGACGCTAGGAGCGTGTGGACGATCGTAGCGGGCGGCACATCCGTCACAATCACATTGACGGCATCCGACCCAACGCCGCCGTCCTTGTCGGTCACAGTCACGGTGACGTTATACTGCGCCGCCGCCGCGTACGAGTGCGTCGCCGAGATCGCCGTGGCACTCTGAGTCGGAACGCTGCCGTTTGTGGTCGCGCCGTCGCCCCAGTTGATCACGTAGGTAAACGGCCCATCGTTCACGCCTGGGTCGCTGATCCCCGCTTGCAGGCTGAAGGGTTGACCGAGCCCGACGGCGGCATCCGGCCCGGCGTTCACCGTCGGCGCGACGTTGGCGATTGTCGCGGTGGTCGTGACCGGCGCACTTGCTCCACCCAGCGCATCGGTCACCACGAGGGTCACCGTGTACGTTCCAGCGGTGGCATACGTGTGCGTCGGCTGCGCGCCCGTGCCGATGGTCCCGTCGCCGAAGTTCCAGGCGAAAGTCAGGGGTGTGTCGCCGTCGGGGTCGCTCGACGCACGCCCGTCAAACGCCACCAGCCCCTCAGATTGATACGGCCCGCCGTGCGCCGCTGTGGGCAGCTGGTTCGGCGGCGGTGGCCGCGGCCCAACGCAGCCTCCCGTCCCTGCGTCCGTGAACGTCGCTCCGGCGACCGGCACAAACCGCCAGTCAAAGCTGGCACTGCGGAGCTTCAGCTCGAGCACACCGTTGGTACCAGTGTTCCGTATTTCGATATTCGAGCTCGTCTGCGGAGTAAACTCGTAGAAGGACGCACCGCCCGTGCCTACTGTGATTTGGCGAATGCCGTTGGCGTCGGGTCCACCCTTCGGTGTCTGCGGTGCGAATCGCGCATAGTGGTGATCGTGGCCGTTGACAACGAGGTCGACCCCGGCGCTCCACAGCGCGTCCCAGAAGGGCTTGATGCTGTTGTTGGTGGTTCGGCTGATCATGTTGGTCCACAGCGGATGGTGCCAGATCGCCAGTTGGCACTGCTTCGGGCTCGCCGCGAGATCCGCCCGCAGCCACTGCAGCTGCGACGAATTGACATCTCTCGAGATGTTGCTGTTCAACACCACGACGTGCCACGCACCGAGGTCGAAGCTGTAATACCCCTTGGTGGGGTCGCCCGCCGCTGCACCGAAATAGGCGTAGTAGGCGCTTGCGCCGCTGGTGTTATAGTCGTGATTGCCGGCCACGGGATAGGTGCGCGCCTTGTGCCGGCCCCACGATGGGTTATAGCAGTTGGCGAACTCGGTCGCGGTGCCATTCTCGTACACGTTGTCGCCCGCGGTAAACACCGGGTCCCCAGGGTACCCGTCGAGCAGCAGCGCGGTCTTCTCGTCGTTGGAACTGCTGCACGTCGCGATGTCGCCCGCGCCGACCAGAAGCGCAAAGTCGCTCACCGTGACGCTCGCGGTTCCTGGGTGTCCCTCGCTCGTGGCGGTAATCGTGGCGGATCCTGAAGCGATGCCCTTAACCAAGCCCGTCCCGCTCACCGTCGCGCGGCTTGGATCGCTGCTGGTCCACGTCACGAGGGGTCCGGTCACGGGGTTGCCGCTCCCGTCCCTCAGTGTCGCCGTGAACTGCCGGGTCGACCCGATGTTCACGTTCGCGGAGGCGGGATCCACAGTCACCGTGGCGACCGTCGTCGCCTGAGTGACGGTCACCCCAGATGCGCCATTTTGCCCCTCGCTCGTCGCCGTAATCGTGACCGGTCCCACGGCCACGCCCGAGACCAACCCCGTCGACGATACCGTCGCGCGACTTACATCGCCGCTCGCCCACGTCACGGTCCGGCCGGTCAACGTATTGCCATTGGCGTCCTTCAGCGTCGCCGTGAGCTGCACGGTGGCCCCGACGTTCACGCCCGCGGGGTTCGGAGTCACGGTCACCGTAGCGACCGGCGCCGGCGAGACGGTCACTGCAGAGGTGCCGTTTTGCCCCTCGCTCGTCGCGGTAATCGTGACCGCTCCCGCGCCCACGCCCGTGACCAGGCCCGTCGCGCTCACCGTCGCACGGGTCGGATCGCCGCTGGCCCAGGTCACGGTGCGGCCGGTCAGCGTGTTGCCATTGGCATCCTTCAGCGCCGCCGCCAGCTGCACGGTGGCCCCGACGTTGACGCCCGCGGGGTTGGGTGTCACGGTCACCGTAGCAACCGGCGCCGGCGAGACGGTCACTGCAGAGGTGCCGTTTTGCCCCTCGCTCGTCGCGGTAATCGTGACCGCTCCCGCGCCAACGCCTGTGACCAGGCCCGTCGCGCTAACCGTCGCACGGGTCGGATCGCCGCTGGCCCAGGTCACGGTGCGGCCGGTCAGCGTGTTGCCATTGGCATCCTTCAGCGCCGCCGCCAGCTGCACGGTGGCCCCGACGTT
>Ga0066905_100000498_pt1 | contig 11088 bp, 8 predicted proteins | sample PanSoiMetaPlot36_FD_67483 | JGI IMG/M metagenome (GOLD analysis project Ga0066905, IMG submission 67483) | Tropical forest soil microbial communities from Panama analyzed to predict greenhouse gas emissions - Panama Soil Plot 36 (version 2) | ecosystem: Environmental > Terrestrial > Soil >... | reverse complement strand
GCGCTTCCGTTCGACCCGTTCACCGGCCCCAGCGGGGCGCTCTGGCTGATCTTGTGGCGGGTGGTCCAGGCCGTCGGCGGCTCCATGCTGATGGCCAACTCCCCGGCGATCCTCACCGACGCGTTTCCCCCGGACCAGCGCGGCACGGCCATGGGGATCAACCAGGTGGCCGGCATCTCCGGGTCCTTCATCGGGCTCATCCTGGGCGGCGTGCTCGCCGCAGTGGACTGGCGCCTGGTCTTCCTGGTCTCGGTGCCGATCGGGATCGGCGGCACCATCTGGTCCTACCTGAGCCTGCGCGAGATCGGCGTCCGGACCAAGGCCCGGATCGACTGGCTGGGCAACATCACCTTCGCGGTCGGCCTGATCGGCATCCTGGTCGGCATCACCTACGGGATCCAGCCCTACGGCGGGCACACGATGGGCTGGACCAGCCCGCTGGTGCTGTCCGGCCTGTTCGGCGGTGCGGCGCTGCTGATTGCGTTCTGCTTCATCGAACTGCGGGTCAGCCAGCCGATGTTCGACCTGCACCTGCTGCGCATCCGCCCGTTCGCCTTCGGCAGCCTGGCCACCCTGCTCGCGTCCATCGCCCGCGGCGGGCTGCAGTTCATGCTCATCCTGTGGCTGCAGGGAATCTGGCTGGTACTGCACGGCTATAACTACGCCGACACTCCGCTCTGGTCGGGCATCTACCTGCTGCCGCTGACGTTCGGCTTCGTGTTCTCCGGACCGGTCTCGGGGTGGCTGTCGGACAAGCACGGCGCCCGCGCCTTCGCCTCCGGCGGGCTGCTGCTGTCGGCGCTGGCGTTCGGCGGGCTGCTGCTGGTGCCGACCAACTTCCACTACCTGCCCTTCGCTCTGCTGATCTTCCTGGCCGGGGCCGGGATGGGACTGTTCTCCGCGCCGAACGCGGCAGCCATCATGAACAGCGTCCCGCGGCATCAGCGAGGCGCCGCCTCCGGCATGCTCGCCACCTTCCAGAACTCCGGCTTCGTCCTGTCGATCGGCGTGTTCTTCTCGCTCATGATCGCGGGGCTGGCCTCCACTCTGCCGACCACCCTGACCCACGGGCTGACGGCCCAGGGGGTGCCCGCGCCGATCGCGCACCAGATCGGCCAGCTGCCACCCGTGGGGAGCCTGTTCGCCGCGTTCCTCGGGTACAACCCGATCAAGACGCTGCTGGCCCCGACCGGAGTGCTGGGACACCTGCCCGCGAGCAACGCCGCCACCTTGACCGGGAAACAGTTCTTCCCCGAGCTGATCTCCCAGCCGTTCCACCACGGCCTGGTCATCGTGTTCACCACGGCCATGGCGCTGCTCGCGCTGGCCGCCGGCGCCTCGGCACTGCGTGGCGGCAGGTTCGTGCACGAGGAGCAGGTCGCGGGCGCGGAGCCCGGCGGCACCACCGAGGCCGCGCTGGAGAGCACCGGCCGTTCCTGACCCGTACCACAGCGCCGACTGCATGGCCTGACGTGGTCCAGGCGCCCTCAGCTCACGATCGTGGGACTGGTGTTTCTGGAGAGGCTGCAGTGCCGATCCGGCGCCTTCGCCCTGATCACGTTTCCGTATGGGTATCCCCGTGCCGTGATCATGATGCGGGCGGGTGATATACGCCACAATGTCCTGATCGCTGGGTCGGCAGCGGTGCTACGGCGCCGTCGCGGACGGAGCATCTGCCCCGCCGTGGACGCCGTAGCGCTCACGGACCGCGTTGCCGACTGGGCAGCCGCCCTCCGTGCCACGGCAGACGCCGGTGTCGCATAGACGGCACATCCAGCGCACGGCTCCCGGCCCCCGGATCAGCCCGGCCAGCATCTTGGACATGAGCCGGCGCAGGGTCTCCCGCTCCGCGGGCGACAGGGCGTCGAGCGCGCCAAGAAGCACCCCCGTCCGTGCCACGGCCACCTGCTCCGCCGCCGCCCGGCCGGCCTCCGTGAGCGACAGCGAGGTGGACCGGCCGTCGTCTCCCGGGCCGCGCTGCACGTACCCCGACTCCGCCAGCCGGTCGACCAGCCGTACCGTGCCCGACGACGTGAGCCCGAGCACCTGCCGCAGCAGATCCACGGTGGGTCGGTCGAGGAAGTGCAGCAGCGCCGAGAGCGCGGCGGCGGCCGACTCCGGCCTCCCCCCCGCCTCGGCCATCACGTCCCCCATCCGGTCGGCAATCACCAGGGACAGGGCACCGAGCAGGTTCGCCGCCTGGTCGAGTCCCCCGCCCCGCGCCTCAGCCGAGCTTGTAGTCAAGGCTGTACGTGCCGCCAGGCTGCCCGGCACTCACCGAGGCACCGGTCCCCTCCAGCCCGGCCAGGTCACCGCTGCCCGAGCCCGGGATGATCCGCCACGTGGAACGCGCCTCGCCGCCGTCGAAGCCGCCGTCGGCGATCATGACGCAGGTGCCGGAACGCCCGTCGATCTGCCCGGCGAACCGCTGCACCCCGGTGTACTCGGCCGTGCCGTCCTCCCGGTAGTACATGAGGGTGTCCGAGACCAGGTCACCCGCCATGTCACCGCTCATCTGGAACCCCATCCTGGCCTTGGTGAGCTTCTCTTTGCCGGCCAGTTCCTGGTAGGTGTCCTCCTCCCAGGACGCGACCGTGAACGTGCCTTCGGCATGTGCCGTCATGGGTCCTCCTCCGGAGGGTTGCGTCTCCGGCGTGGGCGGGCGTAAGCCCATCCGCCAGAACTGATGTGTGAGTCACACACTAATTACCCCGCGATCGCTCAGTTAAGCGCGGCTCACGACTTTGGGGACGGAATCCCGGCCTGCGCGGACCCGAGCACGCAGGGTCAAGCGGATCTGCCAGGCCCGGGCCGGCGCGAAACGAGCTGCAGGGCTCAGCCGACGGGAAGCGGATCTGCCAGGCCCGGGCCGGCGGGAGGCGGGCTGCAGGGCTCGGTCAGGCAGCTGGGCTGTCAGGCCTGGTCAGCGGCGCTGATGTCCCCGGCAAGCGCCGCGCGCAGCAGGTTCTCGGCCGCGTCTGCTGCCGCGCGGGCCGTGATCGCGTGGGTGTGGGCCCGGTCGAGCTCGTCGAGGCCCACGCAGTCGAACGCAACCCGGGCGTCATGCGCAGCAAGCTGCAGTTGCCTCGCCGCCTCGCCGAGATCGACCCGGCGCGGGCCACCTTCCTGGCTGCTGACCATGTCCCACCCCTGCCATTCATCATGGGGCTCAGCTGATTCACGGCAAGATACCCCGCCGCCCGTACGGTATGCGGCGGATTGCACCAGCGGCCACCCTGCGCCGCGCGGCCCCCAGGGACCGCTGACCGGCCACTACCATGAGAGCGTCTCAGCCACCAGCTTCGGCCGCCAAGGAACCGCCGCCATGCCAGAGTTCGCGTATACCGACCTGCTGCCCGTCGGCCAGGACACCACGCAGTACCGTCTGCTGACGGCCGATGGGGTCAGGACAAGCGAGGCGTTCGGCCGGAAATTCCTCGAGGTCGACCCGGCGACGCTGACCCTGCTCGCGCGCGAAGGCATGCGTGACATCGCCCACCTGCTGAGGCCCGGTCACCTGCGCCAGCTACGTGCCATCGTGGACGACCCACAGGCCTCACCCAACGACCGGTTCGTCGCCCGCGACCTGCTGACCAACGCGTGCATCGCGGCGGGCGGGGTGCTGCCGATGTGCCAGGACACAGGCACCGCGATCATCATGGGCAAGCGCGGCGGCGAGGTGCTCACCGACGGCCGCGACGAAGAGCACCTGGCCCGGGGGGTGTACGACGCCTACACCCAGCTCAACCTGCGGTACTCGCAGCTCGCGCCGCTGACCATGTGGGATGAGCGCAACACGGGCTCGAACCTGCCCGCCCAGATCGAGCTGTACGCGGCACCCGGAGCGGAGTACAAGTTCCTGCTGATGGCCAAGGGCGGCGGGTCCGCCAACAAGTCCTTCCTGTACCAGCAGACCAAGGCGGTTCTTAACGAGGCCAGCATGCTCGCGTTCCTGGAGGAGAAGATCTCCTCACTGGGTACGGCCGCCTGCCCGCCCTATCACCTGGCGATCGTCGTCGGCGGCACCAGCGCCGAGTACGCGCTCAAGACGGCCAAGTACGCCTCCGCCCGCTACCTGGACACCCTGCCGGCGCACGGATCGCCGCTCGGGCACGGATTCCGGGACCAGAGCCTGGAGGCGCAGGTGCTGGAGATCACCCGCAAGATCGGCATTGGCGCGCAGTTCGGCGGCAAGTACTTCTGCCATGACGTGCGGGTCATCCGGCTGCCCCGGCACGGCGCGTCGTGCCCGGTCGCGATCGCGGTCTCCTGCTCCGCCGACCGCCAGGCGCTTGCCAAGATCACCGCGGACGGGGTGTTCCTGGAGGAGCTGGAGACCGACCCGGCGCAGTACCTGCCGGACACGGCCGCCGAGGACCTCACCGGCGACGTGGTGCCGATCGACCTGCGCCGCCCGATGAACGAGATCCGGGCCGAGCTCACCAAACACCCGGTGGCGACGAGGCTCTCGCTGACCGGGCGGCTGGTGGTCGCGCGCGACATCGCGCACGCGAAAATTGCCGAACGGCTCATCGCAGGCGATGCGATGCCGCAATACATGATCGATCACCCGGTGTATTACGCCGGGCCCGCCAAGACGCCGGAAGGTTATGCCTCCGGGTCGTTTGGTCCCACCACCGCCGGGCGGATGGACTCCTATGTCGAGCAGTTCCAGGCCGCGGGTGGGTCGCTGGTCATGCTGGCCAAGGGGAACCGCTCCCCCGCCGTTACCCGGGCATGCCAGAGATACGGCGGCTTCTACCTCGGCTCCGTCGGCGGGGCGGCGGCCCGGCTGGCCAAGGACTGCATCACGAAGGTCGAGGTACTCGAGTACCCCGAACTCGGGATGGAGGCGGTCTGGCAGATCGAGGTGCGCGACTTCCCGGCGTTCATCATCGTCGACGACAAGGGAAACGACTTTTTCGCTGACCCCGCGGGCCCGCTCCTCACGATAGGCAATCGGCCCTGAGCCACCTTTAGGCAAAGCCTGCCGCGACGATATTGCGGCGACACTAGGCAGATTCCCATGCTTTTCTCATGAATCCGGGTGCCTGCGCGGTGTATGGTCCGAGGCCATGCAGGCAGTCACCGGCCCGGGATGCGTCGTCGACGGGCGCTATGAATTGCTGGACCGGATCGGCCAGGGTGCAATGGGCACCGTCTGGCGCGCCAGGGACCTGGTCCTCGACCGCGACGTTGCGGTCAAGGAGCTGCGGCTGCCTGACCTGATGTCCGACCGCGACCGGACGATCCTGCGGGAGCGCACGCTGCGCGAGGCCAAGGTTTCGGCGAAGCTCAGCCACTCATGCGTGGTCACCGTCTATGACGTGATCGAAGCCGACGGGACGCCGTGGATCGTGATGGAGCTGGTTGCCGCGCGATCGCTTCAGCGGGTGCTGGCCGAGGACGGCCCGCTGCCGCCCTGGCAGGCCGCCGAAACCGGGATAATGCTGCTCGGGGCGCTGGCCAGCGCCCATGCGGCCGGAATCGTGCACCGCGACGTCAAGCCGGGGAACGTGCTGCTCACGCGCGGCGGCCGGGCGGTGCTGACCGATTTCGGGATCGCCGTTGTCGACGGTGACCCCGCGCTGACCCAGACGGGCATGGTCATGGGAACCCCCGGTTTCTGCGCCCCCGAGCGCATCCGCGGAAAGCCCGCCAGCCCCGCATCCGACCTGTGGTCCCTTGGCGCCACGCTGTACGCGGCCGTAGAGGGGCGCGGGCCGTTCGATGGTCCCGGCGGCCCGATGGCGGTCCTGGCCAGCATCGTGCACTCGGACCCGCCGCCGGCCACATCGGCCGGGCCGCTGGCGGCCGTGATCACCGCGCTGCTGAGCAGGGATCCGGCCCGGCGGCCGGATGCGGTCCGCGCGAGCCGGATGCTCGCCGACGCGGCCGCCACCGCCAGGGCCATGACCGGCGGCGCCCGCCGGGGCTCCACCGGCGCCCGCTGGGGCTCTACCGGCGCCCGCTGGGGGGCTACCGGCGCCAGCCGGGGCTTGGCCAGTGCCGGGCCGACGGAGGCGTCCGCCAGGACCGACCCGACCGGGTTCGCCGCCAGCCCCGGGCCGACGAGCGCTTCCGCCAGCGCCGGACCGGCGGCGTCACCGGACGGGCCAAGACCGGTGAGCTTCCCCGCCGACCACGGACCGGACGGCCTTGCGGCCTGGCCGCCCTCCGCGCCGTTCGGCTGCGGCACCGGCACCGCGCAGTTCCCGGTCGGCACGGGCAAGGCCCTCTTCGCGCCGGGCGACGGGCCCGCGCCGTTCCTGGCGGCGCCGCCGGTAAGCACGGGCGCCGCGCCGCTGCCGCCCGGCACTGCCACGGGCGCCGACACGGCTGTGAGGCTAAGCATGGGCGCGGGCGCCAGCACGGCTATGGGCGCCAGCCCAGCTATGGGCGCCAGCCCGGCTATGGGCGCCAGCCCGGCTATAAGCACGGGCGCGGGCGCTGACACGGCTGTGCCCACCAGCCCGGGCACAGCTGTGGGCGCCGGCGCGGCTGGCCGGTCCGGCGCACGCCTACCGCCGGGACTGCGCTTGACAGCCCTGGGCCTTGCCGGTGCCGCGATCGTCGTGGCCGGGCTGGCCGTCGCGCTGGTCTGGTCGCGGGTGATGGGGCCGCCCGCCCACGCCAGGAACGCCAGCGCTCCCGCCGCCGCGGCACCGCTCCCGGCGGGTTACCGCTGGTACACGCGTCCGGCGGTCCCGGCCGGGACGCCCGGGTTCGCGATGGCGGTGCCGGCCGGGTGGCGGGCGCGCCAGCAGGGAACGGCCACGTACCTGCGGAACGCGGCATCCGGAGGGACGATCAGCATCTCCCCCGCGCCGGCCGCCGTCGGCGGCCCGGTGACGGAAGCCAGGACGCTGGAGCGCGCGGCGGTCGGCCAAGGCTCGTTCGCCGGCTACCGCCGGATCGCCATCACGCCGTTCTACGTGCGGGGGAAGCTGGCCGGCGCCTGGCGGTTCGCCTACCGGCAGCCCGGCGCGGGAGCCATGGCCGGGCTCGTGGTGGTCACGCCGGGCAACGCCCCCGGCGGGCCATTTGAGCTCATGGCCACCGCCCCGGCGGCCTCCTGGCCGCACACCAGGATCGTCTTCACCGAGGCCCTCCGCACGTTTAGCCCCGCGAGTAACAAGGCCGCACCGGCTTCCGGCCACTCCAGGCTGCGCGTGCCCGGCCCTCGATGACGCGAGGCGGCGGCCCTCCTGGTCCTCCCCGGCCGGGAGGGGCCCGCCGCCCACGTGGTCGGCCAGGCCATCACCGGGCCCGGCCCGGCCAGACCGGGCCGTGCCCTCAGTACGAGCCAGTGGCCTGCCAGTGCGACCAGGCGGCACACGGAGAGCCGTAGGTCGCCTTGATGTACCCAAGCCCCCAGCGGATCTGGGTGGCCGGGTTCGTCTGCCAGTCGGCGCCAGCACTCGCCATCTTGGAGCCGGGCAGCGCCTGCGGGATGCCGTACGCACCCGAGGTCGGGTTGCTGGCGGTGGGGTTCCAGCCACTCTCGGCGTTCCACAGGCTCTGCAGGCAACTGAACTCGCTCGCAGACCACCCATAGGAGCCGAGCATCCCCATCGCGATTTGCTGGGGAGATCCGCTGGGCGTGGCGGGGTTGCTCGGCGCCGCACTGGCTTGCTGCTCCTGCTGCTGCTGCCGCTGTTGCGCCTGCCTGGCCGCCGCAAGCTGGGCTGCACGCCGTGCGGCTGCGGCCGCCCGGCGCCTCGCCGCCGCCCGGGCGTCGGCCCTGCGCGCCTCGGCGCCCCTCTTGCGCAGTTCCACCTTGACGACGTGAGCCCTCACCTGTGAGAGCTGAAGGGCGGATTCGGCCAGGTTGGTCGAGTCGACAGCCATCCTGGCCGCTGGCCGGGACGAGGCCACCTTGTGGGCCGGGCCCTCCGTCGCCGCGGCCGCCACCGCGACGATGGTGACCGCCGCCGCGCCAGTTACCGCGAAGGAGATCTTGGGAGGTTTGCGATGCTTGGACGGTTTCCGGTACAGGGTGCGATACAGGTTATGTAGCGCAGGCACAAGGAACCCTCAATCGGGCGCAGATTACACGCTCTCGGTTACCACCCGGAGACACTGCCGGCCGACGGCAAAAGCGGCCAAGCAGAGGCGAGTGGATGTGCCGCGGGTCAGGGCGACGCGTCACGCGAGGGCAACCATCACACACGCCGGGTGCTTTCGGTTATCCACCATGCCTGGACGAAGGGTTCGCATGTCCCGGAATTGACCAGAATAACGGTATGACGTATCTCACATTGCTACCGCGGAGATATGAACGTATATTCGATTAGATGTGTCTGAACTGCATCTTGGAGTGAGCGGCGACAGCAGCCGCAGGCCCGGTACTTTACCGCAAGAGATAACTAGCCACGCAGGCAAAAATACGTTGTGTAATTGATTCCGGGAACGGCACCAGGGTGGCTTTGGGCGGCCTGCGCCGCCTCAGTACCAGCCGTTCGCCTGCCAGAACGACCAGGCGCCGCAGGGGGTCCCGTACTGCGACTGGATGTAGCCGAGGCCCCACTTGATCTGCGTCGCAGGGTTGGTCTGCCAGTCGGCTCCTGCGCTGGCCATCTTCGACCCGGGCAGGGCCTGTGGTATGCCGTACGCACCGCTGGCGTTCGCCGCGTCCCAGCGCCAGCCGCTCTCCCGGGACCAGATGCTGTCCAGGCAGCTGAACTGCGTATTGGGATCGAAGCCGAACGACGACATCATGTTGAACGCGATGGACTGCGCGGTACCGGGGTCGGGCGCCGGGACGTTGGCCACCGGGGCCGTCCCGCCACCGGCAGCCGCGCCGGTCGCGCCGACCGTGCCGGCCGCGTTGGCCGTGTCCGGCACGGCGGCGACCTTCGGGACGCCGATGAGGCGCGTCGTGTGGGCGGCGGCCTCCATGACGATCATCTGCTGGCGCTGCTGTTCCAGCACCGCCATGGCATGGCTGCCCGGCAGCACCGCGGCGATCACCGCACCGGGCTCGGGCTGGTTGGCGCGCAGCACCAGGTAGCCCGCGGAGGTGACCCCGGTGATCATGACGATGGCCGCGGCCGTCAGCGGCAGCAGGAATCGTGGCCGGTGTGACGTGCGCTTCCTGCCGGACCTCCGCCTCCGGTGCTGTGACAAGGCAGTCCTTCCGTCGGCCGAGCGCGCCGACGGGACGCCGGTGCGCAGACCGCTGCGGGGCAGGGCAGCGCGTCATAATGGCGGGCCTATCGAACGGGCCATTCCTTGGCTGCTTACCAGCCGGGATCGGCGGACTTTCCGATCGCCGTCGCCATCGGCGATACCTTGCCAGAAGCAGTCATCGGATTCGCTTGGTTCTGAAGAAAAAGCTGTGTCGCCAGCAACCCCAGTGGTGCAACGCGGATCACAAACAACCACACGCACGGTGACAATCACGAGGTGCCAAACCTGGCCCAAGCTGTGATCACCGCTTTAATCTCAGCGGCGCCGGCGACACGCCGCTACCCGCCGCCCGCCGGACTTGCCTGCGTGTCTTCGCGTGAAGGCCCGGCAGCTTGCTCACCGGCGAGCTGCTCCAGTTGCTCACCGGCGAGCTGCTCCAGCCATTGCTCGCTCGCGCCAGCGACGCGCGGCGGCACACCGAGCTGACGCAGCAACTCTGTGGCGGCGGCCATCTCGTCGGCACGCCGTCGCGCGTGCCGCGCGCTGCCGCGCTCAAGCCGGTCAACGGTCGCCGCTGACGCGGCCGCGAGCTCGTCACCGATGTTCTCTCGCAGCCAGTCCTCGCACCCGGCCGCCCGGGCCGCGCGCAGCGCCTCGGTGATGGCGGCGGCGAGGCCCTTGAAGAAGACGCTTCGCAGGAGCTTGCGTGCCGCCGCGGAGCCGGGTGGCCCGGGCAGCACCTCGACGGCCGCGCCGAGCCCGCCGAAGGCTTGCGCGAATTCCCGGGCCGCCGGGCCGCAGGCGAGCATGGGCGTGCGCAGTCCGTTGCCCGGCACCGGCGACATCAGCGCGACGTCGGCGAACCGGATCCCGGCGCCGTCCGCCAAGCCGGCCAGGCGAGCCTTGAGTCCCGAGGACGCGGTGTTCATGTCGGCGTAGATGGCGGTCCGGCCCACGCCGGGCAGCGCCGCCGTCAGCGCTTCCTCGGCATCATGCGCGCACGTCAGCGACAGCACGATGTCTGCCCCGCGGCAGGCGTCGGCGTCGCTGGAGCATTCGGCAACACCGGGGCCGGCCCTGACACGGGGGTCGAACCCGCGCACGACCGCGCCAGCGGAGCACAGGCCAGCCGCGATCTCCGACCCGGCCTCGCCGAGACCGAGGACGGCCACGACCGGCCGACCGGAACTCACCTCCGCATCGCCTCTATCTCAGCAGCTGGCGGGCCATGACCACACGCTGGATCTGGTTGGTTCCCTCGTAGATCTGGGTAATCTTGGCGTCCCGCATCATCCGCTCGACCGGGTAGTCCCTGACGTAGCCGTAGCCGCCGAGCAGCTGCACGGCGTCGGTCGTGACCTCCATCGCCACATCCGATGCGAAGCACTTGCAGGCCGAGGAGAAGAAGGTGAAATCGTCGCTGCGCTCCCCGGCCATCGCGCGCTCCGACCTGGCCGCCGCCGCGTACGTGAGCTGCCTGGCCGCCTCGACCTTCATGGCCGCGTCGGCGAGCATGAACTGCACTCCCTGGAACTCCGCGACCGCCTTCCCGAACTGCCGACGCTCCTTCACATAGCCGGTGGCGTAGTCGAGCGCTCCCTGGGCGATGCCGAGAGCCTGGGCGGCGATCGTCACCCGGGTGTGGTCGAGGGTGGCGAGCGCGGTCCGGAACCCGGTCCCCTCGTCGCCGATCAGCCGGCCGGCCGGAATCACGCAGTTGTCGAAGTACAGCTCCCGGGTCGGTGAGCCCTTGATGCCGAGCTTGTGCTCGGGCGCGCCGAACGAGAACCCCGGGTCGTCCTTCTCGATCACGAACGCGGAGATCCCGTCCGCGCCGCGCGCCGGATCGGTGACCGCCATCACCGTGTAATACGCCGAGATCCCGGCGTTGGTGATCCACCGCTTGGTCCCGTTCAGCACGTAGGTGTCGCCATCGCGGACCGCGCGGGCCTTCAT
>Ga0066905_100000497_pt1 | contig 11100 bp, 5 predicted proteins | sample PanSoiMetaPlot36_FD_67483 | JGI IMG/M metagenome (GOLD analysis project Ga0066905, IMG submission 67483) | Tropical forest soil microbial communities from Panama analyzed to predict greenhouse gas emissions - Panama Soil Plot 36 (version 2) | ecosystem: Environmental > Terrestrial > Soil >... | reverse complement strand
GACCTGCGTGAAGAAACGCGGCGCACCTTTTACCTTTCTTACTTTCAGTGGCCGCGCGGACGTAGTCAGATGACCGAACAGCGAATGTTGCTGCGCGCCCTCGGCGAGCCATCCAGTACCGCCACAGCCATTCAACACATTGTGCGAGAGCTAGACCCCCACATCCAAGTCTTGAATCTGGAAACGATGAATGAGGTGGTCAACGAGTCGCTAACGCAAGAACGATTCGTCGCACAACTCGGCAGCTTCTTCAGTCTCTGCGCCTTGTTATTGGCCTGTCTCGGACTGTACGGCGTGATGTCGTATACCACCGCCCGCCGCACACAGGAAATCGGCATCCGTCTGTCGCTGGGCGCGCGGAACTTGGACGTGATTCGATTAGTGATGCGGGAAGCGATGTTTATGGTAATGGCTGGCGTGGCAATTGGCCTGTGCGCAGCCTTCGCCGCCACGCGCCTCGTCACCAGCTTGCTTTTTGGATTGAGCCCCAATGACCCGATAACAATCACATTAGCGGTTTTGGCTATGTTAGTCGCGGCGATACTGGCTGGTTATTTGCCGACGCGACGTGCGATGAAAGTTGATCCGATGATCGCGCTTCGGTGTGAATAGGTTTCAGGTTTCAGGTTTCAGGTTTCAGGTTTCAGGAAAAGAATGACACCGAAGATTCCACCCTGACACCTGACACCTTCTTTGAGAGGAATTATGCAGACATTGATTCAAGACCTGCGCTTCGGCGCGCGAATGTTGATGAAACAACCCGGCTTCACCTTGATTGCCACTCTCACGCTCGCGCTGGGCATCGGCGCGAACACGACGCTTTTCAGCGTCGTCCACGCCGTGTTGCTGCAACCCTTGCTGTATCCAGAGCCGGAGCAATTGGTACGAATGTGGGAGACCGATGCAAAGTCCTACCAGGATAAAAGTCCAGCTTCATTTCCGTGCCTGCGGGATTGGCGCGAGCGAAATCAGAGCTTCTCACAGATTGCAGCGTATGAGCACGAAAGCTTTATCTTGACAGGCGGGAAGGAACCGGAGCGCGTGATTGGATTGAACGTCTCGGCCAATTTTTTTCAGGCCTTGAATGTGAAGCTCGCGCTGGGCCGCGATTTTCTTCCCGAAGAGGATCAAAACGGCGCGCCACACGTCGTCATTCTCAGTCACGGTTTGTGGCAGCGGCGATTTGGGGGTGATCTCAACGTGATCGGGCAGACGATGCCAGTGAATAACGAAACGTACACCGTGATTGGCATTCTGTCGCCGGGAGTGGAATATCCAGACTCCCGCACAGAAATGTGGACGCCGCTGGCGCTTGAACCGAAACGGATGGAAGAGCGCGGCGGCCATTTCCTCAACGTGATTGCCCGGCTCAAACCCGGCGTAGCCAGGCCGCAAGCACAGACCGAGATGAATGCCATCGCGCGGAAAATGGAACAACAATATCCCGACAACAACACCAATGTCGGCGTATTGCTGATGTCATTGCACGAATATTTGGTCGGCGATGTGCGGCGCGCGTTGTGGGTCTTGCTGGGCGCCGTCGGGTTTGTGCTGCTGATCGCCTGCGCCAACGTGGCGACCTTGCGGCTCGCGCAAGCGGCGGCGAGGCAGAAAGAGTTAGCGATTCGTGCGGCGATGGGTGCGAGTCGCGCGCGGCTGATCGTACAATTGATGATCGAAAGTGTCTTGCTGTCGCTATTGGGCGGCGGCGGCGGATTGCTGCTGGCGTTTTGGGGCATTGATCTGTTGGTTGCAGCGATTCCCGGCGGGATGCATAACGTGAAGGCGGTGAGCCTGAATCCCGTCGTGTTGAGCTTCACGATGGCGGTTTCACTCGTGACGGGAATCTTCTTCGGCTTAGCGCCCGCGCTGCGTGGGTCAAAAAGCGATCTGAACGAATCGCTGCGCGAAGGCGCGCGTGGAATGACAGGCAACCTGCGGCATCAGCGGCTACGCAATGCATTTGCCGTGGTCGAAATCGCGCTCGCGTTGGCGCTGCTGGTCGGCGGTGGATTGTTGCTCAAAAGCTTCTGGCGGTTGCGACAGATCAATCCGGGCTTCGATCCACAGCGCGTGTTAACGATGCAATTGAATTTGCCGACGACGCGTTATGCCGATGCCAGGCAACAGAACGCTTTCATCAGTCAGACGCTCGAACGCCTTGCTGCGTTACCCGGCGTCACTGCCGTCGGCGCGACAACCGAACTTCCCTTCACCGGCTCGCGTACTAGCGTTTCGTTTGAGATTGAAGGCCGCGCGCCTTTGCCACGCGGGCAGGATCAACGAGCGGACAATCGCGCGGTCAGCGTGGGTTACTTCAAAGCGATGGGCATTTCATTACGGCATGGTCGCGCATTTACGGCTTATGACAATGCGGAAAGTACCCGTGTAGCGATCATCAACGAACAGATGGCGCGCCGCTTCTTCCCAAATGAAGACCCGCTCGGTAAACAATTACTTTTGCGAGGTAGAATCAAATTTGAAATCGTGGGAGTGGTCGGCGACGTAAAGCACGGGACGTTGCTCGAAGAGACGCGCCCGGAAATTTACACACACACGCTGCAGGTTTCATTGCGCACGTGGATGGACATTGCCGTGCGTACAGCCGGCGATCCCGAAAGCTTGACGACCGCCGTGCGCGGCGCGATTCGCGCAGTTGATCCTGACCAGCCAGTGTACAACCTCAGCGCCATGGACGGGCGGTTGTCGCGTTCGATTGCCGCACGTCGCTTCAATGCGTTGCTGCTCGGAATCTTTGCCGCCGCCGCGATGATTCTGGCTGCGACGGGAATTTACGGGATGATGTCGTATACGGTCACGCAGCGCACGCACGAAATCGGCATTCGCCTGGCGCTCGGCGCGCAAGCGCGGGACGTGTTGCGGATGATTGTCAGACAAGGGATGGCGCTGGCGCTGATTGGGATGGCAATTGGATTGGGCGCGGCGCTGGCCTTGACACGATTGTTGAAGAGTCTGCTCTTCGGCGTCAGCGCGGATGACCCGCTGACCTTCGCGGCAGTATCGCTGTTACTGGTCAGCGTGGCGCTGCTGGCGTGTTGGCTTCCGGCGCGGCGCGCGACGAAAGTGGATCCGATGATCTCGTTACGGTCTGAGTGAAGGCGCGGCTTTCAAATACGTCGCTTCAAATCCAGTCCGAGGATCACCGCTGTCAGCACACCTGAAGGCGCTGAGAGGTTCGCCCTAAGCCAAAGTCTTGTCGGGCCGCTTGCAGGCTAGGATTTGGATGGCCGCCAGCATCCGTCAATACACCGCTCATCATCCCTTCTTGTCGTATAATTTCCCTCAGCAAAGAATCACAACCCGCCTACGGACTTTTCAATCCGCTATTGCCTGGCCATAGGAGATGTGTCATCATTCCTATACCTTCCCCATAGGAAGATTCAGGAACAGGGGGCAATGAATATGAGTGAGAAAACAGATGTCTGGTGATCCAACGACATTTATTGAGGCCCCATTGTTACTCCTGCTGATCGCATTGCTGGCGTGCTGGATTCCGGCGCGGCAGGCCACGAAGGTAGATCCGATGATCGCTTTGAGAAATGAATAACCTGAACCCAACGCGGAGTGGCAAGGCATTGAAACTCATTCAACCGGTGTCAAAGCGCGATCAGGTCGTAGCCGCTTTCAAAGACGCGATCCTGCGCGGAGAAATTCGACAGGGCGACGCCATTGTTGAAAGCAGAGTGGCGCAACAACTGGGCGCAGGCGTCCCGCTAGTGCGCGAGGCTCTGATTGAGTTGGAACATCGTGGATACGTGCAAAAGGCGCCTTACAAAGGTACGACTGTAACCAAGCTCGAACGCCGCCAAGTCGAACAGATTTTCCGGTTGCGCGTAGAACTCGAAACCCTGGCGATCGAATGGGCGAAAGAAAACGTTAAACCCGCCGATCTCGATCACCTGCGCGGCCTGACGGCCAAAATGAAACGCGCGGCTGAAACGCTCGATCTCGACGAGTTTTATGACAACGATCTGGCGTTTAACCTCAAACTTTGGGAGATATCCGGCAATCCCTATCTGGTTCAGTGCCTCGAGCGATTGGTGGTTCCGCTGTTTGCTTTCTATGTGATGAAAAACCGGCGCGACCGGGAATCCTATCTGGCGAGCGTGGCAAGGCATGAAAAACTGGTTGAAGCGTTACCGAAACTGAGTAAAGCCAAATTGAGGGATTTGATGCGCGTGTCGTTGGCCGATTGGAAGGTCGAAACCCTAGATCAATGGGCGTCTGATGAGACTGACTAAGCGCTGTTTTTATCAGGCGCCACATCCATCACCGCGGAGAGATGGAAAAGATGGATAGCCATGACCGCTTCGCACGCAGTGAAGCGCCCAACGACGCGGGGGAATGCGTTGCGTGAATGCAGTGAAGTGGGTGGGATTCGATCTGGCAGAAGAACGATGACAGAACGAAAAGGTAAAACGACATGAACTTGATCCGTCTGCGACAACTTCGTGGCTGGGTGGCGCGGCTCTGCGGTCTGTTCCAGCGCGCGCGGCGCGAGCGCGAATTCGCCGAAGAACTGGAAAGCCATCTGGCCTTGCACATCGAAGACAATCTGCGCGCCGGAATGTCGCCGGACGAGGCGCGGCGCGTGGCGCTTATCAAACTTGGCGGGGTGACGTTGACGAAACAGTTACACCGCGAACAGAGAGGAGTACCGATGCTGGAAACACTTTGGCAAGACTTGCGCTTTGGCTTGCGGATATTGCGCAAAAATCCGGGCTTTTCGTTTATTGCTGTTCTCACGCTCGCGCTCGGCATGGGCGCCAATACGGCGATTTTCAGCGTGGTCAATGCGGTGCTTCTGCGCCCATTGCCGTATCACGAGCCGGAGCGTTTGGCGCAGATTTGGGAGAGCAAAGGCGATGGTAAAAACAGTGTATTCTCGCCCGGCAACTTTCTGGATTGGCAAAAACAGGCGAAAAGTTTTGAAGGCCTGAGCGTATACGACGCCTGGCTTCCTGCCCTCAGCACGGCAGGCGAGACAGAGCAGATTGTCGGCGTCTCTGCCTCCTCCAATTACTTTTCGCTGCTCGGTGTGACGCCGCAACTGGGCAGAACTTTTACGCCTGAGGAAGAGAGTGACGGCCAGAATCGTGTGGTCGTCATCAGCCACAGCTTCTGGCAAAACCGTCTTGGCAGCAAAGCTGATGTCATCGGGAAAGAACTGACGCTCGATCAGAGCAGTTATACCATCATCGGAGTGTTACGTCCTGGCTTCCGTCATCTCCATCTGATCTTCGATCAGCAACCTGTGATTTTCCGGCCTTTTCATGTCGAGAGGGTGGCCAGTCAGCGCGCCGAACGTTATCTGAGCGCCTTCGGGCGTCTTAAAACAGGCGTCGATCTCGGACAGGCGCAGGCTGAAATGACGGCTATCGCTCGACAACTGGAAGAAACCTATCCAGGTACTAATCGAGATTCGAGTGTGAACTTGGTGGCATTGCATCGGGAAGTGACCGGCAGTATCAGCCTGATCTTGCTCATTTTGCAGGGCACGGTGGCATTCGTTCTGTTGATTGCCTGTGTCAACGTTGCCAATTTACTGCTCTCACGCGTGGCGGCGCGCGAAAGGGAGATGGCCGTCCGCACGGCGCTTGGGGCTGGTCGGTGGAAGATCATCCGGCTGTTACTGACAGAGAGCGCTTTGTTAGCTTTGATTGGCGGCGTGCTTGGGCTAGTGCTTGCCCGGTGGGGAGTTGATCTGCTCGTCTCCTTCGCTCCTCCTGACCTTCCTCGGCGAGAAGACATCAGCCTCGACTATCGCGCTTTGGGGTTCACCTTCCTGCTCTCGCTGCTGACAGCCTTGCTTTTCGGCTTGCTGCCAGGTTTCCAGGCGACAAGAGCGAACCTCAACGATGCGCTCAAAGAAGGCAGCCGCAGCGGGTTTCGCCGACAGAGATTGCGCAGCGTGCTGGTCGTGGCAGAACTCGCTCTCGCCTTGGTGCTGTTGGTCGGCTCCGGCTTACTTATCCATAGCTTGGTTCGTTTGCAGAGTGTAAACCCCGGCTTCGACACAGAGAACATGTTGACCATGCGAATCGGGCTTCCGACGCTTGAGGCCCGTTTCGAGCAACAGATCGTCATCTATCAACAGATTCTGGCCCGGCTTGAAAACCTGCCCGGCGCGAAGGCGGCGGCGCTCACCAGCAGCTTGCCTTTTGCCGGGAGCTATAGTTGGAGCACTGATTTCAAGATTGAGGGGCAGCCGGTCGAACCTGGCAAAGCACCGCTAGCCGGCTGGCGCTTAGTCAGTCCGGCGTACTTCCAAACGATGGGCATCCCTTTACGCGCAGGTCGGACATTTACCAATGGCGATACGTTCAATTCAATCGGAGTAATGGTCATTAACGAAAGCTTCGCGCGCCAACACTTCCCCAACGTAAATCCGATTGGCAGAACGATTACTCCGAAGTGGAAGCCTGAAAGACCACGGCAAATCGTCGGCGTGGTCAGTGATTTCAAGCACAAAGGACTGGCAAGCGACGTAACCCCGGAAATGTACGTCCCCTACACACAACAAACCTGGTCAACAATGGCGCTGGTGGTACGGACGAACGCCGAGCCAGAAAAGATACAAGTCGCCGTACAAAAAGCCATCTGGGAGGTTAATCCGCGCGCGCCGATTTCGCGCATTACAACTATGAAGCGGATTTTGGATGAGCAGGTCTTGCACTCGCGCTTCAATACGCTACTGCTCGGCATCTTCTCCGCATTGGCGCTTCTCCTCGCTGCCATCGGCATCTACGGCGTGATGTCGTATGCCGTCAGTCTGCGCAGTCACGAACTCGGTGTGCGGAAGGCATTGGGAGCGCAAAACATGGATGTCATCTGGTTGGTTGTGAAGCAAGGCATGAAATTGGCGCTGCTGGGCATCGTCCTCGGAATAGCGGGCGCGTATGGCCTTACGCGCCTGATGGCGACATTGCTTTACGGTGTCAGCACAACCGATCCGTTGACATTCGCAGGTGTAGTGTTGCTGGCATTGATCGTTACATTTTTGGCGTGCTGGATTCCGGCGCGGCGAGCAGCGAAGGTGGATCCGATGATCACTCTACGATCTGAGTAGCCATCGTCGGATATGAGTAGAAACCCGAAATTCCCGCCTACTTTTCCGGAGGCGCGATGCAGATACGACAAATAAGAGGCTGGTTGGCGCGACTTATCAGTTTACTTAGTCGCAAACAACGCGAGCGCGAATTTGCCGAAGAGTTAGAAAGCCATCTGGCGATGCATGTGGAAGACAACTTGCGCGCCGGGATGTCGCCGGAAGAAGCGCGACGACAGGCGCTCATCAAACTTGGGGGCGTGACTTTTACACAAGAACTGTACCGCGAACAGAGAGGAGTACCGATGCTCGAAACATTTTGGCAAGACCTGCGCTACGGCGCACGCATGCTGCTCAAGACGCCAGGCTTTACCGCAGTGGCGGCACTCTCACTGGCTCTCGGCATCGGCGCCAACACGGCCATCTTCAGCGTGGCCGATAAGGTACTTTTCAGGAAGCTGCCGGTCGAGGAACCAGAGCGGCTCATCGTCGTTACCGCCAGTCGCGGCCAGGGCGTCAGCTCGACCTTCGGCTACCCTGACTTTGCCGACTATCGCGCCCGAAATGAGGTTTTCGAGGGACTCGTGTGCTACACGCAGCGCGCTTTGACGTTGAGCGAGGGAGGCCAGGCCGAGCGGATTCAGGGGATGCTCGTTTCGGGCAACTACTTCACCGCGCTGCGCGTCCTGCCGGCTCAGGGACGCGGCTTTCTGCCGGAGGAAGATAAAACGCGCGGCACGCATCCGGTCATCGTGCTCGGCTACGGGCTGTGGCAGCGTCGTTTTGGCGCTGACCCGGGGCTGCTGGGAAAGAGCGTGAATTTAAACGGTTACAACTTTACTGTGGTGGGGGTCGCGCCGCCGGAGTTCACCGGCGCTGTTCCCGGCATCGCGCCGGATGTTTACGTCCCAATCATGATGCAGGGCCAAGTCATGCCTGCCTGGAAGATTGACCCACTATTTGGCCCACTCAGCCGGAGCATCTCAAGTTGGCTTGAAATCCTGGGTCGGCTGAAGCCGGGCGTCAGCCGGGAGCAGGCCGCGGCTGCGATGACTACGCTGGGAAGTCAGATCGCCAGGGCGAATCCCAATGCTGACGGCACGCCGCGAGTCGAGCCGAAGTTCGTTCTGGAAGACGGCAGCAGAGGGAACACCAGTTTGCTGCGCGACCTCCGGTTCCCCTTGCAGATGTTGATGGCGACCGTGGGACTGATTCTGCTGATCGCCTGCGCCAACGTCGCCAACCTGATGCTGGCGCGGGCCGGCGCACGCCATAAGGAGATCGCCGTCCGGCTGGCTGTCGGAGCCGGGCGCAGGCGGCTGATCCGACAGTTGCTGACCGAAAGCATACTGCTTTCGACACTCGGTGGCGGCGCAGGGCTGGCGCTGGCCGCGTCAATCAGCGGCCTGTTGGTGAGTTTTACGCCGACCAACAACTTCTCGACGCTGACGCTAGATAACCGGCTGGACTGGCGCGTACTCGGTTTTACGCTCGCCGTCTCGCTGCTGACCGGAATCCTCTTTGGGTTGGCCCCGGCCATGAAAGCCTCCCGCCCTGACCTGGTCTCCGCCCTGAAGGACGAAACCACGCTTCTCGGCAACCAGGAGCGCCGCCTGAGCCTGCGAAATCTGCTGGTGGTGGGGCAAGTGGCGTTGTCCGTGATCGTGCTCGTCGGCGCAGGCTTGTGTGTGCGGAGCTTGCAGAATTTGCAGGCCATTGATGCGGGTTTTGACGCAGCCAAAGTGCTAGTTATGTCAACCGACGTGACTTTGAGTGGTTATGAGAAGGAGCGCGGTTTACGCTTCTATTCGGAACTCCTCGAACGAATGAAGCTTTTGCGCGGTGTGGAAGCGGTGAGCCTGGGGTTCCTAATCCCGCTGGGCGGCGGGGTGAATTCAAAGCCGCAGGTAGCGGGCTACACGCCCAAACCCGGCGAGGATATGAGTTTTGACTACAATACAATCGGACCTGATTACTTCCGGACGATGAAGATCCCGCTTCTTCAGGGACGAGAATTCGGCCAGCCGGATGTGGCCTCTGCGCCGCAGGTTGTGATTATCAACGAGACTGCGGCGCGACGCTTCTGGCTCGGCCAAAGCCCCATCGGCGAGCGTCTGAGCTTCAAACGCGAGGAGTTCAGAGAAATCGTCGGCGTCGTCAAGGACAGCAAGTACAGCCGGTTGAACGAAGAAGCGCGGCCCGCCGTGTATGTGCCATTTGCGCAGGATTATCGTGGGAACATGGCCGTGCACGTCCGCACCACTGGCGAGCCGGGGACAATGCTGGCTGCGGTGCGACAGCAGGTGCAGGCGCTTGACGCAAACCTGCCGGTCTACAACGTCAGGACGCTGGAGGAACAGAAGAACAACTCGCTTTACACCTCGCGCCTGGCGGCCACGCTGCTGACGGTGTTCGGGCTGTTGGCGCTCGGGCTGGCGGCAGTGGGCTTGTATGGCGTGATGGCCTATGCCGTCAACCGCCGCAGGCGCGAGATCGGCATCCGCCTGGCGCTGGGCGCGCAAGGTCGTGACGTGCTCCGGCAAGTCCTGCTAGAAGGCATGTTCCTGGTGACGGTAGGTCTGGCGCTTGGTCTAGGCGGGGCGGTAGCGGCGACGCGCCTGGTGAAAGGCTTCCTCTACGATGTGACGGCGACCGACCCGGTTAGCTTCGCGGGCGCGGCGCTGCTGCTCGCGGGCGTGTCTTTGTTGGCGTGTTGGATCCAGGCGCGGCGGGCAACGAAAGTTGATCCGCTGGTCGCTTTGCGCTGTGAGTGATTCGCCCCTGTAGTGGAAGGAGGATCAACTTTGCCGGACTGGAAACCGTAAATCGGACGGCGGCTGGCTAGCTTGAAACTGGAGCCGACGCGCGAGGCCGCGATTGTTGAAGAGCTGGCGCAGTACCTGGAGGACTGCTACGCGGAATTGCTCACAAGCGGCGGACTGAAGCGGAAGCCGAGCGTCGGACGCTGGCGGAATTGAGTGAGAGTGAAATCCATCAGCGGGAACTGCGACGCGTGGGGCGGCAGGTCGCCCCCGAACCCATCGTTCTCGGAACCGATCGGAGGACAAATATGCTGGCAGACCTGCGGCAAGACCTGCGTTACGGCGCGCGAATGTTATTCAAGAATCCCGTGTCCCTCCCGAAAACCTCATCCGGCCTTGAAATACTTGTAGTTAGAGAGATCATTAGCCATTCTGCTTGATCGTCCGGCTCATCCTTTTTTCGATGGTTTGCTTCACATTTATGGTCCTCATCTCCGCTCTCTTTGTGCTCATCCGGAGCCTAATCATCTCCCGAATAGCGCTCGCGGCAGAGAATCTCGCGCTGCGTCAGCAACTGGCCGTCCTCAACCGGAAAGTTCACCGGCCGAACCTGCATCGGCTCGATTCGGCGAGAGTGTCTCGATCATCTGATCATCATCGGTGAAGATCACTTGCGCCGAACCTTGCGGGATTACATGGACTATTATCACAACTCTCGCCCGCATCAGGCATTGGAGAGGAACTCGCCGACTCCTCGAGAGATCGAAGCGCCAGCGAAAGGCAAGGTCATTTCAATTCCGCAAGTCGGCGGGTTGCATCATCGTTATCGACGAGCCGCATAATGTCAGCGATCCGGTCAGCTCCTGGGTGATATCGATCAAATCAATGGAGGTACTGGCGGCGCGGGCCGATATCGATGTGCGTTGTCGCAGAGTTACGCGCCGTCGACGTGAGATAGAGTCATCAATTCGAAGAATAGATCGGCGCCGCATCATCAGAGAATGGGTTCTTCATCGCCAAGATGGAATTTTCGGTATGGACAACCGTAACTTTTAGATTAATTAAACGCAGATTGATGATTAATCATTGGACCACGTTTTTGATATGAACGGGGCTTCCGCCAGAGCACGTTCATTTCGTGGCTTCGCTGTGAACACCGGACCTGCAGCTGATTTCCATGCCATCTTCGACTGGAAACTCCACCGAGACATAACCGTTTGCCGGATCTCGGACATAGTTCAGATAATCGGTCATTGACGGGAAGCTACT
>Ga0066905_100000496_pt1 | contig 11104 bp, 7 predicted proteins | sample PanSoiMetaPlot36_FD_67483 | JGI IMG/M metagenome (GOLD analysis project Ga0066905, IMG submission 67483) | Tropical forest soil microbial communities from Panama analyzed to predict greenhouse gas emissions - Panama Soil Plot 36 (version 2) | ecosystem: Environmental > Terrestrial > Soil >... | reverse complement strand
GCAGCAGCCTTGCGTTCAGTTCATCGGAGATGGCGCTCGCCCAGCGGCTATGAAAGCCGGTCCAGGGAAGCGTTTTGGTCAGCGGTGTTCGGAAGTGATCCTGCAACGGCATGGGAGATCCTCGGAGTTTCCCCGGCGCATCTTACCTCGTCGGCTGCCAAAAATCTTTCCTCTTGCCAGACCCGCCCCGTCATCGGTAAACTTCCGCCTCCCGTCAATCCGCCCGGACGGGCGTCCGGAACATGGGGGTTCCGGAGACCCGCGGCTCCCGTCGCGTCCGACCAAGGAGGGTTCCCGTCATGCCGGCCAAGGAAAGCCCGCGACCGCTCATCGGCATCAACACCGACTTCTTCGCCGCCTCCAAGACCTACTCGGCACACGCCCGCGTGAACGCCGGGTACTTCGACGCCGTCCTCGCCTCTGGGGGGCTCCCGATCCTCTTGCCCCCCCTGGGCAAGGAGTCCGACCTCGACCCCCTCCTCGCCAAGCTCGACGGCATCGTGCTCACCGGCGGGCTCGACATGGACCCGAAGCGGAACGGGCAGCCCATGTCGTCCAGCATTCAGCCGATGGCCGACCGCCGCGACGCCAGCGACCGCATCCTCGTCCGCCGGGTGATCGAAAAGGAGATCCCCGTCCTGGCCATCGGCGTCGGGATGCAACAGCTGAACGTCCTCATGGGGGGCACGCTGTTCCTGCACCTGCCCACTGAAGTGCCCAAGTCGATGCCGCACTTCGACCCGTCCGGCGGGCCGCACCGGCACATCGTGCTGCTCGAGCCGAATACCAAGATCGACGAGATCTACGGCGGCGGCGAGCTACGGGTCAACAGCCGGCACCACCAGGCGATCAATACCCTCGGCAAGGGGTTGCGGGTCGGGGCGAAGTCCCCGGATGGCGTGATCGAGGCGATCGAGTGGGAAGACCAGGACTGGTTCTGCATGGGCGTGCAGTGGCACCCGGAGGCCGACACCGCGTCGGCTCTGGACATGCAGCTCTTCGAGTGCTTCGTCCAGGCGACGACGCGAGCCTCGACGCGACTGCAACTGGTGGCGGCGTGACGAAACGGCGAGCGGAGCGGCATGAGCCGCCCGATCTTGTCAGCATCGGGCGGCTGACGCCGCTCCGCTCGCCCATTCACGCCATTGCCTTCTCGAGCTCGTCCACGAGGTAAGAGAATCGCTTCAGCGCCCGGTCCACCGGACCGGGCGTCTCCATGTCTACCCCCGCGTCGCGCAACAGATCCAGCGGGTCCTTCGAGCTGCCGCCCTTCAAGAAGCCCAGGTACGCGTTCAGCTCCGCCTTGCCGCCGTTCATCACCCGCTCAGACAGTGCGATCGCGGCCGACAAGCCGGTCGCGTACTTGTAGACGTAGAACGCCCGGTAGAAGTGCGGGATGCGCAGCCCTTCCAGCGACAACTCCTCGTCGATCGCGAACTCCGGGCCGAAGTAGGCGTCCAGCAGCTTGCGGTACTCCGAACGGAATACGTCCAGTGTCAGAGGCTCGTTCCGCTCGGCCAGGTCGTGGGTCAGCTTCTCGAACTCGGCGAACATCGTCTGGCGGACGATCGTCTTGCGCAGCTCATCGATCTCGCGGTTCAGGTAGTAGGCGCGCTCGCGGTTATTGGCCGCCCGGTCCATCAAGTACTTGCCCAGAAACTGCTCGTTGAACGTGCTCGCCACCTCGGCGACGAAGATCGTGTAGTTCGCGTACTGGTACGGCTGGGCCTTCGACAGGTGCGTATGCATCGAGTGCCCGGCCTCGTGGGCCAGGGTGAACACGTGATCGGGCACGTCCGGGCGGTAGTTCATCAGGATGAACGGGTCGCTGTCGTAGCACCCGCTGGAGAACGCGCCGCTGTGCTTCCCCCTATTCTCGTACCGGTCGCACCAGCGGGCGCGAAGCCCACTGGCCAGCACGTCCAGGTAGTTTAGCCCGAGCGGCCGCAGCGCGTCGATCACGACCTCGACCGCCTGGTCCCAGTTGCGCTCGACCTTCACGTCGGTCAGGATCGGGACGTAGGTGTCGTAGAAGTGAATGTCCGGCAGGTTCATGAGCTGCCGGCGGAACTGGTAGTAGCGGTGGACGGCCGGCAGGTTCGCCCGGACAGCGGCGATCAAGTTGTCGTACACGCGGACGGGAACCTGGTCCGGAAAGAGCGCGGCCTCGCGGGCCGAAGAATAGTTCCGGGCCCGGGTGTGGTACACGTCTTGCTTGACGGACCCCGCCAGCGCCGCGGCGAAGGTGTTCGCGTGGTCGGCGTACTCCGCGTAATACTGGTGGAATGCCTTCCGGCGCACTTCCCGGTCTGGGTTCTCCAGGCACGCGGAGTACGCGGCGTGGCTGAGCTCAATCGACCGCCCCGGGGACAGCTCGAGCGTGCCGAACTTCAGGTCCGCGTTCAGGAGCTGGTCGAAGACCTCGTGGGCCGTCTGCGCCGTTTCCGCTTGCATGGCGAGGAGCCGTTCCTCTTTCTCGGAGAGCGTGTGCGGCTTGAAGCGGAGCAGTCGCTCGAGGACGATTCGGTAACCACTCAGGGCGTGATCCTGGATGAATGTGGCGAGTCGATCGTCCGGGAGGCTGAGGATTTCCGGTCGGATGAAGCTGGCCGCTTCGCCGGCCCGGGCGGCCACGCCCATGAACCGGGCCTTGAGTCCCTGGTACGCGGAGTTCGATACGTCCTCACTGGCCTTCAGGAACGCGTAGGTCCCGACGCGGTCGCCGAGCCGGTCCACGGACGTGTCGAACGTCAGGCACTCGGCCAGGACCGCGGCGCTCTCGCCGAGCCGGCCGCGGAACCGCGCGTACCCGTCGATCTTCTTCTCCCACTCGGCGAACGCGGCCTCCCAGGCGGAGTCGGACGGGAAGAGCGAGGCCAGGTCCCAGGTGTCGTCGAGGCGGACTTCGGCGCGGGAGGGCACGCGGTCGGCGGTCGCGGCGGTCACGGTCGTCTCCGGTGAGGCGCGGGCTTACGGGAAATGCTACAGGCGCTGCCCTTCGTAGCCACAACCGGCCCGGTTGCGACTCCGGAGAACACACCTTGCCCGAATCGCCCCCAGGGCTACGCCATCCTTTACTCGACCCCACACCTGGGAGCCTGTCATGCCCCTCACTTCACTGATCGAGCAATACCTCGGCGGACCGGACACGTTGCGCAAGGCGGTCCAGGGAATGACCCGGGAGCAACTCGTGGCCCGGCCGATCAAGGGGAAGTGGAGCACGCTGGAAGTGGTCGCCCACATCGCCGACTTCGAGCCGATCCTGGCCGACCGGATGATGCGGGTGATCTCGCACGAGCGGCCGCTGTTGCTCGTCGCCGACGAGAACCTGTTCGCCGCGACCCTGGGCTACCACGACCGGGACGTGGCGGAAGAGCTGGCCGTCATCGACGCGGTTCGGAAGAAGACGGCGCGCATTCTGCGTACGGTCAAGCCGGAGTCGGTGAACCGCGTTGGAATTCACTCGTTCAAGGGGCTGGTGTCGCTGGAAGCGGTGCTGACGTCGGCGGTGAACCACATCCCACACCACGTCGCCTTCATCGAGGAGAAGCGGAAGGCGCTGGGGACATAAGCGGGGAGGTGGGGTGGTGAGGTGGCGAAGTGCGAAACACCCCCCGCCTCAGCACCCCGCTACCTCACCACCTCATTTCCGCACCCACCAGTTCGCGTCGCCGGCGTCATCGACGGTCACGAACCCCCCGCCGTCCGGGCGGAAGGCGATCCGTTCGACCATGCCAACTGTTTTGCCGAACGCCGGTCGAGTCGGCCGCGACACATCGTAGATGGCGACGTTCGCCTGGCGATTCAGACTCACATTCGTACCGAACGCAACGGTCTTTCCGTCCGGAGACAGCCCGATCGCGGTGACCCAGTCGGCCGGGAAGTCGTGGAGCTTCTTGCCGCTTGCCGCGTCCCGAACGGTCGCCCGCCCGGTGTGCGGGCCGGCGGTGGCCACGGTCGTTCCGTCGGCCGAGACGGCCGCGACTCGCTGACCCGTCGCCTCCTCGACGTACCAGCGAACGGCCCCCGTGTCCGCGTCCCAGCACCCGACCGACCCGTTGACCTTTCCCACCACCGGGTAATCCGTTGCCCCATGCCCGATCAGCGTCTTGCCGTCCGCGGCAAACGCCAGCCCAGCCGGGAGGGCGAATGCGCCCGGCGTCTGCTTAGGAGCGTCCATGTAGCGGAACTTTCGGGTGTCCAGGTCGATCACTCTGAGGTTGTTCCAGTCGTTGCCAACAACTGCTAGCCGCCGGGCGTCGGCGCTCAGGCTTACCACCTGGACCGAGTTCCCTTCGAACGTGAACATGGGGGCCAGGATGTCCTTGGCGATGTCCCACTCCCGGACGACGGCCAGCTGGGTCACGGACCTCGAACCGCCCGGCTCGCGGCCCTCCTGGCGGCGGAGGAACATGAGCTCGCCCTTCGGGTCGAAGCCGAGGAACTCCAGCCCGTCCGACTTCCGCCGACGGAACTCCTTCGGCTCGGCGCCGGTCATGTCCCAGACGACGACTTCGCCGCCCGCGACCGTGACCAGCCGCGTCCCGTCCGGGGAGAAGGCCGCGGCGGAAGCGCGCTGCTTGCCGTGTGGCGACCACGCCTTCGCCGCCGTCCACTCGTCGAGCGCGGCGGCCTTGCCGGTGGCCACCACCGGAAGTACCTCGATCTCGAGTGGCCCACTGACTGGCTGCCCGGCGGCCACACCCGCTTCCGATGGAGAGAAATCGAGCGCAACCCGCACCTTGTGCTTGCCCGGGCTGAGCACCAGCGCCTTCGGCGTCGGCCCGTCCGTCGCCCAGGATTCATTGATGAGGGTAACGGTGGCCCACCGCTCGACCGACTGCCCGAGTTTCAGTTCGTGAAGGGCGTGCTTCTTGAACGCCGAATCCGGGGACGAATACCAGACCCCGTCGACCTCCACGCGGGCGACCGTCCCGACCCGCGGCGCCAGCCAGTGCCACGGCTTGCCCGCGATCCCGGCGTGGGTGTCCCGGACGTCCAGGTCGAACGTTGGCGGGTCGCTGGCCGCGTACTTTGCCTTCGGCGCGCGGATCCGCGTCTGCACGTGGTTAGACGCTTCCCCCCATTCGGACGCCAGTCCGGTCGGGATACGTTTCAGTAAGAACTGCCGATCGCCCTGGTCCCAGCGCGGCTTGCCGTCGGCCGGCGGGGCCTTGCCCATCGGGGGGAGCAGGAACATCAGCTTGTCGTCGGTCACCTCGTACAGAAGAGTCCAGGTCCCGGTCTCTGTCGTGGTGACGGTGTCACGCGTGCCCTTGAAGATCAACTGGCGCGGTACCTGATCCGCTTTCAGCTCGAACTTGCCGCGAAACGTCTCCAGGTCCAGCAGCGGGTCGAGCTGCACGCGCGGCTTGAAGGTCATGCTGCTCCATTCGATCACGCACTTGATCGTGTGCTTGCCGGGCGCACGGCCGCCCAGGCGCAGGTGGTCGTCCGTGTCGTCCGGGCCCCAAATGCCCTGAAGCTTCTGGAAGTCGGCGTCGGCCGGCGACGGGGTCCACCGCTTGCGCTCCTCGGCGAGCTGAGCCAGGAGCTGGTCCATCGCCTTGCGCGCGTCGCCGTCCACGCACCCGCGAATCGCGTCCAGCGGCGGGAGCATGGACGGGAGCCACGTGAGCAGCCGTTCTTTCCGCGCGGAGTCCTCCCCGCCCTGGTAGCGGACGGTGATGCCCGCGTGCGGCCAGTTCCGGGCGTTCATGAGCCCGAGCTTTTCTTTCGCGACCTTGTCGTCGAAGAAGCCAAACTCATTCAACACGCCGAGCAGCTTCTTCGCCTGTTCCTTGGTGATCCGGGTGTGGGCCTCGGTCGGCTTTCCCGACGGGCCGTTGGGTGGCGGCTCCAGCCTGAGGTTGGGGACATAAAGGAGGACGTGGTACAGGGTGTACTTCGGGTCGAACTTCCCCTCACCGGCCGGGGCGAGGGACACCCGCAAAATGAATGTGTCCAGGTTCTTTGCCGCGTCCGCGACATTGGCGGGCCGCTCCGGGGGAGCGTCCGGCGACTTCGGCTGAGCGCCCGCCCGCTCGTGCAGGACCAACCCGGCGGTTGTCCCGATGAGGAGGACCGCCGCAGTCGCGCAGGCGGCTAGCTTCGCGCGAGCCACGGCCATGGACCGGAGAACGCCATCGGCGAGACTGGCGGCGACAGTCGACGTCGCGGCCCCCTCCGCTGGTGCGATCAGTTCGAGACCGAGCGGGAAGGCGATGGCGGGGAGAACCAGACCTTTGCGGGCGAAACGCGCTTGAAGCAATTTTCGCCCGCGATCCAGCCGCCCGCGCAGCGCTCCCTCCGACCAGCCGAGTTCCCGGGCCGCCTCGGTCCGCGTCCGTCCTTCGAGGCAACACAGTACAAGTGGCAATCGGAACTTGTCCGGCAACCGGCCGACCTCGGCGTCGAACGCCCCGCGGACTTCGCGCCAGGTCAGCTCGTCAGGCGTCGGAGCGGTGTGGGCCACCTCGGGCGGGAGCGATTCAACAGTTCGATGGGCGATGGTCGCGCGCAGTCGGCTCGCGGCCCGGACCGCGACCCGGTGCAGCCAGCCGCCCAGCGCGCGACGGCCGTGGATGGTCCCGGCCTTGCGCGTCAGGATCAGGAACACCGCCTGACAGGCGTCTTCCGCGTCGTGTGCATTGTGTAGGATGCGTCGGCAGACGCCGAGGACCATCGGTCCGTGCCGGCGAACGATCGCGGCGAACGCGACGTCATCCCGGTTGGCGACAAAGTGGGACAGTAATTCGCGGTCGGCGAGCGCATCGAGGCGCTGACGCTCGATCAGGTCGCGGACGTGCTGGGCGACGTACTGGCTGGCCCCGACGGACATGCGATCCCCTCCCACAAACCTCTACCCGAATAGAGCCGATTGAGGGAGGGGGTGGCACAAAAAAACGGGGGCCCGGTGGGCCGCCCGCTAAACCGTTACCGCACTGTTACTGACCTTATTGCCCAAAGACACCGATCCAGAAGCTGAAGACCTGGCGCTTGTCCCCCGGGCCCTGGACAATCGGGAACCCGAAGTCGATGGCCAGGGGCACCGGGCCGAGGAGCTGCGGCATCGCGATCCGCAAGCCAACGCCGGCCGCTACGCGGTAGTCCATGATCCGGGTCGTCCGCTCGACCGCACCGGAATCGACGAAGCCGACCACGTACAGGCTGTCGCTGGGGACGACGGGGATCTGGTACTCGAGGCTATTGAGGAACGCGAACTTGCCGCCGACGTTGAAGTCGCCGACGAACGGGCCGACGCCGCGGAACTGGAACCCGCGGATGCTGCGGAACCCGCCGGCGTAGAACCGGTCGTACACCGGCGTGTCGTCCCCGGCCCACGACGCCTGCGACCGGAAGGCCAGGACGTGCTTGCCGCTCCCGTCCAGCCGGCTGTAGGTGGTCCAGAAGCTGGTGTACTCGGCCGTCACCAGCGAGTAGTCGAAGTCGCCGAAGACTTGCTCGGCGCTGGCCTCGAACACGCTCCCTTCGCTCGGCCGCAGGTAGTTGTCGCGGGTGTCGCGGCGGACCCCGAGGGCGGTCCCGACCAGGAAGTGGTAGCCGCGGTCGCGGGCGATCTCGATCGGGGCATTCCACGGTATGTCCTTGACCGTGACGCCTTCTACCCGCAGCGACGCGTTGGCCGACCAGAACTGGCTCAGCCGCCGGCCGACGGTCGCCCGGCCGCCGACGCGGTCCTCGTTGTACTCGGAGAACCCGCGCGTGTAGTAGTACGCGCTCAGGCTCAGGCTGTAGAGGCTGTCGAAGATGCGCGGGTCGCGCCAGCTCACCGTGTAGCGCTGGAACACATTCCCGGGCACCGCCTCGAGCCGGAACTCCTGGCCCCCGCCCCGCCAGGCCCGGCCGGACCAGATGTCCTCGAAGCTGGTCGGAAAGTTCAGGAAGTCGAAGTTCCGCTCATTCAGCACGAGACTCCCGGTCACCCCCGCGTCCGAGTTGATCCCGGCCCCGAGCATGAAGCTGCCGGTCTGGGTCTCCTGGACGGTGACCAGGACGTCCTTGAACGAGCCGTCCCCCCCCTCCGGGGGGTCGATCACCTCGACCATGGGGCGGACGCCGTTCATCGGGTCTTCCTTGAAGATCCCGAGCCGCGACAGGTTCTCCTGCGAGGCGATCAGGTCGGGGTAGCTCAGGATCTGACCCGGGTAGACCATCAGCTCGCGGCGGATCACGCGCTCGTCGGTGACCAGGTTGCCGCGGATCATGACGTTACCGACCCGGGTCTGCGGCACCTCCATCACCTGGTAGTGGACGTGGACGAGTCCCTTGCCCGCCTCGGGCTCCGGGTGGTCCTCCTTCACGCCGACGGCCCGGCCGGTGTACCCGTACAGGTCGCGGATGCGCCGCAGGTCCCCCTGAATCACTTGCCGGTCGTAGAACTGGCTCTCGCGCAGGTCGGTGTACTCGAGGAGCTTCTTCTCGTTGAACACCGAGTTGCCGCTGATCTGTACGCGACCGACCTTGTAGCGCTGCCCCTCGGACACGAAGAACGTGACCGACACGGACCGGTGGTCGGCCGAGTGGCGCAGCTCGCGGCTGACCTTGGCGTCCAGGAACCCGAGGCCGTGGTAGTACTCGGTCAGGCGCATGACGTCGAAGTCGATCTGGGCCGGGTTGAAGTCGCCGCCGATGAGTCCGCCGAGCTTGCTGCGCGAGATCGTCAGTTGTTCGCGAAGCCGGCCGGCGGAGATCCCGGACTCGTGCGGGCCGACGAACGTGAAATCGATGTCGGACACCTTGACCACCGGGCCCTCGACGATGTCGAAGACCACTTTCCGGTCGTCGAGCTTGTTCCCCTCGCGCAGAGTGACGCTGGCGTGGACGCGGCCGGACTCCTGGTACTTGCGCAAGATGTTGAGCCGGGCCTGCTGGTTGACGTGGGGCGACATCGGCATGCGGATCCGCAGGCCGGTGAGCTGGTCGAGCTCAGTCCGGTTCAGGTGGTCGGCGCCGAGATACTGGATGTCCTCGATGAAGTTGGTCAGCTCCGTGACGTAGAGAATGACGTTGACCTTCCCGTCCGGCCGCTCGACGGTGCGGAGCTCGATACCGTTCGGGGTGAACCAGCCCTTGGCGTAGAGGCGGTCGGTCCCGGCGCGGATGTGCTCTTCGAGGTACGACTGCCCGGGGCGCAGACCGAAGACGGCGAGGATGTCCTGGCTGGCCCGGATGCGGTTGCCGGAGACGAGGACTTCGGCGACCTCTTTGCCGGCGGGCGGGGCGGCGGCGGCGTCGTGCGCGACCTGGAGGGCGGCCAGGCAGCCGAGCATGGCGGCCATCGCGATCCCGGCAGCGCGGACTGAGCGCATCATGAACCACCCCTGGACGGAGACACTTCGCTGAGGACCGGACCCGATACGGTTCGAAGGAAAAAGTGTCAAGTCGAAGGGGGGTCTTGCCGACAACGGGCCGGGGAGAGAGGACAGAGAACAGAAGACAGAGAACAGAGAACAGAGAACAGAAGACAGGAAGGCTGATTGACTTCTGTTCTCAGTTCTCTGTCTTCTGTCCTCTGTCTTCTGTCCTCTGTCCTCTCAGGTGAAGCCAATGGAACTCAAAGGCAAAAAGGTCGCCGTCCTGGTCGAGCAGCAATACCAGGAGTTGGAGGTGTGGTACCCGTTCTACCGGCTCAAGGAAGCCGGGGCGACGGTGGTCATGGTGGGGCCCAAGGCGGGGGAGACTTACCCGAGCAAGCTGGGCTACCCGGCGAAGAGTGACAAGGCGGCGAAGGACGTGTCGGCCGGGGACTTTGACGCGGTCGTCATCCCCGGTGGCTTCGCCCCCGACTACTTCCGCCGCGACCCGGCCACGATTCAATTCGTCAAGGACATGCATGCCCGGGGCAAGCTATTGGCGGCGATCTGCCACGGCCCGTGGCTCCTTTGCTCGACCCCGGCCCTCAAGGGCAAAAGAGCGACATGCTTCTTCGCCATCAAGGACGACGTGACCAACGCCGGAGCGAACTATGTCGATGAGGAGACGGTCGTGGACGGCAACGTGATCACGGCCCGCAAACCGGACGACCTGCCGGCGTTCACGACGGCCATTATGCGATGGCTCCGCGGATGATTAAATCCTGAGCGGACCGTCATCCGTTGCACGGCCAAACACGCTGGTGTGACACGCTCAAGGTACGTCCAACTCCTCGACCGTGAACGTCACGCGCACCTGTCGCGTCCGATGACGCCGGCAGACCGTTCGCGACAGCCGCGGGTCGAAGAAGTCTTTCATGACCGGCGGACGGGCCAGTCCGAAGAACGTGTCCGGGTCGCGGCGGATCGCGGGACGGCCGACCGATTCCAGGTCCCCCCGGGTGCTTAGTCTCTGCACCACACAAGGGACGTGTGTCACCCCCAGGGCTCGCAACGCATAGGCCCGGTGGAAGCCGTTGTTGAGCACCAATCGCCGCTCCAGAGCCAGGCAATTCAGGAAGTTCGACCCATATCCGACCATGACTCCCACAACACCGGCGAGTGGGCCGAGTGGCCGGTAGTCCGTCAGCTGTTCGGGCGGCAGGAGCACCGACTCCAAGAATCGCAGGTCGTTGGACTCCGAGACGAAGACGTACGAGTCCTTCCCAACGCGGCCGGACCGGTACTCCGGAACCGGGTGATCGAATGGCAGGCTGGCGCGGAATACTGCTTCCGCGGTTGGGTTCGGGCCGAGCTCGGCCTTCAGCCGTTCAACATGCGAGAGGTTGATCGACTTCTGCGACGCGACCACGCGGTCGAGTTCGACCATGCCGATCTCGCCGGGCACCGCCGAGAACGACCGGCGAAAGATTGCGTCCGCGGCGACCTGCCGGATGAGTGGCTCGAGGGCCCTGGGAATCGATCCGACCGCGGCGCCGTCGGCCCAGCCCGCCTCGGTCTGTTGCAGATTCTGGAAATGCGCATTGGCCCCCCGCCACTCCTCGGCGAGTTGTCGCGCGTCGGGGGCGGAGGGACCGACTGATTGCTCGGTCATGTAGTTGAGGAAGTCATTGAGCGGGACGTGGGCGTAGAGGTAGGCGTAGTCGTCGGTCGGGGCGGGCATGGGGTTTCCAGGAACGTGGGGACAGGCCTCCGGCCTGTCCGGGCTA
>Ga0066905_100000495_pt1 | contig 11106 bp, 7 predicted proteins | sample PanSoiMetaPlot36_FD_67483 | JGI IMG/M metagenome (GOLD analysis project Ga0066905, IMG submission 67483) | Tropical forest soil microbial communities from Panama analyzed to predict greenhouse gas emissions - Panama Soil Plot 36 (version 2) | ecosystem: Environmental > Terrestrial > Soil >... | reverse complement strand
ATGGAAGCGAACGTCACCGCGACGGCGCGACTGCTCGATGCGGCGCGACGCCGGGGGATTACACGGATCGTCTTCGGGTCGTCCTCGTCCGTATACGGGGATTCGACAGCCGCTCCATTTGACGAGGACGAACCAGCGGTCTCGCCGATATCGCCGTATGCGGCCAGCAAGCGCGCTGGGGAGCTGCTCGCGCACACCTTTGCCCATCTGTACCCGCTACGCATCATGTGCCTGCGGTTCTTTACCGTGTACGGCCCGCGCCAGCGCCCGGACCTGGCGATCCACAAGTTCACCGATCTGATCGCGCGAGGGCGACCGATTCGGATGCATGGGGATGGGTCGAGCGAGCGGGACTATACCTATATTACCGACGTCTTGGACGGCGTCATGGCAGGTCTGGATTGGACGGCGCAGGCAGGTCCTGGGACGGTTGAGATCGTCAACCTCGGCGGCGGAGCGCGGGTGCGCCTCGACCGGCTCATCGCCCTCATCGCCGCAGCGCTTGGCCGGCAACCGACCATCGAGCGGCATCCCGATCAGCCGGGTGACGTGCGGCTGACCGACGCGGATTTGGAGCACGCGGGGCGCGTCCTGGGATTCCAGCCCAAAGTCGGGATCGAGGAAGGCATCCGAAAGTTCGTCGACTGGTATCAGGAGGTTCATGGACGTCAGTCCAGAGCACCTAGTCGAACAAGCTAACGAGCGCTTTCAATTGCAGGACTACTACGGCGCGATTCATCTCCTGGAGGAGGTCATCGCGACCGGACGCGCGTTTGCCGACGCTCATCACCGGCTCGGACTCTCCTACTCGCTCGTCGGTCAGCCCGATAAGGCGCTGGAACAACTCGAGCGCGCGCTGACGCTGAATCCGAACTACATCGAAGCGTTGATTCATCGCGCGCTGGTGCTCAACGAGCTGGGACGCGAGGAGGAGGCGAACGCGTCGCTGCGGCGCGCGCGACAAGTGACCTCGGAGCGACGCGGTGGCTTCCACGGGCACGTGGCCGCGAAACTCGCCAACCAGCATGCGTCGCTCGGCCAAGCATACCTCGAGGCGGGCGGGCTGACGGAGGCGATCGCGCAGTACGAGGCCGCGCTCGAGCTGGGGCCGGACTTTCACGACATCCGCTATAAGCTCGGCCGGTTGTTGCTGGAAGCAGGTCGTGCGCTCGATGCGCACGAACAGTTCGAGAGAATCGTGCGCGAGCATCCCTCGTTCCTCGACGCTGCCGCGATGCTGGGCCTCGCATGCTATCTGTCGGGTGACGGACTGGCCGCCCGAGCAGTCTGGGAGGAGCTGCGCGCCCGACGCCCAGAAGATCCCCGCGTGGAAGCCTACCTTGCGCTGCTGTCACGCTCCGACGTCACTCCCGTCGCTGTCAATGGGGATGGGAGGGGGGGGGGGAGCGATGCGGGGAGGGACGCAAGCGAGGAGCGGACGTCCGGCGCGCCAGGGCCTAAAAAGAAGAAAAAGAAGTGAGACGCATCGGAACGGCGGTCCTCCTGCTCCTGGGCGCGTGCTCGCGCTCGGCGGCCAATCACGAGGAGCTCGGGGATCGCGCATACGCCGCCGGGTTGTACGTCGACGCCCTCGCCGAGTATCAGCTCGGCCGTCGATCCGATGCGGGGAGCCCCACCTTGTTAGCGAAGGTCGGCGCGGCCGCCACGCATGCCGAGGATTACGAGCTCGCGGCCGAGGCCTATCGCACCCTCGCCAAGCGCGACCGCTCCCGCTCGGATGAAGCAGCCGACGGGCTGGATCGTGTCGCCCGGGCAGCCCTGACGGCGAATGACCGCACCGCGTTGGCGAGCGCGTTGACGGGGTTGCGCGAAGTGGCGCCGCGCCGCCCGCTCGGGCGATACGTCGTTTTGGCGGCTCTGGACGCGGTCGATCGAGGCGACACCGCCGAAGCAGCGGCGTTGCTGCCGGTCGCGGCGGCGGCGGCCGTCGACGCAGCCCGGTCCGACTCGCTACTGTTCGTGTACGGACGGACGCTCGTTCGGGTCAGGGCTTGCAGCACCGCGGTGCGGGTATTCGAGGCCGTGATCCGCCGGCAGCGAGCGGCCGCCGTCGTCGAGTCCGCGCGCGAGGGCCTCGGGCTCTGCGCGCTGGTCGAAGGGCAGATCGCGCTCGAAAACGGCAAGCCGGGCGACGCCGAGGACTGGTTCCGCCGCGCGACCGCTCCGGGCGCTTCTCCCGACGTGGTGCGCGCCGCGTTCCTCGGCTTGGGCGATGTGCGGCTCGCGCAGGGTGATATTGCGGGGGCAATGGAGAGCTATCAGCAAGCGCTCACGGGCGGCACGCCGGGGGACACGATTTCACAGCGGGCCCAGGAAAAGCTCAACGCGTTGGGAAAGGCCGAGCCGTAATGACGATGCAGCGAACGATCGGGGTTGTGATACTGTGCGCCGCACTCGGTGCGAGCGCCGGCTGTGGCCGGCGCGGGCCGCGGTCGGGCGCCCCGACGCTGGATCCGTCCGTCACCCTCAATGCCGCGATGCAGGACTTCCGCAAGGGCAACTTCCGGAAGGCGCAGACGACGTTCCAGCGCCTCACCTTCGAATTCGGCCCCGGTCAGCCCCAGCTTGCCCAGGTGCGGTACTACCTTGCCGAGTGCTCGTTCCAACTCGGTGAACTCATCCAGGCGGCATCGGACTTTCGCCGGGTGGCGGACGACTTTTCGACCAGCGAGTACGCGCCGACGGCGCTGCTACGCGCCGGCGACGCGAACTTGCGCCTCTGGCGGCGTGCGGAGCTGGATCCGAGCTATGGCGAGACCGCGCTCGCGCTCTATCAGGAGCTGGCCGGACGCTATCCCGATAGTGAAGCCGCGGCGCGGGCACGTCCACATGTGCGCCGGCTCGAGAATCAATTCGCCGAGAAGGCGTATAAGACGGGCCTCTTCTACATGCGGCGCAAGGCGTTTGATTCCGCGATCATCTACTTCAAGGACGTGATCGCGAACTACCCGAGCGCCAGCCGCGCGCCGGACGCGTTGCTGAAGTTGGTGGATAGTTATCAGGCCATCGGGTACACGCAGGAGCTGCAGGAGACTTGCGAGCACCTACGCCGCTATTACCCGAACGCGGCGCGGCTGGACCGCAGCTGTCCCGCGACCGCGGATTCCAGCGCGACGCCCTCCTGAGCGGCGTGAACGCGCTGTTCGGGGGCTCGTTCGACCCCGTCCACGTAGCGCACCTGATCGTGGCAGAAACGGCGGCCGACGAGCTGGGCGACGGCACCGCGATTCGGTTCTTGCCGGCCCGGGAGCAGCCGTTCAAGCGCGCGGCCCATCAGGCGACTGCCGAGCAGCGTGCCGAGATGCTCGAGCTCGCCGTGCGCAACAATCCCAGGCTGCGCGTCGAGCGGATCGAGCTCGGGTTGCCGACGCCGTCCTATACGATCCGGACGCTGCGCGCTCTGGCGGAGCGGGAGCCGGGGAACCGGTTCACGTTACTGTTGGGTGCGGACGCGGCCAATGACCTGGCGGCGTGGTGGGAAGTGGAAGCCCTGCCTGGGCTCGCCGATATCGTCGTCTTCGCCCGGCCCGGCGCGGCGGTCCCGCGGCATCCGCTTGTTGGCAAGGTGATTACTGTTCCCGCTATCGACCTCTCGGCCACCCAGGTGCGCGAGCGCGTCAAGCAGGGGCGTTCCATTCGATATTTAGTACCGGAATCGGTCCGCGAATACATCGTGGGCCGCGGGCTTTATCGCTAGAGGATTATGGCAAATCGTCTGTTCACAAGGATCTTCGGGACGCGATTCGACCGCGAGCTGAAACGCATCCAGCCGATTGTGGATGCGATCAAGCAGCACGAGGTCCACCTGAAGGATTTTTCCGACAGCGAGCTGCAGGCGCAGACCGTCAAGTTCCGCGAGCGCATCGCCGAGCGCACCGGTGCCTTGCAGGCGGAGGTCGAGCGCATAAAGAAAGAAAAGCACGACAGCCCCGATCCGGAGAAGCGGGCGGACCTCGGCACCCAGCTGGCGAGAGCGGAAGAGACGTTCGTCAAGGAGCTGCAGCGCACCCTCGATGATCTGCTGCCCGAGGCCTTCGCGACGGTCCGCGAAGCATCCCGGCGGCTGCTGGGCAGCGAGGTCGTCGTCACCGGCCACACGCTGAAGTGGGACATGGTGCCGTACGATGTGCAGCTGATCGGCGGGATTGTTCTCCATCAAGGCAAGATTGCGGAAATGGCGACGGGGGAAGGGAAGACGCTGGTCGCCACGCTACCCCTCTATCTCAACGCGCTGGCCGGCCGGGGGACGCATCTCGTCACGGTCAACAATTACCTCGCACGGCGCGACTCGCAGTGGATGGGGCACCTGTTCAAGTGGCTCGGGTTGACCGTCGGGTGCATCGACGATACCCAGCCATCCACACCCGAGCGCCGCGCCGCCTATCAATGCGACATCACGTACGGCACGAACAACGAGTTTGGCTTCGACTACCTGCGCGACAACATGGTGTTTACGCTGGAGCAGCGCGTTCAGCGCGGACACATCTACGCGATCATCGACGAAGTAGACTCGATTCTCGTCGACGAGGCGCGCACGCCGCTCATCATCTCGGGCCCGGTCGGCGCGGAGTCGGACGAGAAATACGCGCTCTTCAACACGCAGGTCCTCCAGGTCGTCCGCAAACAGACGGCCGTCGCGAATGATCTCCTCGCGCGTGGCGAGCCGTTGCTCGAGAGTCCCGACACGAACTACGAAGGCGCGAAGCTCCTCTATAAAGCCCAGCTGGGCATGCCGAAGAACAAGAAGCTCCTCAAGCTGCTCAACGAGCAGGGGGTCAAGCAGCTCGTGCAGCGCGTCGAGCTCGACCGTTTGGCGGACCGGAAGCTGCCGGCACGCGACCAAAAGATGCGCGATATCGAAGACGATCTCTTTTTCGTCATGGACGAGCGCGGGCGCTCCGTGCATCTGACGGATAAGGGCGTCGAAACGATGTCCCCCCAGGACCCGACGCTGTTCGTGGTGCCCGACATTTCGCATGCCGTGCACGAGCTGGAGCATGACGACCAGCTGTCGGCGGCGGAAAAGCTCGAGCGGCGCCGCGGGGTCGAGGCCGAATACGCCGCCAAGAGCGAGACGCTCCATATCATCCACAAGCTGTTGCAGGCGCACGCCCTGTACGAGAAGGACGTCGAGTATGTCGTGCAGGACGGGCAGGTGTTCATTGTCGACGAGTTCACCGGCCGCCTGATGCCGGGCCGCCGCTGGTCCGATGGATTGCACCAGGCCGTCGAGGCCAAGGAAGGCGTGGCGGTGCGCGAGGAGACGCAGACGCTCGCGACGATCACGATTCAGAACTACTTCCGCATGTACGAGAAGCTCGCGGGCATGACGGGCACGGCCGAGACGGAGGAAACCGAGTTCCATCAGATCTACAAGCTCGAGGTCTCGGTGATTCCCACGAACCGGCCCGTGCGGCGTGTCGACAAGCATGACCTCGTCTACAAGACCCGGAAGGAGAAGTACGACTCGATCATGGAGGAGGTCGAGCGCCAGCATAAGCGGGGCCTGCCGATTCTGGTTGGGACGACGAACGTCGAGGTCTCCGAAACGCTGTCGCGCCTGATGAAGCGGCGCGGACTGAAGCACGAAGTCCTCAACGCCAAGTACCACCAGCGCGAAGCGGAGATCGTGGCGCAGGCAGGACAACCCGGGTCCATCACGATCGCGACGAACATGGCGGGCCGTGGGACCGACATCAAACTCGGCCCGGGCGTGAAGAAATGCCAGATCTGCGGGATCAAGTCGCGGGAGGCGCCCTTCGGACAGCTCGTCGAAAAGCCTGACTTCACGGCCGAGCAGCTCAAAGAGCACAAATGCAACGAGGACCCGCCGTGCGGTCTCGTCATCATCGGTACCGAGCGACATGAAGCGCGGCGCATCGATCGTCAGCTCCGCGGCCGCTCCGGCCGCCAGGGCGATCCGGGGCAGAGCATTTTCTATCTGTCCCTCGAAGACGACCTCATGCGTCTGTTCGGCTCGGATCGCATTGCCCGCATTATGGATCGCACCGGCGCCGAAGAAGGCGAAGTCATCACCCATCCGTGGGTGACTGCGGCCATTGGTCAGGCGCAAAAGCGGGTCGAGCTTCAGAACTTCCAGCAACGCAAGCGGCTGCTGCAGTTCGACGACGTCATGAATAAGCAGCGCGAGGTCATCTACTCCCAGCGCCTCTACGCCCTCGAAGGCGGTGAAGAGCTGAAGGCCGAAGCGCAACGGATGATCGATAGCGCGGTCGAGCGGCTCGCCGACGGCTTGGTCGCCGAATACGACGACCCCGCCCAGTGGGATCGCGAGCTCATCGCAACGGAGTTTCTCCAAAAGTTCCTGGTTAGGGTCCCGGAAGCGACCGACCCCACCAAGGTCAAAACGCGCGACGAGCTGGTGCGCGCGGCGCAGCAAGCGGGGCGTCAGTCGTTCGAGGACAAGCTGCGCTACCTGCGGGACGTCGAGTCGCGGACCGGCCTGGCGAAGCTCAGCGAGGAGGCGTTGTCGCGCGTGACCCTCGGCGTGATCGACGAAAAGTGGAAAGACCATCTGTATGACCTCGACCAGCTGCGGGAGGGCATCTCCTACCGCGCCTGGGGGCAGAAGGACCCACTGGTCGAGTACAAGCAGGAGGCCTACGAGATGTTCATGGGCCTCATGTACGATCTGCAGGCGACGTTCGCCGAGCGGTGGCTTAAGCTGCAGATCCAGGTGGATGCGGGCCCTCCCCCGCCGGGCATGCAGCGCGCGCCCAGCCGGGGAGTGACGGGACCGGCCGGTGGCTTACCGGGTGCGACTCGACGTCAAACGCCGATGGTGGCGTCGAAAGCTGCGGCCGACGGGCTGGTTGCGCCCAGTGTTGCGACGAACGACGGCCCGCCTGTCCCACGCTCCGTTCAGCGTGGGAGGGGGGGCGGGACGGCTGAGCCAGCCTTTGCGCCCAATCCCTACGCCGGTGTGGGTCGCAACGACCCCTGCCCGTGCGGGAGCGGCAAGAAGTTCAAGAAATGCCACGGCGCGGCGGCGTAATGGCGTCCGGCGTGCTGCGTGGCTAGGCTGCGTTGTTTCGGTACCAGTTCCCGGGGCATGGACACGTACGTTAAGTCCATGCCCCTTCGCCTTTCCGAGCATGTCGAACGTGACCGGCCCCGCGAGCGTCTCTGGGCCGTCGGCTCCGGCGCGTTGACGGCGCAGGAGCTGTTGGCCATTCTGTTAGGGACAGGGACACGAGGACGGGATGCACTCGCCCTGGCGGGGGAAGTCCTCGCCCGGGGCGACGGGTCGTTGCGGCGGCTCGCTACGAGGCCGTGGGCGGAGCTTGCCCGCGTTCGCGGCGTGGGCCGGGCGAAAGCGGCCCGATTGGCGGCGGCGATCGAGCTCGGCCGTAGAGTGGGCGCCGAAATTGAGCCACCTCCGGCGCGTATCCGCGGTCCCGGCGACGTGCAGCGCTATTACGCGCCGACACTGCGAGACCTCGCAGTCGAGGAGTTTCATGTCCTCGCCCTAGGCAGCCAGAGCCAGATCCTGGCTGACCTGATGATCACGCGGGGGATCCTGAACAGCTCCCTGGTGCACCCGCGGGAAGTGTTCCGAGCGGCGATTGCCGAGGCGGCGGCCGGGATCATCGTGGTCCACAACCATCCGAGCGGCGATCCGACGCCGTCGGCGGACGACCGCGCGGTGACCCGGCAGCTGGTCGAGGCTGGGCGGGTGCTGGACGTTCCGGTGTACGACCATGTGATCGTCGGGGGTGGAGAGCGGTACGTGAGCTTTGCGGAGGCGGGCCTGTTGTGACGAGTGCAGCGATTCTGGCTCCTGAATTAGCCGAAGCGGTCGCGGCCCAGCGCGACCGGCTGGATCTCGACGTGCTCTCACGCGCCTATCGCCTCAGTGCGCAGGCGCATCAGGGCCAGAAGCGGATGTCGGGGGACGACTTCGTCTCTCACAGCGTCGCTGTCGCCACGATTCTCGCCGAACAGCAAATGGACACGACGACCATCGCGGCGGCGTTGTTGCATGACGTCGTCGAGGATTCCGATGTTACGCTCGAGAAGCTGCGGCGTGACTTCGGCAACGAGGTGGCCGAGCTCGTGGACGGGCTGACCAAGATCAAGGCGCTGACCTTCCGCTCGACCGCAGAGGAGCAAGCCGAAAACTACCGCAAGCTACTGATGTCGGTGGCGCGCGACGCACGCGTCATCATCATCAAGCTGGCCGACCGGCTGCACAACATGCGCACGCTCGATCCGCTGCCGCCGGACAAGCGCATGCGGATTGCGTTGGAGACGCGGGAGCTGTACGCGCCGCTGGCGCACCGCTTCGGGATGGCGGGCGTAAAGGCGGAGCTCGAGGATCTGGCGTTCAAGTACCTCGAGCCCGAGGAGTACAAGGCGCTTGTCCGCCAGGTAAAAGCGAAAAAGATGGAGCGCGATCGCACGATCGAGCGGATGCGCGCGCCGTTGTCAGACGAGCTGCGGCGCGCGGGGATTGTGGGCTGGGACATCGTGGGACGGCCCAAGAACCTCTGGTCGATCTTCAAGAAAATGAAGAAGCGCGGCAAGCCCTTCGAGGAGATCTACGATCTGCTTGCGGTGCGCGTGCTCGTGAACAGCATCACCGATTGCTACCACGTGCTCGGCATCATCCATCACACGTGGACGCCGCTGCAGGAGCGGATCAAGGACTACATCGCAAGCCCGAAGTCGAACGGCTACCAGTCGCTACATACCACGGTGTTCGGACCGGGCGGTCAGCTGTACGAAATCCAGATCCGCACGCGGGATCAGCACCGCACCGCGGAATACGGTATCGCGGCGCACTGGCTCTATAAGGAAAACGGCAAGAGCGCCGACGAGCTCGACCACCATCTCTCGTGGTTCCGCCAGCTCATCGAGCTCCAGCAGGACGCGCACAGTCCCGAGGAGTTCCTCGAGTTCCTGAAGATCGACCTCTATCAGGACGAGATCTTCGTCTTCACGCCCCGCGGCGACGTCAAACGGTTGCCCAAGGGTGCGACGCCGATCGATTTCGCGTTCCTGGTGCACACCGAGGTCGGCCAGCACACGAATGGGGCCAGAGTCAACGGCCGCATCGCGCCGTTACACCGGCCGCTGCGCAACGGCGATACGGTCGAAGTGCTCACCAGCCCGCAGGCCAAGCCGTCGCGCGACTGGCTGGCGCACGTGCAGACCGGCCGGGCGCGTCAGAAGATTCGGCAATGGATCAAGCAGGAAGAGCAGGAGCGCAGTGTCACGCTGGGACGAGAGATTCTGGCTCGTGAGGTCCGGCGCCGCCGGCTCGAGCCGCCGACGCCCGAACAGCTCGCGCAGGCCGCATCCACGATGTCGTTGGTCGGCGCGGAGCAGGTGGAAGCCGCGATCGGCCGGGGTGACGTCCAGCTCAGCCAGGTGTTGAAAGCCGTATATCCGAATCTGCCGGCGGACGAGACGCAGGCGCCCAAGCCCACCGCGTTCGGGCGGGTGATCGAGCGGCTGCGACTGGGACGGGGCATCAAGATTCACGGCGTCGAGGGCTTGATGGTGCGCTACGCGCAGTGCTGCCAGCCGGTGCCCGGCGATCCCGTGGTTGGGTACGTGACGCAGGGGCGCGGTATCTCGATTCACCGTAACGATTGTCCCAACCTGCTCACCCTATCAGGTGACGACGAGCGGCGCGTCGAAATCGACTGGCGCGAGGTTGAAGGCGAGACCTTCGTCGTGCGCCTCGCGGTGAGCGGCGAGGATCGCCGCGGCCTCTACGCCGACATCTGCGAGGCGATCAGCGGGACGGGCACTAACATCCGCAGTGCCGAGCTGGCGTCCAAGGACGGCGTGGTGTACGGGTCTGTGCTGGTCGAGGTGGAGAACCACACCCATTTGCACAAGGTGCTGAAAGCGGTCCGGAAGGTAAAAGGGGTCACCGAAATCGCCCGCCGCGATTCAGGCTCTCCCGAAGTCGTCTCCGGTTAAGTTTCCTCTCTATGCCTTTCAAGCTTGGATCCGCCCCGCCGCCCGCGGGCGATCAGCCGCGCGCCATCCGCGAGCTGAGCTCGGGCCTGCGGCGCGGTGACCGCTATCAGACACTGCTCGGCGTAACGGGCTCGGGAAAGACGATGACCATGGCCCACGTCATCGCCGATCTCGGGCGGCCCACGCTGGTGTTGTCACACAACAAGACCCTGGCCGCGCAGTTGTACGGCGAGCTGAAGGCGTTCTTTCCCCAGAGCGCGGTGGAGTTCTTCATCTCGTACTACGACTACTACCAGCCCGAAGCCTATGTGCCCGCTACCGACACATACATCGCGAAGGATTCGTCCATCAATGACGACATCGAACGGCTCAGGCTGCGAGCGACCTCGAGCCTGATGGAGCGCGATGATGTCGTCATTGTCGCGAGCGTTTCGGCAATCTACGGCCTGGGCGACCCGGAGCTCTATCGCGAGTTGCTAGTGACCGCCCACAAGGGCGAATCCCGGGGCCGGGATGCGTTGCTCGCGGATCTGGTCGCGATCAACTATCAACGCAACGATATCGGCTTCGAGCGCGGCACGTTCCGGGTGCGGGGGGACACGGTCGAGATCTACCCCGCGTATGACGAGCAGGCAGTCCGCGTGGAGTTCTGGGGCGACGAGATCGAGCGCGTCGCCAAGATCGACCCGCTCACCGGAAACGTAATCATCGAGCTGGAGCGCTGTGCCGTCTACCCGGCGACGCACTTCGTCACGCAACGGCCGACGATCGAGCGTGCGGTCAAGTCGATTCGCGATGAGCTCCGGCTGCGGCTGGCGGAGCTGCGCCAGCAGAACAAGCTGCTCGAGGCACAGCGGCTTGAGTCCCGGACGCAATTCGATATCGATATGCTGCTCGAAGTGGGTCGCTGCGCCGGGATCGAGAACTACTCCCGGCACTTCAGCGGCCGGCAGCCGGGAGAGCGGCCTGCCTGCCTGCTCGACTACTTCCCGACCGACTACTTGTGCATCCTCGATGAGTCACACCAAACGCTGCCACAGCTCGGCGCCATGTATGAGGGCGACCGCTCCCGGAAACAGACGCTTGTGGACTATGGCTTCCGCCTACCGTCCGCGCTCGATAACCGCCCGC
>Ga0066905_100000494_pt1 | contig 11106 bp, 9 predicted proteins | sample PanSoiMetaPlot36_FD_67483 | JGI IMG/M metagenome (GOLD analysis project Ga0066905, IMG submission 67483) | Tropical forest soil microbial communities from Panama analyzed to predict greenhouse gas emissions - Panama Soil Plot 36 (version 2) | ecosystem: Environmental > Terrestrial > Soil >... | reverse complement strand
GCCTACAGGCGCAAGGGGATCGCCCGCACCCTGATGGAGCGCCTGTTCGAGGTGACGGCGCGTGACGCGAGGCGGGGCTACACGCTCGAGGTGCGCGTCTCCAACGACGCGGCGATCCGGCTGTACGAGGCGCTCGGCTTTCGCGCGAGAGGAATTCGCCGGGGCTACTACACGGACAACCGCGAAGACGCGCTGATCATGTGGCGGGACCCTGTTCGCGAGCCCGCAAGCGCTTGATCCTCGGGCTCGAGACGTCCTGCGACGAGACCGCCGCGGCGGTGATCACGGAGGACGGTGAGATCCTCGCCAACGTCGTCTCCTCCCAGGCCGACCTACACGCGAAGTACGGCGGAGTCGTGCCCGAGGTCGCGTCGCGACGGCACCTCGAGCTCGTGATGCCGGTTCTGCGCGAGGCGCTCGACGAGGCCGGAGTCGGGCTCGACCGGTTCGAGCGGATCGCCGTCACCCAGGGACCCGGGCTGATCGGCGCGCTGCTGGTCGGGCTGTCGGCGGCGAAGGCGCTCGCCTGGGCGCGGCGACTGCCGCTCGCTCCGGTCAACCACCTGCACGGCCACGTCGCCTCGCTGTTCCTGCAACCCGACCCCGTCGACCCGCCCTTTCTGTGCCTGCTCGCCAGCGGCGGGCACACCCTGCTTCTCGACGTCCAGGACCACGGCGGCTTCGCCGTCCTCGGGACGACGCTCGACGACGCGGCCGGCGAGGCGTTCGACAAGGGCGCGCGGCTGCTCGGGCTCGGCTATCCGGGCGGCGCGGAGATCGACCGGCTCGCGAGCGAGGGCGACCCCGAGGCGTACGAGTTCCCGATCGCCCGCGTCTCGGGGCTCGACTTCTCCTTCTCGGGGCTCAAGACCGCGCTTCTGTACACGGTGCGCGAGCTCGACGCCGGCGAGCTGGAGCGGCGTAAGGCGGACCTGGCCGCGTCCTATCAGCGCGCGATCGTGACCGCCCTCGTCGCGCGGGTAGAGCAGACGGGAGCAGATCGGATCGCGGTCGTCGGCGGCGTTGCCGCGAACTCCGAGCTCCGCGCCGCCCTGCCGGACGCCGCGCTCGCGCCGCTCGACCTCTGCACCGACAATGCGGCGATGATCTCCTCGGCGGGGAGATACGTCGAGGCGATCCCGTTCGCTCGTTATCTTGCCGTGGATGCGTATGCGTCTACGGCGGCGTGAAGCCCCGCAGCTGAGTCTGCTCGCGGCCCTCGCGGTGGCCGCGACGCTGATGACGGTCGGCGCGGGGGCAGGAAGCGCCGGCAAGGAGCAGAGGGATCTCGCGGCGTCGTCGTGGCGAGGGCTCGTCGGGAGCCCCCGCGAGCAGGTCGCCGTCGGGCAGCGCGTGATCGTCGTCCTCAACAGCCCCTCGCTCGCCGACCGCGTTGCGGCTGCCGGCGGGCGGGCGACCGAGGCGCAGCAGCGCCGTTGGACCGCCGCTGCGCTCGCCGCGGACAATCTGCTCATCGCGCGGCTCGCCCAGGACGGGGTAGCCGTGCGCCCGGAGCATCGCTACGCGCGCGTCCTCACCGGCTTCTCGGCGCCGCTCGACCCGCGGGCGGTCGCCTTCCTCGAGCGCGCACCCGAGGTCGCCGGCATCTACCCGGTCCGCGTGACCTACCCGGCCTCGCTCTCCGCGGGCCTGATCGAGAAAGGCGGCCTCGCAGCGGGAGTGGCGAGCCGTCCTGGCGTCGGCCTTCCCGGATCCACCGGGCGGGGCGTGACGATCGCGCTGCTCGACACAGGAGTCGATGCCCATCACCCGTACGTGCTCGGCCAGGTCTCGGGCGGGTACGACGTGGTCGGGAACACCAAAGACTCCAGTGCGCGCTCCAGCCCGGACGACCCGACCCGCCTCGAGCGCCACGGGACGCAGATGGCCGGGCTCCTCGTCGGCTCCGAGGGGCCGGGAAGGATGAGCGGCGTCGCGCCCGGAGCGACGGTGATGCCGATCCGGGTCGCGGGCTGGCAGCGCGAGGCCAGCGGGCGCTGGGCGGTCTACGGCCGCACCGATCAGCTGCTCGCAGGGCTCGAGCGGGCGGTCGACCCGAACCAGGACGGCGTGGCGCTCGACGCGGCGCGAATCGCGGTCGTCGGTGTCGCCGAGCCGTTCGCCGCCTTCGAGGACAGCCCCGCGGCGAGGGCCGTCGCCGGGGCGCTCAGGCTCGACACGCTCGTCGTCGCTCCGGCCGGAAACGACGGCCTCGCCGGACCGGGCTACGGCAGCATCTCGGGCCCGGGCGGATCTCGGGCGGCGCTGACCGTCGGCGCGGCCGACCAGCGGGACTCCTCGGCGTCCGTGCGTCTCGTGTGCCGCGTCGGCCTCGGCACCCTTTTCGACCGCCGTGTCCCGCTCGCTGGAGCGGTCGCCCCGAGGGCGGATCAGACGCTTCCGCTGGCCTTGCCGAGGCTCGGTCCCCCCGAGCTCACCCAGGGGGCGCCGCCGAGACTCGACGAGTTCTTCACGAGGGACGGCCTGAGCCTCGTCGCGGGCAGCGTCGCGCTCGTGCCGGCCGGGAACGACCCCGGGTACGCGGCGGCGCAGGCCGCCAAGGCGGGCGCCTCGTCGGTCGTGCTGTACGGCGACGCGCTCCCGAGTGGCGGGATCGGCCTCGACGATGCCGTGACGGTCCCGGTCGTCGGAGTGCCCTCGGCGGTCGGCGCGCGGCTCACCGAGGAGCTCGCCGACGGGCACACGGTGCTCGTCTCGATCGGCGGGGCGAGCTCGGAAGCGAGCCCCACCGCCGGCGGGGTCGCGCCGTTCTCGTCCCGTGGCCTCGCCTTCGACGGGTTCGTGAAGCCGGACCTCCTCGCCCCGGGTGTCGGCCTGCTGACCGCAGATCCGGGCAAGGCGGCGGACGGCTCGGCCCGCTACTCCAGCATCAGCGGGACGAGCGCCGCGTCGGCGATCGTCGCCGGCTCGGCGGCGCTGCTCGCGCAGTCCAGGCCCGATCTCGACGCCTCGGCGCTCAAGGGTCTCCTCGCAGGCTCGGCGAGGTTGCTGCCGCGCGAGTCCGTGGCGGCGCAGGGAGCCGGGCTCCTCGATCTTGGATCGGCCTCTGCGGGCGAGGTCGCGGCCCTCCCGACCACGCTCAGCTTCGGCCGGGCGACGACCCGCCCGGGCTGGCACGCGACCCGGAGGCTCGTCCTGCGGAATCTCTCGTCGCGCAGGCTCAGGGTCGAGCTGGCTACCGATCGGCGCGACCGGGGGGGAGCCAGAGCGCTCGTGTTCGCGTTCGCTCCGTCGCAGGTGCGGATCAAGCCGCACGGCATCGCGACCGTCTACGTCGCTGTTCGCACCCTGGCGCCGATGGCAGACTCCGTCGAGGGGCTGTTCACGGTCCGCCCGCGGGGGAGCAACGCGATCCACGTCCCGTGGCTGATCACCGTGCGCCCGCGGCACGATGAGCTGCTCTCGTCGATTCGGCTCTCGAGCCGCTCGTTCGAGCCGTCCGACACCGCACCCGCCGTGCTCTCGTTCCAGGCCGGCCGGGTCGCGTCCGGCACCCGGCTCGAGCCGGTCTCGCGGCTCGTGCTGCGCCTCCGCCGGGAAGACGGCTCGCGGCTCGGCATCCTCGCGCAGCTCCGCGATCTCCTCCCGGGCCGCTTCGCGTTCGGGCTGACGGGGCGCGACGCGAATGGGGACACGCTCGAGCCCGGCACGTACCGGCTCCTGTTGACCGCCTATCCGACCGGACAGGGCCCACCGAGCGAGGCCGAGGTCCCGTTCACGATTCGGTAACTCGCGCGGCTCGGCTTATACTCGCCGCCGGAACTTCAGGTCATTTGCAGCCGATTCAAGGAGTGACTACGTGACGACCGTGGCGGCACCCGTCTCCCATCTCCGCGAGAACCCGTTCGAGATCGCCCAGCAGCAGCTCCACCGGGTCGCGGACACGTTCAAGATCGATCCGAACCTGATCTCGGTCCTGGAGAAGTGCAAGAAGGCGGTGGTCGTCCACGTGCCGGTGGTCATGGACGACGGGACCGTCCACACGTTCGAGGGCTACCGCGTGACGCACAACATCGCGCGAGGGCCGTCCAAGGGCGGCATCCGCTACCACCCGGACGTCACCCTGGACGAGGTCAAGTCGCTCGCGATGTGGATGACGTGGAAGTGCGCGCTGATGAACATCCCCTTCGGCGGCGCGAAGGGCGGCATCGCGTGCAATCCGAAGACGCTCTCCGAGGTCGAGCTCCAGAAGATGACCCGCCGCTACACGTCGGAGATCATCAACGAGATCGGGCCCGAGAAGGACATCCCTGCCCCCGACGTCGGGACGGACGGGCGCGTGATGGCTTGGATCTTCGACACGTACTCGATGAACAAGGGCCACTCGGTGCTCGGCGTCGTCACTGGGAAGCCGCTGAACATCGGCGGCTCGCTCGGGCGGATGGAGGCGACCGCGCGGGGCGCGCTGTACATCATCCGCGAGGCCGTGCGGAAGCAGGGCGCCACGATCGCCGGCCAACGGGTCGTCGTCGAGGGATTCGGCAACGTCGGGCTCTACCTCGCGAGATTCCTCGCTCAGGAGGGCGCCACGGTGATCGCGGCCTCCGACTCGTCCGGCGGGGTCTTCAACTCGAGGGGGATCGACGTCGAGACGGCAATCGCGCACAAGCAGGAGACCGGCTCGCTGGCGGGCCTGAAGGACGCGGAGAAGGTCAGCGACGAGGAGCTGCTCCTGCTCGACTGCGACGTGCTCGCACCGTGCGCGCTCGAGCAGGTGATCACCTCCGAGAACGCGGACAAGATCAAGGCGAAGATCATCTGCGAGGGCGCGAACGGCCCAACGACTCCCGCGGCCGACGAGATCCTCGACGACCGGGGCATTCTCGTCCTCCCGGACGTGCTCGCGAACGCGGGCGGCGTGGTCGTCTCGTACTTCGAATGGGTCCAGGGCCTCCAGGAGTACTTCTGGAAGGAGGACGAGGTGAACGCGCGGCTCAACGACATCTCGACCCGCGCCTTCAACGAGACCTGGGCGACCCGCGAGAGTCGAGGCACGAGCATGCGCATGGCCGCGTACGGGCTGGCGGTGAACCGCGTGGCCGAAGCGACGACGACGCGCGGGCTCTACCCGTAGTCAAGGTTCGGCTGTACGGCGCGGAGAGGTGCCACCTCTGCGAACGCGCCCGCGAGACCGTCACGGCGCTCCGCGACGAGCTCGGCTTCGAGCTCGAGGAGGTGCTGATCGACGGCGAGCCCGAGCTCGAGGCCCGGTACCGCGAGCTGATCCCGGTCGTGGAGGTCGACGGCGAGCAGGCGTTCGTCTACTTCGTGCAGCCGGACGCGCTGCGCCGGCGGGTCGCACAAGCGGGCGCCTGAGAGGCGACTTTGTGACACCTCGACGCAAGAAGGAGTGCGGAAATGCAAGAATCCTTGTGTGGTGTTACAAGCTCCGCCGCAGACCGCGCCGACCGACCGGCTCACGGTTGGGGTCGCGGCCCGGCTCAGCCGCTATCTCCAGGTCCTGACGCAGGCGAAGAAGATGGGCAAGGCCAGGATCTCCTCGCAGGAGATCTCGGACTACACGAACATCAACGCCACCCAGATCCGCCGCGACCTGTCCGCGTTCGGGAAGTTCGGCAAGCGCGGGGTGGGCTACAACATCGATTCGCTGCTCGGCGAGATCCGCAAGATCCTGCGGACGCAGGGGCAGCACAACATCCTGCTCGTCGGCGCCGGGCGGCTCGGGGAGGCGATCGTCAGCTCGCCGATCTTTGCCGAGCACGGGATCCACATCGCCGCGATCGTCGACACGGATCCCGAGAAGGTCGGCCGCCAGGTCGGCGACATCGGGGTCAGCGACTACGGTGAGCTCGGCGACCTCGTTCACGACAAGAACATCATCGTCGGCGTCCTGGCGGTGCCGGCGACGAGCGCGCAGGAGGCCGCCGAGGATCTCGTCGACTCGGGCGTGAAGATCATCTTCAACTACTCCGAGGCGTTGCTCGACGTCCCCTCGGACGTCGCCGTGCACACCTCGAACCCGGCCGTCGACCTCCTGTACGCGCTCTACTTCCACCTGACCTAGGCAGGCTCCGGTGCCAGGCACCGGACAGGTCCAGAGGGGCGATGGCCTAGCCTGCGCGGGATGCGGATCTTGCTTTGGCATGGCTATCTCCTCGGCGGGACCGGGTCGAACGTCTACACGCGCTCACTCGCGCGCGAGTGGAGCCGCGTCGGGCATGAAGTGACCGTCTTCGCGCAGGAGCCCCGGCCCGGGGAGTACGACCTCGGCGGGGCGTCGGTTGTGCGGCCCGATATCGGCGGGTTGCTTCCGACTTTCGTGCTCGACGAGTACGAGGGCATGGAGGCGCGGCTCGTGCAGGACCTGACGGCGGAGGAGCGTGAGCGCTATGTCACGGCCAACGCGGATGTGCTCCGGGCCTACCTGCCGGCCGACCTCGTCTTCGCGAACCACGTTGTTCTCGGCGGCCCGGTGGCGGCCGCGACGGGAGCCAGGTACGCGGTCAAGGCCCACGGCTCGGAGCTCGAGTACTCGATGCGCGGGAACGAGGAGTTGTCCCGCTGGGGGAGAGAGTCACTCGCGGGCGCCGAGGCCGTCTTCGTGGGGTCGGAGCACATCCGCGACGTGCTCGAGGACGTCGTCGGCCACGTCGACCGCGTGCACGTCGTGCCGCCGGGCGTGGACGTCGATGAATTCGTTCCGCTCCCTCGCGACGAGGCGCTGCGCGGCCTGATCGCCGAGAGCCGCGCCGATCCGCCGAACCCGAGCAACGCAAACGAGCGCTTGCCCGACGAGGGAAACGCGGAGCGGCTCGAGGTGTTCCTCGCCGATGACGAGCCGACCGTCCTCTACTTCGGCAAGCTCCTGCACAACAAGGGAGTGCACGTGCTGTTCGACGCCCTCCGCGAGGTCGACGCGCGCGCCGTCGTCGTCGGCTTCGGCGACTACCGAGAGGAGCTCGAGCGCACCGCTCCGCCGCGAACGCTCTTCACTGGCCCCCTCGAGCACCGCCATCTCGCGAAGCTGATCCCGCTCGCTCACGTGACCGCCGTCCCGTCGATCTTCCCGGAGGCGTTCGGCATGGTCGCCGCGGAGACCGCCTCGGCCGGCTCGCTCCCGCTCGTCGCCAATCACTCCGGCCTCGCTGAGATCGCCGCGGGCGTCTCGGCCGAGTACCCGGAGCCATACCGCGACCTGACGAGCTTCTCGACGGGCGACTCCGTGGAGCTGGCCGGGAAGCTGCGTAGGCTCCTGGCGCTCGATCCCGAGGAGCGGGTGCAGCTCCAGGAAGCGGCGAGGCGCGCGGTCGTCGAGCACTGGAGCTGGGCGGGCGTCGCGCGGCGGCTCCTGGAGCCGTTTCACTAACCTCTCGCCGTGGCCGACGAGCGCGTCCTGAGTGGCGACGAACAGCTGCGGCTCGGCCGCGAGCGCTACGAGTCTGCGACCGACTTCACCCTCGCGGTCGAGGAGGAGTTCGCGATCCTCGATCCGGAGACGCTCTCGCTGACCGACGGCTTCGAGCAACTCCAGGCCGCCGCGAAGGGCACCGAGCTCGAGTCGCATCTCGTCGGTGAGCTCATCGCTTCCGAGGTCGAGGTCCGGACAGGCCGCTGCGAGACCTTCGCCGACGCGGCCGCGCTGATCCCGTCGAGGCGCGCGGGGGTCAAGGAGCTCGCCGCCGGGCTCGGGTTCACACTCGGCGCTACCGGCGCGCACCCGTGGAGCCCCTGGCAGGAGCAGCGGATCATCGACACGCCGCACTACCGGGTCCGAGACGAGCTCCTCCGCTACGTGGTCTGGCGGAACAACACGTTCGGCGTCCACGTCCACGTCGGGATCAACGGCCCCGACCGCGCAGTTCGAGTCTGCGACGCGCTCCGCACGTACCTCCCGGAACTGCTCGCGCTCTCGGCCAGCTCCCCGTTCCTCGAGCACGTGAACACGGGCCTCCACTCGGTGCGGACGCAGATCTTCACGAAGTTCTTCCCACGCTGCGGCGTCCCGGACGTTTACGGAGGCTGGGACGCCTTCGAGGAGTACGTGAGGTTCCTGTTCGACACGGGCTCCATCCACGAGCACACGGAGATGTGGTGGTCGGTGCGCCCGCATCTCGCCTTCCCGACCGTCGAGATCCGGATCTGCGACGCGCAACCGCTCCAGGACGAGGCGATCTCGCTCGCCGCGCTTGCGTACTCGCTGACGGCGCGGATTGCCCGTGCGCTCGACGAAGGCGATGAGCTGCTCCATCCTCACCACCGCGAGATCGAGGAGAACTTCTGGCGCGCGATCCGCTGGGGGCTGTCGGGCGAGCTGATCGACCTCGCGACCCACGAGGTTCGGCCGGCACGCGTGGCGATCGAGGAGCTGATCGACTGGGTGCGGCCGGTCGCGGAAGAGCTCGGCTCCGCGGATTATCTGGCTGTCCCCCTGGCGAACGCGGCCGAGCGCCAGATCGCGCGCTTCGAGGAGGGCGCGACGCTGGAGGAGATCTACGCGGAGCAGGTTCGCCCCACTGAGGCGCCGTCAGCGGCGCCGCCTCCAGGAGGCTCGGGCTTGGCCCGAGCCTCCGTCGGAAATGACCGGTCGACCCGCGGGAGTTCACCAGACGGGCCGGGAGCGGTGGGTGGTGGCTGAGGAAGGCGAGATCTCGCCGGAGGAGCTGCTCGAGCACATCCGGCAGCTGAAGGTGTCGGATCTTCTGCTCTCGATGCTGCCGACGATCGCCCAGCTCGGGTATGCGAAGCTCGATCCCGAGGGGCGCGACCTCGAGCAGGCGAAACTGGCGATCGAGTCGCTGCGCGCGCTGACCCCGGTACTCGCAGGCTCCGTGCCCGAGGACGTTCTCCACGACTTCGAGCAAGCGACGGCGAACCTGCAGCTCGCGTACGCGAAGGCGGTCGGCGAGGAGCTAGGAGCGAGCCCAGACGACGGCAGCGACCGGGAGCCCGGCGGCGAGGAGTAAGCCGAGCGCGATCCAGCCCATCGCGTTGCTCCCCGAGCCGCTGCTCTTGAGCGGAACCGCGGTCGCCGGGCGCGGCGCGGTTCGGTAGACGTACGTGGCTGAGCTGCGGCCGGACGGATCGGCACCGGAGAGGAACTGGTCGTACTGGCGCTTGCGAGCGTAGGTCAGCTCGAGGTCGATCGTCCCCGCGAGCTGGTCCCGAACGCTCTGCGTCGGGCGCACGCGATCTCGGACGGCGAGCGTCCGCACCCGCATCGAGAGCCTTGGAGCCGAGCGGCCGGGCACGGCCAGGCGCAGCTCGGTGCGGTGGATTCCGTCGAGCACGGTCCTGAACTCGCGGGCAACGTCACCCGAGCCAACCGTGCCGGAGACGAGGAGCGGCGCAGCCACGCGCACGTCGACCGGCCGCTGGGCGCCACGGATCTCGACGTTGAGCCCCTCCGCCGTGAAGTTGCGGCGAATCGCAGTTCGGATCCGTCCGAGGACCCGGCCCAGCCCGACCGGCTCCACGTCACCGGTGTACGACTTCGCAGTCACGCCGGTCACGTTCTCGATCGCGACGACGCTGCGGCTTGGGCCTCGCTCCACGTGAACCTTGACCGGGAGCAGCGGCGCGCTCTCCTCGACGCGCAGGTCGGCCACGGCCGAGAGCCGGCGCGAGCCCGGCGAGAAGCCCTGCCAGAGGATCTGGTTCGTGCGCTGCCCGGGAGCCGACTCCGTCCCTGGCCCGGGGAGCACGGTTCGTACAGGGGCCGCGATCGCGAAGATGTAGTCGCCGACCCGCTTCAGGACGAGCGTCTGCTGGACGCGGACCGAGTTCGGCGTGCCATCCTCGTCGAGCCCGACGACGACGCGCTCACGGTTCGAGACGCGCCTGAAGAAGCGCGGCTGGATCGGCAGCGGCCCCGCCACCTGCGGTGCGAGCGGCGGCGTCTGCGGCAGCACCTCGAGTGGCCACGGGAGCGACACCGTCCGCGCGCCGGCCGCACAGGGAGCCGCCAGGGCGGCCGCGCAGAGCCCGAGGGCGAGCCCCCGCCGGCTCAACGCCGTTGCTCGATCGGAACGAGCGTCGCCGATAGCGGATCGTCCTTGACGGGCTTGTAGATCATGTCCTCGAACTTCGCGAAGTAGACGTCGTCGTCGACCACGCCCTCGTGATTGCGCTCGTTGAAGCCGCGCTGGTCGCCGTTCGCGCCCGCGACCGAGACCTGGTTGAGCGCGGCGAGCACCTTCTCCCTGTCCGCGACCCCGCCTGCGCGCTGGATCGCGGCCGCCAGCACGTTTACGAAGTCGTATGAGTACATCGCGTAGTCGGGCGGCTGCACGACCTGCGCGCCGTCGGACGTCTTCACGCCGACGAGCTGCACGCCGAACTTATTCTCCAGGTCGCGCTGGAAGCTCAGGAATGGGCCGGCGCCGACCTCGGCCGTGGGCCGGCCGGCCGCGAACGTGAGCCCGTCGACCCAGTCCGGGTGGTTGGCGAGCTGCTGTCGCACGAGCGGGTCCTCGCCGGTCGGAGGCGTGAAAACGGGAACCTTCCATCCCGACGAGCGCGCGGCCGAGAGCACGCCCGCGATCGTCGTCGGCTGCGCCCAGACGAGGAGCCCGGTCGCACCCGCGCTGCGGGCTCGGAGCACCTGGGGGAAGAGATCCGGCGAGTCGGTGGGCACCGTGAGCTTGACGGCCACGGACTCCGGGTTCTGCGAGAACGCCTCGTCGAGCGCCTTTGCGCCCTGCTGGCCGTACGAGGAGTCGTCCGTGATCAGCGCGACCTTGAGCTTCTTCGGGATCACGTACTCGGCGAGCCGGAACGACATTCCGTGGTCGGTCGGCGCGATCCGGAAGACGTTCGGCCGCTTGTCCGGGTCGATCAGCCCGTCGCCTCCCTGGTACGTGACCGCGAGGGGGATGTCCCCGTCGCGTGCGATCTGCCAGGACGCGTCGACGCCGGTGCCCTCGTCGACGATCGCCACCGCGCCGTCGGCGATCGCCCTGCGGACGTTCCGGACCGCGGCGGACGGGGACAGGCCCGTGTCGTAGCGCTTGATCCGAAAGCGGTACTTGACGCCGTTCGCCTCGACCGCCGCCTTCGAAGCGGCGAGCTCGGCGCCGTCCGCGATCGTCTGTCCCACGTACGGAGTGCGCGAGAACGGCGCGTTGA
>Ga0066905_100000493_pt1 | contig 11111 bp, 10 predicted proteins | sample PanSoiMetaPlot36_FD_67483 | JGI IMG/M metagenome (GOLD analysis project Ga0066905, IMG submission 67483) | Tropical forest soil microbial communities from Panama analyzed to predict greenhouse gas emissions - Panama Soil Plot 36 (version 2) | ecosystem: Environmental > Terrestrial > Soil >... | reverse complement strand
AGCACACCAATGAGACCGGAAAATGCGAACACATAACCGACCTCCTTCGTGCCAAATGGAAGTCCGTTGTAAGTGAAACGCCGTTCCGCGAAAAGTGTGAACCCTGAAAAGAAAGTGCTAAATGCAAAAATGAAAGCGAAAAACTGCCACAACAGTGGTGCAAGCTGCTTATCTTTGAATGAATCGGTCAATGCACTCCAACGTGATAGACCTTCCTCCAACTCCGGATGCCGATGCGGCACCACCGTCGCCAGCAAGAAATACGTGCACATGATGCTGGTAAAGGACAGCCCCGCGGCGGCGAGAATCGGATACGTGCTGCCGAATTGGGCGAGGAATCCTGAGATACCGGGGCCAATCATAAAGCCTAGACCAAATGCAATGCCGATGATGCCGAATGATCGTGCCCGGTTTTCAGCGTCGCTGACGTCGGCGATATAAGCCTGGGCGACGGTGAGATTGCCGGCCGTCAAACCATCGATGATGCGCGCGAGAAAGACCACCCATAACGTTTGAGCGTAAGCCAAGATGAGAAATCCGATACACGTGCCTATTTGGCTCACAAGTAAAACCGGCCGCCTGCCGATGCGGTCGGAAAGATGGCCGAGCGGCGGTCCGGCGACAAATTGGCACATTGCGTAAGCTGAAACAAGGAGTCCGACGATTCTCGGTGTCGCTCCCATGGATTCCGCATAGAAGGGCAGCAGCGGCAGTATGATCGTCAGCCCGAGCACGTCTACAAAAACAATTAAGAAGATCGACAGCAGCGGTGATCTCTTCATGCGGACGGCGGCTGACTTCTCTTCAGAGGTAAAAATCCCAGCCAAGGATATCGCTCCGTTTGGCTCGCCAGGAAGGCACAGCCAAGAACCACGAATGTTTCAAAATATACAAGCAACAGGAACGTAACCGAAGTTGCGAATGGTCCTTGCGTCAAATCGAGATCAGGCACAACGCGGACAAAAATAACTCGCACCAGTTCAGCCATTACTCCTGCAAGAATAGCTGCCGGAAGCACCTGCCCGGCATTGATTTTCTTGTTCGGTAGAAATTTGTAGAGCGCAAAAATTGCGACGATGAAGAAGCACGTCATGGTAGAGCGGATGACAACGAACCGCATGGTGCTACGCACTAGGCTGAACGGAAGTTGATTGACGATTTTGTGCAAGGCTGCGGAAATCGAAAGGGAGGACAGGCCAATCATCGTGCAAGCCAATGTGAGCGTAAACCCTACGATCTGGTTCAACCAATACGGCCGGTCTTCATGAACTTGCCAGAGCCGATTAAGAGCCGTCTCCATTGGGATGAACACACCGGCCGCTCCAAGCAAGATCCAAAGAAGAGAGCCCAATTCTCTGTGCCGAATCGATGACAGCGCTTTCAGATTGCTTACTACGAAATCCTGATGGACAGGAAAATACGTTTGCACTGTAGACAGTAATACGTCATACGCACCGTCCCACCTCAACATGTTTTTGAACACGCTGAGCATAGCCAGGCAGGCCGGAAAGAACCCCAGCAGGGCTGCCGCAGCTAGAGCCAGGCAGAAGGCGTGCGTTTCGGTTTGAAGAACCAGGTATCGAAACAGAGGAAACAGGTTTTGGGTTTCTCGCGCGAGGCTGCGCCAAAAATCGCGGTCAATCATCTTTGACTAGTGTACCTTGGGGACAATTGTGTGCGGGGGCAAAGGGGGCATGGGGGACAAGGGGGCAACCCCTAAAAGCCCATGGGGGCTGCCCCCTTGTCCCCAGAGCCCCCATTGCCCCTTATTTCTTCGTAACCTTTTCGACGGCCTGCTGCTCGACCTGTAGTGCATTCTTCACTTCGAAGATGCCGGGCACCCCGTTTGCAGCCATGTATGCGAGCTGGCTGTCACCTTGATTCAACACAATCCCTTTCAAAGTGACATGACCGTTCTTCACGATAATGTGGATTGGCGGAACGGATTGTGTGCCGTACCGAAAGAGCGGCGAATCGAAGCGGAAAATCGCCCGATAGACTGCGACTCGCAGCTGATCGTCCATCGGTGAGAGCGGCAGTACCTCAATGTTGTTGACGACGCGGCTTACTGCCTCCAGCTTCTTCACTCGGCTCTCGGCGTCGTCCTTTGTCGTGGGACGTGTGACTTCGCCCCTGAGAGTGACTGTCCCATCAGGCTTCACTGCAGCCTGCAGCCAATCGAACGCGGTGTAATAGGGCAGAGTCACCAACTGGTGGCGCACGTCCTCCTTCAGTGCGTCCATACGGCGAGCATTACGATTGGCCGGCGGATTCAAAGTGGTTGGGTTTTTATCGCGCTGAGCGGCACCGAGATCAAGTGTTGCTATAAGTAGCAGCCCGGCAAGTGCCATCAGGCCGCGGCATCTGAAAACACAACTGTTTAACATAACCTCCTCCAGAATGATCGTACAGGTAATTAGATCAAGAGGTCGCGAAACGGTAAGTGACGAAATTAAGCCACGCGCTTTTCCGGCCTTCCTTGCGCACGACTCCGACGTACAAGTCGGATGGTAGTGAGGATCGTCCCAATGACCGCAATCACAAACAGGGCGGTCCCGATATACTCGAAGATATCCGATTTCAACCAGCCGATGATCTTCCGGCCGTAGAAGTACGCCAGCACGGCTTCCACTTCAAAACGGAATAGCCGTGTCAAGAAGAGCGTGACGAAGAAAAGCCACGTATTCACTTTCAATGCGCCCGCAGCCAGAACACAGGCCGTAAAAGGAAATGGCGGGGGGATCAGATCCAGGACCGCCAGGGCGACAGCACCTTTCTCTTCAATGCGCCGCCGAAACCTAGCCAGTCTCTTCTTTGGGACATGTCGCTCGAGACCTGCTTCACCAAGCCGGCGGCCGATGTAATAGGTCACAGCGGCGCCGCAAAGCGATCCGGCGGAGGCCAGTATGGGATACATCCAGAAGAGTTCACGGGATCGCGAGGCTAAAATGACGACAGCAATATCGACGGCCAGCGGCAAAAAAAAGATCATCGTCGAGTCGAGCGCGGCGATTAACCATAAGCCCCACCACGACAAAAAAAAGCCAAAAATTGTTGCAAAAAACCCGCGCATGATTGGTTAGACTAGTAGAGACACTGCCAAAACCGAGACATCCAGGTTTCACATCATCTTGCAACAAGGACCTTTCACATAAAATGTTTCAGCAATCGTTGGCCCTTTGGATCGGCCAGTACGGCTACTCCGCTGTGTTTTTTCTGCTTATCGCCGGAATTGTCGGTTTGCCCGTGCCCGATCAACTACTGCTCGTGATCTCGGGTTACCTCGTCCTCACAAAATCGCTCGCTCTTGCGCCGACACTCGTGGCGGCCATTCTTGGGAGCATTGTGGGCATTACGGTGAGTTATGCCCTCGGACGAGGTGCGGGATCCTACATTTCGAAGGTTCAATTTGCGGCCGACCGCCTCGAGACTGCCCGGCGATGGTTTCAGCGTTTCGGCTGCTGGACTCTGATTTTTGGTTATTTCATTCCAGGAATCCGTAACCTTATTGGCTGTACATCCGGCATGATGCGTCTGAAGATGCGATATTTCGCACCTTATGCGTATACCGGAGCTGTCGTTTCGTCTCTGACTTGTGTCTACGCGGGATACTTTTTGGGAGCGCAAGCGGGCTGGGTAATAGCGTCGGTCGGGCGGTTGTCACTGATTGCAATCGGTCTGCCGATTTTGTTCCTTATCCGCAAGGCGATGCGCAAGGGTGTTCCCGAAGCCGTTAAGGCCACGACAACAGCGACTGCGATGAGCGGAACCTTGGAATAATTCCAATCTACGTGGCGCCCGACGAAATAACCAAACGTCACAAAACTCGCGGACGACACCAATGCGCCGGCGTAGGCGAAACGCATGAATGTTTGCATGCGGAGCTTCGTGGCGCCGGCAATGAAACCCATCAGATTACGCACGCCCGGAATAAAAGGGCCTACCAAAAGCACCCATCGGCCCAGGTTCTGGAACCACTGTTGGGCGTGTTGGATCTTTCTTTCGTCGATCGACAGCCAACGGCCATATCTGCGAACGACATAATCGCTTGAGCCTCTTCCGAGGAGATAGCTCACTGTCAGACCGCTCGCGGTACCGATTGCCGCGATTGCGAGAGTCGGATAGAAGTCCAAGACTTCCTTAAACGCGAGGTATCCGGAGAGCACTAGCAGCCATTCATCGGGTATCGGGAGACCGACAATTCCAAAAATAAGAAGAAAGAAAATTCCGAAATAACCGTAGTCGGTAATCCATTGGAGGACTGTTTGTTCTGTCATTAGAAACGACCTTCACTTCGCGCGACGTCTGTTTCTGTGCAGTCGAAATGCCAATGTCCTCGAGCGGCAAATTTTCTTCTTGCTGGGCGGTGTCACAGTTGTTTGTTGGGATTGATAAGAAGAGCTATCAATCCTCCCACGACGTAGATCAGCGCAGTGATCATAATCGGAACTGTCCATGAAGCCCAGGCGCTGACCGCATATCCCATTGCAACCGGGGCGATGGCGCCGCCGGCATTTGCGAAGGTATTCATGCAACCTGTAACAGTCCCGGCGTACTCTCCGCCGATATCATGGCAAACAGCCCAGGCGGGCGTAATCGAGAGGTCTGCAATGCCTGCGGCCGCGGCAATCAGTAAAGCTGCAGCAATAGGGTTGCCGATCACAGCAGCTGCCCCGAGGATCAAGCCGCTGACCACCAGAGACGTCGCGGCAACGCCGCATCGTCCCATCCGGAGGCCATATTTCTTAGACCAATGGTCTGTCCAAAACCCGCCCACCAGGCTTGCAGCTGCCCCACTCAACAGAACGGCGCTCGAAAGATAGCTTGCTGCGCCTGCGGAAAATCCGCGGGCTTCCCGAAAATAGGTCGGCAGCCATGTCAGGTAAAAATAAAGCCCATAACCAAAAGCAAAATACGTCAAGCAAACATATAAGAGATTCGCGGACATCAGTCGGCGCCATTCAATGGCGTGCGGTTTCCTGTGCTCCCAATCTTTTCGGATGATCTTCAACTCCGCCGGGTTTACAGAAGGATGCTGCGCTGGGTCATCGCGGAACCACTTCCACCATCCTACTGACCAGAAAACACCGAGCGATCCGAATATCCAAAAGGTGGCACGCCAGCCGACCTTCGCAATGAGCGCGATTGCCAGCGGCGGCGCAAGTGCGCCTCCCAATCGGGTAGCCATAAAGATGATGCTATGGGCGCGGCCCCGCTCCTCGGCCGGAAACCACTGCGAAAAGCTCCGCGATGTGTTCGGAAACGCGCCGGCCTCTCCGGCGCCGAAAAGAAATCGGCACGCGAGTAAGGAGATGAAGTTCCAAGCTAATCCCGTCGCCATTGTGAACGCCGACCACCAAACAACGATGCGGGTGAGAACTTTGCGCGGACCAATTGTGTCGCCTAACCAACCACTGGGAATCTCAAAGATTGCATATGCTAATGTGAACGCGCTGAACACCCATCCCATCTGAACGGCGTCTAAATGGAGTTCATCTCGGATCGAAGCTGCCGCTGTTGCAATACACACGCGATCGAGATACGTGATGGCGGCTAGCGCGAAGGCAAACCGGAGAAGCGTGAATCGTGCTCGGGACGGAATCATGGCGGCAGTATACGCGTCCTCGGGGGTGAGCTGGTCGTGTGGACATTTGTTGCGAGTCCGATATTGACGGCAAGTTCCGGACACGCTCTCGTCGCCTCGCGCTTTGCTTGCAGACCAGTGAGAGATATCCTGTCACGCCTGGAGGTCCTCTTGAAACACGGACGAATACTCGCCTTCCTGATTTGCTTTGCCGCCGTCGCAACTGCGCAGCAGTCCTCCATTACACCGGGGTCGCTTCGAACATGGCTCACCTATCTGGCATCCGACGATTTAGAGGGTCGTGCCAACTTCTCGGAGGGATTAGGGCTCGCTGCCGCCTACATTGCGGATCAATTGAAAGAAGCAGGAGTGAAGCCCGGAGGCGATCACGGAAGCTACTTCCAGCGCGTCGAAGTGCTCGGCATCAAGAGTACAAATCGTTCAACCGCAACTGTCGATGTGAACGGGCAGATACGCACATTCAAGGATGGTGAAGGCATCCGATTTCCCTCAGATGTCGGCGTCAAACGCTCACTGACTTTCAATGAAGTGGAGTTTGTCGGATACGGACTGAATATCGATGACGACCATAACGATTACAAGGGTCTCGACGTCAAGGGCAAAGTCGTCCTGTGGCTTGGCGCACAAGGCCCGAAAGCCACCGATCCACGAGAAGCCGGCCGGCTGCTTCGCGGGCGCACGACGTATGCAACGGAGGAGATGGGAGCGGGTGCAGTGATTGCCCCTCCCGTTCAGTCACCAGTCGACGGTCAGCGCGGCGGCGGACGTGGCGGCTCGCCGCCAGCACCAGCCGGCACGCAGGGCGGACGCGGAGGTACTCCGCAGCTCGACTTCACGACGACGCAACGTCTGGACTCCGAAGTGACACCGGCTATTGTTTCGAGCGATGAGTTTCTGGATTTCCTTTTCAGCGGCTCGGACGTCAAGTATGCGGATCTCAAGGATCGGGCTCAACAGCAGCAGGACCTGCCGAAGTTCACATTGAAAGGCGTCAAGATCACGTTTGATCTCGACGCCGAATATCAGGTACTGAACACTCGTTATACTCGGAACGTCGTTGGGATCGTAGAGGGAAGTGATGTACGCCTGAAAGATACCTACGTGTCATTCGGCGCTCACTATGACCACATCGGCTATTCCCAGGGTGTACTGCGCAATGGTCAAACCGACCGCATCAATAACGGCGCCGATGACGACGGCTCAGGCACGGCAACCCTTATAGGCCTCGCGCGAGCCTTCGCTAGCGGGCCGAAAACCAAGCGCTCTGAGATTTTTGTCTGGCACGCGGGGGAGGAGATTGGACTCTACGGTTCCAGATATTTTGCGGATCATCCCACCGTTCCTCTCAACCACATCGTCGCCCAGCTCAATGTGGATATGGTTGGACGCAATCACGACAATCTCGAATCCGAATCGAATACCGTCTATACGGTCGGCGCCGATCGTATCAGCACGGAGTTGCACAACGTCATGATTGACGCGAACGCCAGTCTGGCCAAACCGATGAACATCAATTTTGAGCTAAACGATCCAACCGACTCCGAGCGCGTGTATTATCGAAGCGATCATTACAGCTACGCCGCCAAAGGCATCCCCATCATCTTCTTTACGACCAACTTGCACCCGGATTACCACCGTGTCACAGACGAGGTCGATAAGATCCTTTTCGATAAAATGGCCCACATCGCTCAGCTCATCTACGAAACTGGCCGCCGGGTCGCAAACCTCGACCACGCGCCGGTTCGCGACTTCAAGGGACCGCGGTTAGGCAAAGGCGGACAGGGTAAGATTCTGACATCAAATTAGTTTTTCTTGTGGTACCTTGTGCCCCACACGCATTGGAAATTCGGGGGCAATGGGGGCAAAGAGGGGACAAGGGGGCAGCCCCTAAAAGCCCATGGGGGCTGCCCCCTTGTCCATTTCCAACGTTGTGCACGTCATGCGGTCATTTGTCTACGATCAGCCCGCAGCTCGGGTCATTTTTGGGGTCGGTTCGCTGGACCGGATTGCAGAAGAGGTCAAGCGGCTTGGCGCCCGCCGCGCGATCGTTCTATCGACGCCGGAACAGCGCAGCGATGCGGAAGAAGCGGCCCGGCGTCTCGGCGATATGTCTGCCGGCATCTATGCTGAAGCAGTCATGCATGTCCCGATTGAAATCGCACGCGCGGCTCGGGACGTTGCCAAGCAGCTCGATGCCGATTGCTACGTAGCAATCGGCGGCGGCTCAACGATTGGTCTGGGAAAAGCGATCGCGCTCGAGACCGGCATGCCCATCGTTGCCATTCCAACGACGTTCGCCGGTTCGGAAATGACGCCTATTTATGGTCTGACGGAAGGCGGTCTCAAGAAGACAGGACGGGATCGAAAAGTTCTGCCCCGAACCGTCCTATACGATCCGACATTGACCCTTACGCTGCCGGCGAAAATCGCGGGGCCGTCAGGTATGAATGCAATTGCTCATTGCGTCGAGGGCTTGTACGCCCAAGACGCCAACCCGATCATGACGCTGTTCGCCGCCGAAGGAATTCGGGCTTTATCGCGATCTCTGCCGGTTGTCGTGAACGAACCGGGTAATCTTAAAGCTCGTTCCGACGCGCTATACGGCGCCTGGCTTGCCGGGACAGTTCTTGGGAACGTGGGCATGGCAATCCATCACAAGCTTTGTCACACGCTGGGTGGATCTTTCAATTTGCCGCATGCTGAGACACACACCGTTATATTGCCTCATGCGATCGCATTCAATCGTGAAGCCGTCCCTGAAGCAATGCGGATCGCGGCCGAAGCGCTTGGCGTCCAAGACGCCGCCCAAGGTGTATATGACTTGGCGGCGCGCATCGGAGGCCCGCTTGCGTTGAAGGACATCGGTATGCCGCCCGATGGTTTGGATCGCGCCGCGAGGTTGGCAACCGAGAATCCATATTACAATCCGCGCCCAGTGGAGTACTCCGGCGTGCGGCGCCTGTTGGAGAGTGCGTTCAACGGAGAACGGCCCGCGTAGTCGCGGCGTATTTGCAGGAGAAAGCATGCAGTCGAAAATCAAAATCCTGTTCCTCCTGATCCTTTTTACTTTGACTCTGACCAATCTTTTCGGCCAGGCCGGACAGCGAGGTGCCCAAGGTGGCGGGCGGGGGCAGGGGCAGCCTCCTCAAACCCCTCGAGCGGCGTCGCCGTTCGACATCACCGGTTATTGGGTATCGATCGTCACCGAAGACTGGCGATGGAGAATGGTCACACCGGCCAAAGGTGATTTCGCGAGCATCCCCACAAATGACGCGGGAACGAAGGTTGGCCAGCAGTGGGATCCCGCAAAGGACGAAGCGGCCGGCGAACAGTGCAAATCGTACGGCGCGCCCGCGATCATGCGAGTGCCCGGACGTATCCATATCACTTGGCAGGACGACACGACGCTGAAAATCGAAACCGATGCCGGACAACAGACCCGGCTGTTTCACTTCGGTGAGTTCCAACCGGTGCCCGGTCCTCCAACGTGGCAAGGAAACTCTGTGACAAACTGGGAAGTCGCCGGCGGCCGTCGAGGTGGTCCGCCGACCGGCGGCTCTTTGAAGGTTGTTACGACGGGAATGCGTGCCGGTTATCTGCGGAAGAACGGATATCCTTACAGCGATAAAACTACAGTAACGGAATATTACGATCGAACGAATGAGACCAATGGCGACTCGTGGCTCATCGTTACGACAATCGTTAACGATCCCGTCTACCTCGCACAAGAGTTCGTGACGAGTACTCATTTCAAGAAGCAAGCGGATGCCACCGGTTGGAATCCGCAACCGTGTACAGCGAGGTAGCGAATTTAGTCATCGTGGAGGTTCATATATGAGCATGATCGCGTTCAAAGTGAATGGCCGTGCCGTGACGCTGGACGTCGATCCCACCACCCCGCTGCTTTACATCCTCAGTGATGATCTTGCACTGCGCGGACCGAAGTTCGGATGCGGTTTGGGTCAATGCGGAAGTTGCACGGTCATCATGAAGGGACAGGCCGTGAGGTCGTGTGTGACGCCAGTCTCGAATGCAGCCGGCGCGGAGATTACTACGCTGGAAGGATTGGGCCCGATCGAGAAGCCGCACCCGATACAAAAAGCATTCATCGATGAACAGGCGATGCAATGCGGGTTTTGCGTGAACGGCGTCATCATGACCGCCAAGGCTTATTTGGACCGAAATCCCAAAGCGACTGAGGCGGACATCCGGCAAGCCATGTCTAACGTTCTTTGCCGGTGTCATTCCCACACTAGGATGATTCGTGCCATAAACCGCTATGCAAAAGGAGCGAAAGCATGAAGAATCTATCGCGCAGAGATTTTCTGAAAACCTCCGGCGCCCTGATAGTTACATTCAGTCTCGCTCCGGAATCGGCACTGGCTCAGCGGCTCGACGGCGCCAGCAGCAATCAACTCGACGGCTGGCTCGCTATCAATGCGGACGGCACCGTCACTGCCTACACCGGGAAATGTGAATTGGGCCACGGACTCTACACGGCTCAAACTCAGTTGGTTGCGGAAGAATTGTCGGTGCCCTTGAATCGCGTGAATCTGATCCAATGCGACACGGCGCTTGCGCCGGATCAAGGCACGACGTCGGGAGCCCAGTCTCATCCTACCAACTTCAACCAGGGCGCTCTCGCCCTCGCAGGCGCAACTGCGCGCGAAGCGTTGTTCGAAATGGCGTCGAAGCGTTTTGATGTTGCCCCAGATCAGCTGGCCGTAAAAGATGGCGTCATCAGCGTCAAAGCCGACACTGCCAAGAAGGTCAGCTACGCGGAACTTGTTGGTGGAAAAAAATTCAACCTCACACTTAACACTCGTGCGAAACGCAAGAGTCCCAGCGACTGGACTGTCCTCGGAACTCCCGTTCCTCGTATCGAGATTCCCGCAATGGCGACGGGCCAGTTCGAGTATGTCCACAATGTTCGTGTCCCTGGCATGCTGCACGGGCAAGTGGTCCGGCCGCCGGCGTACGGCTCGACGTTAGTCAGCGTGGACGAGAATTCCGTGAAGGGTCTTGCCGGTATCGTCAAGGTGGTCGTTAAAAAGGATTTTATAGGTATCGTTGCCGAGAAACCATGGCAGGCGATGCAGGCGGCTAACCGATTGAAAGTCACCTGGTCACCCGGTTCAGCCCTGCCGAAGCAGAGTGAGATTCACGATTACCTGAGGAACAAGAAACCGGTTCGCGACACTTATCTCGTCAACTCAAAGGACGTTGATGAAAAGCTTGGGCAAGCAGCGAAGGTCGTCAAGGCCACGTACCACTATCCTTATCAGATGCACGGATCGTTCGGGACCTCGTGCGCCGTTGCTGACGTTCAGGCTGGAAAGGCCACGATCTATTCACCTACGCAGGCGGTTTATCCACTGCGAAGCACCGTGGCGATGCTGCTGGGCATGCAACAGGAAAACGTGCACATCATTTTCAGGATGGGCTCCGGCTGTTACGGCATCAATGGCGCCGATACCGTCTCCTATGATGCTGCGCTTTTGTCTCA
>Ga0066905_100000492_pt1 | contig 11111 bp, 9 predicted proteins | sample PanSoiMetaPlot36_FD_67483 | JGI IMG/M metagenome (GOLD analysis project Ga0066905, IMG submission 67483) | Tropical forest soil microbial communities from Panama analyzed to predict greenhouse gas emissions - Panama Soil Plot 36 (version 2) | ecosystem: Environmental > Terrestrial > Soil >... | reverse complement strand
AACTCGACGGCCACATGGCCGACTCAATCGGATCAAGCGAGCGGCCGCTGCTGGCCCGGATCAGAGACGAGAACATTCGTAAGAAGACCCGCCAATACGACCCGCCCTGCCCCGACAGCGCATGCGCCTGGGAACGCTACGAGTCGGATTCGCTCGCGCAGGCCGCCTATTCGGAGAAGATGACCATCGCCACGTTCCGGCGGACGATGCAGATCATCGGCGCACCGCTACGCGACAAACGGCTTCGCGAGGCCAAGGCCATCGCCGAATGGATACCCGGAATCGGCTCGGTCATCAGCGCCAGCGACTGCATCGGCGGCAGCCTGCTGTCCTGCGCGGGCGTAGTCCCCGGCATCGGTAAGGGGATCAGCAAAGGCGCCGAGTTGGGCACCGACGCGGCACGAGCAATAGCGCACCACGGAGACGAAGCCGCGAACACTGGAGGCGCCGGAGCGAGGTCCGCCGAGACCGTCCTCAGCGGCCATGGAGGCATCGACGCGGTTGACGAAGCCACCACTGTCGTGCCAAAGGGCACCTGCATCAGCTTCTACTGCGCGCACGGCGATACAATCAGCGATTCGACGGGTAATGCGATCGAGACAGGTCGTCCGCCGGTCCCGTTCGAAACTTTTGGTCCGGGTGAGACAGTCCCGAACTATTGGCTCGAATCGCCGACGGGCCTCAATATCATGGGCAACCCGGTTACGGTGTCTGCACCTACTCGACTATCGGAACTTCTTGGCGAGGGCATGGGCGCGTGCCACTGGGCCGCATGTCGGAGCACCTTCTGATGACCTTCGTGAGAGACGGGGAGCCGTTCAACCTGGTCGTGGGCGACGAGCCGGGCGGGGGTCTCGTAGCGGTCGGCTGGCTCGATGCGAGCGAAAGCTTCAACCAAGGTCCGGTGCCGCCTGCGTTTGTCGAGCGCTTGCGACGTATCTGCCGGGAGCAGACGGTGAATCGGTCGCGAGGGTGGCACCGGTGCAACCTCTGTCCTCGGGACATAAGTCCCGGGTTACCCCGCCCCACTACGGTCGCCTCACCTGAGGGCGAATTCACGGTTGGCGGCGCCGAAATACGCATCTCAGGCCCGTCCGGAAAGGGATACGCGGCGCCCGACATGGTCATCCACTACGTCGAGCAGCACTCGTACCAGCCACCGAGCGATTTCGTCGCCGGGGTTGTCGGGGACGCCTCCGGCTGATCTTGGTTCAGCGCGCCTCAACGTCCGGCGCTGGATCAGTCGGACCGTTGAGCGGAATCGTCGCACGAAGCGGATACGGCATAGGCCGGTTAGTCGGCAGCATGGACACATCCCTGGACCTGACGACTACCTCGTACGCCGTCCTGGCCCCACTGGCCGTGCATCCGTGGTCCACTTACGAGCTGGCCCGGCAGTGGGTCCGCTACTTCCGCTACGTCTGGCCGCGCACCGAGAGTGCGATCTACCGCGAGGTGAAGCGGTTGGCCGCCATGGGGTCGGCCAATTCCCGCACCCACTCCCCCCGAGCACACCGACCGCACGCCGTTGCCGCCCCGAGCCCCAGAGCCGACAGCGGTCGCCCAGTTCAACTCGCGGCGGATGGTGTGGACCGTGGCATCGGTTGATGCTCGGCTAGCTCCGCTTGGTCGGGTCGACCGGTTCCATCTCGGTAGCTGGGTGGATCCTCGGTAGTCTCCGCAGCGTGGGTCAGCACGGTGCTGGGTCGGCGGCCGAGCAGTTGCGCACCGCTGAGGTCATCGGCACCTTGTGTCTGGCCACCGACCTCGGCATGGGATTCCCGTTCGAGCACGGCCTGCACACGACAGTGATCGCGATGCGGCTGGCAGATCGGCTCGGTGTCGACCGTCAGACCGCGGTACAGACGTACTACGAGAGCCTGCTGTCGCACGCGGGCTGTACCACGGACGCGCACCTGGCCGCCGAGGTGTTCGGTGGTTCCTTGACCGAACACCTCAACCCGCTGATGTACGGGTCCAGCCGTGAGGTGATGACCGGCCTGTTCCGGGCGCTTCCCGACCCGGGCGCCTCGGGGCCGACCCGCGCGGTACAGATCGCGCAGCGGCTGCCCCGGATGGTCCGGTCCTCCCGCCCGGCACTCGCCGCCAACTGCGAAGTTGCCGGGATGCTCGCCGAGCAGACTGGCGCCCCGGCTACGGTCGCGGCGAGCCTGGCGTACCTGACCGACCGTTGGGACGGCAAGGGCCCACTGCGGCGAGCGGCGGCGGAGGCGATCCCGCTGTCGATGCGGATCGTGCACGTCGCGATCGACGCGGCGTTGCAGCGCCACCTGGCGGGCGAGGAGTTCGCGGCGCGGCTGATCAGCGAGCACGCGGGTCGAGGACTCGATCCCGAGGTGGCCGGGTGCGTGGCCGCAGGCGCTCCCGAGTTGCTGAGCTTCGCGGCCGGCTCGTCGGTATGGGAGGAGGCGCTCGCCGCCGAACCCCGGCCGTGGTTGACCCTGGCGGGGGACGAGATCGATCGCGCGCTCGCAGCGATGGGACGCTTCGCCGATCTCATCTGCCCCTACCACTCGGGGCATTCGAGCGGGGTCGCCGAACTAGCAGCGGCTGCGTCGGCGCGCTGCGGGATGGATGCCGCTGACACCCGGACGGTGTGGCGCGCAGGTCTGGTGCACGATCTGGGCCGGGTGGCGGTGAGCGCGGCCACCTGGGGCAAGCCCGGTCCGCTCAGCGCCGATGAGTGGGAGCAGGTGCGTCTGCACCCGTACCGCACCGAGCGGGTACTGTCGCGTGCCGCCTTCCTGGCCGACCTCACACCGGTCGCGTGCGCTCACCACGAGCGTCTCGACCGGTCCGGTTACCACCGAAGCATGGCTGCCACCGAGTTGACCATCCCGGCTCGGCTGCTGGCCGCGGCGGACATGTTCCACACGAAGTGCGAGCAACGTCCGCACCGCGCGAGCATGTCGGCCGAGCAGGCCGCACAGGCCCTCGCGGCCGAGGCGAACGCGGGTCGTCTCGATCCGGACGCCGTCGCCGCCGTGGTCGAGTCGGCCGGCCAGCGGGTGCCGCGCCTCGATCGCCCTAACGGCCTGACCGACCGCGAGGGCCAGGTGCTGGCACTGCTCGCCCGCGGTCTACTTACCAAGCAGGTGGCGAAGGCACTTGGCATCTCGGTGAAGACCGCGGACCACCACGTCCAGAACATCTACGCCAAGATCGGGGTGTCCTCCCGCGCGGCGGCGACGATGTTCGCTATGGAGCACGGCCTGGTGACGTGGGGAGAATTCCCGATGGAGGACGCATTGGGACGGTCCTAGCTTCGGGGTGCAGGCCGTGATCGGCCGGCGTAGCCGGCTCTCGCGGCAACCCGAAGGAGGACGATATGTCCACGGCCACGGTCAATGGCGTTGACCTCGCCTACGTCGAACAAGGACAAGGCGAACCCGTGCTGTTCGTACACGGCGGTGTCGGTGACTACCGAGCCTGGGATCAGCAGATGGACGCGTTCGGTGCCGGTTATCGGGCGATCGCGCTCAGCTGCCGCGGGTACTGGCCGAACTCGAAGCTGCGTCCCGGCGAATCGATCACGCTCGACACCTTCGTGGACGACTTGGCCCAGTTCGTCCTAGCACTCGACGCCGGGCCGGTGCACCTGGTCGGGCACTCCTCGCCGGGCGGCTTCGGCAGTCTGCGCCTGGCCTCCCAGCATCCGGAGCTGCTCCGCAGCCTGGTGCTGCTCGAGCCGCCGGCGTTCCCGGTGCTCGGCGTCAGCATCCCACCCCGACCAGCCCAGGTGATCAAGCTGCTGCTCCGGCACCCCCGCGCCGGCATCGGCTTTATCAGGTTCGGCGCCAAGGGAATCGGCCCGGCGATCAGAGCATTCGAACGTGGCGACGATGCGGGAGCGCTTCGGGCGTTCATGGCCGCCAACACCAGCCACGCGGTCGTGGAAGGCATCCCCGAGGCGATGTTCCAGCGGTTCGTCGAAAATGCCGGCCCGCTCAAGGCTCAGATCAAGGCCGGGTTTCCCCCGTTCGCTGCAGCTGATGCCAGGGCCATCCGAGTGCCGACACTGCTGGTCTCGGGCGCGCACTCACCAGCGCATCTCAAGGCAGTGACCAGCCGCCTGGCAAAGCTGATGCCCGACGCGGAGCGGCTGACCATCGCGGAGGCAACCCACAACATGTTCAACAGCCACCCCGCCGAGTTCAACGCCGGTGTGCTGCGATTCATCCGATCACACCGCGCCGCTGATCGGTGACCGGACCCGTCTCGTTCGTTGGCCGGCCCACCACCCCGTGACCGCGCAGGCCGACTGGATCAGGCCGACCGCTGGCTTGCGGTCGAGCCGGGTTGTTCGGTGGGAATTCGACGCGCGGCGAACAGCGCGAGCAGCGCGAACCCGGCCAGCAGGACCAGCGCTGCACGAAGACCGTCGAGTCTCGCGTCTTGGTTGACCTCGACAATCTCCTGCGAGGTTTCCGCTGGGACGCCCGCGTCGTCGAGTGCCGTTTGCAGGTCGGCGTCCGAGATGAACGGGACACCGCTTGCGAGTTGAACGCTCGCCTGCGACTTCACCGAATCGGGGACCTGCGGGTTTTGCTGTATGCCTTGCAGGAAAGACGTGGTCAGCCCGGCGATCAGAATCGAGCCGGCCAGTGCCGTGCCCAGGGAGGCACCGAGGTTCGTCCCGGTGTTCTGCAGACCACCGACCTCAGGGCTGTCCTCGTCTGGGACCGCCGAGACCGTCACGCTGCCGAGCTGTGATGCGAGCGCCCCGATCCCGAGCCCGGCGAGCAGCAGCGGAACCGTGACGATCGACGCGTCGGCCTCGGCATCCATGCTCGCGAATAGGGCCACGATGCCGACCAGCAAGGCCAGCAGCCCCGCTCGCACCACCAGTCGCGGCGAGACGTTCGGCAAGAAGCGAGGTATCCCGGCGGCGGCTAGCAGAAGCGTGATCGACAGTGGCAGGATCCTGACGCCGGTCTCGATGGCCGACAGGCCGAGCGCGATCGACAGGTACAGCGGAATCGTGAAGAACAGGCCCGCCTGAATCAGGAACTGGAAGAAGAACAGGATCAGCCCGCCGTTCAACTGCCGGTTGGCGAAAATCTCGGGCCGTACCAATGGCTCGGCGCCCCTCGCCTCGAGCCGCCGCTCCCAGCCCAGGAACAGCCAGATCACCAGCAGCCCAGCCATGATCAGCCAGACCACCGGCGATACTCCGAGCACGTCCGGGCCGTCCGGCTTCGGCCGCACCCATCCCCACTCGGTGGACCGCAGGACGCCGAAGACCGCCAGGCCCAGCCCGCTGGCCGAAAGGACGGTCCCAACCCAATCGAGTCTGGTGCGGCCCTCGGTCGGGGCGTCCTGGACCCGGCGTGCGAGCACCAGGATCACCAAGACGAGCAGGACCTCACCGGCGAACACCCATCGCCACGAGAAGTAGGTGGTCGCAAACCCACCGATCAAGGGACCTACGGCGACGGCGATGGCGCCGGCCGCCATGACCAGGCCATACGCGCGCGGGCGGCCACGTGGTGGAACGTTGCCGGCCACGAGGGCAACGATCGCCGGCATGATGAGCGCGGCACCGACGCCTTCGAGGAACGACCAGCCAAGTATGAGGATCGGCAGGTTTGGCGCGAGCGCTGTGGTCAGCGAGCCGGTTCCGTAGATCACGCACCCGATGGCGAAGGCGCGCCGCCGTCCGATGATCGCACCGATCTTGCCACCGGTCACCATGAACATCGCCATGACAAGCGTGTAGAGCGTGATCGCGGTCTGGATACCGGTCACCGTAGTTCCGACGTCCTTGGCCACGGTTGCGATCGACACGTTCATGACCGAACTGTCGAGGGTCATCAGGAACTGCCCGGAGGCCAAGGTGAGCAGAACCAGCCCCGCCCCACGTTCGACAGAGGTCGTCGATGCGCCGGAGCTCACGGCCGCAACCTCGGTACCACCACCACAACCACCTCCGGTTCCGGGGACACTCGATACAGGTAGCCGACCCGATGGCCGAATGGATCACCCGTTAGGGGTGATCCATGCAGGACCAGTTCCAAGCGGGTACGAAATGGGGGACCGGACCTGAGCCGCATCGACCGGCGCGGCGAGCCTCGCGCCCGCGGACGGTGAAGTTGCCGCGCGCCGACGGGAAGGCGTCCGCCGGATCGGGTGTTGCGTGGGAAGAGACCCGACGCTGGAGTCACCGATGGGGTCTGTCGGTGACGGTGGCTAGGCTGCGAAACGCGCCGACCCGGCGGTAATGAACGCAGCGCAACGCGGGAGGAGCATCGAATGGCGGCACCGGCCACCCAGACCGAGTACCCCGACCACATCGACGCGGCAGTTCTCAAGATCGCCGGCGTGGTGGTCCTCGGCGCGATCATGTCGATCCTCGACATCACCGTGGTCAACGTGGCGCTGCCAACGTTCCAGGCCGAGTTCGGCTCCCCGGGTAACGAGATCCCTTACTCGCACGTGGCCTGGACCGTGACGGCCTACACGCTGGCGCTGGCCACCGTCATTCCGATGACCGGGTGGGCGGCGGACCGGTTCGGCACCAAGCGGCTCTACATGACCGCGATCGCGTTGTTCACCCTCGGCTCGGTGCTGTGCGCGACCGCGTGGACGATCAATGTGCTCATCGGCTTCCGCGTGCTCCAGGGCCTCGGCGGTGGCATGCTGATGCCGCTCGGGATGACGATCATGACCAGGGCGGCCGGCCCACATCGGATGGGCAGGCTCATGGCGATCCTCGGCGTGCCGATGCTGCTCGGCCCGATCCTCGGCCCGATCCTCGGCGGCTGGCTGATTCAGGAGGCCAGCTGGCACTGGATCTTCCTGATCAACCTTCCGCTCGGCGTGATTGCGCTGGTCTACGCCGGGCGGGCGCTCGCCAAGGACACTCCCCAGCCGTCGGAGTCGTTCGACTTCGTCGGTGTGGCGCTCATGTCGCCGGGTCTGGCGTTGTTCCTGTTCGGCCTGTCGTCACTGCCCGCTACGGGCGGTGACTTCTCCGCGCCCCGGGTCTGGGTGTCGATGCTGGCCGGCGTAGCACTCATGGGGACGTTCGTCTGGCACTCGTTCCGCCCCGAGCATCCATTGCTGGACCTTCGGTTGTTCAGAAACCGCAACCTCAGGGTCTCGGTCATCACGATGGCTCTGTTCGCGATCGCGTTCTTCGGTGCCCTGCTTCTGGTGCCCACGTACTTCCAGCAGATACGCGGAGAGTCCACCCTCGACGCGGGCCTCCTGGTCGCGCCGCAGGGGCTGGGCGCGATGCTATCCATGCCGATCGCCGGAAGGCTGGTCGACAAGCACCCGGTCGGCCGGATCGTGCCGTTCGGCCTACTGCTGATCATCGTCGGGATGTTCGGCCTCACCCAGGTCACCGAAGACACGCCCTACTCCGTGCTGATCCCCATGCTCGTCGTGATGGGCATGGGCATGGGTGCGACGATGATGCCGCTGTTCACCTCGGCCCTCAAGACTCTCGCCGCTCATGCGGTCGCTCGCGGTTCCACCCTGCTGAACATCACCCAGCAGGTCGCCGCCTCGATCGGCGTGGCCACGATGTCGGTGCTGCTGACCAACAACCTCAACAGCTCCCCGGTCATCCCCGGCACCGAGCAGATCCCCGGGCTGGACGGCGGCATCTCCGAGGCCCAAGCCGCGATCCTGTCGAATGTCCAACCAGATGTGTTCGCGCAACTCGGCATCGCACCCGAGTTCGTCGCGCGCGGCCTGGCTGACGCCGCGGCAGCGTTCGCCGATACCTTCTGGGTGGCCTGGATCCTGGTGGTGCTGACCCTGATCCCGGCGTTGATGCTGCCCCGCAAGCGTGAGGAGTCGCACCTCCTGGACGACGAAGGCGTTGCTCCTGCCGTCGTGCACTGAGCGCAGTCAATGAGGTAAGTCGGGCGTCCGGGTGTCAGCCTGCGGGTGGCCGAAATCGTAGTAGGCCTCGGATGGAGGGTCGCGTCTGACCGTCGGTTCGGTCGCCTACCTGCGGCGCGAGATCACCGCCAGGTCATGTCGATCTGGCGCTCGAAGGTGACGTAACCCGCCCGGGCGAAGGCCGCCGCCGTCGGTGTGTTGCCGACATCCGTGCTCGCCCGGATCCGCGGTGCGTTCTGCGCCGCGAGCAGGCTCATACCCGCGGCCAGCACATCGTGGATATAGCCGCGGCCGCGATGTGCGGGCACCACCCCGAGGTAGGCGATGATCGGGTTGTAGCCGTTGTGGGCTGGGATGACGAAACCGACCGGCGCTCCGTCCGCTAGCGTCGCGATCCGCCACCACCCGTGCGGGCTGGCGTACCGCTCGAGCTCGTTGTAGTACTGGTCCTGCGCGACCTGGCGGGCGGTCATCCGGGTCAGATCATCTCGACTGTGTGCGTCGAGGGTGCCGTCCAGCACAAGCGTCATCAGTTCGATGAGCTCCCTCGCACTGCGAACGGGCCGGAAGACCAGCCGCCCGCTCGGCTCGGGGACAGGCGTGCCGGGCCGCCATTCCAGACGCAACCGTTCGACGAATAGCTTGGCTCCGACCCGTTCGAGTGCGGCCATCCGGTCTTGCACGGCCCGGCGGGTTTCGTCGCGGTCGCGCCAGTCCGGCGGGACATGCCGACCGTACTGCGGGGGCAACGCGCCGGCAGGTACCACGGCGGGCAGTGCAGTCTCCAGCAGCCGCACACCGTGCTCGGTGTCGCCGGCGATATCGAAGATGTCCATCAACAGCGGATGCTCGTCGCCGGGGCGTGACCACCATCCGGCCCGGGCCATGACGCGATCACCACGCAACGCAAGCCATAGCCATTCGGGGCGGCGGCGACTGGCGGTCAGGTCGCCGGCGATCTCGTCGTTTAGGACGTACGGCAACCTGTTGAACAGGTCCAGCTCATCCGGTCCGGTGATCGGGCGGAGGGTCAGCTCATGCCGGTACAGAGTCATGAAGCGCTCCCCGTCTAGTGACCCTAGCCTGGCCCACGGCTCATCAGGCAGCCGTCGAGTTCCGCACAGTCAAGGAGTGAGCTGGCGCTCATGTCGGCTGGTTCCTTCGTCTACGCATATCGCGTCCGTCGCCGGTCGCGGCAAGAGCCGCCCTCCATATCGGCCTCGGCGGCGAAGCCGCACAGCGCTACGTCGACGAAATGGACCACCCGCAGCGACGACGTCACGCCACCTACACGCGACATCCAGCGGCTCGTCGCCACGGGCCACCTCTGCGCCGCCGCGGACAAGCTGCCCGCCGAACGGCCGTACCAGTTGCTAGACGAGATCAGAATCGCTGTCGGAGCGTTCTGAACCCTCACGCGGTCGTGGGCTCCTCGTGCAGGATCTCGACCGCGCCGGCCGCGCGCAGCAGCCAGTCCAGCGCCCCAAGCGGCGCCGGCCAGCCAGGCACCTCCACGATCAATCGGGCCGTATCCGGGCTGTCGACGACGGCGCCCCACCAGAACCATGTCCGTTCAGACGTCTCCAGCCAGAACAGCCAATCCGCGAGCGTCCAGCGTTGCTCCCGGCTCGCGCGGGCCTGTTCCTGTACAGGCAGAGAACGCCACCACCGTAGCCATGCCTCAGCCTCTTCGGGAGTTTGCTCAGGTGCGCAGGCCCGTACGAACCACTGCGGCAGCCTCTCGCTCCACACCTGTACCTCCGGCCACGGCGGCCCGACATTGGCGAGCATCACAGCCATCACCTCGCGAGCCCGCGCCAAAACGGCCGCCGCATCACCGCTGCATCGAGCTGTCAGCGCCACAAGGCCAGCGCCACCCGGCCGTTCATCGCGTCGGGGGCCATCCGTAAGATGCCGCTGCTCCTCAGGCGGGATCAACACATCACCCGCCCGCTGCCCGGCACGATGTTGGCCAGCAGGCCCGGGAGATGGCAGGCGCGCAGCCCAAACTGGTCCGCTGCCTGATTGACGTCAACGACCAGCGGACTGCTCGGGGACGACCGGGCCATGCTTTCCGGAACGGCAGCCGCGCGCAGCTCATCGACGTACGACGTCGGTACATCGAAGGTCTTCACGACGGTCCCAGCGTAGCCTTGCGCAAGCCGGCGCTGCTGGAACGCCAAAGCACGACCCTCATCGCCAAAGTTCAAGAACAACATCCCATCGCCCTTTACACCGACCTCGCCCGCTGGGCCGATACTCAGCCGCGCATTCCCAGGACTCTCAACGCGGAACACCCGGGTCGTCCCACCGCCAACCGGTCCCGTATTTGTGGCGGTCTTGGTGGCTTTGGCGTGTTGGGCCGCTCGCAGCGCGTCGCGGGCGTGGTCGAGCTCGCGGTCGGCGCGGCGCAGCGCGGAAAGCCCGCCGCCGATGTCCTCGAGCAGGCCCCATAGCCGTTTGGCCAGCTTGACCGCCTTGCCCGGCTTGAGCAGGTACTTGCCGGCCAGCTTGAGCGCCGCCCCGCCCAGCGAGCTGGTGAGCACGTTCAGCGCGGTCTCCACGCACGCCCCGGCCTCGCCGCCGCGGAAGCAGTCCAGGGCGGCGGTGATGCCCAACTCCTCCGCGGCGATACTGCCCAACTCCGTGGCCGCGTTGGTGATGCGCTGCTCGGCCTCCCGCTTGGTCAGCTCGGCCGCGGCCAGGTCGGCCTTGGCCTGCTCCACCGCGCTGACCGCACGCCCGCTGGTCTCGACCTGGTAGACGTGCCCGTCCAGTTCGATCCCGGAGATCGGGTTCCCGCCGGACAGCGCATAACGGTTGCCCGTCCACGGGCTGGCCGCCAGGCCAAGGTCGTCCAGCGCCCCGTTGTAGGAGTCGCGGGACAGGAACCGGTTCACTCCCGGGCTGTAGTCACGGAACCCCATGTCGTAGCCGCCGGAGGAGCTGTCCAGCCGCATCCCGGTGTACCGGTACGGGTTGTACGGCTCGGCGTTCGGATCACCCGGATTGGGCAGGTCCACCCCGGTGAACCCGTCCAGATCGTCGGACCCATACGCGGAGTAGGCATACGTCGCCCGGGTGTCGCCAGTGTCGCGGATCTGCGCTGACCTCGACGTCGAGGTCGCCGCGTTCCGGGACCGTAGCCTGGCCGAGCAGGCGTTCCCGTACGTGTTCCTCGACGCCACCTACTAATGAGTGCCGTGCCGCACCGGGTGGGGGCGCTGGCGAGACCT
>Ga0066905_100000491_pt1 | contig 11112 bp, 8 predicted proteins | sample PanSoiMetaPlot36_FD_67483 | JGI IMG/M metagenome (GOLD analysis project Ga0066905, IMG submission 67483) | Tropical forest soil microbial communities from Panama analyzed to predict greenhouse gas emissions - Panama Soil Plot 36 (version 2) | ecosystem: Environmental > Terrestrial > Soil >... | reverse complement strand
GCTGAAGACCAACGGTCCGAAGCAATGGGAGGAGGCGGCCAAGGGGCGCAAGGACGTCCGCGAGAGCGAGCTCAAGCAGGTGGATGAGTCGTTCGACGAGAAGCTGGTGCTCGAGGACGACACGCAGAAGATCGAGTTCCTCTACCTCGGGCACGCGCACACGCCGGGGGACGCGGTCGCCTACCTGCCCAAGCACAAGATCCTGTGCACCGGCGACGCGTGCGTGAACGGGGCGTTCAACTTCATGGGCCACTCGAACTCGGCCTCATGGATCCAGTGCCTGGAGAAGATGGAGAAGCTGGACGTCAAGCTCATCTGCCCGGGGCACGGCCCGGTGGCGACCAAGGAGCTGTTCGGCAAGCAGAAGCGCTACTTCACCGAGCTGCGCGAGCAGGTGAAGAAGGGGTTGGACGCCAAGAAGTCGCTGGAGGAAATCACCGCGGCGATCGACATGCTGTGGTACAAGGAGTGGACCGGTGTGGACGTGACCGGACCAAAGATGAACAAGGACAACGTCAAGCACGTGCACGAGGAGCTCACCGGCAAGATCGACCACGACCGGCTGGGGCGCTTGCTGGGCGAGGGGTGGCCGTACGCTCCGGCGCAGCATGATCGGCTGGCGGGACGGTGAATGGGCGATGTCTGGCGGAGCCATGCACTCGGGGCGGTCGGCCGGGTGGGAGCCTTCTACGCCTCTCTCAAGGCCCGCGGCAAGGCCAGCAAGGTCGCCCTCATCGCCTTCGCCCGCAAGCTCCTGGCTCTGGCCAACGCCCTGCTTCGGACCAATACCCCCTACCAGCCCCGGACAAACTCCGTTTGTCCCAAAACCGCTTGACGCCGTAGATAGTCACTTACTCCGCTGCGCTCCGTGCGCGGCTCTGACTGGGACGACGCGGCCTTAACTTCGCACTCACGTCGCGCGTCGGGCTCACTTCTTCGACCCCGCGATCGCCTTGCGGATCGCCGTCACGGTCGCCTCGGCCCGCCGGTCCACGATCTTCTTGCCCCATTCGATCGTCTTCTCGGCCGGGGCCAGCTCGATGCCGTTGATCCGGAACTTGTCGGCCGCGATGCGCTGCTTCATGCGAACCGTCGTCGGGTCAACTGACATCAGCGTCGCGGTGATGACGAAGTCGTCGTGCAGCCCTTCCGGCTTCTGCTTGATGCCCTCCGACTCGAGCCATTTCGTGACCCCGGAAGTGTCGTAGTATTCGGGGATGAAGTGGACGCGGGTCTTGTCGCCGGCCCACTTGTCGGTGAGCTTCGCGGCCACGGCCTTCATGCCCGCCTGGTTCCCGCCACTGTCCCCGATCATGACGATGTGTTCGAACCCGTGCGTCTTGAAGCTGGCACAGATGTCGGTCAGCAGGCGCTGGTAGGTGTCCTCGGTCAGGCTGATTGTGCCGGGGTATTTCATGTGCCCGGTCGGCGGGTCGATGTCCCCCTCCGGGACGAACGCGACGGTGGGAGCGACAAGCGCGTTGCCGAGCTTGCGGGCGATTGCCTCGGTCGTGGCGCGCAGGGCGTAGTTGTGTTTGCCGGTGGCCAGGTACGGCCCGTTCTGCTCGACCCCGCCGGTGGGGACGATGACGGTCGTCTTGCCCGCCTTCAGCGCGTCGCGGACCTCCATCCAGGTCAGCTCCTCGATGAACACGGAGTCGAGCCCTTCGATCGGACGCCTGGCGTCGGGATCGGGATACTGCGCCAACAGGGGTGACACAGAGACCAGGCCGGAAGCCAACACGACGAGGGCAAAGAGTGGACGGGTCATGGCGGAGGCTCCTGGGTGAGTTGCGGCGCCCGAGTATACGCGATCCGCGCGGCGGGGCGGGCGTGAATACCGACCAGGTAACCCCGAACGGGGCGACCGATGAGCATCAAGCTCACGTTCGGTCGCCCCTCCGGCCCTCCGGGGCTTCAGGAACGCGCTTTAGTGCCGGTGCCCGTGCCCGTATCCATGCCCTAAAAAGAAGCACAGACCTTTTTGCGTGGTTCGAAGCACATTGACTTGTTGGTGGGCGCCTTCGCGGGGACGAGCGATGCTCTGGGTCGTCATCGGCGTAATCCTGGCGTTGATCATCGGGGCCTTCGTCTTCTGGCGTCTGCGCCGGCGGCGCCGGGTGCGCTTGATCTCGTTCGTCGGCCTGACGCGCGAGCCGGTGGAGTTCGACCCCGCGGTCCTGGCCCGCGTCGCGGGAAAGGCCTGGAAGGCTGACCTGGGGGACGGCGAGGCCGAAGGGGCCGACGGCTTCGTGGCCGGCGCCGGGATCGTGAACTCGATCGTGCACGACGGCCGCATGTTCCTGATCAATAGCTTCTCGACGCCGTACATGGAAGATCCCGAGAAGGTCGCGGAGGGGATCGGGGACGTGCGGATCCGCTCGCTCTTTCGCGAGCACAAGGGGTGGTTCTCTTGCGACGCGATGGGGGTCGATCGCACGACCCCCGACGACGAAGTCCGCGACTGGTACCGGCGCCTCGGCCGGCTATTCGCGGACCTACTCGACGAGAATTGCCTGCTCATTTACTTGCCGGACTCGCAGTTGGCGTACCCGGTCAACGAGGACACGGCGATGGCCCTGCGGTCCAAGGACCCCCTCCGGGCCCTTGATGAGACGATGACCGTGCCGATCACCGAAGTCTCCGGCGACGATCCGCTGATGATTCGAGCGGTCGAAACGGCGCGGGAGCGTTGGCACGAGTTCGTTGCCGCGTACGAGGCCGAGAGTGGGGAGAACTTCTCCGTCAAGGCGCCGATCACTCGTGGGGGAAACACCGAGTTCATCTGGATCAGCGTCACCGGCATCGAGGGCGAGAAGGTGTACGGGGAGTTGGCCAATGACCCGGCCGACTTGGGGCCGCTCAAGCTCGGCTCGAAAGTGTCGGTACCGGTCGCGGACCTCAATGATTGGTGTTACCTCGACGCGCAAGGGAACCTGCTTGGGGGGTTCACCATCGAGGCCGTCCGCAAGGCCTCGTGCCGGCGGCACAAAGAGTAAAGTAGCGTGCCCAACAGTGAATATCCGCGTGTCACGCCCGCTCCCGTGCGGTTGACGCAGGCCGCCGGACGGGAGAAGATTGGGACAGCCCCGGAGCCGCGCCATGACTCCCACTCTCCTCGCGCTTGCCCTGACCGCGTCCGCCCCGCAACTCAAGGAGCCGCCGAAGAAGGATCCGCCCGTCATCGGGCGGTGGGCAGCGCAATCCATTGTCATCAACGGCATGGAACAGAAGGGCAATGGGATGGACTACGAGTTCACCAAGGACGGCCGGTGGCTCATCTTTCACCAGGGCAAAGAGGCGATCGGCACCAACCGGACGTACGCCCTTGAAAAGGCCACCCCGGGGGCGATCGACCTGAACGAGCGCGGCGACGGCCAGGCGTACCCGGGGGTCTTCAAGGTCGAGAGGGACACCCTGACCGTCACGTTCCGGATCGACGGGACGAAGGAGCGTCCAGCCAACGTGGGTGCCCGCGGGGCCGGGTACATGAGTCTCGTCATGACGCGCGTGAAGTCCGACTGACCGGCCGGCCCATGAAACAACCCCCCTCCGCCCCGGACCCGGCTGACTGGATGACCGCGTTCGTTCGCGGCCTGCATCCGATCCGGTGGGGGCTCTGCCTGGCCGGGCTCGCTCTGACCTGGTTCTGCGCTGCAATCGCCCAGTGGTTCTTCGACGGCCAGTCGCCGCGATGGGCCGGGTGGATGGAGGACCCGGTCGGACACGCCCGGGCACTGGGCGAGGAAGTCATGGGCCGCGGGCCGGGGGCCGTTGCAATTCGGCTCGGGCCGGTGCTGGCCGTGGTCACAGCCGGGTGGTGCCTGGTCGGCGGCTGGATCGCCCGTCATGAGCTGCTCGCCCGGCGACAGGTCCGGCCGAGCTGGGAAGACCACCGACTCAAGCCGACCGCGACCGGGCTAGTGGTGACCCAGGCAAAGCAGTTGGCTCTGGTCTGCCCGACGGTCCTGGCGATCCTCGCGGCCTTGCTGGTCCCGATCCTCCTCGCCGGTCGATTGAATGACTGGCTCGGCGGCCTCGGGGCCATTCTGGTGGCCGTCGTCCTGCCCGTCATCCTGATCGCCGACGTTCTCCTCCTCCTGATCGGCTTCGGGGCGCTCGCCTGGCCGCTTATGCCGGTCACTATCGCCGCGGAGAACAGCGACACATTCGACGCCCTGAGCCGGGCCTATAACTACGCCTTCGACAATCCGATCCGGTTCGTATTCCTGCTGGCGATTTCACTGGCCATGGCCGCGGTCCCGCTGGTAGCGATGCTCGCCGTGTACCCGCACCCGATGGCCGTGGGCCTTGCCGCCGCGGCATCGTTCTCCGTCTTCTGGTCGTTGCAGACCCTGGCCTACCTCCACCTGCGGACCGCGGTCGACGAGACCGACGCCAACGAGTTGGCGGAGGAGCCCGAGCCCGAAGCGGTACCCGAGGGCGAAGCGCCACGCCAGGGTGACGCCAAGCCTGAAGCGCCGCCCAAGGGCAAAACCAAGCGCACCAAGCCGCCGACACTCGGGTTTCACCTCCGGTCGACGATCCTGATTGCCCTGCTATTAACCGCGACCTGGGTCGTGACCGCGTGGCTCTTCGAGCGCACCGGCGGCGAAGAGGCGGAGTGGCTCCAGTGGGGACTGGTCGACGGCTTCGTCCCGCCGGCCGCGGGCCTGCGCAAGGTCGCGTCGGTCATCGCCCTGATCTGGGGCGTCACCTGGCTGTCGGCGCCGTTCCTCGTGACCGCGCACCGGCTGCTGCGAGCGGATGGGCCCGGGACCGAGGTGAAACGCGACGGCGATGCCAGGCCCGATGTACAAAGCGAGTCCAATTGAGCGCCGTGCTCGCAGGCGGCTCCGCCATCTGTGCTCCGCCAGGTCGGACGGGTGCTGATGGTAGCCGGAAACCCAGTTCGGCGCGAGGGCAAAGCGCACTACCCCCACTGCCCTTGATCACCAGTGCTTGTGCACACCGCCAACGCGTGGTACAACCATCCCCGGCGTCAGCTCGCGCCTGACCCCTGACCGGGCCCCCACGCGGCCCGGCGGTGCGGGGTAAAGGGGATCCCTGTCCTCGAGCACTCTTCCGGCATTGTTGAACGGCCTCCCCGTCCGGAGCGGCCGCGACGCGTGGGGTCCGGCCCGGTCCGGCTAGAGAGGGTTCAACAATGACCGTGCGCAAGCACTTCAAACAGCTCGTTCGCTCCCGCATGGAGAAGACGGGCGAGAGCTACGCGACCGCCCGTCGACAGGTCCTCCGTCAGGCCGAGCCGTCACCAACCAACCTCTGGCATTTCCCCGGCAACGTCCCGGCGACGACCGCCCTGCGCGTCCTGCTCGCCGCGGCCGGAGTGCGCGCACCGCACACCGGTAAGCCGTTCACCGAGACGATGCTCTACGGCATCGCCGGCGGGATCGGCATCGGCGTGTTCGCGTTCCTCTATGAGAAGGGGGACTTCGCTTCTTTCTTCGTCGCCGGCCGACACATGTGGCATGACGACCGGGCCTACCTGACCAATGCCCTCGGCCGGTTCGGGATCACGCCCGCGGTTCGCGAGAGCGGCTCGGCGAAGGCGGACGCGGCCCTGCGCGAAGTCCTCGCCGGCGGGCCGTGTGTCGCGTGGGTGGACATGGCCCATCTGCCGCACCGGGCCCTGCCGGAGCACTTCCGCGGCGGCGCGTACCACGTGGTCACCGTCTATCGCTTCGAGGCCGACGGCACCGCGTTGATCGGCGACCTGACCGACCAGCCGGTCACGATCCCCGGGCCGGTATTGGCCGAGGCCCGGGGGCGGATCAAAAAGGACAAACACCGACTGTTGTCGATCCCTCCGTCGGCGAGCCCGACCGACCTGGCGAAGTTGATGCGCGAAGGCCTGCGCGCGTGTCACCGCGGGCTGACCGGCGAGGGGGGTGTAAAGAGCGCGAAGGCGAACTTCAGCCTGGAATCGCTGGCCCGCTGGGGCGACCGGCTGCACGGGTCCACCGGCAAGGAGAGTTGGGAGCGCATGTTCGCCCGTGGCCCGCGGCTGTGGAGCGGCCTGACGTCGATCACCAGGTTCGTCGAGTACTGGGGAGGCGGGGGGCTGGGGCGCCCGTTCTTCGCCGAGTTCCTCGCCGAAGCGGCCGACGCCCTGTCGGACGCTCGCATGCGCCTGCTGGCCGACCAGTACGCCGGACTCGGACGGCGGTGGTCCGCGCTCGCGGACGCGGCATTGCCCCCCGGCGTCGCTGAGTTCCGCGAGGCCCGCGAGCTCTTTGCCCGGATCGCGGAGGTGACCAACAGCGGCTCGCCCCCGGACGAGGTGCGCACTGCCTGGCAGCGCCTCGGCGAGCTCGAGAAGCGGGCCGGGGCGAAGTTCCCGCTGACCGAGGCCGAATGCTCCGACCTTCGGGTCGACCTACAGCGACGCGTCCGCGGGCTGCACGAGGCCGAGGTCGCGGCCTACGCCGAGCTCGGCCGGGTCGTGGCCTGAGCCCAATCTCCGCGCGTTGACATCGCCTGTTCAAGCCCAAGAGTATCGGGCGGCCCGTACGGGCCGCCCGCTCTATCCGGTTCACTGCGAAACGGGGGCGACGATAATTGTCCGACGACCTTGAATCCTGGCTGCCCCCCGGGCCAGGTCGCGGCCGATCCGAGTCGCACGGTACACTCGCCGATGGGGAATCGACGCCGTCGCGGGCCAAGCGGCCAACGACTAGGGGCCGAACACGTTTCGGGGTTAGCGGGCAATCGATTTCGGATGCCGCCATGCGAGTCCCGGCGTATTTCCGTCAGGCATTACTGGTCCTGGCCGGCGCATGGACACCGACCAGCGAATCGGCAGCCGCACCCGTTCGGCTGCCGTCGACCTTGAAGCCGGAAACCGTTGCGGCCTGGAAGAAGGCCGGAGCGAGATTCGGGTATATGCGGGCCCACGATGCCGGCGGGATCGCCTTCGAGTCCGACGAATTCAAGCCGAATTGCTTCGACCTGCCGGCGTTTGCCATGGAATGGGAGGATTTCCTTCACTGTGCCGGCCTACCGGAGCCGGAAGTCCCCTTTGGTCTCCTTCTGGCTCCGCGCGAATTCGACTACACCGGCAAGCGACCGCCTCCGAGGAAGCCGCCCCCGGGATTGGTTGACATTGACGTGTCCAACCTCCGACGCGTCCGGTACCTGTCAGTCAGTAGCGGCGAAGGGGCTGATTTCATTCCCCTGGTTCACGGGATGCAGCGGTTGCAACAACTCGAGATGCTCCAGCTGAGCGTGGGCGTTGAATTCCTGAACAAGTTGGGGAACTCCCCGAGGCTGCCGAACCTGAAGGACATGTTGGTCGCCTGTCCGCTCACGGAGGAGTACTTGAGCGTTGTCGGTGGGCTCAAGCAGGTCACCAATTTGCGCCTCTCGGGCGACTCTTCCAGCGAAGGGGCTCCGTTTCTACGGCACCTGGCCGGGCATCCCACACTTCGGACGCTGTACATGCGGTTTTGCCGCGGACTCACTGACGACGAACTCACGCAGGCGGCAAAGATCCCCGAACTCCGGGAGCTCAACATTAGCGAATGCCCGAAGATCACCGCGAAGGGTCTCAACGCCCTGGCCGGCGCGAAGAAACTCGAAGTCTTGATCGCCGACCACGGCCCGGCGACCGACGGCGATTGGACCGAGGCGGGAGAATTGACCACCTTGCGTTTCCTCCGCGTGGGCGGCCGCGCCGTGACCGACGCGGGGCTGAAGCAAGCCGCGGCCTTGCCGAATCTGCGGATCCTCAATGTTTTTGGCTGTGACGCCGTCACCGACGCGGGGTTCATTCACATCGCCGCTCACAAGAAGCTTGTGACTCTCGGATTCGACTTCAACCCGCAACTTGCGGAACAGGCAATGAAGGCGATCGCGAGCATGAAGGAACTGAGTTATCTTCGCCTGAACTACTCGCCGAAACTGAGGAATGACCACCTGAACCACCTGATTGGGCACCCGGAATTGCGAGAACTGAGGCTCAACGGCTGTGGTGCCATCACCGATGACGGCATTCGAATCGTCGCCCGACTCGACAAACTGGAACGAATGCAATTGTGGAGTTGCCCCGGAATCACCGAAAAGTGTATCCCAGCCGTCAGCTCCCTGCACAACTTGGAGGCGCTCGAATTCTACGAAAGCAAATCGGTCCAACCGAGTGACGACGACATGGTTACACTCGGCAAGATGCGGCGATTTCGCTGCCTGAACGGACTATGTTGCGAGCGAGTAACCACGGTCGGATATAGGGCAATCGCGAGTCTGCCCGAACTGGAGGAACTCGGGCTCCGTGACTGTCAGGCCATGACCGACGGAGACCTCAAGCTACTTGCCTCGCCGGGCCGGCTCAAAAGCCTCTCACTTTCGATGGCCCCGCGGCTGACTGACCGGGGCCTGCGTGAACTACATCACTTGCCCCTCCGGTACTTTTGGCTCGGCGGATGCGAAAGCGTGAGCGAGCAAGGAATCCTGGCTCTGAAGGCCGCAAAGCCTTACTCTCGCGTTGACATTCGGCCGGATTGGAAGCCGTATCCGTATCGGCCACCTACTTCCAAGAAATGAAAAGCGGGCGGCCGTACGCGCCGCCCGCCTTGTTCGGTCACCTTCAGTCCATCGGGAAACGGCTTCGTGCCTTACTTCACCTCGAACTCGGCATCGACGACGTCGTCCCCGTCCTTCTTGCCCGTCGGCGGCGCTTGCCCGCCACCTTGCGGGCCGGGGCCGCCGCCCTGCTGGGCCCGGGACGCCTGGGCCGCGGCCATCGCGTGCGCCGCTTGCTCCAGCTCCCCGAACGCGTTCCTGATCGCGTTCAGGTCGTCGCCGTCCTTGGCCTTCCGCAGCTTCTCCACCGCCGCGGTAATCGGGGCCTTGTCCGAGTCCGGGATCTTGTCCCCGGCCTCGCGGAGCATCTTCTCGACCTGGTAGATCAGACTGTCCGCCTTGTTCTTCTCGTCGATCAGCTCGCGCCGCTTCTTGTCCTCGTCGGCATGCAAGTCAGCGTCCCGCTTCATCTTCTCCACCTCGTCGGTGCTCAGGCCCGACGAGTTCTCGATCCGGACATTCGACTCCTTTCCCGTCGTCTTGTCCTTCGCGGTCACGTGCAACACGCCGTTCGCGTCGATGTCGAACGTCACGTCGATCTGCGGCATCCCCCGCGGGGCGGGCGGAATCCCCTCCAGGTGGAAGTCGCCAATCTTCTTGTTGTGCTGCGTCAGCGGCCGCTCGCCCTGGAACACCTGAATGTGGACCCCGGGCTGGTTGTCCGACGCGGTCGTGTACGTCTGGCCCGCCTTCTTCGGGATCGTCGTGTTCCGCGGGATGAGCACGCTCATCACCCCGCCCTCCGTCTCGATCCCCAGGCTCAGCGGGGTCACGTCGAGGAGCAGAATGCTTGACTGGCTGCCCAAGAGGAGCTGCGCCCCCTGGATGGCAGCGCCGACGGCGACCACCTCGTCCGGGTTGACCCCCTTGTGCCCCTCCTTGCCGAAGATTTCCTTGACCATCTGCTGCACTCGCGGCATCCGGGTCATGCCGCCGACCAGGACCACCTCGTCGATCTGGTTCGGCTTCAAGCCCGCGTCGCTGAGAGCGTCCAGCACCGGTTTGCGACAGCGGTCGATCAGGTGCTCGACCATCTGCTCGAGCTTGGCCCGGGTCAGCGACATCATGATGTGCTTCGGACCGGTCGCGTCCATGGTGATGAACGGCAGGTTGATGTCGGCCGTCGTCTGGCTCGACAGGTCCTTCTTCACCCGCTCCGCGGTCTCCTTGATCCGCTGCAGGGCGGTCGGGTCTTTGCGCAGGTCGATCCCGTTGTCCTTCTTGAACTGGTCGCAGATCCACTCGATCAGAACGTCGTCGAAGTTGTCGCCGCCCAGGTGGGTGTCGCCGTTGGTGGCCTTTACCTGGAAGGTGCCTTCCTCATCGATGGCGAGGATGGAGATGTCGAACGTCCCGCCGCCGAGGTCGAAGACGGCGATCTTCTCGTTCTTCTTCTTGTCGATGGCGTACGCGAGCGACGCGGCGGTCGGCTCGTTGATGATCCGCATCCGTTGCTTGGTCTTCTTCTGCGTCTTCGGGTCCTCGATTTCCCATTCGGTGTCAAACCCGGCGATGGCGGCCGCGTCGATGGTCGCTTGCCGCTGGGCGTCGTTGAAGTACGCCGGGACGGTGATGACCGCCTTGCGGACCGTGTGCCCGAGGTAGGCCTCGGCGGCCTCCTTGAGCTTGCGCAGGATCATCGCCGAGACCTCCGGCGGCGTGTACTGCTTGCCGTCGATCTCCACCTTTACCAGGTCATTTGGCCCGCCGACGATCTTGTACGGGACGAGTTTCTCTTCCGACTCGACCTCCTTGTGTCGCCGGCCCATGAAGCGCTTGATGGAGTAGATCGTGCGCCGCGGATTGAGTGCGGCCTGGCGCTTCGCGGGGTCGCCGACGAGCCGATCGCCCTTGTCGGTGAAGGCGACGACCGACGGGGTGATCCGGTTCCCCTCCTGGTTGGGGATGACCTTCACCTCGCCCGACTCTTCCATGACGGCGACGACCGAGTTCGTCGTGCCGAGGTCGATGCCGATGATTTTGTCTTTGGCCATGTCTTGGTTGTCCTCTTCGAAGTCCCCCCTCCGGGGGCCGTTGATCGCTTTTGTATTCCGGCTGAGTCACGCCGGACTTGGAGCGTTTGAGCAATTCGTTTCGCACTATCCTGCAATTGGAGTGCCGGTTCGGGACAAGGATTCAGTTGGGCTTAAGTGATTGGATCAATTAATTTTGCGAGCTGTTGAACGAGGCAGACCATGGTGCGGCGACTGTCATTATGGCATGAGCTGCCAGCGTCGAATGGAGCGACGTAGGACGGCTCAGGAGAGCCGTCCTACGTCGCGCCGCGTGCCCGCTAAGGTGCTCACTCGAACCGCAGCGCCTCAATCGGGTCGAGCCGGCTGGCGCGCAGCGCCGGATAGAACCCGAAGAACACCCCGACTGCGGCCGCGAACAGAAGCGCGATCACCGCCGCGGGGATCGACACGACGAACGGCCAGTTGGCCGACGGCAGGAACGCATTGATGATGGCCGTGACTCCGGCCGCCCCGCCCACGCCAAGGGCGATCCCGA
>Ga0066905_100000490_pt1 | contig 11116 bp, 13 predicted proteins | sample PanSoiMetaPlot36_FD_67483 | JGI IMG/M metagenome (GOLD analysis project Ga0066905, IMG submission 67483) | Tropical forest soil microbial communities from Panama analyzed to predict greenhouse gas emissions - Panama Soil Plot 36 (version 2) | ecosystem: Environmental > Terrestrial > Soil >... | reverse complement strand
CGCGTGGGGGCCAGGTGCCCCGGCACGACCTCGGCGCAGACCATCGCCTCGTCCAGGGTCGCCGGGGTCGTCAGCAGCTCCCCGACCACCACCAGCACGTCGTCCACCGGCACCTCGTCCACCTCGGGGAAGTGCTCCCGCAGCAGGCGGTAGACCGCGCGGCCGAGCGTGAGATACGTGCAGACCGAGCGCATCCGCCGCCTCACGGCCACGCCGCGCTGTAGCGGCTGACGCGCCAGACGATCCAAGCCAGCAGCCACCAGGTCAGGGCCGCCGCCAGCCACCAGCGCCCCTCAGACATCAGTCGTGCCCCCGCATCGGCCAGCCCGGCGACGCGTGGCCGCAATACCAGCACACCAGCACGAAGCGGTCCCCGTGCCGTTGCCGGAGATAGTGATGCCCGGTCGTGAGGCCGCACCAGCGGTACCCGAGCCACTGCGCCGCCCGGCATAGCCACGCCAGACGACGACCATCACGCGGCACCATCCTCCGCTGTCTTGACACGCCAGACCACGGCCCGCCGGCCTTGCCGAGTCGTCGCCCGCTGGCCGCTGTCGATGACCTGATCGCGCAGCACGAGCCCGCGGATCCGGGCGCTGACGGTCTGATGCGGCAGCCCGCTGGCGGCTTCCACGGCGTCGCATGTCCGCGGCTGCGTGCGGAGCATGTTGAACACGAGCGTCTCCAGGCGACTGCGATCGTCGTCTGCGAGCGCCGCGGCAGCGGCGGCACTCGTCTCCGACGACCGTTCGAACGGCACATCACCCATCGCCCCATACAGGGCCTCGACGTAGCCCTGGCGCCCGTCGCAGTGGGCGCGGTGATTCGGCTCGTGCGGGTCGCCGCCGCAGAAGATGCAGGGTTGCATTGTTCCGGTCAAGGATTACTGCTTGGTGCCCACAGCATCGCCCGCGCATGAAACGCCCGCCGCAGCAGGGCATATAGCGGCGCCATCGTGAGGTCGGCCGGCACGCAGCGCAGGACGATCCAGCCCAGGAGCTGCGCCTCATTGAGCTTCGCGATATCCGCGAGATAGCCGCGCACGCGCACATGCCGGCCGCGCGTGTAGACGCCGCCATCGACCTCAAGGGCGACACGCTGGCGCGGCCACGCCCAGTCGAAGCGCCACCGCCGACCGCCGTCGATCGCGAAGTGATACTCCGGCATCGGTTGCGGCAGGTGCTCGAGCCGGCAGCGCAGCGGGAACGGGATGCCGTCACGCGTCGCCATCAGTCATCGTCCTTCCCGGCCGCGAGCCGCTTGCCGTCGCGTACCGCACGCCGCACCGTGCGTGGCAATGCGCGCGTCGCAATGTCACCGACGCGTTCGAAGGCCTGGGTCACGGGTGGCGTCGCGGGCGTCGCCGCGGGCGGCTCGAGGAGGTCGGCGGGCGGGCCTTCATCGAGGGTGCGCGCCGCGCACGTCGCGCACCACGGCTGCCGCACGATCGTGACCCATCGCACGGGTGCCCCCTTGGCAATCGGCATCGAGCAACTGCTGCACTGGACGGCGAGGGCGGCGCGACTCCACGTCATGGCTGTGATGGCAATGACCGTCGGACCAGGGCCGAGTCGATGGCCTTCCGCACCACGCCCGAGTTGTACGGAATGTGGAGCTGGGCGCACCGGGACTTGGTCACTTCTATGAGGTCGTTGTCGGCGAGCCCCATCGGCAGAATGTCTTTCAGCACGAGGGTGGTAATCACCTCGACGCACTCCTCGGCTGAGGTTGAATGTGACGAATTCTCGACACCTCGCGCCGTCTGCGGCGCAGTACTAAGTTCCCTTCCCTTCTCTTCCCTTCCCTTCCCTTCGGTTCCCTTCCGGAGGGGTAGAGGGGGGGTACTAGGGGGGGAGGAGGGGAACCATGTATGGTTTGACATTCCAAGAACTTCGTGGAAGTTCCGATAACTTCCCGGTGGTGGCTCAGGAAACCGCGACTTGGTGCGCTTCTGCAGGCCGCCCTGATACCGTTCAAAGTTCCAGATTTCAATGCACTGCGTCTCCAGCCCATCCACAAGGCCGTCGTACCAGGCGATCATCCCGACCTGTTGGAGGGCCGTCAGGGCGGCTGCGAAGTCGCTCAACGGGCGCGGCGACGCCGGATCGACCCGGTGCTTGACCGTGAACAGATCGCCCGGCTCCCGGCCGAAGTCATCGGCGTGCGCCAGGAGCAAGTCGTAGAGGCTTTGCGCGAATTCCGCGAGCGGGCCGGCGACCTCGTGGAGCGCCGCCCGTTTCACGCTCGTGCTGAGTGATTTGGACAACATCCGCCCGCGTGCCATGCGTCACCACGTCCACAGAAGGGCACCGAGCCCCAGGAGGACCAACACGCCCATCAGGATCCACACGCCAATCTCGACGGTCCTCATTCGACGCCTCGCACCATGAGCGGGAGCAGGAGTTCGCGGACCACCTGGGCGAGCACCAGCAGGCGCTCGTCATACGTGAGGACCGGGGCCTCCGGCCACGTCACGCGCAATAGCTCGAGGCCGGCGTCATCGACGATCGTCAGCGCGTCGGCATACCAGGCGCACGAGACGCGCGTCGTCGCGTTGGTCAGCCCGATGACCGGGAACGTGGTCGCGACCAGCATGGTCATCGCGGCGCCTCGCCCCGCTGCCGGCGCAGCCACTCGTACAGGCCCCGGAGATCCCGCGCGAGCTGTTCATCGAAGTCCGTTTCGATCAATTCGATTTCCAGCCAGGTGATGACATAGTCCAGGGCGTCATCCGAGGGTTGCCCGGCCCATCGCACACGGCCGTCGGATGCCGGCATCGGCTCGTCGTCCTCCCCGTAGACGCCCCATCGACCAAAGGATGACGTCATAGGTCACTTAGAACGGTGTATCGGTCGGTGCCGATGGGGGCGGGTCACTGAAGAACGTCACGATGTCGTCGTAAGTCGCCGTCGTGATCGCCCCGGTGCCGTCCATCTGGAAGTGCTCGAGCATGGCCGCGCGAATCTGATCCGTCTGCCACCCGGCTTTGGTGGCAATCGCAAACAACTTCTTGCGATCCGCTTGTGTAATCAGCTTCGGCGGGCGTTCGATGGCGTCGGTCGGCGTGCTGGCCTGATCGAGTTCGGCGGATTCGTACAGGCCACTGAGTTCCTGCGGAAACCCTTTCCGCAAGGCGAGCGCCTCGGCACATTTCCCGAGCATCGTGTGCGGCATCTTCTGCCACATGAAGGCCTGGTCGGGCACGTATTCCGCCCAGCGGGCCGTCGCCGTAAACGCGCAGCGTTGCCCCTGGACATGGCGGTAGACCGTTACAGTCGCACTGAACTCCACGGTCTTCGGCGGGCCGTGAAAGACGGCATCATCGATGCCCAGACATTCATGCGTGGCCGCGGCGCGGAGCCGCATGAAATCGATCGACGTGACCGGCCGGTACCGGCCGCTGCGCTTCGTGAAATGAATCAGCCCGTCGAGCGGATGCACGCCGCGCCGCTGGCAGTCATAGAAGAACAACTGCAGCTCGTCGTCGGTCGCGTCCTTCGCGAGCGTCTTCTTGATGAGCGCGAGCTGGTCGGTCGTGACGACCGGTGTCGGCGGGACCGTCTCGAGCGCGTCTGCCATGAGAAGCCTCCCGGTCAGCGACGGCGCCGTTTGCGGATCGTTGGCTGGAGATCGGCCACCTGGGCGGCGCGACTCTTCCGGCGCAAGTCCTCCGCGATGTCGTCCTTGAGCCAGCGGTACGGAAACTTCGCGAACGGGCGCGGCCGGAACGTGCCGGCCTGCAGATCGCGGCGCACGGTCCCGATGGCGCGTCGGTAGATGCGGGAGATTTCGTCGATCATCAGGATCAGCGGGAGCGGCTCAAGGTCGGTAATCGCGTCGGACGTCACGGCAGGCGAGGGCATTGCAGCACCACCTATGGAACAGCACGCGGACTATACCGATGGATGCCATACCTGTCAACACAGATACCGCATCACAACGAATAGTGCGTGCATCAGGATATGCGAATAGAAAATTACTGCACAAGCTTGATTATTTCGGGCAAAATGCACAATCCATTACAATTTCATGGAACTCATGAGCCGGTTCGGCCAGAACCTGCGTGCGCTCCGCGAGCGCGCCGGGTTGACGCAAGAACAATTAGCGCGAAAATTGGGGTATCTGCGTCAATCGCCCGTCTCGCAATGGGAAACGGGCAAGGTAGAACTGCCCGAGGCCGATACGGTCGTGCGTCTGGCGAAGGAACTCGGATGCGCGACGACGGACCTGATGCGTGGCGTCGTCACACCGTGGGATGCTGTCCGCGGCTCCACGGATATCCCGACCGCCAGTCACGAGGACATTCGGCTCACCGACGACGAAGTCGCCCTGGTGCGTCTCTGGCGCCGCTTGCCGGAAGGACAGCGGCATTCGCTGTACTGGGTAATCGAGGCAAGTGTCCATCATGCGCGCCGTCGGCAGCGCGGTAAAACGCGGCCATCTCTGCCACCCAACACATCACCGCCCGCTGCAGCTCCACCGGACACGCCTGGACGTCGGAAACCAAAGCCTCGTAGTTAAGGACACCGCGCCGCCGACGATTTACAGACATATGGTGTGAGGGCACAACTCATACCTCGAAAAAGCGCGGGCGAGCCGCAGAGTGCCAAGCGAGTCCCATTCCGTTACACGCGTAGAACGAGACAGAAAAGGGGGGGGACCAACCTTCTGTGAAAGGGGAGGATTCTAAAGGAAAGGGACCACGACGTTAGGATCGCACCGTGGCCGTTCCGGGCGTGCCGTGCCGCACCGAGTCTGATGTCGTCGCACGGGATTTCGCGAATAGTAATTTCTTAGTGTGCAGACATCCTGTCAGAAGTACCAGCGGCGTCTCGGCTATTTCGCGACGAGGTGCAACCGGCCACGGCTCTTCCTGGGCGCCGGCGGGGCCGGCGGCGTCGGTGGCGTGGCCGCTCGCCAGCGGGCCGACATCTGCTCGACGGCGACCTTGACCCGCGCGGACACGGCGCCTTTCATGTACCGCTCGGTCGTCACGAGGCTCGCGTGCTGGAGCAGTTCCTTCACCGCTTTCAGATCGCCGCTCTGCCGATACGCTTCCGATCCAAAGGCGTGCTTCAGATCGTACGGGTGACAGTGCTCAGGAATGTTCGTCTGCAGCCATTCGACAAACGCCGCATCGCGCAGATCGCCGGTTTGCTTCGCGTGCGCGATCGCCTGCTTCAACGTGCGCCGGATGGTGCCCAGCCACGCCTTGCGGAGGGCCGAGTTCGAGAACCGTGTCTCCCAGAGATTGGCCGCCGCATAGTCACGCAACGCGTCGATCGCTGGCGGAATGACATCGACCCAGGATCCTGCGATGCCCTGTCCCTTACGCCGCGGCCGGCGATACAGCTCGGCGGTCTGAAAGCGGACATCACGTTCCCGCAACCGCTTCAACTGTTCGTGCGGCAGCCCCGTCCAGGCGATGACCCGCAGGCGCAGCTTGCTGAGACTGACGGTACTGCGCCCTGGTCCGTTGCGCTTCGTCTGTCCCTTCACCGGCCGCCCGCGGTCTGGCAGATTCGCCAAGAGCAATTGAATCACTTCGACGGGGATGTCCCGCGACTCCGGTTCGGGCTCCTTGATCTTCTTCACCTTGTCGCACGGGTTGCGCGCATCCTCGCCGTCGAGCCGAAGGTACAGCGTGCGCAAGGCGCGCACGCGATGATTGACGGTGCTGGCGGCCACCCCCGCTTCGATCCACGCCTGCATTTGCGCCCGCACATCGTCGCGCGTGATTTTGTGGCGATGCATATGGCCGAACGTCTGCGAGGTGCCCGGCATCATCGCGTCCACCCAGGCCTGCAGCAGATACGTGAAATCCTCTTTCTTGCGGCCCGTGCCGGCGAACGGTGTCTCGAGGAAGCGCGGCACATCGGTGGCGAGCGTGCCCTTGGCGAGCGGCAGCGGTTTCTCCGCGAGCAAATCGCCGCGCATGTGCGCTTGCCACGATTGGATCTCTTTCAGCTCCGTGCCGAGCGGAAAGCGTTTCTCAATTGGCTTGAAGGGCGCGACATTCACAATTGCCGAGATGCCCCATGGATCCTCGTACACGCAGCGCGCAATCCTGCGGCGACGTCGTGACTGCGAGATTGCCATTTGTCTACTCGCTCTGCTTCCGCGGTTGATAGAGTGGTTGCTTGTGCTTCTGTTCCAAGTCTTCCGCGACTGCATTTCGTAACCATCGGTACGGATGACTAGCGAACGGTGCGGGCTGGAACATCTGCGCCTGCACCTCCCGTCGAATCGTGGCTGTTGGCATCCGGTAGATGTGGGCCATCTCGTCAACCGTGAGCACCAGAGGCAGGGCGCTCAGATCGGTTGCAACATGGCGATGAGCCCTTCGTTCGCGTACTTGCTCGAGCAGATCGGCGCGTGTGCGTTGCTGCCAGGCTTGGATCGTGTGAAGCTCCGTGCCGAGCGGAAAGCGTTTTTCGATTCGCTTAAATGGCGCGACATCGACAAGCGCCGAGATGCCCCACTGATCCTGATAAATGCACTTCGCAATTACCTCTCGGCGTCGGTATTGGGACGGCCCCCTTTTTCTCTTTTGTGCCTGGCTGCCATCAGTCACGATTTCCATACCTCCATTTCCATAACCTGGAAAATGACGTATAGTTTTACTTAGTAATTTTGAGTAATGGATTGTAACCCAGAACGGGACTCAGCCGCCACCCACGAGGCCAAATCCGCGAATTTCCTCAGGAAAACGTGGCGCGCCCGGCAGGACTCGAACCTGCGGCCACCGGCTTAGAAGGCCGATCGATAGCAGAGTTTAATCATTGAATACTAAGGACTTGTTACGTACTACCATGACCGTACTGCCATGGAACGCCGCCTTATGGTTGAGTTGGATTACAATGGGGCGCAATTGATTGCCCCCCGGAACCCCAGGATCCCCAGGAGCCCTTTCCCCATGATCAAACTCGTCTCCCTCTCGCTCGCCCTCGCACTGTCGTCCCCCTCCATCGCCTTGGCGCAACAGACACAGCCGACGCGTCCGCGCAGCGTGGGCCTGGTCATCGCCGGCCTGTTTGTGGTGGGGGGCGGCATCGGCCTCGCCTCCGCGCCGGGCACGACCTATCGCGTCCTCGATGCGGACTACTGCGTGACGACGTATGCCGTCGATGACGGGCGCTGCTCGGTGAGCGCGCAGCGCAAGAAGATCGGCGCCGCCGTCGCCGGGGCCGGCGTCGCGATGATCATCATCGGCGCGCAGCGTGTGACGGTCGCGCCGACCCCGACCGGTGTCGGGGCGATGGCCACCGTGCGGTGGTAGCGCGTCCCTAGAACAGCACGGAGAGCACCCAGCAGGCCAGGCCCGCCGCGAGGAGATTCACGCGCGGCGCGGCCACCTGTAGGGCGGCGAGCACGAAGCACACGAGCGCCACGACGAGCAAGACCGAATCGAGCGTTATCATCAGAGCCCTCCTCCTGTCTCGAGCGCCGCCACGCGCGCCTCGAGCGCCTGGAGCCGCGCCTCAAGATCGCCCTCGGCCGCGCTTGCCGAGACCGGCTGCGTCGTCGCGCGCACGAGGCAGGCCTGGGTCGCGAGCGCCGTGCCGTTGGCGCGCCAGCTCACCGGAAACTCGACGTAGGTGCCCTTGTCGATGGGGGCGCCAGTCGTGGTGAACTCCGCATACTGCGTGTGAGTGTCCTTGTCCTGCACGAGCAGGACTGACCCGACCGGGACGCGCATCCAGGTCCAGTAGAGGTCTTCGCTGTTGGCATTCTGAAAGTCGATCCACGCCTTGGTGACCGCCGTATAGGGATGGCCGGCATTGAGGCGCGCGGTCTCGCGCGCGGGCGGTTCGGTCGTCTGGGTCGAGAAGCCGTACCCGAACTGACTGGAGTTCTTCGCCGTCGCGACGATCGTCGTCCCCTGGACTTCCAGTCCGCTGCCGAGCGCGAGTTCCTGGACCGGCCCGCCGCCGGTATCGCCCCGGCCCAGCACCCGACTGGCGGCGCTCACCACGAGGCGCTCCGGCGGCATCTGGCCGCTCGTCAGCATCGAGGCGTCGAGCGGCGTGGTGCCGAGCCCCTGCGCCTGCACGATGCCGTAGCCCGGATCGGTGTCGTGGCCGGTCCCGACCGTCAGCCCGCCTGACGCGTGAAACCGCATGTGCTCGTTGTTGGGGCCGCGCGTGGCGCGCGTGTAGCCGCCGCCGGAGAAGATATGGATCGCGTTCGCCTCGAGAATTAGGTCGTGATAGATGCCGGTGTCGTAATTCGCGGTGGCAATCTCGCCATAGCCCGTTTGCGCGTCGTGCGTCAGCACGATGCCCGACTCCGCGTTGCTCGACACCAGCATCTTGATATTTTCTTCGCCTTCCTTCGCGCCGAACGCCTTGCGCGCGGCCTGGGCGAGGGGCGTGATCGTGCCCGTCACGAACAGGTCGCCATTGATCGTCTGATCGCCCTCAAAGGTATTTTCGGCATTGACGAACGCCGCCGCCGCATCGATGGGATCGAGGATGTCGGCGTCCACGCGGGCCTTGGTCAGCACCGTGCCGGTCGTCCCGCTACCGTCGTCATCCACCCAGACACTGAAGCCGCTGCGATCGAGTGCCATCAGACCTCCTCGGGCACATAGCCCTCATAGCCGAGCCGCATCAGGCCGAGCCGCCCGATGCCGATCCGGGCGCTGCGCGCGGCCAGCTCCTCGGCGGTGACGATGAGTGCATCCACATCGACGGCGCGGACGCGCACGCGACGCTTGCCCGGCGCCACCATCAATTCCTCGATCTGCACCAGGCGCGTTTCGCTCGGCCCGACGCCGGCGAAATGCCGCACGCGCAGATAGCCGCCGAGCCCCGCGGTCGCCAACTGCAAGCCCGTCTCAAACTCGAGCACGCGCGGCGGGTTGCCGACCCGTTCGACTTCGTGTTCGGCCACATCCTTCGCCTGGGCCGCGGTCGGCACGAACCAGTAGTCTTTAGGACTACTCTCGATGTCCCGGCCATACGTCTCGGCGAGCCCCGGATCGTTGGCATCGCGCTTGATGGCCAGCCAGGTGCCGGTCGCCCAGTTGTACTCGGCGCGGTAGGGCACGCGCGTCGCCTGCACCTCCCAGCCCATCTCGATCGAGAACGAGCCCTCGAGGATGTCGTTCACCTCCTCGACGAGGGTCGCGGCGTCGCGATCCGCCACGGTCGGATCGGCGAGCACGATGAAGAGTTCGCCGTAGCGACTGACGCCGAACCGGCAATCCGCACTGAGGTTCCACCGCGCAATCCAGTCGCGCACCGACAGGCGATCGCTGGCGGTGGCGCCGAGCACGCCCGCGCCGCGGTAGCCATCGGGCGGGTAGCGCGTCACGGCCTGGGCCGACGCCGTCGTAAAACTCGACTCGTCGATGACCTCCACGATGCGGTCATACAGATCGGTGGTCGGATTGGCGAGCGGGCCGCCGGTCAGATAGCCCGCCGGCGTCGCCACGTAGTTGATGAGGAAATGCTGATACTGCGCGTAGAGATCGGTAATTACCGAGCCCGTCTCATCGCCGGTAGTCGTCCAACCTGTCACGTTGACCGCGAACACGGCGCCGCCGGCCGCACGGTCGGCCGGCGTGACTTCGCCATCGGCCGCGTCGCCGCCGATCAGGCTGATGTCATCGATCAGGACACTGATGTCGTCATCGCCCCACTTGACGATCCAGAGGCGATCGGGCCGCGTGTCGTCGGGGATCTCGAAGTCCTCCACCGGAATCTCAATCTCCTGATAGGCGCTCGTGTCGAAGGCATCGAGGCCATAGACGCCATCCGCGAGCGTGATGACGACGCCGGTTTCCTCGTAGGTCGAAAAGATGGTGAAGCGAATCTTCAAGATCGCATCGCCCCAGCCGACGGTCTCGTTCTTCAGATACAACTTGAGCGACGTGTATGTGTTGACCTCGTAGCCGCGGGGCACGGCCGTTCCGGGCGGTCCCGTGCGCCCGAAGTGCCCGACCGCGAAATCCCCCTCGCGCAGATCGACGCCATGCAGACAGCGCGCACCCGTCCGGGCGCCCGTCGTCGCATTCGCGTCCCAATGGACGCCAGTCTCGCCAACCATCCCGGTGACCCACGCCTCGAAATAGCCATCGACGGTGCCGGCGTTTTCGGCATAGAGCACCGGGTCGGTCACACTCGACGGCGTGCCGACCCGGCCGCGCAGCAGCGTATAGCGCCGGCCGTTGTAGTCCTCCACGAGCGGCCCGGAGAGGCCGGGTAGCGTCCATTCGCTGCCTTCGGTCCCGAGCACGCTGATGCCCTCGAGGAAGATGTTGGTCACCGCCGCATAGTGGCCGGCGACGAGCCAGAGATGCTGCGTGCCGCCCTCGATGCCAAGGTACACGGGCGCCACCGCCCCGGTGTCGCGCGCGTGCGTGCCGTAGATGATCGGCACGGGATGCCCGACGGCATTCTTGTCGAGCACGAGCGTCGTCGGCAGGGACGCGGCCTCGACCTGGCGCTGCGGGATGAGGAGCGTGTCGGTCAGCATGCCGTGGCCCACGGCATCCTCGAGGAGCAGCGTGAAGCTCAGGGTGGGCGACGGATCCGCGCGCCGGATCGGACCGGCGAAGACGGTGAGCGGCTCGCCCAGCGCCGCGCGCACCGGCCGGCTCACCATCCGCACGGTCACCAGCGCATCGGCGCCGAACCGTTGCGGGCTGTTTGCCACGGCGGTCCGCAGCGCCCGGTCGGGATCGGCCAGGCGGATGTCGCAGGCGCTGCCATGCCAGTCGCCGGTGCGCGGATCGGAGAGCGTGCGCGTCGCGTTGCCGAAGGATTCGACGCGCGCCGCCTTGAACCCGTGGTAATACGCCGGCGGATCCTGCAGATCCCAGTCACTGAGGGCGACGGTCTCGAGGGTGTCCACCCGCGGCATGGCGCTGCGTGGTCCGGGTCGCGAGCGTCCCCGGAGCGCCTCGAGTTCGGACGCGCGCCCGCGCCATTCGATCCAGGCGATGCCGGGCGTGCCCCCCTCGCCGGCCAGGCCGGCGGGCTCGACGCTGGGGCGGGCCACTTCGATGAGCAGTTGCGTGACGCGCAGATCGCTCGGGGCCGCCCACGCGAGGTCGAGCGCCACCTGGGACACGCGCGCCGCGCCGTCCTGCTGGGACGCCAGCTCCGCG
>Ga0066905_100000489_pt1 | contig 11116 bp, 13 predicted proteins | sample PanSoiMetaPlot36_FD_67483 | JGI IMG/M metagenome (GOLD analysis project Ga0066905, IMG submission 67483) | Tropical forest soil microbial communities from Panama analyzed to predict greenhouse gas emissions - Panama Soil Plot 36 (version 2) | ecosystem: Environmental > Terrestrial > Soil >... | reverse complement strand
CCGTCGCTCTGCCGCTGTTCGCTGATCCGACTATCCCGCCACCACCCGCAGCGACTTGTCGATCGCGCCCAGCACGCGGTCGAGCTCGTGGCCGCGGCGCACGATCAGGCCGGTCGCCGAGATCACGCTGTAGGCGCCTTGCCGGCGCGCGAGCTTGGGACTTTTCTCGATGCGGTAGATCGGAACTTCGCTGGCGCGGCGGAACACCGAGAACACCGCGCGGTCCTTCAGGAAGTCGATGGCATAGTCGCGCCATTCGCCGGCGGCGACCTTGCGGCCATAGAGGCCGAAAATGCGGTTGAGCTCGCGCCGGTCGAAGGTCACTCGGCTTGCGGGGGCGAGAGGCGAAGCGCCCGAGGCCTCGCCCCCGTGGAACTCGCTTGGCTCAGTATCGCCGTAGCTCATGCGGCGCCTCCTTCGTGTGACAGGTTGGTGACGATGATCGCGCCGGACGCGGGCGTCGGCAAGAGGCGAACTTCGGAATCGGGAAGCTGGCGCGAGTCGAGGTAATATGATCGAGAACGTTTCATGCTCGGCAGCGTCCAGGCACCGTCGTGCAAGTGCGGCATCGTGACGGCCGGCATCACGAATTCGTTAATGGATTCATAATACTGCCCAATTGCCGTCAAGCGCACGCCAAGCTGGAATGCGAACCAGAAGACTGTTGCCTCAGGGCCCGGTCTGCCGTCGAGCCCCGGAATTCTCAGCCCCCCAGCCCCCCGGAGTTCGGGTGGATCGGGCCCAATCGGCACGTAAGGCTACGCGTAGTGAAGTGATACGCGTAATGAGTCCGCGTAAGGTTCAACCCCAATGACTTTCGGGCCGGCGCAAGCCGGCCCGTTTTTTTTGTCGACGAGTTGCGAGGAGACATGGCGCGCGCCGTGCGGCGCGAAAACCAACTCTAGCGAATGGCGGAGAGCACCGCGCCCAGCACGGGTCCAGGACTGCTGGCCTTCCCGGCCTGCACCATCACGGCGACCGAATCGATCTCGCCGGTCTGCAAGTCCTTCACCGGAACCTTCCAGCTCTCCGCGGTTCCGTTCCACTCGCCGAGCTTCAGCCAGCGCCGCACCACGTTGTAGTAGGTGACCGTGCGCCCGCGATTCTCGCCGCGGCCGATTGCAATCGGAATGGCCTTGGTGATCGGGCAGAGCCAAACCTCGCTGGCGATCGCCTTGCCGGCGGGTACGTTGACCGTCACGTTGTCGTCGGCAACACCGAGCGTCACCGGCAACGAGAGAGGCACACCACTCTTGCGGGTCTTGGCGATGGCGTGCTCGATCGCGTCCTTGTCGCTGCCGAGAACGTGCATGGTTCCGTTCACCACGATCTGCGGCGTGTAGACTTGGCCATCGCCGCGCACGCGTGCATAGGCATGCTCGCGCTTCGAGTGTCCGGCCTGTGCCAGCGTGTCCTTCCAGCCGAGATAGTCCCAGTAGTCTACCGGGAGGCTCATCGCCACTAGCGTCGGATCGCCCGCCAACTCGCCGAGCAGCTTGTCGGCGGCGGGACAGGACGAACAACCCTGACTGGTGAACAGCTCAATCACAGCGCGCGGCTCAGCCTGCGCGGACGAATGCGGAACGGCCGATGAGCAGACGACGATCACCGCATAGGTAAGGCAATCGATGGCCAGGGAACGACTTACCATCACGATCCTTCCCGCCCCAATCCTAACCCGCCGGCACGGGGGGTCCGTTTCGCGCCTCCACCGAGCATACTCATAAGCGACCTAACGATCACCTGCCACTCAATTCGAAGTGAGCCCGGTCCCGTTCGGACAATCTTAGAAGAGCGCGATCGCTGGCGTGGCGCATTCGACGTTCCCAATCTGTTTTTGCTGCGGGTGCGTCATAGGAACGGCGAATGCAGAGCCACGAGAACCATTGAATTGCCGGTGTCCCTGGTTCCCAACGAACCGGGACACCGACATCGTCAAGCCGACACCAGTTGGCGCAGCACGTAGTGCAAGATGCCGCCATGCTTGAAGTAGTCGAGTTCGTCGAGCGTATCGATGCGGCAGATCAGCGGAATGCGCTTGAGGCCGCCGTCTGACGCGACGATCTCGGCGATCATTCGCTGGCGCGGCTTGATCTCGCCATGCAGGCCGCGGATCGTCACTTGCTCGTCGCCCTTGAGCCCGAGCGTCTGCCAGGACGTCCCCTCCTCGAAGCAAAGTGGGAGCACGCCCATCCCGATCAGGTTCGAGCGATGGATGCGCTCGAACGACTGTGTGACCACCGCGCGCACGCCGAGCAGATTCGGCCCCTTCGCGGCCCAGTCGCGCGAGGAGCCGCTGCCGTATTCCTTGCCGGCGAAGATGACCAGCGGAACCTTGTCGGCCTTGTAGCGCATGGCGGCGTCGTAGATCGACATGCGCTGGCGCGACGGATAGTGGATGGTCACGCCGCCCTCGACGCCCGGCACCATCTGGTTCTTGAGGCGGATATTGGCGAAGGTACCGCGCATCATCACCTCGTGATTGCCGCGGCGTGTGCCGTACTGGTTGAAGTCGGCCGGCTTCACCTTGTGCTCGGTCAGGTACTTGCCCGCGGGCGAATCGAGCTTGATCGAGCCCGCCGGCGAGATGTGGTCGGTGGTGATGGAATCGAGCAGCAGGCACAGCACGCGCGCATCGACGATGTCGCTGAGCGGCGTCGGGTGACGCCCCATGCCGTTGAAGTAGGGCGGATTCTGCACGTAGGTCGACTTCTTGTCCCACGCGTAGGTCAGCGCGCCCTTCACGTTGATGCCGCGCCAATGCGAGTCGCCCTTGAAGACGTCGGCGTACTTCTTGGTGAACATCTGCTTGGTGATGGTCTTGCGCACCACGCCGTTGATCTCGCGGCTGGTCGGCCAGATGTCCTTGAGGAAGACCTTCTTGCCCTTCTTGTCGAGGCCGAGCGGCTGCTTGAGCAGATCGGAATACATCGAGCCTGCCAGCGCATAGGCCACCACCAGCGGCGGCGATGCCAGATAGTTGGCGCGCACGTCGGCGTTGACGCGGCCCTCGAAGTTGCGGTTGCCGGAGAGCACAGCGGCGGCCACCAGATCCTTGTCGTTGATGGTCTTGGAAATCTCCGGCGCCAGCGGCCCGGAATTGCCGATGCAGGTGGTGCAGCCGAAGCCGACGAGGTTGTAGCCGAGTTTGTCGAGGTCCTTCTGCAGGCCCGACTTGTCGAGATATTCCGCCACGACCTGCGAGCCCGGCGCGAGCGACGTCTTCACCCACGGCTTGACCGTCAGGCCCTTGGCGACAGCCTTGCGCGCCAGCAACCCGGCGCCGACCATCACTGCGGGATTGGAGGTGTTGGTGCAGGAGGTGATCGCAGCGATCACCACGTCGCCGTGGCCGAGATCATGGTCGCGGCCTTCGACCGCCACGCGCTTGGGGGCGCCGGCCTTGGCAAAATTCTTGTCCATCGAGGTAGCGAGCGAGGGATGCAGGTCGAAGTCCTTGGCGTCGCCGCCGCCCTTGTTGAACTCCTTCTCCATCGCCATGGTGAAGCCGCTCTTGACCTCCTTGAGCGCGACGCGGTCCTGCGGGCGCTTGGGGCCGGCGAGCGACGGCTCGACCTGCGACAGCTCGAGCTTGAGCACGTCGGTGAAGATCGGGTCGGGCGTCGATTTGGTGCGGTACATGCCCTGCGCCTTCGCATAGGCGGAGACCAGCGCGACCAGCGCCGCCGGCCGGCTGGTATCGGTCAGATACCGAATAGTGTCGTCATCGATCGGGAAGAAGCCGCAGGTGGCGCCGTATTCCGGCGACATGTTGCCGATGGTGGCACGGTCCGCGATGGTGAGATTGGCGAGGCCGGGGCCGAAATATTCGACGAACTTGCCGACGACGCCGCGCTTGCGCAGCATCTGCGTGACGGTGAGCACGAGGTCGGTGGCGGTCACGCCTTCCTTGAGCTTACCCGTGAGCTTCACGCCGATCACTTCCGGCAGCAGCATCGAATAGGGCTGGCCGAGCATGGCAGCTTCGGCCTCGATGCCGCCGACGCCCCAGCCGAGCACGGAGAGGCCGTTCACCATCGTAGTGTGCGAGTCGGTGCCGACCAGCGTGTCGGGATAGGCGACCTCTATGACCACCGGCTTGCCGTCGATCTTGACCCTGTCCTTGCGCGTCCACACCGTCTGCGAGAGATATTCGAGATTGACCTGGTGGCAGATGCCGGTGCCGGGCGGCACCACGCGGAAATCGTCGAAGGACTTCTGCGACCACTTGAGGAATTCATAGCGCTCGCGGTTCTGCCGGTATTCCTCCTCGACGTTCTTCTTGAGCGCGGTGTTGCTGCCGAAGAAGGTGACGGCGACGGAGTGGTCGCAGACCAGATCGACCGGGACCAGCGGATTGATCTTCTTGGGATCGCCGCCCAGCATCTTCATGGCGTCGCGCATGGCGGCGAGATCGACCACCGCCGGCACGCCGGTGAAGTCCTGCATCAGCACGCGCGCCGGGCGGAAAGCGATTTCGCGCTCCGACGTTTTGGTCTTGAGCCATTGCGCGACTGCCTGGAGGTCTTCCTTGGTGACGGAGCGGCCATCCTCGTTGCGCAGCAGATTCTCCAGCAGCACCTTCATGGAGAACGGCAGGCGTGAGATGCCCTTGAGGCCGTTCTTCTCGGCGATCGGCAGGCTGTAATAGGCGTAGGTCTTGCTGCCCACCTTGAGGGGTCTGCAGCACCGGAAACTGTCGAGTGAGGTCATATTCGCGCGAAGCCCTGTATCGGTTCCCATCCAACCGGGAGGGCGGCGGCTCGACGGTAACTTGATACCGGAAGCGCTTCCTCGCATTCGGTTGCGAGTTCCGCGCGGAGTGATAGCGCGCGCGGGACGATGGCTTATAAGGTCTTTTTTTGTGCGGTTCCAGAAAATCAACAATCGCCAACAACATGGGCACAAAATCAGGGGTTTTTCAGCTGCTCTGCCGGAGGTCGGGCAGCGCCGGTCGGGCTTGCGAGATCGCAAACCCGCCAACGGAGCCTTGCATGCTCGCACAGCGTGGCCGCGCCGTGCATCCTTCGGCCGGTGGCGTGGGAAGAACCGGTCCATGATGCGGCTATCGAGCTCCGACCTGGGCTGTGTCAGAGGTGGCCGCCAGGTTTTCCACGGATTGAGCTTTGCCGTCGGTGCCAGCGAGGCGCTGGTCGTGACCGGGCCCAACGGCGTGGGCAAGTCCTCGCTGCTGCGCCTGGTCGCGGGCCTGGTGCGGCCCGCGCAAGGGCGGCTCGTGCTCGACGGCGGTGATCCGGAGCTGACCATCGGCGAGCAGGCGCACTATCTCGGCCACCAGGATGCGCTGAAACCCGCATTGTCCGTACGCGAGAACCTCGGCTTCTGGACCGATTTCCTCGGCGGCGCGATCGGACGCGCGAAGGACGCGCTCGCCGCCGTCGGCCTCGATGGGCTCGCCCACCTGCCCGCCACCTACCTGTCGGCCGGACAGCGCCGGCGGCTCTCGCTCGCGCGGCTGGTGGCGATCGAACGGCCGATCTGGCTGCTCGACGAGCCGACCTCCGCGCTCGATGCCGCCGCGCAGGCCATGTTGGCCGAACTGATGCGGACGCATCTCGCCGGGGGCGGCCTCATTCTCGCGGCGACGCATGGGCCGATCGGCCTCAACGGGGTGAAGGAACTGCGGTTGGAGAGCAACCGGTGACCGCGCTCTCGGCCCTCCTCGTCCGCGACATCAGGCTCGCCGTGCGCGTCGGCGGCGGCGCGCTGATCGGTGTGCTGTTCTTTCTGATCGTCGTGACGCTGATGCCGTTCGCCATCGGTCCCGACCTCGCGCTGCTGTCGCGCATCGGGCCGGCGATCCTCTGGCTCGGGGCGCTGCTCGCGAACCTGCTCGCGCTCGACCGGTTGATCGCGATGGACCAGGAGGACGGCTCGCTCGACCTGATCCTGATGGCGCGCGCGCCGCTCGAGCTCGCGGTCGCCGTCAAGGCGCTGGCACACTGGCTCACTACCGGACTGCCGCTCGTGCTCGCCGCGCCGATCCTGGGGCTGCTGCTCAACCTCGACCTCGCAGCGACCGGCGCGGTGGCGCTCACGCTGCTCGCCGGCACGCCGGCGCTCACCTTCATCGGCTTGATCGGCGCCGCGCTCACCGTCGCACTGCGGCGCGGCGGCCTGCTGCTGGCGGTGCTGGTATTGCCGCTGACGGTTCCCGTGCTGATCTTCGGCGTCGCGGCTTCGAACGCAGCGATCGTCGGACCGGTTCCATTCGGTGCTCCGTTCAGCATCCTCTGCGCGTTGACCTTGATGAGCTTGGTGGTCGGGCCGCTGGCTGCGGCAATCGCGGTGCGGCAAAGCCTGGAATGAGGTGGTAGTGAGGGACGCGCCACATTGCCGCCGACGCGGCGTGCACTCTAGAATTGGAGCTGAACCAAGAGGCCCGCGATGCCCGTGATCGATCTCGCCAATCCGTCCCGTTTCCTTGCGCTCACCGACCGCATCCTGCCGTGGCTCGCGGGCGCGGCGGCGTTCGCTTTCGCGCTCGGCATCACGCAAGCCTATATCGCGCCCGACGACTACCAGCAGGGCGCCACCGCCAAGATCATGTTCATCCATGTTCCCGCCGCCTGGCTCGGCACCTTCTGCTGGGTGCTGATGAGTGCGGCCGCGCTCGGCACGCTGGTCTGGCGCCATCCGCTCGCCGACGTCGCTGCCAAGGCGGCGGCACCGATCGGCGCCGCCTTCACGCTGATGTGCCTCGTCACCGGCATGCTGTGGGGCCGGCCGATGTGGGGTACGTACTGGGTCTGGGACGCGCGGCTCACCTCGGTGCTGGTGCTGTTCCTGATGTATCTCGGCGTCATCGCGCTGTGGCGCACGATCGAGGAGCCGTCGCGCGCCGCGCGCGTCGTCGCGGTGCTCACGCTGGTCGGCGCGATCAATATCCCGATCATCAAGTTCTCGGTCGACTGGTGGAACACGCTGCATCAGCCGGCGGCGGTGCTGCGGCTGAGCGGTTCGAGCATTCATCCCGCGATCCTGGTGCCGCTGCTGATTTCGATCGCGGCGTTCACGCTTTTGTTCCTGACGTTGCACCTCGCCGCGATGCGCAACGAGATCATGCGCCGCCGCGTGCGCACCATGCTGATGATGCAAGCGGACGCCCGGGCGTGACGATGAACCTCGGTCCGCACGCGGCGTTCATCGTCACCGCCTACGCGGCCGCGATCGGCATTGTCGCAGGTCTGATCATCTGGGTCGTGCTCGACCGCCGGCATTTGCGCCGCATGCTCGACGAGCTCGACGCGCAAGGAATCAGCCGGCGGCCGGGACGCACCAGCGAGGAAAGGCCGTGAACGTCGCCGACAAGAACACCACGACCAATGCCGGCGTCTGGCGCCGGCGGCTGATCGTGCTCGTTCCGCTCGTGGCCTTTCTCGGGCTGGCAGCGCTGTTCATGTACCGGCTCGGCGCCGGTGATCCCTCCCGCATCCCCTCCGCACTGATCGGACATGCTGCGCCGGAGACCAATCTGCCGCCGCTGGCCGGGCTCGAGCGCAAGGGCAAGCCGGTGCCCGGCCTCGACAGCGCCGACTTCAAGGGCGCGGTGACGCTGCTCAATGTCTGGGCCTCGTGGTGCGTGCCCTGCCGCGACGAGGCGCCGGTGCTGCTGGAGCTGGCAGCCGACCGGCGCATCCGCATCGTCGGCATCAATTACAAGGACCAGCCCGACAATGCGCGGCGCTTCCTCGGCCGCTACGGCAATCCGTTCGTCGCCAACGGTGTCGACAGCAACGGCCGCGCGTCGATCGAATGGGGCGTGTACGGGGTGCCTGAGACCTTCGTGGTCGGCCGCGACGGGCTCATTGCCTACAAGCTGATCGGGCCGATCACGCCGGACAATCTGGCAAGGGCGCTCAAGCCGGCAATCGAGAAGGCGCTCGTAGCACCGTGATCGTCACCGCTCTTCCGCTTTTTCTGGCGCGGCGTATTTCGTCAGCAGCGGATATTGCAAGGCGGCGAACACGAAGGTCAGCGGCACTACGCCGAAGACCTTGAAGCTCACCCACAGATCGGTCGTCTGCGTGCGCCAGACGATCTCGTTGAGCACCGCGAGCGCCAGGAAGAACAGCGCCCAGCGCAGCGTCAGCTTGCGCCAGCCTTCGTCGGTGAGATGAAAGACCGAATCGAACACCATGCCGAGCAGCGACTTGCCGAAGGCGAGCCCGCCCAGCAGCACTGCGCCGAACAGCACATAGATGATGGTCGGCTTGAGCTTGATGAAGGTCTCGTTCTGCAGCGCCAGCGTCAGCCCGCCGAACACCACCACGATGACGGCCGTGACGACCGGCATGACCGGCAGATGCCGCGTCAACGCGTAGCCCATCGCGAGCGCAATCAGCACCGCCGGTATAAACACGGCGGTCGCAGCGAAGATGCCGGCGTGCTCGCCGTTGAGCAGATCCGCGGGCAAAAACGGCGCCAGGAACGGCGCAAACAACGCCGGCCGCGAATTGGCCAGAAAGAACAGCAGCAATGGCCCGAGATCGAGTACGAGCTTGAGGCCGGGATGGAGTTGCGGTTTTTCTTGCGTGGTCATCGCCATGTTTCTCGTCGTCCCTGTCCCGAGATCAGTGCCACCTTTGACTATTGGCCGAGCCCGGCGACCGCGCGGGCGAAATCCTTCGCCTGGAACGGCGAGAGGTCGTCGATGCCCTCGCCGACGCCGATGAAATGCACGGGCAGGCCGTATTTCGCCGCGATGGCGACCAGAATGCCGCCGCGCGCGGTGCCGTCGAGCTTGGTCATCGCCAGTCCGGTGACGCCGGCGATGCTGCGGAATGCCTCGACCTGGGAGAGCGCGTTCTGCCCCACCGTCGCATCGAGCACGAGCAGGACGGCATGCGGGGATGACGCATCCACTTTCTTCATCACCCGCACGATCTTTTCCAATTCATCCATCAGCACGGCCTTGTTCTGCAGACGGCCGGCGGTGTCGATCAGCAGCACGTCGATCTCCTCGCCGCGCGCTTCGGTGAGCGCATCGAAGGCAAGCCCCGCGGCGTCGGACCCCGGTGTGCGCGCGATCACCGCGGCGCCGCTACGCCCGCCCCAGATCTTGAGCTGATCAATGGCCGCAGCCCTGAACGTGTCGCCGGCGGCGAGCATCACCGAGCGGCCCTCGGCGTGCAGCCTGGCCGCGAGCTTGCCGATAGTTGTGGTCTTGCCCGAGCCGTTGACGCCGACCACGAGCACCACGAAGGGCTTGCCGGCACCGATCGCGAGCGGCTTTGCTACCGGCGCCAGCACCTTCTCCACCTCGGTGGCCACGACCGCCTTCACCTCATCCGGAGTTATCTCCTTGTCGTAGCGCCCCTCGCCCACCGCGGCGGCGATCTTTGCGGCGGTGTCGACGCCGAGATCGGCACGGATCAGCACCTCCTCGATCTCGTCGAGCATGGCCTGATCGAGCTTGCGCTTGGCGACTAGATCGGTGATCGCGCCGCCGATGCTGGCGGAGGTGCGCTTGAGCCCGCCGCTCAGGCGCTGCCACCAGCTCTGTTTGGTGTCTGTGCTGTCGTCCATTTAGTATCCCGGTTCCGCCACACGGGTGCCCGTGATAGCGATTTCCTCATGAACCCGGAAGAGATAGTGGCTCGCCTGCTCTACCGCGACGGGCTGATGCTGGTGATCGACAAGCCGGCGGGTTTCGCGGTCCACAAGGGGCCGAAGGGCGGCGAGAGCCTGGAGGACTATTTCGGCGCGCTGCGCTTCGGCTTGCCGCGGGCGCCGGCACTCGCGCACCGGCTCGACCGGGACACCTCGGGCTGCCTTGTGCTCGGTCGCCACCGCAAGGCGCTGGCGGAGCTCGGCCGGCTCTTCAAGGCGGGCAAGGTCGGCAAGACCTATTGGGCGGTGGTCGAGGGCTCCCCCACGGAGGACAACGGCCGCGTCGACTTGCCGCTCGGACGCAAGGACGCCACGCGCGGCTGGTGGATGAAACACGACCCGCAGGGCCAGCCGGCCACGACCACCTGGAAGGTCATGGGACGGGCCGGCCCTCTCACCTGGCTGGCGCTCGAGCCGTTGACTGGACGCACCCATCAGCTGCGCGTGCATTGCGCGGCAAAAGGCTGGCCGATCGTCGGCGACAGCATCTACGGCACCGCGCCGCGGGCCGGCGGACCGGCGCTGCACCTGCATTCGCGCGAGATCGTGGTGCCGCTCTACAAGAACCGCGCGCCGATAGCGGTCAGCGCACCGGTTCCTCTTCACATGAGCGAGCGGCTCAATGCCTGCGGATGGATGGGCGAGATCTATAAGCTGGTCGATTGATCGGCCGGCGATCGCTTAATAGATCGTCGCCTTCAGGCGCTCGGGATATTCGCGATCGTGCCGCTCGGCGTCGTGCCGGCCGCGGGTGATCTCGGCGAGAATCTTTCCCGAGGTGGGCAGCGTCTTGCGATCGATCCAGGTCGAGGGCTCCCACAGCTGCGAGCGCACCAGCGCCTTGGGACACTGGTAGTAGACGCGCTCGACGGTGACGACCAGAACCACCTTCGGCGTCTTGCCGTGCAGCACGAACTGTGCACACAGCTCGGGATCGGCCGAGATTGCGGCTTGCCCGATCACCCGGATCACCTCACCGCAGCCGGGGATCATGAACATCAGCGCCACGCGCGGATCGCGCACGATGTTGCGCAGGCTGTCGATGCGATTGTTGCCGCGGCGGTCCGGAATGAGCAGTGTCTTCTCATCGGCCACCCGCACGAAACCGGCCGGATCGCCGCGCGGCGAACAGTCGAGCCCCTCGGGACCGTTGGTCGCCAGCGCGAAGAACGGCGCCGCCTCGATCAACGCGCGATAGGTGGCGTTGACGTGGTCGATCTCCTTGGTGAGCGCATTGCCGAGCGGCGGCTCGGAAAACACGGCCTCCAACTCTTCGGTGGTGGTGATCAGGTGTTTGCGGATATCCGCGGCCATGTGGCGCTCCAGGCTAGTGTCCCGATTCCGAAGTTCGCAAGAACTTGAAGCGCCCTCTGATGCGAACTTCGGAATCAAAGGGACACTAGCAACTCTATGCCTCTAGTGCCCCTTTGAACCCGAAGTTCGCAACCGCCCTTGCCGCACGACGTGTGCGAACTTCGGGTTC
>Ga0066905_100000488_pt1 | contig 11119 bp, 5 predicted proteins | sample PanSoiMetaPlot36_FD_67483 | JGI IMG/M metagenome (GOLD analysis project Ga0066905, IMG submission 67483) | Tropical forest soil microbial communities from Panama analyzed to predict greenhouse gas emissions - Panama Soil Plot 36 (version 2) | ecosystem: Environmental > Terrestrial > Soil >... | reverse complement strand
AGCTTCACGATCCGTCTGCCGTTGGGTGCCCAGCATCTGCCGGCCGAGCGCATTCGCACACGCGAACAGTCCATACCGACGGCTGTTCGCGCTCAAGCCTACCTGCAGGAGGCCGCAAGCTGGCTCGGCGGACAGAACGAAGCGGCGGACGCCCCTGCCGCCTCCGGTCCGCAGGACGTCGGGCTTTCGCCGATTGCGCGCCAAGGAGAGCAACGCCTCGTTCTGTTGGCGGATGACAATCCGGACATGCGCCAGTACGTCCAACGAATGCTGGTGGCGGCCGGCTTTCGCGTGGAGGCGGTCGCGGACGGCGTCGCGGCGCTCGCAGCGGCGCGCGAGCAGCGCCCCGATCTCGTTCTCTCCGACGTCATGATGCCGAAGCTCGACGGCTTCGGCCTCCTGGCGGCGATGCGCAATGATCCCGAGCTCAAGGACACTGCCGTCATTCTGCTGTCCGCCCGTGCCGGCGAAGAAGCCAAGGTCGAGGGCCTGCGCGCCGGCGCCGACGACTACCTGATCAAGCCCTTCTCCGCGCGGGAGCTGACGGCACGAGTGGAGTCCAATCTTCACCTTGCGCAAACCCGCCGCGAGACGGCGCGCCTGCTGCAGGAAGAAACTCAGATTCTCGAAGTGCTCAATCGCGTCGGCACGGCGGTCGCATCCGAGCTCGATCTCGAAAGGGCCGTTCAGGTGGTTACCGATACGGCCACGCAATTATCGGGCGCGGCGTTCGGCTCGTTCTTCTACAATGTCGTCAATTCGGACGACGAGTCCTACACGCTCTACACATTGTCGGGCGCGCCCCGCGAGGCGTTCGCCAAATTTCCGATGCCCCGGAACACCAAGGTGTTCGCTCCGACCTTCCGAGGCGAAGGCATCGTTCGTTCACCCGACATCACCAAGGACCCGCGGTTCGGGCAGAACGATCCCTTTTTCGGGATGCCGAAAGGCCATCTGCCGGTGCGCAGCTATCTGGCCGCCCCGGTGGTGTCACGTGGCGGCGAGGTATTGGGAGGCCTGTTCTTTGGCCACCCGGAGTCCGACATGTTCGACGCGCGCGCGGAACGCATCGTCGGCGCCATCGCCGTGCAGGCGGCCATAGCCATCCAGAAGGCGCGGCTGTACCGGGCGGCGCAGGATGAAATCGGGCGACGCACACGGGCTGAAAACGTGCTTCGCCAAAGCGAGCAGGAACTCGAGACCCGGGTGGCGGAACGCACGGCCGAGCTCGCCGCCGCCAACACCAGGCTGATCGAGGAGGCCGCGCACCGGGAGCGGGCCGAGACGCGCTTCCAGCACCTGGTGGAAGGCGTGACCGATTACGCGCTGTTCATGCTCGATCCCGACGGAACCATCACCAACTGGAATGCCGGCGCCGAACGCATCAAGGGCTACCGCGACACCGAGATCATCGGACGCCACTTCGAGAATTTCTATACGGCGGAGGATCGCGCGGCCGGCGTTCCCGCCCGCGCGCTCGAGACGGCAAAACGCGAGGGAAAATTCGAGGCTGAGGGTTTGCGCGTCCGCAAGGACGGTTCGACATTCTGGGCGAGCGTGGTGATCAACCCGATCTATGAGAGCGACGGCAACCTCCTAGGCTACGCAAAGATCACGCGCGACATAACCGAACGGCGCGCCGCGCAGACGGCGCTGCAGCGCGCACAAGAACGGCTGGTGCAAGCGCAGAAGATGGAAGGAATCGGACAGCTCACCGGCGGCGTCGCACACGATTTCAACAATCTGCTGACGGTCATCATCGGCAACCTCGAGTCGGCGCAGCGGCACATGCCGTCATCGGGCGCGGATGCCGGACACCTCGGCCGCTCCGTCGGCAACGCCATGCGGGGTGCGCAACGCGCCGCATCGCTGACCCAGCGCCTGCTCGCGTTCTCGCGCCGTCAGCCGCTCGAGCCTAAGCCGGTCGACCTCAGCCGCCTCGTGTCGGGCATGTCGGACCTGCTTCGCCGCGCGCTCGGCGAGCAAATCGCCGTCGAAACGGTGCTTGCCGGAAGTCCGTGGCGTGTGTACGTCGATCCCAATCAGCTCGAGGTCAGCATCCTCAATCTCGCGGTCAATGCCCGCGATGCAATGCCCGACGGCGGCAAATTGACCATTGAAACCGCCAACGTCTATCTCGATGAAACCTACGCGGCGGCGCAGGCGGAAATGGCGGCCGGTCAGTACGTGGTCATCAGCATCACAGATACCGGCACGGGCATGACCCGCGAGGTGCTGGCCCGCGCGTTCGAGCCCTTTTACACGACCAAGGACGTCGGCCACGGCACCGGACTGGGATTGTCGCAAGTCTACGGTTTCGTGAAGCAGTCCGGTGGCAACGTCAGAATCTACAGCGAGGTCGGTCACGGCACGACGGTGAAGATTTATCTTCCCCGCCTGCATGCGAAGGATGAGCCACTTGCCGTACCGGACGTGGAGGCAACCGCGCCGAAGAGCTCGGGCGATCAGACGATCCTGGTCGTCGAGGACGAGGAGGACGTGCGCGCCCACACGACGAGCATCCTGCGCGAACTGGGCTACCACGTCATCGAGGCGGCGACCGGCGCCGCGGCCCTGCACATGCTGCGAAATCACGCCGACGTCGCCCTCCTCTTCACCGACGTCGGCCTTCCGGGCGGAATGAATGGAAAACAGCTGGCCGACGCAGCGCGCGAGCTGAGACCGGACCTCAGGATACTGTTCACCACGGGTTATGCACGAGATGCGATCGTGCACGACGGAAGGCTCGATCCCGGGCTGGCGTTGCTTCCGAAGCCCTTTACCTACGCCGCGGTCGCATCGAAGCTCAGCGACATGCTCGACGCACCGGCGACGCTGATCCGCGTCCTTTTGGTGGAGGACGAGGCGCTCGTGCAGATGTTGGCAACCGAATATCTCGAGGAACGCGGATGCCGGGTCGAGACCGCCGCCTCCACCGCCGAGGCCATGAGCAAGATCCGATTGCTGAACGGCGAAATAGATCTGGCCATCATCGACATCGGCCTGCCCGGCCGCAAAGGCGACGTCCTCGTCAGCGAGCTCCGCGCGCTTTATCCGGACCTGCCGATCGTCATCGCCAGCGGGTATGGCGAGCACACTCTGCCTGAGCGGTTCGACGGGGATGAGCGAATCACATTCCTGCGCAAACCATACACGCGCGCAGACTTCGAAAAGGCGGTCGCCGCGGCTCGTAGATTGCGACACGGCTGACTCAACCGGCGGGCACCGGACAACGCTCTATTCACCGGTCCAGAGATCGCGGAAGCGCTCGGCTACCATATGTCCGTAGGGAACAGGCTCGGTCACGAGCCCGAGCGACCGGGCAAACCGGTTGATCCCGTCCACCGCCTCTTCCGAAATCCTCGGATCGTAAAACGGCAGGTCCCGATTCACGAGCGCGGCGATCCGTTTGGCAGCATCGGGAGGAAATCGTCGCTTCCCAACGTCGGTTGCAAGCGCCGGATTCGCACGAAGGGCTTTTTGCGCCTTCACAATGGCGCGGATCACCGACGCAATCTGAGTTGGATCTCGAGCGATCCGCGTATCGGTCGTGATGAGGGCCGCAAAGGTGAAGCGTCGCACCGCGCCGAAGCGCGCGCCGTCGCGCCGCGCATCGATGTGAATCCGCCCGACCCCTCGCGCGATCGAGATGTCCGCTCCCATGGCATTGGCGAAGAAGCCGTCGATCAAATTTTTCTCGAGCGCATCGGCCGCCAGAACTCCGTAATTGACGTCGGCCGCCTCGCCGTTCGGCAGGTCGACGATCTCGACATCGCGATCGGGCGTAAGGCCCAACTCGATCAGGAATTGGCGAAACACCAGGTTCGGCCCGGCGGCGGCGGCGATCCGCAAGCCTCGGAGCGCAGTCGCGTCGCCGCGCTCGCCCGGGACGTCGGCGCGGAGCACGACCAGCCAGGGCGTGCCTTGCGCCAGCGCCACGATGAGCTTCGCGCCCTGCCAGCGCGGAAAGGCGCGAAGCACCGAATGTGCGGGAGCCGCCAACATGTCGACCTCGCCGTCGCGCAGCGCCGGGAATGCAACCAGGGTGCGCAGGAGATGGACATGAGCGTCGACGCCTTCGGCCTTGAAGGAGCCGAGCTCCTCGGCCGCGATCGCAGGGAAAAAAGTATTGCTGACGAAATCCACGCATCCGATCCGCATATGAGCGTTCCATCTGCCTTCCCGGACCTTGCCCGACCCAACGTTCGACGCGAATCGATCACCAAGGCATCCGACCCGGTAACACTTCCGTCGATTTGGTGGCTTTCGCGTCCTTTTCGGCACCTTGCCGTCCCCCGAAAATGAACGCGAGTCCGGCGCCTGATACCGAAAAACCTGATCGATCAAGCACCGGCGCCGAGTCACAATACTTAAGAATTGCTTAACGAGCCTCTCGACAAATCGCCATCTTTCGATTCCAATCAAAGTGATTCGGAGAGATGCGGCACATCCTTCCGATGAAGGTGTTGGGGAATCCGATGGGAGGCGATGCATGGCGCGCGCCGAGGTCGCGAGCGCGTCTGTAAATTCCGATTCGATCAAGGGACTGGCGCAGTCGATCGCGAAGCCCGCCTATCGGCGGCTGCTCACCGCCGAGCCGGCTTTGCGACGTGCCGTCCCCGCGTTGATCATCGCATTTCTCCTCACGATCTGCGTCGGCGCGATCGTGCAGGTGCTGGACCATCGTCGCCAGGCGGTTGGCGAGCTGATCAAGCAAATCGAAGGCAGCGCCGATTTCCTCGCCGACCGGCTCGACCGGCTGGAGCTGGCAAACAAATCCGGCTCCGACCGCCGCCTGCAGGTCGAGCTCGAGCGCATGATCCCGGCCTGGGCGCGCGCCACCGGGCGCCAGGTGCTGGTCGCCAACGGCGACGGCGTGGTGGTTGCCGGCGTCCGCCACGAGGTCGTCGCCACCACCGACGGCACGACCATCGTCACCGCCCCGCTCGAGGCCGGCTTCGTCGGCCGCCGCCTGATCGATATTCTCGGCCCCACCCAGCCATTGACCACATTCGGCGCCGCCGCCGGCGTCCTGGAGATTCCGCTCTCCGACGGCAGCCTGGCCTTCGGCACCGTACGCAGCCTCTATGCCACCAACGGCGAGCTCGCGATCCTGCACGGCCGCGCCGAGGCGCTGACGCCGTGGGTTTCCGACACCACGCTGACCATCACGCTCTCCGCCACCACCGGCTTCGTCGTGCTGATCCTCGGCTTCGCCTTCCACTGGCAGGCGACGCGCGCCCGCGAAGCCGACGTGATCTACGAGACCGTGCGATCGCGCATCGACACCGCGCTCAACCGCGGACGCTGCGGATTGTGGGACTGGGACCTCGCGCGCGGCCGCGTGTTCTGGTCGCATTCCATGTTCGCGATCCTGGGCCTCAAGCCGCGCGACTCGCTCATGAGCTTCGGCGAGCTCAACGCCCTCGTCCACCCCGAGGACATCGATCTCTACGAGCTCGCCGCCCAGCTCGCCGACGCCAAGGCCACGCTCGTCGACCACGCCTTCCGCATGCGGCACGCCAACGGAAACTGGGTGTGGCTGCGGGCGCGCTGCGAGCTGGTGCAGCAATCCGGCGAAGGCGGCCCACACCTGATCGGCATCGCGGTCGACATCACCGAGCAGAAGACGCTGGTCGAGCGCACGGTCGAGGCAGACCTGCGGCTGCGCGACGCCATCGAGACCATCCCCGAGGCCTTCGTGGTGTGGGACGCACAGAACCGCCTCGTGCTGTGCAATTCGAACTTCCAGGAGCTGCACAACCTCCCGAACGAGGCGATCGTGGCCGGCGCCTCCTACGAATCCGTGGTCGAGGCCGGACGCAAGCCGGTGGTGCGCTCCAAGGTCACCAGCGAAGGCCAGTCGCCGGGGGCGCGCACCTTCGAGGCGCAGCTCGACGACGGCCGCTGGCTGCACATCAGCGAGCGCCGCACCAAGGACGGCGGCTACGTCTCGGTCGGCACCGACATCACCAACATCAAGTTGCACGAAGAGAAGCTGATGGAAAGCGAGAAGCGGCTGATGGCGACGGTCGCCGATCTGCGCAACTCGCAGCAGAAGCTCGAGCGGCAGGCCGAGGAGGTCGCCGATCTCGCCGAGAAATACGCCGAGGAGAAGACTCGCGCCGAGGAGGCGAACCAGGCCAAGTCGAAATTCCTCGCCAATATGAGCCACGAGCTGCGCACGCCGCTCAACGCCATCATCGGTTTCTCCGAGATCATGGAATCGGCGATGTTCGGCCCGCTCGGCACGGACAAATATCGCGAATACTGCAGCGACATCCACCAGAGCGGCCAGTACCTGCTCGACGTCATCAACGACATCCTCGACATGTCGAAGATCGAGGCCGGGCGCATCCGGCTCGATCCCGAACGGCTCGAGCTCGAGCCGTTCCTCAACGACGCCATGCGCGTGGTGTCCGGCCGCGCCGATGACAAGAAGCTCACGCTCACTGCCCGCATCGGCGAAGGCATCCGCCTGACCGCGGACCCGCGCCTGCTCAAGCAGATCGTGCTCAACCTTCTGTCCAATGCGGTGAAGTTCACGCCGGAAGGCGGCCGCATCACCATCCGCGCGCGCGCGGCTTACGGCTGCGTCAGCATCGCCATCGCCGACACCGGCATCGGCATTCCGGAATATGCCCTGACCCGGCTGGGCCGTCCGTTCGAGCAGGTGGAAAGCCAGCTCACCAAGAGCCATCAGGGCTCGGGGCTGGGCCTGGCGATCGCAAAGTCGCTCACCGAGCTGCACCGCGGCTCGATGCGCATCCGCTCAACGCAGGGCCGCGGCACCATGGTGCTGCTGCGGTTGCCGATCGACGCCGGGGCGGTGCCGCGCGAGGAGATGGCGGACGCGGCAGCCTGAGCGTTCGCAATGGTGGCGACGCCGCCTCCGCCGGCTACTCCGGCTGACCGAGAATCCGGAAAATCTCTTCCAGCTGCGGGCTCATCGGCAGATTGAGCGTCTCGCCGGTCGGCAGACGGCGCAAGAACCACTTGTTGTAAAGCTCCAGGAGCCGCCGCTCGCTCGCCATGCGGGCGAAGGTCCGCTCCACCACGGCGGCGAAGGCGGGATCGTCGCGGCGGAACACCAGGCCATAGGGGTCGTAGGACAGATACTCCCCGACGACCATCATGTTGCTTGCGCTCGTGGCGGTAGCGATAAAGCCGTAGAGCAGCACGTCGTCGGACGCGAAGGCATCCGCCGCGCCGGAGACCAGCTTCTCCAGCGACTGGGCGTGGTCGGGGGTGGTGATGATCCTGATGCCGAGCTTCTGCTTGTCGGAGAGCGCGCGCAGCGCCGCCTCGTTGGTGGTACCGGCGGTGACCACGACAGTCTTATCCGCGAGGTTGCGATAGGAGCGCACCGGCGAGGTTTTCGGCACCATGATCTTGGTGCCGGCCACGAAGAAGATCGGCGAGAACGCCACCTCCTTCTGCCGCTGCACGCTGTTGGTGGTCGAGCCGCATTCGAGATCGACCTCGCCGGACTTCACCTTCTCGAAGCGGTTCGACGGCGTGACCGGGACGAGCCCGATCTTGATGTCCATGCCGTCGAGCTCGGTGGCGACCTCCTCGACCACCTCGCGACAGAGATCCATTGAATAGCCGATCGGCTGCTGCCGCCGATTGAGATACGAAAACGGCAGCGAGCTCTCGCGGTAGCCGAGCGCGATGGTGCCGGAGCTTCTGACCTTCTTGAGCGTGCCGGAAAGCGCCCCGACCGCCGGTTCCTGGGCGCCGGCGGCGAGCGGGACGAGCGCACCGAGCGCCGCGATGAGCCCCGCGACGAGCAGGCGCGCTCGCCCCGAAGCTTGGGCCCCGCCGGGCATCATGAGGCCGCGGCCGGCCGCGGCGCCAGCGCCGGGTCGGGCAGCTCCTTGGTCACGTCCTCCCCTTCCCACTTCGCGACCACCGCGGTCGCCAGCGAGTTGCCGATCACGTTGGTCGCCGAGCGCCCCATGTCGAGGAACTGGTCGATGCCGATGATGAGCAGCAGGCCTGCCTCGGGAATGTTGAAGCTCGCGAGCGTGGCCGCGATCACCACGAGCGAGGCGCGCGGCACGCCGGCCATGCCCTTGCTGGTGAGCATCAGCAGCAGCAGCATGGTGATCTGCTCGGTCAGGCCCAGTTCGATGTTGTAGGCCTGCGCGATGAACAGCGTCGCGAAGGTGCAGTACATCATCGAGCCGTCGAGGTTGAAGGAATACCCCATCGGCAGGACGAAGCTGATGATCTTCTTGGAGACGGGGAATTTCTCGAGTTGCTCCATCGTTTTCGGATAGGCCGCTTCGCTGCTGGCGGTGCTGAAGGCGAGCAGGAACGGCTCGCGCACCAGGTTGACCAGCCGCAGCGCGTGCCCGCCGAAGATGAGGAAGCCCACCAGAATGAGGAGGCCCCACAGGACGGCGAGGCCGAAATAGAACTCGATCACGAACTTGCCGTAGGTGACGAGGATGCCGAGCCCCTGCGTGGTGATGATCGCGGCCATGGACGCGAATACCGCGAGCGGCGCCAGCGCCATGATGTAACCAGTGATCTTCAATATGACGTGGGAAAGCTCCTCGATGCCTTCGACCAGCATGCGCGCCTTCTCACCCATGGCCGCGCAGGCCACGCCGAAGAAGAGCGAGAACACGACGATCTGCAGGATTTCGTTGGTCGCCATCGCCTCGACCACCGAGCGCGGCACGAGATGCGCGACGAACTCCTTCACCGACAGCGATGCGACCTTGAGGTTGGTGGCGGCCTGGGCATCGGGCAGCGGCAGGTTCAGATTGTCGCCCGGCCGCAGGAGGTTGACCAGAATCATGCCGGTGAGCAGCGACACCAGCGACGCGCCCACGAACCAGGCCATCGCCTTGGCGCCGATGCGACCGATCGATTTGGTATCGCCCATGTGCGCGACGCCGACGACCAGCGTCGAGAACACGAGTGGCGCAATGATCATCTTGATCAGACGCAGGAAGATGTCGGTGATCAGCGAGATATAGTCGGCGATGGTCTTCGCCGTCTTCGGATCGGGCCAGAGGGTGTGGCAGGCGTATCCGACGAGAATGCCGAGCACCATGCCGATGAGGATGATGGTCGTGAGCCTCGAACGAAGCATGGCGCCCTCCCATATCGACGGCTATCCCGACAGCCTGCAGACGTTACTCCCGAACAGCGGGCCGCGCCATCGGCGCACCCCCGTTCTCCCCCTGCTACTTTCGCATGGCTCGTCGCCCGGGCACGGCATCCGTCGCGGGATTCATTTCACGCGGATATTGGCTTTCTCGACGATCCGAATCCACCGCACCGTGTCGGCGCCGATGAAGCGCGCAAAATCCTCGGGCGTGTTGTGGGCCGCCAGCTCATATCCGGCCGCTTCCAGGCGGTTGCGCAGCGCGGCGTCGTCGAGCCCTCGCTGCAGCGCAGAATTCAGTTTGGCGACGATCGGGCCCGGCGTCCCGGCCGGCGCGGTCAAGCCGTTCCAGCCGGTCACCTCGAATCCCGGCAAGCCGGACTGCGCGATCGATGGCAGGTTCGGAACGAGCGGCGTCGGGTCGAGCGTCGTGACCGCGAGCCCGCGTACGGTGCCCCCGGCGATCTGCGATTGCACGGTGGAGGCGATCGAGAACATCATCTCGACCGAGCCGCCGACCACCGCACTGAGGGCGGAATTGGCCTCGCGAAACGGCACGTGGACGATGTCGACGCCGGCCATCTCCTTGAACAATTCGCCGGCGAGATGCGGCGGCGTGCCGATCCCGGAGGAGGAATAGTTGAGCCGCCCGGGCTTCGCCTTCGCCAGCGCAATCAGCTCCTGCACCGTCTTGGCCGGCACCGAGGGATGCACGACCAGCACGAACGGCGAGGTGCTGATCCGCCCGACCGCCGCGAAATCCTTGCGCAGGTCGTACGGGGACGTCTGCAAGGCGGTGTTGATCGTGTACGACGCGGTCGCCATCAGGATATTGTAGCCGTCGGGTGCCGACGTCGCGATCGTCTGCGCCGCGATGACGCCGCCGGCTCCCGGTCGGGGCTCGATGACGACCTGCTGGCCCAGAGCTTCGGTGATTTTCGGGCCGAACACGCGCGCGACAATGTCAGGCCCGGGGCCGACCACCACACGGATCAGGCGGTTGGGATAGTCCTGCGCGTGCGACGGCACGGACGCGATAACGAGCGGCGAGAGCAAGAATGAGAGGATGACACCCGCGACCCGTTCGATCATGCGACGCCTCTTGCTGGACCATGATCCTTTCCGAAAACCGGTATCCATTTTCGGGATCATGCTCTCGGCGGATCATGCACGCCCGCGCCGGCCTCCGGCCGTGGCACGACAAAGATGGCCTCCGCCGGTCGTGACGTAGAGCGTATCAAGGGCGGGACCGCCGAAACAGCACTTGTTGGGCAGGTCCACCGGAATCGGATGGCTCTCGATGACCACGCCGCTCGGCGCGAAGACGTAGACCAGCGGCCCCGGCCCGCTGCGTTGCCAGCCCCCAACGGCGACGACGTTGCCGTCGACGTCGAGACACATACCCTCGATGCCGCGATGCTGGCCCCGATGATCCGAGCCGAACGCGTGCAGCAGGATCGGATGATCGAGCGTGCCATCATCGCGGATGGGATAGGCCCGCAATTCCCGGCGTTGCCCCTCGCGCGCCTCGCCGTCGGCAACGTAAAGGGTCCTCTGGTCCGGCGAGAGCAGGACCGCGCGCGGGCTGACCGTGTCATAGGTGAGCCTGCTGGCGACCCAGGCGCGCCGGTCGTTGCGTTCGAGCCGCAGCACCGAGCAGTGATCGAGGAACGGAAAGATCGACGGACCGAACGGGATGACCGGATGGCGCGGGTCGGTGAAATAGATGCGGCTCTGGCGGTCGACGACGAGATCGCTGGGCTGGTTGTGATACTTGCCGTCGAGCAGGGCGTCGACCGCGACCGTACGTCCGTCGGGCGTGAACTCGACCAGCCGCCGCCCGCCTTCCTGCGCGCCGAAAATCTCGCCGTTCGCGCCCAGCGCCAATCCGTTGACCCGGTTGGCGTAACGCCGAAACTCTGTGACCGACTTGCCGGCATGATCGAGCCAGAGCAGCCGCCCCTCGTCGACAGTGCTGAACAACACCGCGCCGCG
>Ga0066905_100000487_pt1 | contig 11129 bp, 14 predicted proteins | sample PanSoiMetaPlot36_FD_67483 | JGI IMG/M metagenome (GOLD analysis project Ga0066905, IMG submission 67483) | Tropical forest soil microbial communities from Panama analyzed to predict greenhouse gas emissions - Panama Soil Plot 36 (version 2) | ecosystem: Environmental > Terrestrial > Soil >... | reverse complement strand
TTGCCTTTCAGCTCCGGCAGCACCAGACCCACCGCGGTGGCCGCACCCGTCGTCGTCGGGATCATGCTGACCGCGCCCGCGCGAGCGCGGCGCAGGTCCTTGTGCGGGAAGTCGTGGATCGGCTGGTCGTTCGTGTACGAGTGGACGGTCGAGGCGAAGCCCCGCTTGATCCCGAAGTTATCGAGCAGGACCTTGGCGACGGTGGCCAGGCAGTTGGTCGTGCAGGAGGCGTTGGAGACCAGCTCGTGCTTGACCGGATCGTACTTCTGCTCGTTGACGCCCAGCACCACTGTGATGTCGGGATCCTTGGCGGGCGCAGTGATGACGACCTTTTTGGCGCCGGCCTGCAGGTGCTTCGACGAGGTGGCCCGATCGCGGAAGATCCCAGTGGACTCGACCACGATCTCGACGCCCATCTCGCCCCAGGGCAGGGTCGCCGGGTCCTTGGCCGAGCACACGCGGATCTCGCGGCCGTTGACGAAGATGGCCTCGCCCTTGGCCTTCACCTCGGCGTTCAGCGTGCCGTGGACGGAATCATGCTTGAGGAGGTGGGCCAGGGTCTTGGAGTCAGCCAGGTCGTTGACCGCCACCACTTCCAGCTCCGGGGACTCCAGCGCGGCCCGAAAGAAGACCCGACCGATGCGTCCGAATCCGTTGACTCCTACGCGCACCGCCATGGGCGCTCCTTCCCTGTTTGTCTCGGTTTGTCAAATACTTCCGGTCAGCAGAGGGTTCCGATTATAGCCACCCCGAGGCGCACGGCGCAAGACTCGGGTGCTAGACGACCCGCGCGACCGTCAGGACACCGACGGTCGTGGCCCCGCCGGCTTGGAGCGTGAGGGCACATTCGGAGACGGTGGCCCCGGTCGTCAGGATGTCGTCGACGACGACCACGTGACGGCTCGCGACCGATTCCGGATGCCGCAACCGGAACGCATCCCGGACGTTGGAGCGCCGTGCCTGCGACTCGAGCGCGGTCTGGGACGCGGTGGCCACGACACGGACCAGCACGTCATCCCGCACCGGCACGCCCCAGGCCTCCCCGATCCGACGGGCGAGCAGCGAGGCCTGATTGAACCCGCGCTCCCGTTGCCGGCGCGGATGCAGCGGCACCGGCACCAGTAGATCGGGCCGTCCCATCGGCAGCCACGCGGTGCCGCCCTCGACGAGCAGGTCCGCCAGCGGGCCGGCCAGGCCACGTCGCCCCTTGAACTTCAGCGCGTGGAGCGCTTCCCGCGCCACGTCTCCGTAGCGTGCACCCGCGCGCGCATAGGCGAAGACGGGCGGCCGCAACCGGCACGAGCCGCAGAGTGGCGTGTCGGTCGCTCGGAGCGCAGCCGCCATCGGGACCCCGCAGGTGCGGCACCATGGCGGGCCGATCCGCTCGAGCGCCTCCCAGCACCGCGCGCAGAGCGGCCCGCGCCGTTCCTCGGACAAGGGCGCGTCACAGGCTGGACAGAACGGCGGGAAGACGAGGTCCAGTAGGACGCCGGTCCACCGGCGCCAAAGGCCGGTGTCGCGGCCGGGGCGCTCTAGGGCCGGAAGGTGTTCCAGCGACGGCACGTGGGGCAACGGTCGATCCAGCGGGAGTGCATCGCGCCACAGCCGGCGCACCTGTGCGGCCATTCCACGCTGTCGCTCAGGCGCAGCGCGCGCCGGTACTCCTCCATCGCGTCACGGAACTGGCCGCGCCGTTCCAGGATGGCTCCCAGATAGGCATGGATCTGCGGCAGATCGGGCGCCCGCACCTCCATCTTCTGGAACTGCTCCGCGGCCTCGTCGAGCATTGCCAGCTCGAAATAGACCCGGCCGAGCCCGAAGGCCAGCGCTTGATTGTCCGGATGACGTGCGAGCGCCTCCTGGTAGAGCGAGATCATGCGGGTCGGCCGGCCCTCGGTGCGATGCAGCTGCTCGATGCGTCCCAGCAGGGGCAAGGCCGCGTGCGAGGCTTCCGCCGCCCGCTCCCAGACGCGCAGAGCCTCACGCGGCTCGCCCGCCTTGAGGTGGATGTCACCGAGGAGCAGGGCGGCGGGCACGAACTCGGGCTGCAGCCGCAGCCCTTCCTTCAAATGGGTCATCGCGGCCGGGCGATCGCTCCGCTCCAGCCTGTCCCGGGCGACTTCATAGTGCAGGCTAGCGAGGACCGTCTCCTCGGCTGTACGCCGATCGCGGGGCGCCTCCTGGAGCAGCCGGGTCTGGACCTCGAGGGCCTCGGCCCAGCGCCGCCGCTCGATCAGATCATCCCGATCCGCGTGGACTCGGGTCGGCTCGGTCTGCCGCCCGGTGTCATCGCCTCCGAGGGCAGCGCCCAGCGGCCCGAGCCCGACCGGCCTCGGGCGGCGTCGATGCGGGCGCGTGACGTCACGAAGCAGGCCGACCGCCGAGGCGAGCACGGCGCCAGCGACGAAGACGACGGCGACGAGCGCCATGACCGGCACGTCGAAGGCCCAGTCACTGCCGAGAGCGATGTGTACGCGAGCGGGATTGAGGGAGGCCAGGTAGGTGACGAGGATGGCGAAGAGCAGACCGACGATGAGCCCGAAGCGGATCGACACGGTCGGGCCGGGCTAGCGAGCCGCGGTGCGCTCTTCCTCTTCGATCGCGCGCTGGCACTCGATGCAGTACCGCGCGTCCGGCAGCGCCTCCAGGCGCTTGTCCGCGATGGGCTCTCCGCAGCGCTCGCAGTCGCCGAAGCCGCCCTCGGTGATCTTCTGCAGCGCCAGCGCCACCTCTTTCAGTCTCCGGCGGTCGCCGTTGCCCAGCTCGAAGAGGAACTCACGGTTGTAGGCGGAAGAGGCCTGGTCGCCCAGGTCCTTGATGGAATCGTCTTCGGGCCCCTTGCCGTAGAGGACGTTCTTTCCGACCTCCTCCACGAGCTGGCGATGCTTGTCTTCCAGCTTCTTGCGAAACTGCACCAGGCGATCCTTCTTCATCGTGGCCTCCTTCCTCTTCGCGATCGCCGACGAGAAGGCTACGCGGCGGCGCCGCTAGTCGCGCAGGCTACCACGGGGTCTACGTCAAATCAATCCCGCGCGCGTCCTCCCTCGACGGAAACGAGCGGCGCGTCGCCCCACAGACGCTCCAGAGCGTAGAAGCCGCGCGTTTCCTCGAGGAACACGTGGACGACCACGTCGCCGTAGTCGAGCAGGAGCCAGCCGCTCTCGGCGCTGCCCTCGTTGTGACGCGGCCGCACGCCATCCGTGCGCAGCGCGCCCCGGACCGCTTCCGCGATCGTCTCGGCCTGCGTGGTCGACCGGGCGCTGCACACCAGGAAGAAGTCGGCGATGGTCGACAGGCCCTGCAGGTCGAGCACCGCGAGATCGATCGCCTTCTTGTCGAGAGCTGCGTGAGCGGCGACACGGACGACGGCTTCGGCAGACAGGGTGGCCAATCACGCCTCCGGGCGATACAGCTGGTGGTCACGGATGTAGGACACCACGGCTTCGGGCATGCGGAAGGCGAGGCTCCGCTTCTCGCGGGCCCGACGGCGGAGGTCCGAGCCAGAAATCGGCAGCGAGGCCGCGTGCAGGAGGAGGGGGGCCGGACCGTCTGCCGCCTCTGCGGCGTCCCGCTCGAAGGCGGGTAGTCCCAGCTCCCGGAGCACCTTGAGAGCCGCCGGCATCTCCGGGTCGAAGGCCATCCCGTTGCGTGGGATCACGACCAGACGGGCGAGCGACACCACGCGTCGAGGATCCTTCCAGTTCAGGAGGTCGAGGAAGGTCTCCGAGCCGATGATGAGGTGGAGGCGCCCCCGCTCCTGCAGCGCGGCTAGCGTGTCCACGGTGTAGGAGGTCCCGCTGCGCTTCACCTCGACGTCGGAGACCTCGAACCGCAGGTGCTCCTGGACCGCGAGCGCGGTCATCCGGTAGCGGTGCATCGCGGGAGCCAGCTCGGTCGGCGGCTTGTGGGGAGGCTGCGCCGCCGGCACGAAGAGCAGGCGATCGAGCGTCAGGGCTTCGCAGACGTCGTCGGCCACGAGCAGGTGGCCGAAGTGGATCGGGTTGAACGACCCCCCGAAGACGCCGACGCGCGGCTGCAGGCGGTTACTCCCGGACGTGCCCGTCGCCCCACACGACGAACTTGGTCGTGGTCAGCTCCCGGACGCCTACCGGACCCCGCGCGTGCACCCGGGACGTGGAGATGCCCATCTCGGCACCCAGGCCGAACTGGCTGCCGTCCACTAGCCGGGTGGAGGCATTGACCAGTACCGCGGCCGCGTCCACCTCCTGAGTGAAGCGGCGCGCGCGGCGCACGTCCTGCGTCACGATGGCCTCGGCGAGGCCGGAGCCGTGCCGGCGAATGTGCGACACCGCGTCGTCGAAGCTCTCCACCACGCGAACCGCCAGGATGTAGTCCAGGTACTCGGCGTCCCAGTCGGCCGGCTCCGCGGCACGCGCCCCCGGCATGAGCGCTCGCGCACGCTCGTCGGCGCGCACCTCCACACCCGCCTCTGCAAGGCGCGCGTTGAGGCCAGGCAGCACGGTCGGCGCGATGGCCGCGTGAACCAACAAGGTCTCGAGTGAATTGCAGACGCTCACCCGCTGAGCCTTGGCGTTCACGGTCACCGCGATCGCCATGTCCGGATCGGCGCCCTCGTCCAGATAGACGTGACAGAGCCCCTTGTCGTGCTTGAGCACCGGCACCGTCGAGCGCTCCGCGACCAGGCGCACGAAATCCTCGCCGCCCCGCGGGATGATGAGGTCGAGGTAGCGGTCCAGCGTCAGCATGGCGAGCACCGCGGCGCGGTCCGCCGTCTCCACCGCTTGAACCACCTCGGCAGGCAGGCCCGCCTTCTCGACCGCCTTGCCCAGGATCTGGGCTAGGAAGGTGTTGGACTCGAGCGCCTCGCTCCCCCCGCGAAGGAGCACCGCATTGCCCGACTTCAAGCAGAGGCCGGCGGCATCCGCGGTGACGTTGGGTCGGGATTCGAAGATGAAGCCGATCACCCCCAGCGGTACGCGCACGCGGGCGATCTCGAGGCCCGATGGGCGGCGCCAGGTCTCCACGGTCTCCCCCACCGGGTCCGGCAGCGCGGCCACGTGCCGCAAACCGGCAGCCATCTCCTCGATGCGGCTCTCGGTCAGCGTGAGGCGGTCGACGAAGGCTCGCGGGTGGCCGGCCGAGCGGGCGCGCTCCAGATCGTGCCGATTGGCGTCCAGGATGGCGGCGGTGCGCTCCTCGAGCCCACGCGCCATCTGGGCGAGCGCTTCGTTCTTGGCGCGGGTGGGAGCCAGCGCGAGCACCCGCGAGGCCTCCTTGGCTGCCCGCGCCTTCGCCTCGACGTGTGCCGCGACGTCCATGGCCGCTCCCTCTCTCCGTGACGGGCTCACCGTGCCGACCCCCTCACAGGATCACCAGGTTGTCCCGGTGGACGACCTCGTCGAAGCCCTTGTACCCGAGTGCCTTCTCGATGTCGGCCGTCTTCGCCCCCCGGATCCGCCGGAGCTCCTCAGCGTCGTAGTTCACGAGCCCGCGGGCGAACTCCAGACCCGCGGCCTCGGTCAGAGCCACCACTTCCCCGGCGTGGAACTGCCCGTCCACCGCTACGAGGCCCGAGGGAAGCAGGCTCTTGCCCCTCTCAGTTAAGGCCTTCTTCGCGCCCGCGTCAACCACGAGACGCCCCTGCGGCGGCACCGCGAAGGCGATCCATCGCTTGCGGGCGGCGAGGCGATCGTCGCGAGGCTGGAAGTAGGTGCCGACCGGCTCACCCTTGAGCACGCGATGGAGGAGACCGGCCTCGCGGCCGCTCGCGATCACCATCGGGATCCCGGAGGCGCCCGCCTTCTGGGCCGCCTGCAGCTTGGTGCTCATGCCGCCCACCGAGACCTCCGCGGAGGCATCGAAGACCATCTTCTGGATCTCGTCGGTAATGGCCTCGACGGTCTCGAGCCGCCGGGCGCCAGGATCGCGGCGGGGATTGCCGGTGTAGAGGCCGTCCACGTCGGTCAGGAGGACGAGCAGATCGGCGTCGATAAGATGAGCGACGAGGGCGGCGAGGTTGTCGTTGTCGCCGACCTTGATCTCGTCCACCGCGACCGTGTCGTTCTCGTTGATGACCGGCAGCACGCCGAATTCGAGCAGGGCCAGGAGCGTGTTGCGGGCGTTGAGATACCGCGAGCGATCGCTGATGTCCTGGCCGGTGAGGAGCACCTGTCCGACCGGGATGCCGTGTTTCTTGAAGGCCTGCTCGTACTCCCACATGAGCGCGGACTGGCCCACCGCGGCTGCCGCCTGCTTCTCCGGAATGGAGCGCGGACGGGCCCTGAGGCCGAGACGGGCGACCCCGGTCGCGATGGCGCCCGACGACACCAGGGCCACCTCCCGCCGCTCCTGCACCAACGCGGCGATGTCCGACGCGAGCCGCGCGATCGTCTCGCTCGATGGACCCTCGCCGGGCGTGGTGACGAGTCCGCTGCCCACCTTGACCACCACCCGGCGGGCGCGGCTCAGCGGGTGGCGGGGACCCATGGCTCGCTCACCAGCCGCCGCGTGAGGTCGTGCACCAGCGCGGGCAGACCTTCTCCGGTCACCGCCGAGATCGCGTGGAACGGCAGGCCGCGCTCGGTGCAGAAGCGCTCGACGGCCGCTCGCGCCTCGCCGGTGCCGGGCAGCTCCGCCTTGTTCACGACCACGATCTCGTAGCGCACGGCCAACTCCGGCGAGTAGGCGGAGAGTTCGTCGCGGATGGCCCGATAGTCGGCGAGCGGATCGCGGCCGGTGCTCGGATCGAGATCGATGAGATGCACGAGCTGCCTGGTGCGCTCGACATGGCGCAGGAAGCGGTGACCGAGGCCCTTGCCGCTGGCCGCGCCGGGAATGAGACCAGGAAGATCGGCGATGACGAAGCTCCGATCGTCCCCGGCGCGCACGATGCCGAGCGTGGGGGCGAGCGTCGTGAAGGGATAGTCGGCGATCTTGGGCTTCGCCGCCGACAGGCGCGACACCAGCGTGGACTTGCCGGCGTTCGGGAACCCCACGACCCCCACGTCGGCTAGGAGCTTCAGCTCGAGGTGGATCCAGCGCTCCTCGCCCGCCCGCCCCAGATCGGCGCGCCGCGGCGCGCGGTTCGTGGAGGTGGTGAAGCGCGCGTTGCCCCGCCCGCCCCGCGCTCCCCTCGCCACCGTCAGGCGCTGACCGCGCTCGATGAGGTCGCCGAGCGGCTCACCGCCATCGCGCTCCGAGACGACCGTGCCGAGCGGCACGCGGAGGATCGTATCGTCCCCGCTGCGCCCGTGCCGGTTTGCGCCTTCGCCGTGATGACCGCGCGCGGCCGTGTAGTGGCGCTGGTAGTGAAAGTCCAGGAGGGTGGTGATGGAGGGATCCGCTTCCAGGATGACGCTGCCGCCGTCGCCGCCGTCACCCCCGTCGGGACCCCCGCGGGGCACGAACTTCTCGCGCCGGAAGCTCACACACCCGGCGCCTCCGTCGCCCCCCTTGACGAAGACGTCGATCTCGTCAACGAACATGGGGTGGCTTCAGATGGCGGAGTCGGCTTCGGCCAGGCTCAGGCCGACTGCTGCTGCGCGATGCTGACGTACTTGTCGTCGCCCTTCCGCTCGAATCGGACGTAGCCGTCGGACTTCGCGAACAGCGTGTGATCCACGCCCAGTCCCACATTGGCGCCCGGCTTGAAACGGGTCCCCCGCTGACGCACCAGGATGCTGCCGGCGGTCACGAACTGACCGCCGAAGCGCTTCACTCCCAGCATCTGGGGGTTGGAGTCGCGACCGTTCCGGGAGCTGCCGACACCCTTCTTGTGCGCCATGGCTCTAGACCTCGATCTTGGTGATGCGCACAGCAGTCATCGTCTGCCGATGCCCGCGGTGCCGCCGGTAGTTCTTCCGCCGCTTGAACTTCACGACCAGGACCTTGTTCTCCTTGCGCTCCGCGACCACCTGCCCCAGCACCTTGGCGGAGGCCAGTGCCTTCGGCTCCACGGTCACCTGCCCTTCGTTGTTCACGAGCAGGACCTTCGTGAACTCGACCGCCGCGCCCTTGTCCTTGGCGAGCCGCTCGACCTTAATGACCTGACCGGGAGCGACCCGGTACTGCTTGCCGCCCGTCGCGATGACTGCTTCCATTGCCACAACCTTTCTATTCGTGGGTCTATTCGTGGGCCCTGGTCTCGTCCTGATCGATCGCCACGCCGAGCACTCCATACAGACACCCGACCGGAACGTCACGAGGGCCCATCAGACCACAGGGCCCTCGCGAAAGTCAAGCCGGACGCGAGTTTAGCTCAGGCGACCCGCATGTAATCGGCGAGCTTCTGCCGCAGGAACAAGCGAGACCGGTGCACGCGGGACTTCACCGCGGGCAGGCTGATGTGCAGCGCCTCGGCGATCTCCGGATTCGAGAGACCCTCGACGTCGTGCAGAAGGAAGGCGGTCTTGTAATCGCCCGGCAGGTCGTCGATCGCCGTCGTCAGCACGGTTCGAAGCTCGGTCTGGAGTGCCGGTTCTTCGGTTCGGGCCGACCAGTCCCGGAGCGGCTCGGCGTGCTGACCCAGCTCGTCGAAGCCGGGTGACATCGCATCCCACGAGATCTCGTTCCGCTGCCCCTGCCGGGTCCGCAGCTTCTGGTAGGCCGCGTTGGCGGTGATGCGGTAGACCCAGCTGCCAAAGGCGGACTCGCCCTTGAACGTATCGATCTTCCGCGCCGCCGTCCACAGCGCGTCCTGCACCACCTCCTCCGCATCCTGCTCGTTGCTGGTGATGCGGATGGCGAGCCGGTAGACCCGGTCGCCGTAGGTGGCGATGAGCTCCTCGGCGGCGCCCGGATCCTGCCGGCGGAGACGCTCAACCAGCTCCGCGTCCCGGTCCGGCTTCCGCGGTCCGCTCGCCGCGTCCTGCTGGTGCCCGTTCGTTGCGTGTACCGTCGCCATGCTCATGTCCTGTAGAGCGTGAGGTGCTGCTTCAGCTCCTCCACGCACTTCTCCATGACCGCGATGTCTCGGGTGACCTTGCTCAGAAGGATCGCGCCCTCGAGGCCGGCGACCAGGAACTGGGCCAGCCGCGAAGGATCCGCGTCGGCTCGAAGATAACCTCGTCGCTGCGCTCTGAGCAGCGCGTCCGCGAGATGCGTGCGCCAGATGTCGAAGATCTCGGCCAGCCGCTGACGGAACCCCTCGTGCACGTCCGACAGCTCGGAAGCCAGATTGCCCATGACGCATCCGCCCACGCAATTGCGCTGCCGCTGCGCGTCCAGCACGCGCTCCAGGAAGCGCTCGATCTGCGCGATCGGATCCGCGTTGACATCCGCGAAGGCGGGCCCCAAGCTGCGCTCGACGAACGCCCGGGTCGTCCGGTCGATGATCGCGTAGCCCAGGTCTTCCTTGCTCTTGAAGTAGTAATAGAAGTTGCCCTTTCCGACCCCGCTTTCCCGCAGCACGTCATCGAGCGAGGTGGACTGATAGCCCTGCACGTGCATGAGCCGAGCGGCCGCGTTCAGGATCTGATCCCTGGTCGCCGCACCCTTCGTGCTTTTCGTCTCGGACGCCTGAGCCGGGCTCGTCATTCCTCTTCGCTCCGCCTGTGAATTTACTGACCAGTCGGTACAAACTCTAGCGGGCAAGGAACTGGTTGTCAAATTATGACTTTTCATCCACTACTACAGATACTTACGAGGAGGATTCGCTCGGCAAGGAGAGCAGCTTCAGTAGATCCGCTGTCAGGTCGTAGAGTTGGGCGCAACCGGTATTTCCTCCCAGCAGTGTCTGGGCGCGCTTGCGGAGAGAGGCATCCACCGACAGCCCAAGCAGTGACCTGATCCGCCCCTGCGGCTCAGTGCAGATACCGGCGTAGGGTAGCCTCGAGGTGATCACCTCGGCTTCCACGACGAGGCCGCGGTCGAGGTCCACCTCGTAGTGCAGGTCAAATCCGTGGACGTTGTCGTGCATGGAGTTGAACAGGTGCAGTCGCGGCCCGGTCTGGACGAGCCGGGCGACCTTCTTGCGCTTGAAGACCTTCCGGGCTCCCGGCGGGGGGCAATATAGGTCCGGCACCATGGGCGTGGAGACCGGCCGGGTCCCGAAGAGCGCGCGCCCGACCGCGCTGTACGTGAAGCAGGAATCCGGCAAGTCGACCCACCCCGTCGTGTCGAGGCGCCAGCAGGCGAGCGCGTCCGCCGCATCCAGACCCGCGACCGCGGAGGGAGGCATTCGCGTGACCTGCCGGGCCAGCCGGGCCACCTCGATGCTGCCGTCGACGAAGAGGAGCGCGCCCGGACGAGGACCGCACAGATCGCCGAGGCGACGCGTGAAGCCGCCCACCATGCGAGTCCCGGCCAGACGCGGGAAGTCGGTCACGAGCCCGGGATCGATGGGCCCGGCCAGCACCTGGGCCTTCGCCTCACGAATCTCGTAGGAGGGCGACGGCAGACAGACCGCGCTGACCTCGACGGCCCAGTCCTCGTCGGTCATCCGCACCGTGTGGGTGAAGGCGTCGTCGTGGGTATTGTCTACCCACCCCTCCATCACCCGCTCGTAGCGGTCGCGACCGGCGAGCAGCGGCGAGCCGATCACTTGCCGGCGTACTTCCCGGGATCGGCGTCGAACTTGGTCTTGCAGCCGACGGCGCAGAAGTAGTACGTCTGCCCCTGGTACTTCGACTGCGCCGCCGCGGTCTTGGGCTCCACTTCCATGTGACACACCGGATCCTTCGCCATCACGATCTCCCTTCACCGCCCGCTGGGCGGAAGCGGCCGAGCCGCAGGCTATTGGCGACCACCGATACCGATGAGAGGGCCATGGCCAGCCCCGCCAGGATCGGCGAGAGCTGGAGGCCCCAGATCGGATAGAGCATACCCGCGGCCACCGGCACGAGCACGAGGTTGTAGCCGAAGGCCCAGCCCAGGTTCTGCTTTACGATGCGCATCGTCGAGCGAGAAAGCTCACGCACGATCAGCACGCCCCGGAGATCGTCCCGCATGAGGGTCACGTCGGCCGCCTCGATGGCGACATCGGTGCCCGAGTGGAGGGCGAGCCCGACGTCGGCCTGAGCCAGGGCGGGCGCATCGTTGATCCCATCGCCTACCATGACCACGGGCCGTCGGATCGCCTGCAGGCGCGTGATCTCCCCGGCCTTCTGATCGGGCAGCACCTCGGCAATCACCCGATCGACACCGACCTG
>Ga0066905_100000486_pt1 | contig 11141 bp, 12 predicted proteins | sample PanSoiMetaPlot36_FD_67483 | JGI IMG/M metagenome (GOLD analysis project Ga0066905, IMG submission 67483) | Tropical forest soil microbial communities from Panama analyzed to predict greenhouse gas emissions - Panama Soil Plot 36 (version 2) | ecosystem: Environmental > Terrestrial > Soil >... | reverse complement strand
GCAATTCTGCTCGGGTTCATTTATTTCGGCTATGGCTTCGCCGTCGCTCTTTTCCGCTCCAACACACATGCGCACAGGCTGCTCCGAGTTTCCGTCCTTTATCTACCAGCTCTGCTCGTCTTGATGATGATGGATAAGATGTAGGTATGAAGTACTCGGTATTGTCCCTGTGTCTTTGTGTATCTGCCGCTATCTCCGCCTGCAAACGTGCACCGGAACTGACCAGATTCTATCCTCTTCCGGATTTTTCCTTGACGGATCAGACCTCCAAGACTGTGACACTTGCGGATTTGAAAGGCAAAGTTTGGATTGCGGATTTCATCTTCACAAACTGCGGCGGAACATGCCCAATGATGTCGGACAAAATGCGCAAGCTTCAGGAAGGATTACCCGCGGAGATTCGGATGGTCTCCATAACTGTCGATCCGGACCGCGACACGCCGAAAGCTTTAGCCGCGTATGCCGCCGAGCACGGAGCGACTCGCGAGCGATGGTTGTTTCTTACGGGAGATAAGCAGTCTCTGTATGACCTGTGCGTCAAAGGCTTCAAACTTCCGCTCGATGAGTCGGGTGGAACAACCGCAGAGCCGATTGCGCACAGCACGCGTTTTGTCTTGGTGGATAAGCAGGGCGAGATCCGCGGTTATTACACTGGAACTGAAGAGCAAGACTTGATGCGGCTCGCAGCGGACGCGAAACAACTTTTATGATCGGAATTGCAGATCTGGCGACGGTGAATGCGGGATTGAATGCCACTGCGGCAGTCCTCATCGGCACTGGTTTTTACTTCATCAAGAAAAAGAACATCCAGGCACATAAAGCGTGCATGGTTGCCGCGACTGTGGTGTCCGCACTCTTCCTGACATCGTACCTGATCTATCACTACAACGTCGGAAGCGTTCGGTTCACAAAGCCCGGCTGGATACGAAATGTATATTTTCCGTTACTCCTCACGCATACAGTGCTGGCAGCTTTAGCTCTACCAATGGTACTCAGAACCGTATTTCTCGCGACTAAGGGGCGTTTTCGGAACCACGTCCGGATTGCGCGTTGGACGTTTCCCATCTGGATGTACGTCTCGGTTACGGGTGTGATCGTTTACCTGATGCTGTATCGGTGATGAAAACCGTGAACTTGTTGAGCCGCGGAGCGGCGGCAGATTGTAGCCCCCGGGCCCTAGGGGCTGTTGCCCAACGAGAAGTATGGCTTGTGAGGCGACCCCCTGAAGGGGGACAAGGGGGCAGCCCCTAAAAGCCCATGGGGGCTGCCCCCTTGTCCCCCTTCAGGGGGTCGCTCACAAGCGATCTTCCAGATTTGGGCAACAGCCCCTGTTAGCCCCGGGGAACGCGATTTTGTCTTAGCTATCTTTCCAACACCCCGACGGGTTGGCGGGCTAAATAGATACCGTTGAATAACAGCTTGTACGTGCCGTGGGGCTGTGAACGGAAAAGGATCTCGGGGCCATATAGCACAAGCCTTCCCTTCCCGACATTCAGCTCAGCAACGGCGGCGGCATTCTCCAGAACCTTTTGCCCCCATGCCCAACCGCTCCGCAACGGTTCCGCGCTGTCGTACCAGGCGACGACATCGACGCCGTCCTTCACGCGAAACGCGGGGCTGCTATCGAAAAAGAAATCTGTGTATTCCGGCATACCGTAGGCGAGCGGTTTGGCGTTATCAACGCGCGCCCGTAACAACGAACCGGGAACATAAAAATCGCGGCGAGTGAGATTCGCCAAAGCGTCGGTGACCGGTAGCTCCAGTTGATACGCTAGTTTGGTAGAGTCGCCGATCGCTAAAATAGCGCCGCCTTCCTCCAAGAACTTCTTAAGCTTAGGAACCGGAGTTGCCGTGGCATCATCGACCAGAATAATGACGTCGAATTTCTGTGAAAGGTCCGTCTGTTCCAGAGCATCCGGCATGATCACTGTGTATGGAAACTCGAACTTCTCGAGAACGTATCGTGTCCAGCCCGACGGCACAGAACCGCCGACCCGATCCCACAGTCCAATTCGGGGCGACTGCAACGTGAAAGCTTCTCCCGGAGGTCTAGTTGCTACGGCATCGAACGACAATCCGATTTCCTGAGCAAGCGATTGAAGCTTTGCAAGCGTGCCGGGTTTTGCCGGTATGAATTGCACTCCGGCCGGATATGTCTTCCCATCGGCCGAGAACGATCTCTTCATCCAATAAACGTCTTCGTTACTCTTCAGCAGCCGGTTGACCGCAATTAAAGAATCATTCACTTCGTGGCTCAACAGGTAACCCGCCCGGTTCGGCAGTTCCGTGATCTGGCCGGCTGGCGGTTGGAGTTCCTTAGGGATTTTCTCGAACGGCCCGTCGAAACCTTCCACGATCCGATCAAACCGTACGCCCATTTGAAACGCCAGTGTCCAACCTGCTATGTCATATGGCGGAGTCGGCGAGGCGCCGGGATATGCGAAATCATCCGGATGATCTTGCGGTTCGAACATGTCGAGCACTTGTGGACGAAATGCCTGCGCGGTTTTTACAACATATGACCCGACCGGGTAGCTCTTGCCATTCACCTTGAACGTCGAAGTTGCACGATGCACGACGACGCCATTCTTGATCAGTGCATTGACGAACTTCGTTGCAGTCAGAAAATCCGGCTGGTCGGCAGGAATAATATACCCGCGCGCATCGCGCGAAGCCGGCGTTCGAATGTCATCGAGTGTCTTCGCCGCTCGCAGGCGACGCGGTGTGGTCGTCCAGTTATCACGGCTGCCGCGTTCGATGGAGTTCATCCCCATTCGATAAACGTCAAAAAGGAGCCGATCCTTGTTTCGGGACGCATAGTCGAGTACGGCGCGATTTGCAGTAATCGAATATTCAATCGACTGGCGAAAATGCCATTTCTGTTGAGGATCGATAGGCAGTGGCGTATCTGTTTTCGGAAGCGCTTTATCTGGCACAAACGGAATGGCCGTCGGCGTTGGATTACCGATTGTCTCCGTCAATAATCCGATTTGATTGTGAAAATATGGACTCGTGCGAAGCCCCCCGTTCCACCACGTCGAATAGTTCGCGCCGGAGCGCGATGTGACACCGGCTTTTCCCTCCATAGCGAAACGGCTGTGCATTGCCGCGCCGACTTCGTCGAGAAGAGTAATCACCATGGGATCGAGGAAGTAATTGAAAGGATCGCGAAACGGCGGCGAAAACATGACCGCCCCGGCCGGGCCGGTTTGGTGATGGTTGTAGACGATCTGCGGAAACCAATCGCGGAAAAGAACTTTGTTGATGGCATCTGTCTCCGCGAGCGCGCTCATGTAGAAGTCCCGATTGTCATCGTGTCCTGCGTATTTGTTATAGAGACGCGGAAGGCCCGTGAGCGTACGGTGGGATGGATCCCGTTCCTTCATGTACCAGTTCGATACCAGTTCCATTCCGTCAGGATTAACGAGGCAATTCAGAATGATAACGTCGTCGAGAAACCGCTTCGTCTCCGCATCGGTTCGGCTGACGAGCTGGTAGATGTTTTCGATGAGCTGCTGAGATCCGAGAACCTCCGTCGCGTGAAGACCACCGTCGATCCAAACTACCGTCTTGCCTTCTTCGGCAAGCGTCCGTGCCTGGTTATCGGTTAACCCTTGAGCTTGGGCGAGACGTTGCGAAATCTCTTTATAGCGGGCGAGTTTCTTTTGATTTTCCGGAGACGTGATTATGGCGAGATACATCGGGCGCCCTTCGGATGATTTGCCGATCTCCTCTACGGTAAGGCGTTCCGATTCTCGGTCGAGTTTCTTCAGATAATCGACATATTGCGTGTAGTTAACCAGTGCATAGTCATCGCCGATGTTGAACCCGAATTGAGCGTTTGGCGTGGTGAGCTTGGTCTGCGCCTGCAGTGTCGCAAGGCAAAGAAGGAAAACGAGCAAGAGCCAGGAACGAATCGACCGAGTCATAGCTGAGGGATTGTATCTGGAACGGTTGCCAAATTGCCTAAATTCGTTCAAGAGTCTCTGGGAAATTTAGGCATCCGTTCCAGAATTATTCGTTATCGGCGCCAGAGCCTTCGGAAAATGCTGGGTTTCTGTTGCTGATCCGGTTTGTGCGTGTCAGCGACCCCCTGCGCGGGCACATCGTCTCGCATCAGCGCGCTTGCAACGGCCACGCATTCATTGCAGATGAAGACGTTAGGACCCGCAACCAACTTCGACACCTGCGTTTCGCTCTTCCCACAGAAAGAGCACACCAATCTTTGTCGTCTGAACATAACTTAAGCCACTTGGTCGATCTGCGTACCGCAGTTTGCGCAAAACGTATCGCCTCGCCGAACAGTTGACCGGCACTGCGGACAGGTAGGATGAAAGCTGTAACGGCAACCCGGGCAAAAATTGACGCTAGGATCGACCACTGCACTGCACTTCGGACATTCGACTCGAATCGGACGTCTTAGGAGGAAGTACAGAATAAATCCGATTGCATTTGGAACGAAGATCACAACAAGGGTCCACAGCGTTCGGTTCATTCCTCGCAGGCCGGCATCTTTATTGACATAGCCCACCATGAGCGCCAGGAACGCTAAGATGGTACCTGGAATAATCGTGATCACGATCTTGAACAGCCGAGGCGCGTCAGAACCAGGCGACCACACGCCCGAAAACCCGAAAAAGACGATCGGAACTGCGACAAACACAATTGCCGCGATAGCGTATGCCCATCCAGGAATGGCCAAAATCTCTTTTCTCTCTTTTCTCTCTGTTCCACGCATTTCCCTTGCATTCATCGGTGCCCCCAATTGCTTTCATCGAGCCGATGTCGCCATGCTGCGGCCGCGGCCAAAATTGTGGCGGGTAAGAACCACCACATCAGGAACCCAACCTGCCAAACAACGGCAGGAATGTGGCCCACACGCCCAAGCCACCCAAATGCTTGCCACACGTACGATGTGGTCAGGATTATCGAAATGCTCGACACGGCAGTCGCAATCCAGAGAGGGGTTAAGCGAGCGCGTTCAGCGCGCAGCTGCTCAGCACGAACGAGAACCGACAGTCTTGTTTGCCGGACAAACTCAGGATTAGCGGAAATCGATAGGCTTCGTAGAGATTGCACCGCGGCAGTCAAGCTATCTGCTACGCTCGAGCATGACGTGCAAGATGCCAGATGAACGTTGAGCCAATCGCGTTCCTCGACTCGAATACCTTCGACTTCGGCCTTGGTTATGAGCTGTCGCGCGTGTTCATGACTCTCCGCACTCATGTCTGCTCTACCTCCATCAACCTGCGTAGCGCCTCCAGACCGCGATAGAGACGAGACTTCACTGTGGAAAGCGGTGCATGAACGATTGCGGCTATCTCCTCTAAACCCAGTTCGTCGTGAAAGCGCAAAACGAGAACTTCCCGGTAAGCGGCGGGAATTCGTGAGAGGGATCGCGTGATACGTTGGCCTTCTTCTCCCACGGACATCTCCTCAAAAGGCGAGGGACCGTCCGCCACCGGCTGGAAGCCGGTGCCTGCCTCCGGGTCCATCAGCTGTTGCAAGCTGGTCCCTTTCTTTCGTCGAGCCTCATCGATCACGAGGTGTCGAGCAATACTAAACAGCCAGACCTCGAATTTCCACTGGCTGCGATACTGGCGCCCGCGTTCCAGCACGCGGAGCCAGGTCTCTTGGAACAGGTCCTGCGCCATGGGCCGGCTTCCCGTTATCGACAACAGGTATCGGAACAACCGATGCTGGTACATTTCGATCAGACTTTCTAGTATCTGCGGGTCGCCGCTGTGAAGGCCGTCAACCAATCTCGCGGTGTCATGCTGCATAGGATTCTCAAACCAGAAAATCACAGCATCCATCAGCAGCAGATACGGATAAGGTGGTCGAAAAGACTCAGGAAAAGGAGGTACGGCACCGCGTCCCTTTACCGGGCCGAGCAAGGCTCGGGTTTCCATTTCGAGGCGTCGGGTTCTCGCCTGAATTGCATGGTTCTAGCGTAAGGTCCAATCAGGTACTGTGGATCCTCAACGACAACAAGCACGTTGAGATATTCGCCCCCAGGGCCTGAAACCCGGCTGAAGTATTCGGTTACGACTGTTTTCTCGCTGTATGGCACTCCATTCTTCCGCAGATATCCGGATCGCATTCCCTTGGTCACGACTTTCAGTGTTCCGGATCTGCTAGGCGCCGGCTGGACTTGAGCCTCTCGACCACGCCCGCGCGCTATTTGCCACTCTGCAACTGAATACCCCTGCCACGTGGGTTCGCCCGCCGGCGGTACCGGCGCCCCGAATTGAAACAGACGCGTTTGCATACCGGCGTCCGTTTCTATTTTGAGAGTATTGTCGTTTTCCCATGTGATATGCAGCCGCCCCGGTACTTGCATGATGATGGCAGCGCCGTAACCTCGGCACTGATTTCCACTAGCCTCGTCACGTGCAGGATCCCATGTATCGGCAACACGGCGGGCCTCCTCGTTAATGGGAAGCGTCGCGTAGTCTCCTTTGGGCGGCGTCAACATGCGCCAACGCCATTCGTTCGTCACCAAGGATACCCAATACCCAGTTAAATCGATAGGCGCAGACGCTCGCGGTGTTGCTGGAGCGGTTACTGTCCCACCTCGCTGGGCGTTCAGTGTTGTGAACGGAAGTACAAATGCGATCAGAAGCAATATGCGCTTAGTCATTGCCTATTTCTTGCTGAGGCTTTGGTAAACGGCGGTGACGAACATGTCCTTGGTCCAGGCAGGAGTATCGTACCGTGTATCGTAATCGAGAGTTGGTTTAGCTGCTTTGACCTGATCCAGCGTCATTCCCTTCTTGATCATGACTTGAACTCGATCGCGAATGATCGTGACCATGTCGCGGTAATAAGCCACATCGGCGGAATCGGAAACTCGTCCGTGACCGGGAATGATCATGGTACCGCCCTCGGTCCTGAACTCGGGAAAAGCGAGGTCGAGGATATCGTTCAGCGCTTCAATGACGCCATTGATGCTTCCGCCTTTGTCGAGCTCGATGACCGGATAGGTTTCGGTTGAAAACAGATCACCGGTGCTAATGACGTCCGATCCTCTGAACCAGACCAGACTGTCGCCATCCGTATGCGCCGAGGGCATATGAATCAGCTGAATGCCCTCGCCGTTGAAATGGCTGCTTAGTTTGTAGCTTTTCGTGAAGTACGTCTCGGTCGGCAAAGCTGCAAAGGGAAGGGCCGGCTTGATTTCGGTCATTCTCCGAAGCACGTTTTCATGCGCGATAATTGCGGCGCCTTCTTCCGCATCGGAGATGTTGCCAGCGACATTACCTCCAGTGATCGTTCTACCGGCCTTTCCGATCCTCTCGTTGCCACCGGTGTGATCGGGATCCAGGTGAGTGTTCAAGATGTAGCGGATAGGCTTTGGCGGCGGTGGTGTCGCGCGCAACGCTTGAAGCTCGGAACGGTTTTCCGATCCGTATTTCAAGGCGGGTTCCGCAGTCGTAATTTGCCGCTGCAGTTCCCGGATTGCGGCCACGACCTTGTCGCTGATTTGCGCGGGACCACTGTCGACCAGGAGCACTCCATCAGGGCCGGCCGACAACGTTATATTGCCACTCGCTCCGCCCAGCAAGTAGACCGGCCCGCGGACGCGTACGATTTCGATGGCCTGTTCGATTTGACTAAATGCGACTCCAAGTTGGAAGAGCAGGAGCACAGCACTGACAGCAATGGCTCTCCGCTTCATCGTGTGCTCCGCAATTTCGATCTAAATTCCGGGTACATGGTTTCCGCGCCCGCCCAAATCGTGTCGAACGGTATCTTCAGCCGATCCGTGAATTGCTTGATCATGTCGTTCGCTCCGGGAAAGAGATGAGGCACGACGCCTCGTGGCCTTACCACCTCAGTGACGACGGTACACGGATACGGCGGCACCTGCTGCTGCAGGTTCAAGCGATAGATCGAGCTCCAGGCCAGCGGCTCGGTCAAGTAAACCGGATCCTCTGTGATCGTAAGCCATACCAGATAATCACCGTTGCGGATCCAGTATTCGGTCAATTTCGCCTTGTCGCTTACGGGAACTCCGTTCCGGCGGAGGTAACTTTCCTTGAGGTGAGTGGTCGTGATCTTCAGCATGTCGCCTTCCCATTCCGCCTTGGAGAAGCCAAGCCAGTTATGAGGCGCATACTTCGAAGGGTGAGGACGGCCGTCAAGATAGATCGGAATCCGCACCTGGCGCAGCCACTCGGCATTGAATGCGGTGACCTCACGCGTCACCGGATCGATTTCCTTCGTGATTGTAAGAGCTGCGGGCTCACGCTTGAAATACGCGCCGCCGTGCGGCCGGCATTGCCATTCCGGCAACGTCCATTGTGAGGCGTCCCAGGTTTCGGCTCTACGCAAGGCGGAAGCATTGAGGGGAAGCCCGACCCAGTCGCCGAGATCTGGGTTGAGGCTACTGTCCTCATCGGGGACCCGAGTCCACTCCCCCGAAAAATCCGTCTGCGCGCGCAACGCCGGCGCAATCAGCAGAAGAAGCAGGATTGCCAGCGCAGAGCGTCTGATCGTAGTCATTAGTCCTCCCGAAACGAATGCGGTGGAGAACTAACACGCCCCGCGATTCCAAGTCAAGCAAGGGACATGTGTGAAGAAAGTAATGAAAGTGATGTCGCGCCGAAAGCCGCGTCCTTGTTGAGCCGCGGAGCGGCGGCAGATTGTAGCCCCGGGGCGCTTGCCCAACTCGAATTCCAGATGGTGTGTGAAGGCACAGGATGGGGGCAATGGGGGCAGCCCCTCGGGATCTTGGGGGCTGCCCCCATTGCCCCCATCCTGTGCCTCCACACACCATCTGGGGCTCAATCTGCCGCCGCTCCGCGGCTCTGATTGGATGCGCATTGCGCAATTCATCTAAAATCTGGTTTGATGTGCCTTCAACCTCGAATCGCTTTGGTGCTCTTGTTCGCATTGCTGGCTGCGTGCGTTTATCAGCGGGACTCGAGAATAGACACGAACCAGGTTGTCACGGCCATTCGCGCGGTGATGGAAGCGCAACAGGCAGCCTGGAATCGCGGTGACATTGAAGGATTCATGGACGGCTACGAACGTGCCGAAACGACGACGTTCGTTTCCGGCGACGAGATCACCCGCGGCTGGCAGACCGTCCTCGATCGTTACAAACAACGCTACAGTTCGCCCGAAAAGATGGGCACGCTGACATTTTCGGAACTCAACATCCAACCGATCAGCCCCTCCTACGCACTTGCCGATGGACGCTGGCAGCTCAGTCGGGCTGGCGATTTGCCGCACGGCCGTTTCACACTCCTATTCCGGCAAACCAGCAGCGGTTGGCGCATTATTCACGACACAACTACCTCTGCCCAACCGTAAACACGAGACATTTAACAAATTTAACAGAGACTTTTCCTCGCCTTAAAGATTCCTCCGCCCATTCCAAATACAGTCGATTGCAAAGAAATAAGGAGGCTACCTCAATGTTATTTCGCACATCGGTATTGCTCGTGGTGATCGCCACCGCGCCGGCTTCTCTTCTCGCACAGGTTCCATATCCGCACAAAGAAGACGTGTTCTTCTTCAACCCTGCAGTGGCGGGGATCGCCGGCGGAGACATTCCTGAGGAATTGCTCGACAAAGTTCGTGTGACGTTAAGTCTCTCGGAGGCGCAGGTCAGCGCGCTCAAGACGTTACTGACGATGCAATCGCAAGCGACAATGCAGATTCACCAGACCGCTTTCGAAAATGAGAAAAAGTTGGAAGACCTCATCAGTCAGCCAAATCCTAATCCGACCGAAGTGGGAAACGCTTTCCTTGCATCGCGCTCCACGCATGACCAACTCGAGGCCGCTCAAGATAAATTCCGAAGCGACTTCCGAGCTGTATTAAATGTTCAACAGCGCAGCACTCTGGACAAACTTCAAGCCGCAGCAGAACAGACAGCCAGCCTGACGCGTCTTGGCATTTTATCCGGCGGAGTCGAAGAGAAACTATTCATGACCGGCGCAATTTCTCATCCCGCGGGTGCTATCCGAATTCAGCGGCATTTGTCAAACGACCACTAAGTGCAAAATGAGGATCCGACGGCAAAAACCATTATTGTTGCTTCTAGTCGTCGTGGTCCTCATTCTTCTCCTGCCTCTTCTGGCTTACTTGCAATACGATTGGCTCGGAAAAGTCAGCGAGCGCGAACGCGAACAAATGCAGTCAGCGCTGCAGCGGACTTTGCGCCAATTCAGCAAGGACTTCGACCGCGAAATAGCGCGCGCCTTCCTCCAATTCCAAAAAAGACCAGAACGCGGGAATCTGGTCCTTATGGAGATCGTGAAACTGTATGCCAACTGGAACGCAACCGCACCTTATCCGAAGCTGATTCGCGACATCTTTTTTGAAGGGCGGGATTCGCGCGGCATGCAGCGCTTCGAACGCCTCGACCCGACATCTGGAATTTGGACACCGGCCGATCCGATGATCGAGTTTGGGGCTCGCGACGGACCCGTAGATCCGATCGATAGTCGCATTCCGGCGATCATGATTCCGATCTTCGAAACGGTACAAATTTCGCGCGATTCAGGATTTCAAATGCTGGAAGCGAACGGGCGCGTAATTGTTCGCTTGGACCTCGATTACATCCAAAAAGAATTTGTACCCGCGCTCGTCCGTTCCGACTTCGCCGGATCCACATCAGAGTTCCGGATTCAGATACATAGCTCTGATGATGCGGAATCCGTCATCTACAACTCCGACCCGTCTGCGCCGGTGCAAAGCTCGGTTGATGCGGAGGAAATCCTTCTGACACTTCGGCCGGATGATTTTCACAATCTGATGCCCATCGAGCTTCCATTCATCACGACGGCTCCGCCGATTCGTCCCCTACACGACAAGTTGTTCTCGTTTCATGTCGGAGCGGTACCGGCTCACGCAGGTGTCGCTGCGGCAATCATCGATCAAGGAGGGTGGAAGATCAGCGCGGTTCACCGCGCCGGATCCTTAGATGCCGCAGTGTCTCAGCTGCGGCGCCGGAATCTCGCGATCAGCTTCAGTATCCTTGCCGTCCTTGCCGCAAGCATCGCAATGGTCCTTGTATCTACAGCCCGCGCACAACGATTGGCACGGCAACAAATGGAATTTGTCTCTACCGTCAGCCACGAGCTTCGAACACCTCTGGCCGTTATCTGTTCGGCTGGAGAAAATCT
>Ga0066905_100000485_pt1 | contig 11152 bp, 9 predicted proteins | sample PanSoiMetaPlot36_FD_67483 | JGI IMG/M metagenome (GOLD analysis project Ga0066905, IMG submission 67483) | Tropical forest soil microbial communities from Panama analyzed to predict greenhouse gas emissions - Panama Soil Plot 36 (version 2) | ecosystem: Environmental > Terrestrial > Soil >... | reverse complement strand
GGCATCGCGTTCGGCGGGGTCACCGAGATCTCGAGTTCCGGTGCACCGAGGTTCGGTTTCGCCCGGAATCCGAAGTCTCCCTTCGTCACCTGCTCGGTCGGAGCCGCGAACATGCGGTCGATCGGCGGGCTGGCGAGCAGCAGACTCTCGAAGCTGCCGAGCTGCTGCGCGGCGCGATAGGTGCCGATCACCCACCACTTCGCCTCGGTCGGCTGCTGCGTTTGGACCGCCACTTCGGTCGCTGGTCGTGCGTCTGCGACGTACGTGGTGTCCTGGTTTACCTCGATCTCCGGGTCACCGGCGATCGTGGCCTCGGTCGCGAAGACCTGTGGCTCGTCGTAGGTGAACAGGAAGCCCATCACGCTGTAGGTGCCTGGCGGTACCCGCACGGTAACCGGACCGCCTCCGAGACCGACGGTCCGCTGGAACCGGGTCGTGTCGTCCACGTTCACGATGTCGATCCAGCTGATGCCGCGGGCGTCTCGGCCGTCGCGGGCGATGCCGTCGACGGTCAGGTTGTACCGTACGTCTTCCTTGTAGAAGCCGACCGGCGTGCGGACCACCACTGAGCCGTCCGCGCTCTGCGCCCTGAGCACTCCGCCGTACAGGCTGGCGGCGCCGAGCCTGGTGTCGACGGTGACGTCGACCGATGCGGTGCCGCCGGCCGGGATGGTCACCGACGATGCACTGGTCGTGATCATGCCGGGAGCAGGCGCGCTGCCGTCCTCGGCGGTCACGTCGACCGTGAGGTCAAGCGTCACCGCGGCATCGGTGTGGTTGGCGTACCCGATCGTCCGGGTGACCGGCTGGTCGTTGTCGTGCGGGTAGGGGAAGTAGCCGAAGTCGGCGGGCGCGTTGGTGGCGTACACCTTCTGCGCGGATGCCCGCGCCACGTCGACCCGGCCGGCGCCCTGCTGGTAGACCGAGTACGGACCCGGAGCGGCGGTGCTCATCAGTGCCGCCTTCAGCTGCGCCGGGGTCAGCGATGGGAACTCCTGCTTCATGATCGCCGCTGCGCCGGCGACGTGCGGGGTCGCCATCGAGGTGCCGGACAGCATCGTGTAGAAGTCGTCGACCGGGGTGCCGAGCGAGGTTCCGCCGGCCCGAGCCGCGATGATGTCGACTCCCGGTGCGGTGATGTCCGGCTTGACGGCGAAGTCCCCGGTCCGGGGCCCGCGGCCGGAGAAGCCGGCGAGCACATCGGACTTGTCGACCGCGCCGACGGTCAGCGCCTGGTTGGCGGCGCCTGGGGAGGTGACCGTCTGCGGCGAGGACCCGAAGTTGCCGGCCGCGATGGTAAACAGGACACCGTTGGCCTCGGTCAGCTGGTTCACCGCCTGGGAGACCGGGTCGGTGCCGTCGGTGATGCCGGCCTGAAGGCTCATCGAGATCACGTCGGCGCCGTTGGTTGCGGCCCACTCCATCCCGGCGATGACCCAGGACTCCTGGCCGTTGCCGAAGTTGTCAAGGACCTTGCCGTTCATCAGCTCGGCTCCCGGCGCAACCCCCTTGCGCGATCCGCCGGACGCGGCTCCGCTGCCGGCGACCGTCGAGGCCACGTGGGTGCCGTGCCCGTTGCCGTCGCTAGGCGAGGCCTCGGAGGAGAAGTTTGCCTCAGCGATGACCTTGCCCTGCAGGTCCGGGTGGTTCTTGTCGATACCGGTGTCGAGCACGGCGACGTCGATGCCAGTGCCGTCGAATCCGGCCGCCCAAGCCTGCGGTGCGCCGATCTGCGGCACGCTGTCGGCCAGCTCCGCCTCGACCTTCTCGTCGAGGTAGACCGTTTCGATTCCGGCGAACGGCCCGGTGCGGGCCAGGGCCGACATCCGGCCGCGCTCGATCGCCGTGTCGTCCGACTCCAGCTGCTGGCGAAGCGCCTTGCCGAACGAGCGTGCCTTCGCCTTGGCTTCATGGCCGGCCGCGGCTCCGATCGAACGCAGCCCCTTGGTCTTGGCGATGCCGCCCGGCAGCGCGCCGCTCACCGTGTCGCCCTTGTAGTCGACGATGACCGGGATGGAGTTGGCCGCGTCGTCGGCGTATCCCTGTCGTACCAGCTTGGAGACGTTGAACAGCTCACGGTCGAGCAGGGTGTCGAGGTAGATGCCGAGGTCGACCGGCCAGACGTAGACGTCGCCGTTCTGCTCGACGGCGTGGTAGCTCGGGGCCGCGTCGGCGGCGCCCTCTGCGCCGGCGCCGTTGGTCCCCGCCGTCCGGTCGGCGACGGTGACTGTCTGCTTGCCGTTCGAGTCGGTGGTGACGAAGAACTTGTCCCCGGTGATGAGCGTGACCCGGGATGTCTTGGTCACGCGTGCGGCGGAGTCGGGGGACTGCGACTGTCCGTGCGCGGCCGGGCCGGTGGTCAGCGAGATCACTACCGCGAACGCGGTCAGCAAGCTGGCGAATAACCAGGCCCGGGAGGTCTTTGATGGTCGACCGATGGCCATGTCTGCTCCCTCGTCGGAGGCTGCGGATGCCGGACCACAAGAGACGGGTATCGTCCGAACAATTGCGGTGCAATCGCTCCCAAGCAATGCGGAGCACCTACGGATCTATTACTCGACCTCGGTCGGGAGCGCCCGCCGAGAGCGGACCCCGACCTTGCGCATTCCCTTGGCCAGGTGGCTCTCGACCGTGCGCGGCGACAGCACCAGGGCATCGGCTATCTCTCGGTTGGTCCGGCCCAGGGCGGCGAGCTTGAGGACTTCTTCCTCGCGTGGCGAGAGTCGGCTGCCGTAGCCCTTCCGCCCGCCGCGCCAGGGTCGTAGCACTCCGTTCTCCCGAAGCGACCGCCGTACCCGCGCCGCATCCCACTCGGCGCCCAGCGCCTGGAACGTGGTGAGCGCGGACAACAGCAGATCCGTGCCCTGCGGTTCGCCCGAGCGAAGAAGCAGCCCGGCTCGCATCTCTCGGCAGCGCGCGGCCTCGAACGGACGAGGCAGCGCAAGCCATCTGCGCTCGGCCCGAAGCAACAGGTGGGAGGCATCCGGCGACGCATGTCCGTCGACATCGGCTAGAAGCGCACGGCACAGGCCCAGTGCCGCCTCGGCCGCGGGCGCGTCCCGGCCATGCAGCCCGAGGGCGATCTTCTCGGTGAGCACCGTCGCTTCCGCGTGCCTGCCCAGCGCTACGAGCGCCTCGATCGCCGCCGGGGCGACCTCGGCCGCCCAGACCCAGATTCCTTTGCGGGCGACGAGGTCGAGCGCCGCCAGCGCGTCGTCGGCGGCCGCTCCGGCGTCGCCTCGGGCGAGCTGCAGTCGAGCCAGTCCGCCGGCCGCGGCCACCACAACGGGTACCGAGCCGCCGGTCGACCCGACCGTGCGGGCCGCCTCGAGTTCCGCCGCTGCCTCGACGATCTCCCCGCGGGCGAGCAGGAGAAGGCCGAGCACGAGTTTCGCCTCGGCGAACACCAGTGGGACGTCCTCTCCAGCGTCGGCGAGCTTGCGCGCTCGGACCTCGAGTCGGGCCCACCGCCCGCGCATCCAATCGAGGAGAACCTCCGTCGAATCCAGCGAGAGCGCGAGGTAGGGATCCCTGGCCTCGGCGGAAAGCGCGAGGGCCCGCTGGAGGTACGACTCGGCCGGGCCGTAGTGTCCGGTGCATTTGCAGGCGTGCGCCAGATTGCCGCTGGACCGGAGCAGCTGCCGCGTTGCCTCGGCCGACTCCGCATGGTGCGGAATGTCCAGAACGGCACGCCAGGCCTCGGGATCGCCGACGTGAACGAGCACCGTCGCCCGGTTGACGAGGACGGCCGTGCGGAGCATGGGATCCTGGGCGCGGTCGGCCGCCTCGAGAGCGCGGTTCATCCAGTCGAGATGGTCGGCCAGGTGGCCTGTCATGGACATCGGGATCGCGAGGGCGGACATCGCCCGCGCGGCCAGTCCGGGCCGCCGCCGAAGCTCCGGCACCGCGCGGGCGAGCTCGGCCAATCCGGCGGACGCCTGACCGGCCTGGTTGTCGAGCAGGAGTCCGACGTACAGCCGGATCTCGCCGCGTAGACCGGCTGGCAGGCCGTCCTCATCGCGTACGTTCTGGAGCACGGCAAGCGCCTGGTCGTGCTTGAGGCTGCCGACCGCCGCCCTGCCGAGCTTGACCGCCATGCGCGCGCGACCGGCAGGCGATAACTCCGGCCGGCCGAGCGCCTCGACCAGGAGGCCACACGCGGCGGAGTGGTTGTTCAGCGACACCGCAAGATCGGCGGCTGTCTCGGCATACCTGAGCCACTTTCGCACCTGACCCGCGTGCTGCAGGTGGTACGCGATCTGGGCCAGCGGCGGGTCGTCCTTGATCTTCTCGAGTCCCTGTGCGGCTCGGTGGTGCATGAGCTGCCGCAGCGGAGTCTCGATGGCGTCGTATACGACTCGCTGGGCAAGCGCGTGCCGCAGGCCGATCCGGCCGCGCTGTGGCTCGTGCAGCAGGATGAGCGAAAGCGCCTCGGCGAGCCCGCTCGCCGCTCGCGCTTCCGACAGGCCCGCCACCTGTCGCAGCAATCCGGCCGAAGCGGGAACCCCGACGACCGCCGCGGCCTGGGTAACCCGCCGTGCGTCCGGGTGCAGCCGCGCCAGCCGGCCCAGGGTGAAGTCCTGGATGGCCTCCGGCACGGCTAGCTCGTCGAGGGTCTTGCGGGCCCAGCGCCCATCGCGGCGGAGGAGGTCTCGGCGATCCGCGAGCAGGTGCAGGACCTCCTCGACGGCAAACGGCAGCCCGAGCGTGCGCTCGTGCAGATAGCGGGCGAAGTCCAGCGAGACACCGTCGAAATCCAGCATTGAGCTCACCAGGTCCCGCACCTGTTCGGGGCCAAGCGGAGCGAGCCGGATGTGGCTGCGGACGATTTCGGGCGGGAGGCGCATCGTCGACTGGAGCGGGCCCGCTGGTGAGGGCAGATCCTCACCGCGGTACGTGAGCACGAGGCAGAGCTCGTCGGGGAGCTGCCTGACCAGGAACCGGAGCAGATCGCCGAGAGCCTCGTCACTCCAGTGCAGGTCCTCCAGGACGCAAATGGTCGGGCCTAGCGCTCGGAGCAGCTCGGCGATTGCCCGGAAGATCCGGTGCCGGCTCGCGTTCGCGTCCGCGAGCGGTTCCGGCGGCGGTGGAAGCAGCCCGGACAGCTCGGGAAGCAACGGACGCAGCGCTCCGGCCACCGCACCGAGCTCGCGCGCCGGGCGGATGTCGGCCGCGCCGCGTAGGGCCTCGATCACCGGCCCGAACGGGAACGGTTCGCGAAGTGGTTGGCAATGGCCGACCAGCGGCACCCGGTCCTGGAGACTCGGCAGCGCCAGCAGCTCCCGGACGAGCCGGGTCTTTCCAACGCCGGCTTCCCCTTCGACGATGGCGACGACTGGCGGATCGAGTGCCGCGCCGAGCAGGAGATCGAGCTCCTGCTGCCGACCTACCAGCACCGGAGCCGCGAGCCGGCGCAGGGTCACATCGGGCCCCGACCGCCCGTTCCCTCCGACGACTGGCACAATTGCGGCAGAGCCGGACATCGCGTTGATTATTGCTTGTTCGGTGGCGCGGTTGCCAGGAGCAATCCTCGCTTAGGGTCCTTTCCGGGCGGTCGCCCGCCGATTCGACGTGCGTGCGGAAGCCGACATGCAGCTGATCTCATTCGATTCCTCGACCGGCGTGGAGGTCCGGTTCGGATTCGAGCCCGTCCGGCTGGTGTCGGGCGGGCCGGTCCGGTGGGTGTTCACGCTGGTGAATCGTGGTCGGGAGCGGCGGGTCGTGACGTTCACGTCCAGCCAGCGCGGCGAGGTCGTGCTGGCGGCCGGCGGCTCGGAGCGCTACCGCTGGAGTCGGGGCAGGCTGTTCGCCGCCGTGCTCGGCGAGCAGGCACTCGCGCCGGGCCAGGAATGGAGCTATCCGCTGGTGGACTCCCTTGCGTTGCCGGCCGGACAGTACGTGCTGCACGCGACCGTGCCGGCCCAACCCGCCCTTCCTCCGGTTCACGGCGAGGTGATGATCTACCCCTAGGCGCCGCCAGCCAGCCACCGTTCGACGCTGTCTCGGTAGTTCGGCACGATCTGGGCGATGGGGCGATGCCGCACGATGAGCGCTGCGGCGTCGTCGCCGGTGTACCCACGTAGCCGGAGTACGGCGTATGTGACCAGGATCGACCGCCGCCGGCCTCCCTGGCAGTGGATAAGCACTCGCGTCGTGGGCGCTTGATCGAGAGCGTTGGCGGCGAAAGACACGGCATGTGACCAGCGCCGGGGAGGCTGGGACTGGCCGAAGTCCCACATCGGAGCATGCACCACGTGGGACGCCCCGAATATTCGTCGCTCGCTTGCTAGATCGCGGGCCAGCCAGGTCTGGACTCTGGCGCAGCAGTTGACGACATGAGTGGTTCCGTCGTCGAACAGGCGTCGCATGGCTTCGGGGGTGGGCAGCCCGCTGACACCGATCCGCTCCTCGCCGATCCAGCTGACCTGCGGCGTAGCGGGCCATCGCCGTTGCATGGCGACCTCCGGGTCCGGCTTCTACGTGCTGCTCGGATGATGCCATCGCACCCGTTCCGAAATCCCCCGGCGCCGCCGGCCCGTAATACCGGGGTGAGATGAGCTGGGCGGAATGAGACGGGAGGTATGGGCATGGCAACAGGTCGGTCCCGGATGATAGGGCAGGTTGTGGTCGCTGCCGTGCTCGGAGCGCTCGTGGTCGGCACCGCACCGGCGGCGCAGGCCAATCCGAACGAGCTGGGCCTCGACGTGCTGGCGGAGCAGGGCACGGTTGGACCCGACGGGCGATCGATCACGTTCGGCGTCGTCACCGAGTGCGATCGAAAGGCGACCATTGTTGAGGCCCGGATCAGCGCGGTCCAGCCGCAGGCATCAGGGGAGGGAACATTCACCCCGATCTGCAACCGGATTCCCACGTTCCTTCAGGTCACGGTGCCCGTGGCTGGAGGCTCGTTCCAGACCGGTTCGGCCCAGGTGAGCGCGCGTCTCGTCGTGCGGGCAGGTAAGACGAAGTCGGCGCAGGACTCGGCGCTGGTTCGGATCAGGCCGAGCGTGTCGGTCCTGCTTGCCGATCGCGCCCTGGTCGAGGGCGCGGGCGAAACAGTGCGGATCGATGTCACCGTGACCTGCCCGGTGGCCAGTAACGGGCAGGGCGGACTGGTCCAGATCTACCAGGATCAGGTGATCGGCAGCGGCGCCATCGCGCCGACCGCGTGTGATGGACTCCCGCACACGCAGTCGGTCCGGGTCGCGACATCCGGACGGCCGTTCGCGGCCGGCCCCGCGCAGGCATCCGCGTCGGCCTCGGTCGAGGAGGGCGGCGACTTCTTCCCGGGCGGCGACTTCCGGGACATCCAGATCTCGTAGCCTTCGGCCGGGTTGAATCTCGCCACGGTCCCGGTGCGTACTACTACCGTGGCGCTGTCGGACGAATCGCTGCTGGCCGGGTTGGGATCCAACGACCCGCAGGCGGCAGCCGCGTTCGTCCGGCGATTCCAGGGTCGGGTCTTCGGGCTCGCGTACACCGTGCTGGGTGATCGCGATGCGGCCCGCGACGTCGCGCAGGAGGCGTTTCTTCGGGCCTGGCGACACGCAGCCGTCTTCGATCCGCGTCGGGGGAGCGTTGCCGCGTGGTTACTCACGATCACCCGCAACCTGGCCCTGGATGCGGTCCGGATGCGGCGGACGGTCCCGGTGGATCCCGGTGATCTCGCTCGCCTGCAGGCAGGCGGTATCGAGCCGGGACCGGATCGGAACGTCCTGACAACCGGTGAGCTGGCCAGGCTCCGTCAGGCGGTGGCGCAGCTGCCCGAGGAGCAGGGGCGCAGCCTGCTGCTGGCCGCACTGCACGGCCTGACCGCACGGGAGATCAGCGAGCTCGACGGCCTACCGCTGGGCACGGTGAAGACCCGGATCCGGGCCGCGATGTTCAAGCTGAGATCGGCACTCGAGGTGCACGATGAGTAGTCCGCTGCACTGTGTCGAGGCTCGCGAGCTGGCACCCGAGGTGGCACTGGAAATCGCTCCGGCCGAGGATCGGGCCCGGCTGCTGTGGCATGTCGCGGACTGTGCCGGCTGCCGGGAGGTGCTGTCGGAGCTGTCGGCGCTCGCCGACGATCTGCTCACGCTGACTCCCGAGCACGAGCCGCCGGCGGGGTTCGAGAGCCAGGTGCTCGCCCAGATGGTCGATCGGCCACCACGGCGGCGGCGGTGGCGCCGGGTGGCGCTACTCGCCGCCGCGATCGTGGTCGCGGCCCTGGTCTCCGGTGGCGCCGTCTATCGCGCCCAGGCTCCCGATCGCCGGCTGGCGGACTCCGTGCGCGCCACCCTGGCCACCGCACACGGGCTGTACTTCGCGAGCGGTCCGGTGCGCGACCCGAGCGGTGCGCAGCGCGGCGTCATCTTCGGTTACCAGGGGAACACCGCGTGGATCTTCCTGACCGTGGCCGATCCCCCGGCCGGCCGGTACTCGATCGACGCGATCACCCACACCGGGGATCGGCATCTCCTGGCCGAGGACGTCGATCTGGCCGCCACCGGCTCGTGGGGCGGGATCATCCCGATCGCCGTCCACGAGATCTCGGTGGTGCGGGTGATCGACGCAGCCGGGCAGCTGACGTTCACCGGCCAGATCGTGCTCCGCTAGCCGGCGCGTACCGGAGCAGCACGTTGTCCGAGCCGGCCAATCGGCGCGCGTCCAGCAGCGTCAGTGCTGCGGGTGCGGTGAAGATCGGCGTGCCGTCACCCAGGACCCGCGGGCCGACCATGAGATGCAGCTCGTCGAGGTGTCCCTGGCTGAGCAGTCCGTTCCACATGGTGCGGCTTCCGAAGACGAGGATGTCGCCGGTGTCCTGTCGGCGCGCTTTCGCCAGCCAGGCTCCGACGTCCTCGCGGCGGATCGTGGTGGTGGTGTCGCGCCATGGGTTGTCGGCGGCCGGTGCGTCGTCCCGGTCGGTCACCACGACCTTCTCGAGCCCGTTGTAGATCCGGCTCAGCTCGCGGTTGTCGTCGCTGAGTGCGCGGTTGGCCGGGTCGGGCGGGGCGTCCGCGATCCCCGGCCAGTAGGAGCTGAATCCGTCGTACGAGCTCCGGCCGAGCAGCACGGTGCCCGCGCTGCGGATCCGCTCGAGGTTGTAGGCGTCGAACGCCTCGTCCATGTTCAGGGCCATCACATTCCGGCCCGGGCCCTCGTAGTAGCCGTCCAGAGACATGATGTTGCAGACGATGACGCTGCGCATGACGCGCTCCTTCGGGTGGGGGCTTCGGTCATGCGTTGTGAGACAGCCGCTGGTCCGGATTCATCGCTTGGTCCCGAGGTTCTTTGAACGATCGTCAGAGCTCGGCCGGCAGCCCGAGCCTGGCGTGAACCGAGGGATCGAGGAAGGACGCGATCCAGCTGATCTTGCCGGCACGGAAGCTCAGGATGTTGACCGCGCCCAATCGGTAGGTGCCGTTCAACTGCTGGTAGCCGGCGAAGCCGGGCTGACCGTTCAGATCGAGCCGGACCGCGCGCCACGCGGTAGCGAACACCCGCCGGGCGAAGAACTCGGTCACGTCGTCGCGCCCGTCGAACCACGCCGGCAGCGGCGGCATGGTGAAGCGAACGTCCTTGGCCAGCAGCCGGACCAGGGCGGTGACGTCGCCACGCTCGAATGCCTCGACGAATGCGTCGACCAAGCCGCGCGTGTCCGGATCGAGTCGTTCCTCCTGCTGGCTACGTCCTGATGCTCGCGCGGCCACGGTCTTCCGCGCTCGCTGCAGGGCGCTGTTCACCGACTGCGTGGACGTGTCCAGCAGGTCGGCGACCTCGGCCGCCGGGAGCTCCAGGACTTCGCGCAAGATCAGCACAGCTCGCTGGTTCGGGGATAGACGCTGTAGGGCCGCGACGTAGGCGAGCTCGATGCTCTCCTTCCGCCCGTAGGCCGCGGCGGGGTCGGCGTCATCCGCGCCGGGGGAGGGAAGGCCGTCCGGCCACGGCTGCAGCCAGATCGGCCCGGTGACCGGCGCCCCGAGATCGTCCATCGGTGCGCGTGCCGGGCCGTAGTCCCAGGACAGCATCCGCATCGGGCGCTTGCTGGCCAGGCGCAGGCTGCAGTTGGTCGCGATGCGGTAGAGCCAGGCGCGCAGCGAGCTCCGCTGCTCGAAGCCACCAAGCCCACGCCAGGCCGCCAGCATGGTCTCCTGTAGTGCCTCGTCGGCGTCGTCCAGCGAACCCAGCATCCGGTAGCAGTGCACGTACAGCTCGCGCCGGTAGCCGGCGACGAGTTCCGCGAACGCCTGCTCATCACCGGCCTGGGCGGCGGCGAGCGTGCTCATCACACCACCCTCGCAGATCGAGTGGGCGGCCGGCGCGGGGTCGATCAGCCGCCGGTGTCGACCGTCCGAACCGGCACCCAGCCTTCCCGGCCGACGCCGGACCGGCACCATAACCAGCCACTGACCGGGTCTTCGGTCACCACCTCCAGCACGTCATCCACCTGGGTGGGTAGCTCTGTCGTGTCGTAGGCCGTGATCACGACTGCTCGACCCGACGGCTGGGACAGGTGTCGCGCCGGAACCCAGCCGGTGCCGCCCGATGCGGTAATGAATACGAACTCGGGCCACTCGGTGTCTCGCTCGCCGACCGTGACCTCCTCGCCGGGCGCTACCCGCAGCGGAGCCCGGTCCGGTATCTCGTGCGCGACGCGTGCGATGACTCGCTTCACGGGCCGAAACCTTGCCACCAAGCGCCGACAGTTTGCGGGCACCGCCGCGTGCCATGCTCTTGCGCATGAGCGGATCCGATCCGAAAGCAGAACTTCGTCGTTACCTTCAGGCCGGGCGCGAGGCCCTGCTGTGGAAGCTGGAGGGGCTGTCCGAGTACGACGTTCGCCGGCCCATGGTCCCGACCGGCACCAACCTGCTCGGACTGGTCAAGCACGTCGCCAGCGTCGAGGCGTGGTACTTCGGCGACACGTTCGGCCGGCCGTTTCCCGAGCCGCTGCCATGGCTGGATGACGATGCCGAGCCGAACGCCGACATGTGGGCCACGGCGGAGCAGTCGCGAGAGCAGATCGTCGATCTCTATCACCGGGTCTGGGTGCATTCCGACGCCACCATCGACACGCTGGCGCTGGACGCGGTCGGCCGCGTTCCGTGGTGGCCATCAGAGCGCAGCGAGGTCACCCTGCACCGGATTCTGGTGCACATGATCGCGG
>Ga0066905_100000483_pt1 | contig 11164 bp, 10 predicted proteins | sample PanSoiMetaPlot36_FD_67483 | JGI IMG/M metagenome (GOLD analysis project Ga0066905, IMG submission 67483) | Tropical forest soil microbial communities from Panama analyzed to predict greenhouse gas emissions - Panama Soil Plot 36 (version 2) | ecosystem: Environmental > Terrestrial > Soil >... | reverse complement strand
ACCGCTGGATTGGTCCGGATGTTGCGGACGCGTTTGAGCTCCCGGCCCGACTTCGGCTTCTGATCTACCGCCGTAATAATGAGATCACCATCGACGGCGAACGTCGCAACCACGAGATGCGGACTGCCACGAGCGTCCACCGTCGCCAGCCTGATCACCGGCACCGAGCCGAATCGCCGGCGCGCAGTCGCCTGGTCCAGTCGCATGTCGGCCTCCATGTCTCACCCGCATCGGGTGAGGCGGACCATGCGGGTGTGACCTCAGAGTGAGTCCTGTCCTATCACCGACCGCAAGGTGTCGATCATGCTGATTCTCGCCATCCTGGTCATCGGCATGGCCGCAGGCTGGATTGCAGACGTCATAGTGAACAGGCGGATGCAGCCCGACAACTGGGGCCGGGCCCTGCTCTTCGGCTTCGCCGGGTCCTTCATCGGCGGCCTCCTGATCAGCCTGCTGGCCGGCGATGGACTGGCCCTACGGCCGAGCGGTCTCATCGGCTCGGCGGTGGGAGCGATCATCGCCACGTTTATCGCGGCGATGCTCGGCCAGCGCTCTCGAGCCTGACTCGGCGCCTTGGTGCTGTAAGGGTCTTGTAAGGGCTCGGCCACTTTTCGGGTGAACGAACCCGGCAAGGATGCAATGGACACCGTTGCGCCTGCCGAAAAGGGGCGTTCATCGTGAAGACGAGATTCCTGGTATCTGCCACCGGCACTCTGGCGCTTGCGGCGGCCGGGCTCGGATCGGCGTCGGGCCCGAGCGCTGCCGCGACCGCCCCGCAATCGCTTGTGACCGCCGCAGCGAGCAACAGCTGGACCGCGGCGGCAAGCATGTCCACCGCGCGCGCGAGCCTCACCGCAACCCGGCTCAGTACCGGGCGCGTCCTGGTGGTCGGTGGCGAGTATGACTCCGCCAGTCCGTCCACCGCCGAGCTCTATAGCCCGACCACCAGCACCTGGAGCCCGGCCGGCACGCTGAGCCACTGGCGCGCGCTGCACATCGCCGTGCGTCTCGCCGACGGACGGGTGCTGGTCGCCGGCGGCCAGTGCAGCACCAGCGCGGAGCTGTACGACCCGGCGACCAACAGCTGGACCCCGACCGGGAGCATGAACATCGGCCGGATCTCCTTCACCGGGACGCTGCTCCACGACGGGCGGGTGCTCGTGGCCGGCGGGAACTCCCTCAACGGTCTGCAGGCGAGTGCCGAACTATACGACCCGGCGACCGGTCGCTGGACGCTGACCGGCAGCCTCCGGACCCCCCGCCGGGCGCACACCGCGACCTTGCTGCCGGACGGCACCGTCCTGGTCGCCGGAGGCGCCAACGCAACGGGCCGGCCGCGCACCGCGGAGCGATACAGCCCGAGCACCGGACGGTGGAGTCGGGCCGGGACGATGACGACCAGCCGGGAGAGCGCGAGCGCGACCTTGCTGAGTACCGGTCGGGTGCTGCTCGCCGGTGGCGGCAATCCGAGTGCGCTCACTTCCGCCGAGCTGTACGACCCCGCCTCCAACAGCTGGCGCGCTACCGGCAGCATGAATGCCCCGGCTGGTGGCGCCGCGGCGCTCCTACCGGACGGCCGCGTGCTGGTCGCCGGCAGCGGCACCGGCGACGTCTACTCACCCGCCACCGGCACCTGGACGGCGACCGGACCGATGGTCTATCCCTACGCCTCGGTGGGTGCAGCCGTGCTGCCGAACGGGCAGGTCCTCTACGCCGGGGGCCGCAAGGTCAAGTACTGCGGCCAGTACTCCTGCGACGAACCCTTGGTGGAGGCCGAGCTGTACACGCCCTAGCGTCGCTCGAGCAGCAACCGGGTGAGCGCGACCCGCGAGCCTACCCCCAGCTTCCGGTAGATCCGTTTCACGTACTGGCTGACGGTGTGGTGGCTCAGGTAAAGACGGTCGGCTATCTCGCGATCTCCGAGGCCGTCGGCCACGAGTGTCGCGACCTCGCGCTCGCGCGGCGTCAGCGTCAGCAGCGGTCCGGCAGGCTCCCCGGCTTGGTCGCGATGCAGCTCAAGCAGCGTGACCAGCCCCCGGTCGTTCGGCAAGCGACTCGAGTACGCGTGCAGCGAGCCCTGCTCCCCGTCAACGAGCGCTAGATCAACGTGACGCGAGAAGGCGCTGCGGTGCTCTCCGGTCGGCGCGAGCAGACCGTAGAGCCGGTCCTCGCCGTCCTTGAGCTGTGCCAGCAACTGCCGAGCCGCATCGTTGAGGCGGACCTCGGGCGACCCCGGATCGCTGACGACGACCGCGCTTCCGGTGAGCTCGAGTGCGGCGCGGGCTCGCGCGAGCTCGTGCTCCAGGTCCTCGCGGGCGCGGATGCCCTCGACGGCGACACCGACCACGCGCCCGAGAGCCTCCGCCAGGCGAACGTCACCCGCGTTGTAGCCACGATCGGGCTCGGACGTCCCCAGGTTGATCGTGCCGATCATCTCGTCCCGGCACACGACGGGCGCCTGGATGATATGACGCATGTCGTGCATCGCCACCACATGCGTGTAGATCGGTGACTCGAGCCATTCCTCCGTCGACATAGACGCCATGTTGTAGGCAGCACCCCGGCTGGCCATGACCCGCGCGAGCAGCGGGTCGCTCTCCCTGCCCTGCGGAATGCGCTCGTAGCGGGCCAGCATCGTCTCGCTGACGTTCAGCGGCGCCGCTCGTACCGGACGCCCGGACCGCGGATCGAGGAAGTAGAGCGTGTACATCGGCGCGTAGATCAGCTTGCCGATGCCTGCCATCACCTTGTGCTCGAGCTCGGCCAGGTCAGCGGACGCGAATAACGACGCGGCGAAGCGCAGCAACGCAATGCCACGGGCACTCTCGATGACCGCGGGGGGCGCCTTGTCCTGCGCGTCGGCCATTGGCGATCACTCTCTCGACTGAGCGTCGAGACCTGCACGGCCTCGTCAGCCAGAACCATGATGACCTCAGACAACCCGGGGCCGCAAACGAGCCGCAGACGGACAACCCCGGGCGGGACACCTCGACGGTCGTCAGGCGGTCTCCAGCGCGCAGGGCTATCCGGATGTAGCTGCGCCGCACGCCTTCTCCGCCGCCTGCCGCAGCGACTTACCGATTGGGATCGGCCAGGTTTGGGGTAACCCGCCGGCCTGGCCGTGCAGTACGAACCTCAGCGGAGGTATCGCGTCGAGTGCTTCGGGTGGGCAGTTGAGCACCACCACGATCTCCACGTAGTGGGGGCGACCGGGCCCGGATAGTCGAAGCGGCGGCGCACCCCATCCCGGATGAATGCTCAGCCTGCCGGCCGATTCCGAGACTCCGGTGAGGGTGACCTGATCGGCGGTGGTGGTGACTTCGACCGTGCCGTGCAATGTGAGCACTGCCTCGGGACCGACCGACTCCGCCCACCAACCGTCGGCCGGAATCTCGTCCACTCGAAGTCCACCCGCCCCCGCCGCGTCACCGCAGACCAGTTCGTACAGCCCCACCAGGGCGGCGGCGGCCTCGGTGGACAGCTGGACCGGCGCGTCGAGCTCCCGCCCGTCCGAAGTCCGGACGTGCGCTCGTAGGCCGAGCAATCCTTGATCGGGTGGTTGCGCAGGAGAGCAGCTGTTAATCCCAATCGTGACCCGGAAGCCCCGAACGTCGGCGGGAGCCGAGTTGGTGCTGTTAGACGTCGCCGATGACGACATGACGAAGGGCGCCCAGCCGCTGACCTTCAGCAGTTGGACGCCGATCGGCGGCTTCGCGACAACCTCGAGCATGCCGGAAAGCTCCGGACCACCTGCCGCGGCACGGTGCCGCCAGTCGCCGGCGAGCCGCACCGTGAGCCGCGACGCAAGGTCCTGGCAATACGGCATGACCAGGTTTGCGAACGCCTCGTCCGCGCCGACCACCGGGATCTCGAGCTGCTGAGGCTGCGCGTCGGCCGCGCGGACGTCCACCCGCAACGACAACTGATCCGGAACCTGCGCTGCGCAGTCGAGCTCGTCCAGACGCAGACGGCTAGTCGTGGCGGAACCCGGCGCCAGAGCAATCTCCGACTCGACGGGCTCGATGGAGCTGACCGGCGCGGCTTGGGACGGGGTGGTCTTGGTCACCGTGACCGGCCGAGTGCCGGCGTTGACCACGACGACCTCGATACTCTCCGCGCCCGGGTCGCCGGCGAGGCGCATGAACGCGGCCAGCGACACGGTGTGCGCGTCTCGCCGCTGGGCCGCCGCATCGGCGCGCGCAGCCATGGTCCAGCCGCCGGCGACCACTCCCAGCGCCACCGCGACCGCAACCGCGACCCCGACTCGCCAGGGACTGCCCAAGTTCCGCCGCAACCACGGCCCGAGCCCATCGGCATACCGCAACAAAGACCGGTACCGCTGCCGCAGAGACCGGAACCGCTGCCGCAATGACCGGCGCTCGTCCGAGCCGGCCGTCATGATCTCCGGTTCAGGCTGTTCGGGCATGGCTTCGAACCCCCGTTCGCCGCGATGCACAACCGGGACCATGGTCTCGCTCCGCCGCGACGCGTGACCAGCGTTACTGGCTCAGGTCGGCCAGGCCAAACCCGACAGCCGGTGACCTTGCTCAGCCGGCTTGGGCGTTTACCGGCCTGGTCTGGATGACCCTCTCGTTCCAGTTCTCTGCGGTCTGGACGATCCAATAGAGCGCGAAGAACGCGATCTCGTAGGTCTCCAGGGCGAAGGTGGTGTGGTCGTCGAAGACCCGGGTCCACGGGATGAGAATGCCGCCAAGAATCATCAAGGCCGCTATCGCCGCGTAGACCCAGAACCACGCCTTGGCACGCTCATTCCAGTGCTCGACCACCTTGCCGACGATTGCCAGGACGAGAAACACGAACATGAGAACGGCGGCAATGCCGTGGGCCCGGGTATAGAAGTCGTCCCAGTTCTCGATCGCCCACCAAACGAGTAGCAACACCAGACCGGTGACGACCAATGACACCACCGTTCCGCGCTCGTCCTGCTGGATCCTTGGCCGCTCGCCCCACCTCGCTACCAAGGCGGTGATCGCGGCGACGATCAGTCCGATGCCCCCCGCGATCAGCAGTGCGTACACGTTGTTGTCGATGTTGGTCACGACCCAGCCGGCGAGCAAGCCGTCCTCGTTGACCGGCAGTGGCTCCGGTGCGACTGACCAGCAGCTTCCGACGTCGGTAGTCGGCACCACGGCGACCGCCGGGGCGAGCATGCCAGCAAAGTTCAGGCAGGTGTCCTCCCACGTGCCCCGGCCCTTGTAGACGATGAGCGAGAGGCCGACCGCGATCAGGGTGCCGACGAAGATCGCTCGTACCGGCGTGTAGTAGTACGCGCTGATCGACGTTTGCCAGCAGTCGACCTTGCTACGTTCGATGGCGATCGAAGCGGCCAACAGCACGACCGCGCCAATCATCCCGATCCGCAGATAGCGATAGGTCTTGATCGCGTCCTGCGACTTCAGCGGCCCGGCAGGCTCCACTGCCATCCCCTCCCCCTCGTGAGCAATTGATCACGCTTATATAGCAGAGTTCCCGGCCTGGTGTCTCACGCTCACGACAAGGCGGAATCGAGCAGCTCTCGAAGGTCTTCGCGGGAGCGCGGATAGTGGTGGCTGTCGACAAACCAGTCGTAGCCGCGGTACGTCTGCGCCAGCGTGCGGATCAGCCCCGCGTCCAGGCCGTCGCCGGGGGCCCGCAGGTGTAACGGCGGCGGGTAGAAACAGTCGCCGAGCAGAACGACGCCGGAGTCCGGCACCGCCACCACCGTTGAGTCCTCGGCGTGCCGGCCGCCGACGTGATCCACCTGGACACCGCCGGGCAGGGCGAGGGTGTCGGTGAACTCGATGTGCGGTGGGACGATCCGGAACCCTTCCCAGGTGCGCATCGCCCGGGCGCGAGCGCTGAAGCTCGCAGCCAGCCGCGGGTTGGCCGCGACCTGCTCGCTCAGGTAGGTGTCGCTCCACGGCCGATCGGCCTCCGCGGCCAGGATCCGGGCGCCGGCGGCATGCCCGATGATCTCGGCGTCCGGCCAGGCGCACCCGCCCCAGGTGTGGTCCCAGTGATGGTGCGTGTAGACCAGCCGTCGCGGCCTCGGCAGTCCGGCGGCATCGATCGCGGCTCGGACCTCGGCGGCAGCGGCAGGACTGTTGCCCGAATCCACGAGCAGGCTACCGGCGTCGTCGACCATGACAGCCACACAGCCCTGCACGACAGCGGGATCCTCATCGTGCGGCCACAGCCAGACCGGGCCGGCCAGATGGCGCAGCTCCCGGGGCATGAACGCGACCGTACACCGGCTCACCTGCAACCCACGGCCGGCGGATGCTGTTGGTATCAGGCAGGGAGGTAATCATTGCCATGGCTGTGTCGACTGTCGATTGGGACGCGCTTCAGCGGGTGATCGCCGGGAACGTGGTCTTACCCGGCTCGACCGCTTACGAGGAGTTACCTAAGCCGTTCAACGCCCGGTTCCACGTCCAGCCGCGGGCCATCGTGCGATGCGCGACCCCGCAGGACGTCGCGGAGGCGGTCGCGTTCGTAGCTCGGCACGGCTTGGAGTTTGCGACCCGCAGTGGAGGCCACTGCTTCGCCGGGCGCTCCTCGAGCCGTGGGGCAGTCATCGACGTATCGCCGATGGATGCGGTGTCCGTCTCGGACGGCGTTGCCACCGTCGGCGCCGGCGCCCGGCTCGGCCGGGTGTACGACTCGCTCGAGGAACACGGCCTGGCCCTGCCCGCCGGCGCGTGTCCGGCGGTGGGGATCGCCGGGCTTACCCTGGGCGGCGGGCTGGGGATCCTCGGGCGGAAGCACGGGGTGACCTCCGATCGCCTGATCGGTGCGCAGATCGTCCTGGCCGATGGTCGGTTGCTCCACTGCGACGAAGCTCACGAGGCGGACCTGTTCTGGGCGCTTCGAGGAGCCGGCGCCGGCAACTTCGGTGTGGTGACGTCGCTGACGTTCCGCTCCGTTCCCGCGCCCGATGCGACGAACTTCCACCTTGCGTGGCCGTTCCGCGATGCGGCCGCCGTCCTCGAGGCCTGGCAAGGCTGGGCACCGGTCGGACCCGACGAGCTCGCCGCGAGTCTGAAGGTAACCGCGGGCACCGAGGTCGAGCAGCCGCCGTCCGTCGACGTATACGGGGCGCTGCTCGGGACCGAGTCCGACCCGACCGAGCTGCTCGACAACCTGGTCGCCCGGGCGGGCTCGGATCCGATCCGGACGTCAGCCCGGCGGATGTCGTTCGCACAGACCAGGCAGTTCTGGGCGAACCTGGGCGCTCCGGAGGGCGATGGTGCGCCCGATCCTAAAGATCCACCGGCGCAACAGCCGTACCTGGTTGCGAGGTCGGAGTTCTTCACCCGACCGCTGACCGCCGAAGCCGGCGTCGCGCTGCTGGAGAGCTTCGGGCGGGATCGATCCCCGGTCGAGTCTCGCGAGCTGGACTTCATGCCGTGGGGTGGTGCGTACAACCGCGTGCGTTCCGACGCCACTGCCTTCGTCCATCGCGGTGAGCTCTTCCAGCTCAAGCATTCGGTCGTGATCGACGCACACGCGGCGATCCGTGAAAAGCAAGCCGCACATCGGTGGGTGACCCGATCATGGGAGTTGGCGCACCCCCTGGGGTCGGGCCGGGTGTTCCAGAACTTCGCCGATCCGGAGCTTGCGGATTGGGCGAGCGCTTACTACGGGCCTAACTACCAGCGACTGGTCCGGGTCAAGGCCCGGTACGACCCGGCCGGTTTGTTCCGCTCCCCCCAATCGCTTCCGGTTCGCTGACGTCCACCTGCCGAAATAACGCAGACCGGCGCGGCGTTCGTGTCTACGCAGCCCACTCTCGCCTTGACGAACGGCCGTTGGCCGAAGGAGCCGACGTGTCGGAGATGCACCGCACGCTGCTCGAACTGCGCACGACATTGGGGAGTACATCAATGACGACCGAGAAGGCCATCCTCGCCGGCGGCTGTTTCTGGGGCATGCAGGACCTGATCCGCAAGATCCCCGGCGTGATCTCGACCAGGGTCGGCTACACCGGGGGTGAGGTGCCCAACGCGACCTATCGCAACCACAGCGGCCACGCCGAGGCGATCGAGATCATCTTCGACCCGGCCAAGCTCTCGTACCGGGACGTGCTCGAGTTCTTCTTCCAGATCCACGACCCGACCACGCTGAACCGGCAGGGCAACGACGTCGGAACTAGCTACCGCTCGGCAATCTTCTACGTCACCGACGAGCAGAAGCGAATCGCCGAGGACACGATCGCCGACGTGAACGCCTCCGGTCTGTGGCCGGGCAAGGTGGTCACCGAGGTGTCGCCGGCCGGGCCGTTCTGGGAGGCCGAGCCCGAGCACCAGGACTACCTGGAGCGTTACCCCTACGGGTACACGTGCCACTACATCCGTCCGGGCTGGAAGCTCCGCCGCCGCTCCGACCAGGTCACGTCCTGACCTCGGCGGCAGGTCAGATCGGCAGGTAAGGACCATGGCGGCAGTCCTAGGCTGCCGCCATGGGAGTACAGCGCATCAAGCCCAACATCCGATCCGACCGTTTCGCCGAAAGCCGGGCCTTCTATATCGGCGTGATCGGGCTGGAGGAGCATGGCAGCCTGGACTGGATCCTATTCTTCGGCACCGACAGCCGCGAAGTGCAACTCAGCGTCATGAGCCTCGACATCAAGGCGCACATACATCCTGACGTCTCCATCGAGGTCGACGACGTCGACGCGGCGTACGCGCGCGCTCTCGAGGCCGGCGCCGAGATTGTCTACCCGATCACCGACGAGGACTGGGGGCTTCGGCGGTTCTTTGTACGAGACCCGAACGGCGCCGTGATCAATGTGACCCAGCACGGGTAAGCTTCCCCGCTCCGCGGGTCTAGCGCTTCCCATATCTCACCCGGGTTGTCGTATTGACACGCCCTGACCTGCGCGGTCCTATGTCAGGGTCGCTGTTCGGCGGACGGCAAGGGGGAGGTTCGATGAGTTCGTACGAGAACGACCTGCGCATCCTCGACGCGGAGCTTCAGTTGGTGGCCCAGGCCTTCGATGGGCTGTCCGACGAGCAATGGGCGTTGCCGACCCGCCTGCGCCCACTCGACGAAAGCCTGCCGCACTGGACCCTCTTCGAGCTGGCCGGCCACTTCGACATCTCGATCGGGCTGACCCGGATGCTGATCGCCGATCAGGACAACACCACCGGACAGGTCGGCCGCGACCGGATCAGCTTCTTCATCTTCCCGCGCTCCGAGGTCGCGCCGGTTGTCTATGACTACGCCTACACGATGGTCGAGGGGAAGACGCCTCCGCAGATGCCGCGCGTGCTGCGCGAGACGTTCACCCGGACCGTCGAGGAGTCCCGAGCGACCGACCCGGACAAGATCGGTACCGGGTACTACGCGCTGATGCAGCTCGGCGAGTTCGTGCCGAGCCGGGTCGTCGAGGCGGTCGTGCACGGGATGGATCTGACCGACGCGCTCGGCAAGCCGACGATGGCCACGCCCGAGGGCATCGCGCTTACCGCGTCGATCCTCGATGAACTGCTCGCGCGCCGAACCGTCGGCGGACGCCCCGCCGATCTGTCCGACGATGTGGCCTGGATTCGGGCGGCGTCCGGCCGCAGCGCACATCTCGACCCGCGGCTACCCCTGATCGGCTAGGTCCGAGCGCGCCCGTCGGGCGGGCGAATCGAGCGATGGGTCCGTTGACGGTCATGCTTCCATCCAGCGCGGGTCATCCACCAGCGGTGTTTCACCCGGTGGGACCTGCACTCCCGGCGCCGTGCTGCTGAGATCCAGCGCGGGCCTCAGGCTTGGCGCCGCCTCGAGGGCGTCGAGCAGCGCGTTGCCTTCCACCCGGAGCAATATCGTGTCCATCTCAGTGGTGACGGTAGCGTTTCGAGGGGCCCGGTCGAGCAGGCCACGCTCGCCGAAGCTGTCGCGAGGACCCAGACGCACGACGGCCTTGCCGTCTCGGTGCACTACGACGCGGCCGTCCACGACGGCGTAGAAAGCATGCGCCGGAGCGCCCTGGACGACGACGTCGACGCCTGGTGGCAGCGGAAGGAACCGCGCGGCCGAGGCGAGTTGCTCCAGGACAACCTGTGGCGCTCCGACTGTGACCGGAAGACCCTGGAGGACCTTCACCCTCGACGCGAGCGCCTCGGCACGCTGCGCGTTGAGCGCATCGAGTCCGCGCAGGGCGAGTCCACACAAGAGGGTGATCAACGTGGCGGCGGCACCGAGGGTCAATAGGCTGACGCGCAACGAGACGGACGCCACGAGAACCGAGGCCAAGACCGCGCCAGCCATGATCGCGGCTCTGGATCCAGCGTTGAAGATCCCGATCACTCGCCCTAGCGCCTCGCGGGGGACGATTCGTGCAATTGCGGTCTCGCCGACCACCTGGCAGGAGATCAGGCCAGCACTTCCGATCACGGTCACCACGAGCGCGATCCTCACCACCTGAACGCCGGCGTATGCAAGTTGGGTGATGCACGCCAGCGAACCGGCGGCGATCACGATCAGAGTCACCCGTTTGCCGGTGGCCAACCGGCCGTTGAGGACCGCGCTCAGCAATCCGCCGATGCCCGCGGCCGTCAGCAGGACACCGTAGCCGCCAGTTCCGAGCCCAAGCGATTCCTTGGCGTACACCACAAGCTGCACGGTCTGGGCCCCGTAGGTGAATTCGGCCATCGCAACGACCACGATCAGCCCGAGCGCGAACTCGGTTGTCCGCACCGTCCGCAATCCCTCAGCCAGCTGACCAAACCCGGACGTACGCCCACCCGGTGGAGCACGGTCGGGACGGATTGTCGAGATCAGCAGCGCGGAGATCGCGAAGGTCGCGCCATTCGCGGCAAACGCCACCCAGGCAGGAGCCACTGCGAGCAAGATGGCGCCGATCGCCGGACCGATGACGACACCGAGTGCCTGGACCGTGTGCAGGAGCGCGTTTGCCGCACCGAGCCGGATCTCACCGACCAGGCGCGGGAGGAGTGCCATCGCCGCCGCCTTCTCCGCGCAACCGGCCGCCGAGGCCAGGGAGGTGAGCGCTATGACCAGCGCCACAGATCCGGCGGTGGCAACCGTCGCAGCGAGGACAGCCATGATCAGGATCCGCACGACGTCACCGGCCAGTAGCACTGCGCGCCGCGGATAGCGGTCGGCGACCACTCCACCGAACGGGCCAAGCAGCACGTACGGGAGTCCCCTG
>Ga0066905_100000482_pt1 | contig 11167 bp, 14 predicted proteins | sample PanSoiMetaPlot36_FD_67483 | JGI IMG/M metagenome (GOLD analysis project Ga0066905, IMG submission 67483) | Tropical forest soil microbial communities from Panama analyzed to predict greenhouse gas emissions - Panama Soil Plot 36 (version 2) | ecosystem: Environmental > Terrestrial > Soil >... | reverse complement strand
GCCTCGCTTTCAGGGCATCGAAGGCCTGGGGCGGCAACATCTGGATCTCGCTCTCGGCGATACGCGTGTCGAGGGCGCGCTCGTCGGGCGGCGCCGAAGCGTTCCAGGGGCACGTCGCATAGTGGGTGCCCGGGTGCGGGCGCCCCCAGCTCTTGCAGCCACAGTGCTCGGGTTTGGGCGCGATTTGCTGGCTCTCTTGGAACGTGGGGCGACGGATGCCCGGGTCGCGGACGACTTTCAGAATGACGTTGTTCGGAGCCCGGAGCTGACACTCGCCGTGCTCTTGGAGCATCTTCGCCGCGAGCACCTCGCGTCCGCTCACGATGCGCTGACCGTCGATGGTCGCCGTGATCGCGATGTCGGCGACGCCAACGCCTTTGCGTTCGACCGTCACGCAGATATCGTGCTCCTCTCGAGCTTCGGGTTTACCGACCGAGACCCGCTGAACGAGGCTCTTGCGCTGCATTTGCGCGCTGCGGAGCACGGTCGACAGGGCCTGCTCGAGGTGAGGCCCGATGATCCCTTTGAGATGACCTTCGTCATCGACGAGATGGCGGCGGTTTTCACGCCACTCTCGGAGCTCGGCGGGCTGGAGTTTGATGACTTTCATGGGGAGGGGGCCTCGGGTTTTGGGTTTTGGGTTTTGGGTGTTGGCACCGCCCTGCTAAAGGGCTGCATGCGTAATCCCCATGAATTGAAGGCTTTCCAACTGGCGGACCGGCTCGCGCTCGAGCTGTATCGGTTGACGGCGTCGTTCCCCGTCGAAGAACGCTACGGGCTCACGCAACAGATGCGGCGAGCTGCAGTCAGCGTCGCGAGCAACATCGTCGAGGGCTGCAGTCGTGAGAGCCAAGCGGACTTCCGCCGCTTCATCGAGATCGCGACGGGTAGCGCGATGGAGCTGCAGTATCAGCTCTCGCTCGCCCGCCGGCTCGCTTTTGCCGGCTCTCCGAACCAAGAGACCTTGTGGCTCGAGGTCGAGGCCATCTCCGACTCGACGTGCAAAATGCTCACAGCCCTCGGCAAGAGTCTGCGCTGACTCGGAACGACGCTCCGAGCCAAAACCCAAAACCCAAAACCCAAAACCCGTCCCGCCGCTCATGAAGGCTTCTCTTCCTTCACGTGCAAGAGCTCCCGCAGCTCCGCGAGGACGTTCGCAATGTCCGCGGGTGCGATGGGACGCAGCGCCTTGAATTGGAGATCGGAGAGGTTCTGCGCGGCTTTGATGAGCGCGGCGAGCGCTTGACCGACAGCCGAGTCGCTCTTGCCTTCCATGATGTCGTCGAGCGCGGCTTGAACCGCGGGAGGCATCATCGCGCGAAAGCCGCGGAAGGCCGGACCATCGAGGCCGCGGATGGCGATGCAGAGACGACTCATGGCGTCGGTGATTCGAGTTTCGATGGGAGCGTCCTTCGGTACGGGCGGGGGCGGCGCGGGGCTCTCTGCCGGCGGCGTCGGAGCGCCTTCGGAAGAAGCGGGAGCCGTGGTGGCAGAAGTGGGAGCGCCGGGCGGCGACACGCCTGCAGCGCGTGCTTCGATGCCTTCGGCCTTGCCAATGTTGCCGAGGAAGCGTGCCGCGATGCTGGCCGCGATGGGCCCGACGATGGTGAGCAGCCCCCCGAGCCGTTCGCTCGTCTCTTTCGCGCCCGCGAGCTCGAGCTCGTGCTTGTGGTCGAGCCGGCGCATGTAGCGCTCGTGCTTGAGGTCGAGCTCCTTCGTCGCGGCGAGCTTCTCCGTGAGCTCGGCGATGGTCGCTTCGTGCGAGGCAATCTTCGCGTACGCTCGTTCGAGCTCGGTCGACAGCACCCCTGTGGCCGTCTGCAGCCCGCTCGTGGCGATCTCGGTCATCGTGAGCAGCCGTTCGTTGGCGTTCGAGCCCTGCTGGACGATGGCCGTCATGCCCTGCGCGAGCACGGCGCCGGGGTCGGTCTGATCGGGGGCGTCGACGGCCTCGGCGAGATCGTCGGGGTGGTGACGCCAGCAGCCGCTCGCGTCTTGCACGGCGCGAATGCGGCCCTGCGCGCGCCAGAGCTTGATGGTCGAGACGTGTTTGCCGACGATGCGCGCCGCGTCGCTCGTACCCGGCCACTCGGTGACGTCGGGAGCGAGCTCGGTCGGGGGCGTACCTTCCGGCGCCGTCGCAGCGGCGTTCACCCGAGCCTCGGATAGCGGAGGGGCGGAGGGACGCGGCGCGGGGCCCGTGGAGCGTCGACCCATACCCCCGTGACCACGAGCACGACGGCGCATGCGTTCGCGCCAAGAGAGCCGAGGCGGCGCGGCGCCGTCCGGTTCTGGGGCGCTCTCTTCGGCGTCGAGAGCGGGAGGCTCGTCTTCGAGATTCTCGCCCTCGAGAACTCCTCCATCTTCGTCGCCGTCAGCGTCGTCGTCGAAATCCTCGTCTTCGTCGTCTCGAGAGGGGGGCAAACCGGGGCAAATCCGCGCATGGGGTGGCTGCCTCGACATGCGGCCGAATGCACCGGGTGGATAAGCCGGCTCGACATCTCGGCTTCCATTGTCCAAAAAGAATAATGATTTCATCTACTTGCGCATGACTCGGAGTGCTGTCACGGATTTTGGGACACACCCGGCAGCAATCGGCTCGCCGGGATTGACATTCCCGGAGACCCACATGGCAGCAGTTCAGATCCAAGAGTCCCAGCTCGCTCGACTCGGCGAGCAGGTGAACGCATCGCGCGCTCTCGCCGCGCGTCTCAAAGAGCAGCTCAAGAGCAAAGCGACGCAGGACAACGCCGTCGTCCTGGCGACCGCGGGTCTCTCCGCGGGCGGCTTCGGCTATCTGCGCGGACGACTCGAATCGGCGAACGGCGCCTGGAACATCCCGGGCACGACCATCGACTACGAAGCGGTCGCCGTCGTCGCGCTGAGCGCGTTCTCGCTCGGCGCGGGACTCGTGAGCAAGAGCCTGAAGAAGTTCGAGGGCCCCGCCACCTACGCCACGGCTGGCGTGCTCGGTCACTATCTCGGGCAGCTCGGTCGCAAGTTCGCCAAGACCGGCTCCTTCAGCCTCGTCGCGGGCCAGGGCTACGGGATGCTGCCGTCCCCGGGCGCCGGCGACCGGAGCGTCTCGTTCCGTCAGACGCAGATCGGGCCGCCCTACGCGGACCCCATCGCGAGCGCGCTCGCCGAATCGGGAGTCTGAGGAGGCGCGGGACGCGCCGACTTCGGGCTTCAGGCTTCAGGCCTCAGGCCCCGGAAAAGAGAGCGCGTTCCACTCGTGAATCGTTCGAGCAGCGAGGGAAACCCGTCGTCTTGTCCTCCCGAAGCCCGAAGCCCGAAGCCCGAAGCCTCTCCGTGGGCTTCCACCCCGCTTTAGCGAGCGGTTTCTACGGCGGCCTCGGTTCGACCCTCGCGCAGCTCGCTCTCTCGGTCCTCGCTCGGCCGCGACAAGTCGCGACCGAGCCCCTACCCACAACAGACATCGAAGGAATCCCCATGCCCTATGACATTCTCGGCGGCTCGATCGGCTTCGACCCGAGCCTGATTGGCGACGACCCGGACTCTCTGCTCGAAGCTCTCGCGGTTTCTGGTGCCATGCCGGATCTACTCGTCGGCGGTGACGGTTCGAGCGAAATCATCGGCGCGCTCGTCGGCGCAGCTCAGCAAGGCAACGCCAAGGCCAAGGCCGTCGTCGCCAAGATCGCCCAGCGCAACGCGGGCGCCGTGGTCCAGCGCGAGCTCGACCGTCGTCGTCGCTACCCGCTCGGTGTCGTGCCGACCACCATCACCGCCGGCACGCAGTCGCAGATCCCGGCTGCGCCGCAGAACCTGTTCCGCCCCGAGCGGCTCGTGATCCCGAGCGACATCGCGTTCGATTCGGGCGTGGTCGACATCAAGGTCGGCAACACGAGCCAGTTCGTGCAGTCGGCGGAAGTCCCCGGCGCGCTCTTCAGCGAGGTGGCCATCAATACCGGCGTCAACTTCGACACGGCCGAGATCGGCAACCAGATTTCGGCGACCATCCGGAACAAGAGCGCTTCGAGCATCGAGTTCTCAGCCGGCTTCGTCGGCACGATCGCGAAGTGAGGAAGAGGGCTTTGGGCTTTGGGCTTTAGGCTCTAGCTCGGAACGCCCGACTCTCATTCGCATTGGGCGAGACGGTTTCCTCCCGACCAGACGGGAACCATCGCCGGTTCTGAGGTCCCAAAGCCCAGAGCCTAAAGCCCAAAGCCTGTTTCCCCTGAAGCGACGCGAGACTCACGGTCTCCGAGTCACCTGGAGCGTGGCGCTCGCTGCCCCGATGCAGCGAGAAACCCCGAAAAGCCATCACGGCGCTCCGAGTAGTCGTCGCCCTCACCCCTTCGTCGTCCTCGAACGCCGGTCTACCAATGGCAAGACGTTCCAAGCCCTCATTGCTCTCGGCCTACGTGCCGCTCATCGCCATCGCGAGCCTCACCGCGCTCGTCGTGGTGCTTCGCAACACGGGCGACGGGAGCTCGTCGCCGTGAAGCCGCGCACGAAGGCGCTCGTCATCTTTGGAGCCCTGGTTCTGACGGGCTGCTACATGACGGCCGCTCCGGGGCCCGAGACGAAGTTTCTGTCGGGTGGCAACACGGCGATCGCCGACGCCATTCGCGATGCCGCCGCCGATTGGGCGCGGCACGGGCTCGAAATCGCCAACTACGTCACCGTCGATGACGGACGGGCGGGAGTTCCCGTGCGGTTCGCGACGACTCGCGAAATCGAGCAATATCGGGGCCCGGGAGCTCCTGCCGTCATTCTTGCCGCGACGACGCACGAGATGGGCGATTGGCTGCACATCCTGCTCGACGAGCGGTTGAAGAACGACCGGGACCAATTCCTCCATGTCGTCAAGCACGAGCTCATTCACGTCCTCGTGCCCAAGGCGCCTCATCTGAACGGCATCGGCGTGCTGTCGCCCGAGCTCACCTCGAACGTCATCACGCGCGCCGACATGGCGCACCTCGCTCGCTTCACGGACGTAACCGAGTCCCAAGTGCCGTTCGCCGGGGAGGCCGCGTGAAGATCCTGCTCAACCTCACGCCGAAGGGCGCGCCGAACGGCAAACGCTGGCTCAAGCCGAGCAAGATCCTCGCTCTCGTCATCCGCGAGGCGCTCGAGGCCGTCATCCTCGCCAATCAGCTCTACCTGCGCCTCCACCAGGTGCCGGCCCTCTACGAGAGCGGCATCCGCTACGAAGAGGAGCCCGCCGGGCAGCCCTACGAGGACTTCAGCGCCGTGCCCGTCGTACTCGCGCGCGGCTGGGGGGACTGCGACGATCTCGTCAGCTGGCGCATCGCCGAGCTCCGCAACGGCGGCGAGAACGCCAAGGTCCGGCTCAAGTGGGCCTACGACCCCATCCGCGGCGCGCGCATGTACCACGTGCTCGTTCGGCGCAGCAACGGGCAAGTGGAAGACCCGAGCAAGCGCCTCGGGATGGGCAACCACAAGGCCGCGCGCATCGGAGTCATGACCCCATGAGCAAGAACCATCTCGCTCGGCTCGAACTGAAAACGACCCGAGCTCTGAAACAGTCGCCGTCTTACTCGACCGTCACACGGCTTCTTTCCGGAGCTGCAGCGGCCAAGAGCCTCGGTTTTATCGGCGCCGTCGAAAAGAAACGGCTCGTCGCTCACATCGACGATGAAGCCACTCGTCGCGGCGTCTACGCGAGCGTTCGTCGAACGTCTTCTGCGAAGAAGACCGCTCGCAAAAAGAGCTCTCGGAAGAAGAGCTCTCGGAAGAAGAGCTCTCGCAAGAAGACCTCTCGGCGCCCCTCGCGCCGCTGACCCCTTTTTTCGGAGACCAGACCATCATGGCCATCAAAGCAGCAGGCGCTCTCGCCCTCCTCGCCGCCGTCGGCGTCGGCGTCGCAGTCGCCCTCCATCAGAAGAAGCCCGGTGACGTCGTCACGGGCAAGAGCGGCAAAGCCTGGCGCGTCGTGCTGCTCGGCAATCAGAGCGGCGTGAAGACCTATGAGGTTTTCGCGCCCGAAGGCAGCTTCGGCCCCCACGGCGAGCTCAGTGTCTTGCGCTACAGCCAGTCGGGCTCCGACCAAGCCTCGCGGCAGATCACGGGCGTCGGCTCGGGCGTGCCCGTCGCCATCGTCCAGACCGCGGCGAGCGACTTCTCGCTGCCGTTCGACCCCGCGCTGATGCCGAGCTGAAGGAAGGCACGGAGAACTCTCATGGCAAAAAGCACTGGTCTCCTGCTCGGTCTCGGCGTTCTCGGCGGACTCGGCGCGCTGCTCCTGTCGAGCAAGAAAGCCGCCGCGCTACCGCCCGGCACTCCGTCACAGACGGCGCCCCCACCCCAAACTCTCCCGGCGACGCCCGCTCCGAGCGGTACGCCGAGCCAGACCATCAGCGTCAATGGCCACACCTGGAAGCTCGTTCCCGTCACGGGGGGAGTTGACGTCTTCGCGCCTGCGGGCTCGTGGGGACCTCACGGCGAGCTGCGGGTGCTGCGCTTCACGCAGGCGTCGAGCTCCGCGCCCCGCGTCCTCGCGGGCGTCGCCGAGGGAGTGCCGAAGGCCGTGCTCGACGCGGCGATGAAAGACCTCGCGGTGCAGACGCCCGCGGGTCCGACGGTCATGACGCCTCCGAACACGGGCAAGGTCATGCCGTCGAGTCTGCAAGCCGAGATGGTGAGTGCGATGATGGCGCTCGGCGTCGATTCGACGGGCGTCGTGCGGGGTCCGGTGACGGCGGAAGCCATCCGGCACGCGACCGAGTTATCGAGCCGGCTCGACCAAGCGGGTTTCCCCGAAGCGGCAGCCGCGATGCGTGGGTATGCGCAGCAGGCGGGAAAGCTCTTGCCATCGACGACGACGCCCGCCGTCGTCATTCCCGGCGTGCCGCCCGCCATGGCTGCCGCCATCCAGCGAGCGCTCGAACTCGAGCGCGACCCGGCGAAGCTCGAGGCGCTCAAAGCTGCGCTCAAAGTGCTGCCCGCGAGCGCCGAGCGCGACATGCTCATCGGCGCGCTCGACGCCCTCATCCTGCAGATCAAGACGGCTCAGGCCATCTCGACCGCCGCCACCGAGATCGACGAGCAGCTCAAAAACCCGCCCGTTTCGCCGGTGGTGACGCCTTCGCTGCCCGCCACGGGCCGCGTGCTGAAGCTCACCACGCCCAACATGACGGGCGCGGACGTGGCCGCCTGGCAGCAGGTCCTCATCGCCTCGGGTTACGCGGTCACCGCCGACGGGGTCTTCGGTCCGAAGACGGACGCCGCGACCATCGACTGGCAGAAGAAGCGAGGCCTCACGGGCGACGGCGACGTCGGACCGCTCACGCTCGCCAAGGTCGGCACGCCGCCGACCGCGCCGCTCACGGTACCGTCGACCCCGTCACCGCGCCCCGACCCGGCGCCGAAGACCGCGACCCAGGTCGCCGCCGAGGCCTTGGCCGTGCACTTGCTCGCGCTGCAAGCCAAGCACGGCGTCTCGGGCTCGAAGGGACGACAGGACACGACGCTCGTCAAACGCTTCCAGAGCGCCGTGGGCGGCGTCGCCGATGGACTGCCGGGCACGAACACGATGCTCGCGCTCGCCCAGAACGGCATCGGCATCCTGCCCGCCGTCATGTACTGGCCCAAGGCCGGCACGAAGAGCAAGGACCTGCCCGCCTACCGGCAGAAGCTCCAGGCGATCGCGAGCCAGGCTCGCGCAGCCGGCTACCCCACACTCGCTTCGCAAATCGAGGCCTCCGCCGCGCGCGAGACGGGCGCTGGGGGCCTGAAGTAAACGGCCATGAGCCAGTTCGACTGGGAGTTCGTGCCCGCTCGTGGAGGGCTCTTCACCGCGCTGTCAAAGGCGGAAGCGGAGAACTTCGCCCGCATGATGCCGGGCACGATTCGCCAGAGTCCTCTGCCTGATCTCTCTGCCACCCACAGGGTGACCGAGAGCGGCAGGAAGGTCGACCTCCGAACGGGTCGAAATATCGGGCCCTCGAACGAATGGCGTCCAAAACGACGTTCGACGAAGGCCCGCGTCGACTCGGCCCCACTGACAGCGCCCCGCAAGCCCCCCTCGGCCTGGGCCGTCAAGGTGCCGAGGCTCGAGGTCGGTAACGTCGTCATCTTCGAGGACGACGCGGGCCGCCAGCGCCGCGGCCGCGTGGAATCCGTGCACGGCTCGAATCTCGTCGTCGAGCAAGCCGGGGGCCAGCGCTGGAAGGTGCGCGGCGACGCCGTCACGAAGCTGCTGAGGAGCTCGATCTACGACGGCCCGGCCCGGAACGCTCCGGTCCTACCGAGATCAGCCGGCAAAGTCTCGCTCTCGCTCTCTCGGCTCGTGCGTCTCGCCTTGCGCGAGTCCCCGTCCCTCGCCCCGAAGCTCGACCGGCTCATCGCTGGCCATCGCAAAACCGGTCACTCGAGCTCTCGGCACTCCTTCATCGGTCTGCCGCTCGTCATCACCTCCACTCGCACCTCGACCCGCGTCCGTTTCGCTTCCGAAAGGTAACCGTCAACGATGACTCCCGAACTCCTGGTGAGCGGCGCGAAGCCCGTGTGGCTGCGCGCCGTGATGGTGCGCGAGGGCGACGATGTCGTCACGCGCTGCTGTGTGGTCGCCGAGGGGCAGTTCTTCCCCATCGAAGTCCGCGTGAACGTCCCGAAGCTCGTCGCGAGCCTTCGCGCGCTCGGTCTCGATCAGTCGACCCGAGACCAAGTCGGCGGCTTCGGCTCATTTCTCAAGAAAGCCGTCAAGAAGGTCACCAAGAGCAAAATCGTCAAGGCCGTCGGCAAGGCCGTGAAGAAGGTCGCCAACAGCCCCATCGCGATGGTCGCCAACCCCGGCATGGTGCTCGGCGCTCACACGACGGCCAAAGCCGTCACCGGCAAAGGGCTCGTCAAGGGCAAGCTCGGCGCCGCCATCGACCTATCGACGAAGTACGGCTCCATGGTCGTGCCCGCGGCGGCCGCTCCTTCTGCTCTGTCCTTCGTCGGACCCAAAGCCGCTGCGGCGCTCGGCGTCGGTCTCCGAGCGATCAAGGTCGCGAAAGTCGGCCCCGCCATCTCCGCCGCCGCCAAGGTCGCGCAGCAGAAGATCAACCTCGGCAAGGCTGCTGCCGCCGCCATCCAAAAGAAGACCGTCCCCCCACCGCGCGCGCTGCCCCTCGTCAAACAGGCCGCAGTGCTTCGAGCCGGCGTGCAGAAGCTCGCCCCCGCGCTCGCCAAGCAAGCGGTCCAGAGCGCAAACGTCCAGAAGGCGTTCCTCGACATCCGGAGCAAGGCCGCTGCCGGCAACGTCGACGCGCGAGCTGCGGCGAGCGTGCTCGCCCGGAGCGCTCAGGCTCTGTCCACCATCCAGAAGCTCCAAGCCGCAAACGCCGGGGGACTGCCCGGACTGCTCATCACGGCGCAGGGCCGCATCGTTCGGGCGCCAAAGGGACGGTTTCTCCAGAGCGCCACCAAGACCGCGCTACCAGGCACGCTCTATCGCGGCCGCGACACGCCGACGCTCCGCGGGAGCTTCAGCGCCGTGAGCGGCTGGGGCGCCATCGCCGGCGCCGTCGACGAAGCCATCGGCGCGAGCCCTGGCTGGGGCGGCAACCTCGACCCGGGTAACGACATCGAGGGCCCCCTCTACGACGCCGTCGACCCGCAGGACCGGGTGCTGCTCGACGATTACTCGGCCGCGGCGGGGATGCTGACGCCATGAACCGGCGTCCCTACCGCATCGCGAGCACGCGCTTTCACTTGCTCGAAGCGCTGCGCGCGATCGGTCGTGTCGAAGACCGGGACGGGCTGAACGCTCAGGGTCTGCTCGCCAAGGACAACCTCATCAAAGCGCTCGAAAAACTCGAAACGACGAAGAAGCGGGCGAAGAAGACCCGCGTTGGGAGCGACTCGACCGACCCGCTACAGCACATCGTGTGGCGCGCGCGCGCCGACCTCGCTGCCGCCAGTGTCATGCGGCGCCCCGCAGGCCCCATCATCACGCGCGCCACGACAGAACTCCTCGCGCTCGAACGCGCCGGGACCATCACCCCCGCCCAGAGCAACACGGCTTTCGAGCGCATCGTCGCTCACTACGCATTCACTCACAGTGAGGTCAAAGGCATGAACCATCTCTCCATCGGTAGTGACACAGACCTTCCCCCCGAGCTCGGCAGCTACTCGGACGGCGTCACCGACGACGCGGCCTATCACCCCGAGATCATCGGCTGCGGCATGCCGGGCGTCTCCGGAGGCCTCGCCGACCTCACCGTCGCGGGTCTACCCGGCTATCTCTTCACGAAGAAAAACCTCTCGAACGCGACCGTTCGCCGACGCCTGTCCGAGCACATCAAAGCCCTCGCGCCGAAGACACGCCGTCGCGTGCTCAACCGGCTCCGTCAGGCCGTCTCCCTCGCGCGCGTGAGTGGCGAAGTCCGCGCCGCCTACCCGAGCATCGCCGGCACGCCGAACGTCGGCTGGAGCGGTGTGATGGTCTCGGGCGCTCGCGGCGGCTGCCCGTACGCGAACGTCGCCGGGCCGCTCACGCCCTGACCCATCCGTGACCTGACTCGAGAGGGGATTTCGATGGCCACTCCGAAGATTCGAGGAGGTTCGAGCGGACCCGCGATACAGCCGCTACCCGGCAAAGGCAATCCGAGTCTCGCGCTCCTGGCAACTCCCGTCACCTGCGTCATCCTGCCCGCGGGACACGCGCCCGGGCTCTATAACGTTCACGCTCAGGTGTTCAACCGCGTGCTCGCGGGCGCCGGTAACTACACGAGCAACTTTTCCTGGGACCAACAGTTTTTCGGTCCCATGACGCTCCCCTTCGGCGCCGTCAGCCTGACGTCGTCAACGGCGTTCGCCACCATTTCGCGCGCCCTGTATTCGAGCGGCGCGGGCGCCATCTCCTACACCATCACGCCTGCTGGCGTCACGGGAGCGCCGACCGTGAATCTCATCTGTACGAGCGAGCTCATCGCTCTGCCCGTCGCGGTTTCCAACGTGTTCTGAGCATTCGCCATGCACCCTCTCGTCCCTTTCCTCGCTGCCGGCGCCGTCGGTCTCTTCGTGCTCACGCGCGACGGGCGAAACGGCCCGCCCTCGTCGAGTGCCATCCCGAACGAGCCCATCCCGCTTCGAGCCGGGGTGCCGTACCTGTTCATCGTGCGTCTGTCGCCCGGCATCACGGACGAACAGGCCCGCGCCGCACTCGAACCGAAGGGCGTCGAGAGCCTGGTGC
>Ga0066905_100000481_pt1 | contig 11168 bp, 11 predicted proteins | sample PanSoiMetaPlot36_FD_67483 | JGI IMG/M metagenome (GOLD analysis project Ga0066905, IMG submission 67483) | Tropical forest soil microbial communities from Panama analyzed to predict greenhouse gas emissions - Panama Soil Plot 36 (version 2) | ecosystem: Environmental > Terrestrial > Soil >... | reverse complement strand
GCGGCAGCCCGATCGTCCCTCAGCTGACCGCGAACGTGACGGCCAGGTCGGTCACGCTCGTGGGCGCCGACGGGAAGCGCGTCCGCGTGCTCCAGCCGAACCTGTACCGCATCGTCGTCCATGACCGGACGGCTGCGCAGAACTTCCACCTCATCGGTCCGCAGGTGAACAGCAGGACGAAGGTCGCCGCCAGGACGACGGCGACGTGGCGCATCTACCTGGAACCCGGCTCGTACCGCTACCGTTCCGACAAGAACGCACGGCTTGGCGGGACCTTCGTGGTTGCGGGCAGCCCGCCGGCCTGAGAACCAAAAACCGATTCGCGCGCCCGCGCGTACGTAGGCCAAGAGAGGGTCTGATGCTTCGCACGCTGCTCATAACGATGCTCGCGCTCGTGGCCGTGTCCATTCCGGCTGCGGCGACCAGCGCACCCAACGCGACGCTCACCGGCGTCGTCGGGCCCGCGTTCTCGATCTCGCTCAAGAACGCGGACGGTACGGCGGTTAGGCATCTCGATGTCGGCACGTACGACATCACGGTCACGGACAACTCGCCCGAGCACAACTTCCACCTGAGCGGCCCCGGGTTCGATCAGGCCACCGACGTCCTGGGCAAGGGCACCGTCACCTGGAGCGTGACGATCACGGACGGGACCTACTCGTTCCTGTGCGACGCCCATCCCTCGCTGATGAAGGGCAGCTTCACGGCAGGCAGCGTGCAGCCACCCCCGCCTCCGCCGCCACCTCCGGGCAAGCTGAGCGGCAAGGTCACGACGAAGGCGATCTCGCTCACGAGCGGGGGATCGAAGGTCCGGACGCTGACCGCCAAGAAGTACAAGATCACCGTCTCGGACACGTCGAAGACCCAGAACTTCCACCTGAGCGGCCCCGGAGTGAACAGGAAGACGGGCGTTGCCGCCAAGGCCAGAGCGACCTGGACCGTGACGCTCAATCCGGGCAAGTACAGCTATCGGTCCGACAGGAGCCGCAAGCTGCGCGGTTCATTCACCGTCAGAGCAGCCGGCTAGCCGCCGCGCCGGCGCTCGAGCTCGCTGTTCAGCTCCGCGCCGTAGAGCACGGCCCATGCGCTGTAGTTGAGCCAGAGCAGGAGCACGATGCCGCTTGCGAGCGAGCCGTACGTCCTCGAGAACGAGCTCGAGTACGACGTGTAGAGCGCGAACAGGCCCGAGAGCACGAGCCAGATCAGGCTCCCGACGAGCGACCCCACGCTGATCCACCTCCAGTGCCGATCTTGGTGGTTCGGCGCCAGGAAGTAGATGAGCGCGAACAGGAGCAGTACGACCGCGAACGCGATCGGCCAGCGCGCGAGGTTCCAGAACCAGGTGAAGGCGGCGCCCTGGTCGAACCGGGCCGCGATCGCGTCGCCGAGCTTGCCGCCGAGGACGATCAGGAGCAGGTCTCCGGCGAGGACGGTTCCCGATGCGAGCACGAGCACGAAGGAGATCGCCCGCCTCTTCCAGAGCGGGCGCGTCTCCTCGCGGTCGTAGGCGCGGTTGACGGCCTTGACGATCGTGCTCATCGCGCCGCTCCCGGCCCAGAGCGCGCCGAAGATGCCGACCGCGACGAGGACGGCCGACGCGTCGCCGGTATCGCGCTCGAGCTGATGGATGATGCTCGTGACCGACTTTGGCGCGACGGGGTCGAGGAAGTCGAGCAGCGCCCCGTAGGCCCCGATCAGGTCGAGAAACGCGATCAGGAAGATCATCGCCGGGAAGAACGCGAGCAGCGAGCTGTAGGCGATTTGCTGGGACAGCCCCGTGCAGTCGTCGGTTACGAACTCCTTGCCGCTCGACTTGAAGACCGCGAGCCAGTCGCGGACGCTGAGGCGTTTCGCGCCGGTCTCGGTCAGCGGCGCCGGCCGATCAGGCGCATCGTCGCGCCGATCCCGCCGGCGATCAGGAACCCGGCCGCGAGCGCTCCGGCGGTGATCACGGGCAGCTTGGCGCGCACCTTCGCGCCGATGTTCGTTGCTTCGCGGATCTCGTCCCTGAGGTGGTCGACCGCGCCGGCGAGCTGCTCGCGCTCGGCCTCGATCTCGTGCCGCACCTGATCCGGGGTTCGGTTGTTCGTTCTAGTCGCCATCGGACTTGATCGCCTCCGTCGTCAGCTTCGCTTCCTGGATCGCCTGTTCCGGGATCGGCGGCGTCCCCTTCTGGATCCTGTTGACCGCGATCAGGCCGAGTATCGCGGCGACGAGGAAGAGGCCGAGGGTGACGATCAGGATCGCGAGCCACGTCGACACCGCCGTTGCCAGTCCCGCGGCGGCGGTCGCGAAGAGGAAGCCCAGGCCGTAGAAGGCGAAGATCGCGGCGGCGACGGCGAGGCCGATGCCCACGCCGAGGTTCGTGATCTTCTTCCTCAGCTCAAGCTGGGCGAGCTCGAGCTCCAGCCGGAACAGCGAGCTCACGTGCTCGGCGACCAGGCGGGCGGTCGCGCCGAGGCCCGAATTCTTCTCAGTCGTCGGAGTCTGCATCGTTTCTCCAGTCGATCAGCTTTGCGAGGACGATGCCGGCCGCGAAGGCGATGCCCAGGACGAGGAACGGGCTCGGACCGCCGCCGGCGCCCGGGCGCTTGCGCTTCGCGCCGGTCGGGACGACCGTGCCGTGGCTCGGCTTCTGGTTCGTGGGCGCGCGTCCCCTCGCGCGGGCCTTGATCAGGCTCGGCTTGAGCTTGCGCAGGAAGGCGGCGTCGTCGGCCAGCGGCTGGGCGAACCTGGCCGCGAGCCCGCCTTCGGCCGCGGCCGAGTCGGCCATGTGCTGCAGGTGGTCTGCTGCCCGGTCCACGAGCTGATCGGCCTTCGCCGTCATCGTCGGACTGGCGGGTCCTCGCCCGTGGCGACGCGCCAGATCCTCGTCGCCGTCTTGCGGGCAGCCACGCTGGCCGCGGCCGCGAGCGACGCATAGAGACCGGTCCAGATCAGTCTGCGCAACATCGATCGAAGCGTACCGCGAAGCGAGGGGCGCGAAACGCGCGACAGGCCGCATATTTATTCTCTTGTCTATGCAGCGCGAGCCGCGTCCGCTGGAGAAAGAGGAGCGTCAGAGGCTGATCACGAGCATCGTCACCCGGCGGCGCGTCGGGACGCAGAACGAGCTCATGGACGCTCTGGCCCGCGCGGGGTGCCGCGTGACCCAGGCGACGATCTCGCGCGACATCCGCGAGCTCGGGCTCGACAAGGCGCACGACGTGCTCGGTCGCCCTCGCTACGTCGCGCCGCAGGCCGCGCGCAGCGCCGACCCTCGGGACGCGCTTGCGGGCGTGCTGTCCCAGTTCGGGCGCCGCGTGGAGGCGGCTCAGAACGTCGTCGTCGTTCAGTCCGAGCTCGGCTCGGCGCCGGCCGTGGCGCGCGCCCTCGACCGGCTCGAGCACCCGCGCATCGTCGGCACGATCGCGGGCGACGACACCTGCATCGCGATCGCGCGCAACAACCGGGACGCCGTTTCGCTCGCCAGGGAGCTGGCCGAGCTCGTCGCCTGAGCGGCCTTCTCACCCGAAGAGGTGATATTTCGGCCGACCGGTGTTACGGATCGGAGAGCTTCGCGTCGGAAACCGCCACGAACCGGGTGAATTCTCCTCTTTTCTTCCGTGTCAACATTTGAGAGGAAACGCCGATCAAGCCGTCAGGGGATGCCGCCAACGTCTGCAAGTGGGTCGATGCTTCGGTTGCTGATCTGCGACGACGCGCCCGAGGCACGTGGGTCTCTGCGCGCGAGTCTCGCGGGCCAGCCCGGGATCGAAGTCGTGGCCGAGGCCGAGAACGGCGAGGAGGCGATCGCGCTCGCCGCCGCTCATCGCCCGGACGTCGTGCTGATGGACGTGAAGATGCCCGTCCTCGACGGGATCGCCGCGACGAAGCAAATTCGTCACTTGCTCCCGAAGGCGCGGATCGTGGCCTATGCGGGCTCGGACGACGCCGACGACGTGATGGCCATGATGGAGGCGGGCGCCGACGCGTACTGCGTGAAGGGCGCGCCGTTGTGGGAGCTCGAACGCGCGCTCGCCGGAGCCAGCGATCCGCTCGTGCGGCTCGCGCACGCGATTGCCCGCTCCGTAAACGGAGGCGGGACCGCGGAGCTCGTCGCCCGCGAGCTCGCCGAGCTGACGGGCGCGTCGTTCGCCGCGACCTACCTCGCCTCGGCCGACACCTCGCTCTCGCTCGCGGCCCTCTCCGGGCCGGGCGCGCCGGAGTCTCTGCACTCGGCGCCGGGAGTCGTCGTGCGGGCGTTCACCGATTTGACGCTCGTGCAGGCGGACACGCACGAGCTGGGCGAGCTCTACCGGCTCGGCGCGGCGTGTGGCGAAGCGATCGCGGCGCCCCTCGTCGCCGACGGTCAGGCGCTCGGTGCGCTGTTCGTGGCGCTGCCGGCAAGCGTTCAGGCCGCCGGGGATCCCGAGCTCGTGTCCGCGGTCGCCGATCTCGCGTCCGCCGCGCTCGCCAACGAGCGGAGGCTCGCAATGACGCACGCCGAGGCGCGGCGCGACGCGCTCACCGGGCTCGCGAACAAACGTGCCTTCGACGAGCTCCTGGCCAGGTTGCCCGAGAACGCCGGACCGATGACCGACTTCACATCTCTCGTCCTCTTCGACCTCGACGGCTTCAAGCGGATCAACGACGAGCAGGGGCATGTCGTAGGCGACGAGATCCTGCGCGAGGTGGGCCGCGTCTTCCTGCGCGTCGTCCGCACCGAGGACGAGGTCTTCCGCGTCGGGGGCGACGAGTTCGCGCTCGTGGTCGAGGGGCCGGCCCGATTGGCCGCCGAGGTCGCCGAGCGCCTCCGGATGGCCGTGGGCCAGCAGCGCCGTGGGCACCGGCTGCCGACGGTCTCTGCCGGGGTCGCAACGATTCCCGAGCATGCCGGGTCTTCCGGCGACCTTCAGCGCAAGTCGGACATCGCGCTCTATGCGGCGAAGCTGGCCGGGAAGAACCGCGTGCAGATCTTCAGCGGGGAGCGCGAGGAGCCGGTGCGTGCCGCTCCGCAGCTTCGTGTCGTCCCCGACTCCGGCGAGGCTCAGCGCTCGCTTCGGCTGCTCGTGGTCGACGACGATCCCGGCCTTCGGATCCTGCTCCGCACGACGTTCGAGGTCGTCGACATCGAGGTCGACGAGGCCGACTCCGCGGATCTCGCGCGCCAGCGGATCGCGGAGCGGAGCCCCGACGTCGTCGTGCTCGACGTGAGCATGCCCGGCACCGACGGGCTGACGTTCTGCCGCGAGCTGAAGGCGAACCCGGCCACGGCGCACATCGGCGTCGTGCTCCTGACGGGGTCCGAGGGCGGGACCGAGCGTGCCGCCGCGGAGAGCGGCGCAGACGCGTTCCTGCGCAAGCCGTTCAGCCCGCTCGATCTGCTGAACGCGGTCGAGCGGCTCGCGGGGGGCCTCTACGAAGGGCCGTTCCGGTCCGTAGCCGGCCCGCCCGAGGAACAGCTGATCCTCTACGCGCAGGACTTGCGGCGCCTGCTCGAGGTCGAGCGCGGGCAGCGGTCGCTCATCCAGCGGGCGTACCGCGAGACGGTGAGCGCGCTGACCGGGGCGCTCGAGTCGAAGGACACCGGGACCGGGGCGCACTCGCAGCGGGTTCAGAAGTACGCCGTCGAGCTCGCGCGAGGGCTGGAGCCGTCGCTGCTCGAGGATCAGAGCGTCGAGTACGGATTCCTGCTCCACGACATCGGGAAGATCGGGATCCCGGACAAGATCCTGCAGAAGAAGGGCTCGCTGTCGACCTCGGAGCGGCGGCTGCTCGAGACGCACACGGTACTCGGCGAACAACTTCTGAGCGGCGTCGCGCTGCTGCATGGGCAGGGGCTCGAGATCGTCCGGCACCACCACGAGCGCTGGGACGGCTCCGGGTACCCGGACGGGGTCGGCGAGACGGAGATTCCACTCGGCGCGCGCGTGTTCGCGGTTGCGGATGCGCTGGACGCGATGACGAGCGACCGCCCGTATCGGGCCGCCGGCACGTGGGCGCACGCGGCGGCAGAGATCATCACCGAGAGCGGGCACCAGTTCGACCCGCAGGTCGTCGAGGTGTTCCGGGACCGGAACCAGCGGCTGCGGCGAATCCACTACGAGCTGGCCGCGACTTAATCCGACCAAATCATGTCCCGGTGCCAGCCGCTCGGACGTGGCGGTTCGGTACCGTCCTTGGAATGGCCGTCGAATCGGAGAGGCAGTCCGCGTCCGAGGACTTCTCGACGGTTGAGCTCGCGCTCGCGACGCGCAACCACGGCTTTCCGCTCGAATCGCTCCGGTACGACCTGACGCCGATCGGCCTCCACTACCTCCTGATCCACTTCGACATCCCGCAGGTCGACCCGACGACCTGGCGGCTCGAGATCGGAGGCGAGGTCGGCCGTCCGCTGTCACTCTCGCTCGACGAACTCAAGCAGCGGCCCAGTACGAGCGTGGCCTGCACACTCGAATGCGCCGGCAACGGCCGCGCCCGTCTCTCGCCGCGGCCGCTGAGTCAGCCGTGGCTCGACGAGGCGATCGGCAACGCCGAGTGGACGGGCACGCCGCTCGCGCCTCTGCTCGAGGAAGCGGAGATCGGGGAGGCCGCCGTCGAAGTCCTCTTCACGGGGCTCGACCGAGGGGTCCAGGGCGATGTCGAGCACTTCTACGAGCGCAGCCTCCCGGTCGACGAAGCGCGCCGGCCGGAGATGCTCCTCGCCTACGAGATCAACGGCCAGCCGCTGCCGCCGCAGCACGGCTTTCCGGTCCGGCTCATCGTCCCGGGCTGGTATGGCATGACCCATGTGAAGTGGCTCGACCGCATCACGGTGGTCACGGAGCCGTTCGAGGGCTTCCAGCAGGCCAAGCAGTACCGCACGAAGCAGTCCGAGGACGACCCCGGCGAGCCCGTGACGAGGATCCAACCGCGCTCGTTGCTCGTTCCACCGGGCATCCCGGACTTCCCTGAGCGGCGGCGGTTCCTCGAGCCCGGCCCGCGCCTGCTCGAAGGGCGGGCCTGGTCGGGCTGGGCGCCGGTCACGCGAGTCGAGGTCAGCGTCGACGGCGGCGAGACCTGGCAGGACGCCGACCTCGACGAGCTGACCGGGGACTACGGCTGGCGCCGCTGGTCGATCGCCTGGAATGCCGAGCCGGGCGAGCACGTCCTCTGCTCACGAGCCACCGACGGCGCGGGCAACACCCAGCCCGAGGAGCCTGAGTGGAACACCGGCGGCTACGTGAACAACGCCGTGCAGCGCGTCGTCGTCACGGTCCAGCGATAAGCGTTCACACCGAGTGCCCTTCGATGTACCAGACCGGCCCCTGCGTCGAGACCGGCTGCGTGTCCGCGAGCACGCGCAGGATCCGCAGCTCGCCCCGGATCCCCTCCTCGTCGACCCGCTGGAGGCAGCGCCGAGTCATCTCCGGCGAAGCTCCGTAGCCGAAGCGCCGCGCGACCCGGAACCGGAAACCGGGCGCCTCGCCGTACCGCGCAGGATTGACCGGCGCCGTCAGGAGCGCGGTCCGCTCCAGCCAGGCGCCAGAGACCAGCTCCAGCTCGGCGTAGAGGTCGCTCCAGTCGGGCGGGAGCCCTTCGACGGCTGCGTCCCAGGCGTTGACGAGCGTCGGCCTCTCGACCTCCTGTGCCGCCTCGGCCTCCTCAGCGCCGACGAGCTCGAGCTCGCCGCCGATCCCCTCGGCGTCGATGCGCGAGAGGAGATTGCGCACCATCTCCGGTGACGGCCCCGCCCCGCCGCGCGCCGCCACGAAACGGGTCACCGCCCCACGCCGGCCCGGATTCGCAGGCCCGAGCAGCGCCGCGGCCCGCGCAGAGTCGCGATCGTTCGCAACGGTCAGCCGCAGGCGAGCGACGCTCCAGTTCTCGGGAAGACCCTGCTGGAGCGCGTCCCAGTCGGCGGCGAGGCTCATCAGTCCGAGCGTACACTGCAACCCCGTGGCGAAGGTCGAGAAGAAGGGCGCAGTCTCGGAGGAGCTCCTGCGCGAGTTCTTCCGGGAAATGCTGCTCATCCGCCGGTTCGAGGAGAAGGTCGAGGAGCGCTTCCGAGCGGGCGAGCTGCCGGGGTTCCTGCACGTCGCGATCGGCCAGGAGGCGTGCGCGGTCGGCGTCTGCCGGGCGCTCGAGGAGGGCGACGTGATCGCGTCCACGCACCGTGCGCACGGCCACACGCTGGCCAAGGGGACGCATCCGAACGAGGTCATGGCCGAGCTCTACGGGAAGCTCGAGGGCACCTCGCACGGCTACGGGGGCTCGATGCACCTCTACGACGTGGAGCGCGGGAACCTCGGCGCGAACGCGGTCGTCGGCGGCGGGCTGCCCGCGACCGTCGGCGCGGCGCTCGCCTTCAAGATGCGCGACGAGCCGCGCGTCGCAGTCGCCTTCTTCGGCGACGGCGCGACGAACATCGGGACGTTCCACGAGTCGCTGAACCTGGCCCAGCTCTGGGGCGTGCCGGCGGTCTTCGTCTGCGAGGACAACCACTGGGCGGAGTCGACACCGGCGAAGCAGCAGCTGCCGATCGAGGACCTCACGGAGCGCGCGGCAGCCTACGGCATGGCGGCCATCCGCGTGGACGGCCAGGAGGTGGAGGAGGTGTACGCCAGCGCGGTCGCGGCGCTCGAGCACGCGCGCGAGGGGCGCGGCCCCGTCTTCCTGCTCCTCGAGACGTACCGGCTGACCGGGCACTACATCGGCGACCCCCAGGTCTACCGGCCGAAGGGGGAGGTCGAAGAGCTGCGCCGGACGCAGGATCCGATCACGAAGCTGCGCGAGAAGCTCGGCCTCAGCGACGATGAGTTCGAGGAGGCCGACCGCGAAGCGCACGAGCTCGTCGAGGCGTCCGTCGAGTTCGCCAAGGCGGGCACCGACCCAAAGCCCGAGGACGCGCTCAAGAACCTGTATGCCTGACGCCCCCGACCGCGCACTGCTCCCGCCGGGCAAAGCCCGGCTCCGCAGTGCGCTCGCGCCTCTGACCAGACGGTGCTCTCCGGGGCCGTGTAGCGATACTGTCCCCTCCGGCCCCGCGCGCTCAGGGGCGCGTCAGGGACGCCAGGATGCCTGAGCTGAGCTACCGCGAAGCCGTTCGCGACGCCCTGTCGCAGGCGATGCGCTCCGACGACGAGGTCTTCATCATGGGCGAGGACATCGCGGAGATGGGCGGCTCGATGGGCGTCACACAGGGGATGCTCGACGAGTTCGGGCCGGAGCGGGTGCGGAACACGCCGATCTCCGAGATGGCGCTCGTCGGGACGGGGATCGGTGCGGCCATGCAAGGCATGCGGCCCGTCGTCGAGGTCATGTACGAGGATTTCCTGACGCTTGCAACCGAGCAGATCGTCAACCAGGCGGCCAAGCATCGGTACATGTCCGGCGGGCAGCTGAAGGTGCCGCTGACGATTCGTACGCAGGGCGGCGCGGGCTGGTCGCCGGGCGCCCAGCACGCGCAGCAGCTCGAGGCGTGGTTCGTGCACATCCCGGGGCTCAAGGTGCTGTTCCCGTCGACGGCCACCGATGTGCGCGGGCTCCTCTGGTCGGCGATCTACGACGACAACCCGGTCGTCTTCTTCGAGCACCGGACGCTGTACGGGCTCAAGGAGGACGTGCCCGATGAGCTGGAGCCGATCCCGATCGGGAAGGCGCGCGTGCACCGCGAGGGGCAAGACGTGACCGTGATCGCGACGGGGCGGCTCGTGCACGAGTCGCTGGCGGCGGCCGAGCAAGCCGAGGAGGAGGGGGTGTCGGTCGAGGTGGTCGACCCACGGACGCTGCAGCCGCTGGACGAGGGGACGATCATCGACTCGGTCAAGAAGACGAACCGCGCGGTGGTCGCGCACGAGGCCGTGACGCGCATGGGCTTCGGCGCCGAGGTCGCAGCCGTCATCCAACACCAGGCGTTCGACTGGCTCGACGCTCCGGTGGAGCGTGTCGGGGCGAAGTTCGTGCCGCTGCCGTTCGCACCGGTGATGGAGGAGTTCGTCGTGCCGCACCAGGCCGCGGTCTACGAGGCGATCATGCGCACGGTTAGGAGAAACGGAGGCAGCGCTTCATGAGTCGAACGCCTCTGGGCTCGCGTCGCGGGCGACGCTCGCTTTCTCACCGCGCGCCTTCGGCGTCCGGCGAGAAAGGGAGAGATGGCGACTGACGTCTCCCTTCCGCGGCTCGGGCAGGGCATGGAGGCCGGGACGATCGTCCGCTGGCTCAAGTCGGAAGGGGACACGGTCGAGAAGGGCGAGCCGCTCTACGAGCTCGACACGGACAAGGTCACGCAGGAGGTCGAGGCGGACGCGAGCGGCGTCCTGCTGAAGATCCTCGCCGGCGAGGGCGATGAGATCGAGGTCGGCAAGCGCATCGCGGTCATCGGCGAAGAGGGCGAGGAGGTGTCCGCCGAAGAGGAGCCGGAGCCGAAGGCCGAGGCGAAGCCAGAAGCGCCGAAGCCCGAGCCTCTGCCGGCCGAGCGCGTCGAGACTCCTCAGGAACCGGAGCCGGCGCGGGCCGACGGGCGGATCAAGGCGTCCCCGCTCGCGCGCAGGATCGCCCGCGAGCGCGGCATCGACCTGGTGAGCGTCGCGGGAACCGGCCCCGACGGCCGCATCGTGGCAGAGGACGTCGAGCGCGCCGCAGCCGCACCCGCTCCCGTGCGTGCCCCCGCTGCGGCGGCCCCGCTCGAAGCCGAGGTCGTCCCGCTCACGTCGCTGCGGAAGACGATCGCGCGCCGCCTGACCGAGGCCTGGCAGGCGCCCGCGTTCCAGATCTCGATGTCCGCGGACATGACTCGCGCCCAGGAACTCCACGACCGTCTTCGCGACCAGGGCGCGACGGTGACCGATGTCATTACGAAGCTGTCGGCGATCGCGCTCCTCCGCCACCGCGAGGTCAACGCACAGTTCGTCGACGATGAGCTGCACCTCTTCCCGAGCGCGAACATCGGGCTAGCAGTCGCCACGGACCGCGGCCTGATCGTCCCGGTCCTGCGCGAGGTCGAGCGCAAGCCGCTGATCCAGCTCGCCGCCGAGCGCGCCGAGCTCGTCCAGCGCACGCGCGAAGGCAAGCTTGCGCAGGACGACCTCGAGGACGGGACGTTCACCATCTCGAACCTCGGGATGTACGGCGTCGAGATCTTCACGGCCGTCCTCAATCCACCGCAGGCCGCGATCCTGGCCGTCGGCGCCATCGCGGAGCGCCCG
>Ga0066905_100000480_pt1 | contig 11171 bp, 11 predicted proteins | sample PanSoiMetaPlot36_FD_67483 | JGI IMG/M metagenome (GOLD analysis project Ga0066905, IMG submission 67483) | Tropical forest soil microbial communities from Panama analyzed to predict greenhouse gas emissions - Panama Soil Plot 36 (version 2) | ecosystem: Environmental > Terrestrial > Soil >... | reverse complement strand
CGGTCCGGGTCGACCGGGCCGCGTCCTACGCACTGGTCCAGCCCGCCCCGATCCAGGTGCGGATCGACCGGCTGTCGGCCTACACCCTGATCGCCCTGCAACCCAAGCCAGTGCGGATCGACCGGATAGCCGCCTACGTGCTGATCAAACTGGCCGCCACCGTGCGCTGGTGGGACGGCAGCAACTTGCAGGCGGCTGAGGTTTTGGGCTGGTGGGACGGGTCTGCCATCCAACCGCTCACCACCCTCGGCTGGTGGGACGGGTCCAGCATCCAGCCCTTGGCCTGACCTGACCGACGGCGAGCGTGAATGACACCTCGGTAAGTCCGTGCGACACTCCTGCGAAGAGGACCCTCTCCCGCCAGGAGCGACAAGATGCCGCGTCGCCGTCCATCGGCCGCTATCCCACCGACAGCGTTGGTCGCCTCGGTCGCCCGCTACCCCGGTTCGGTTCCCCGCATCTACCACCCCAAGCAAGGCTGGCAAGCCGAGTGCTACCGGCATTACGCGATCTGCGGTGAAGCCCGGTTCGCAGCCAAGTTCTTCGGCAACTCCGTGTCCCGGGCCATCCTCGGTGTCGAGTCACCCGGACCCGACGGGTATCAGACGCAAACCTCTGGCCCCGCCTACGACGCCCTGCAGTCGCTGTTCGGTGGTACTCAGAACCAGACTCAGATGTTGTCCGCGATTGGCCAGCATCTGACCATCGCCGGGGAGTGCTACCTGGTCGGCCGGTCGGTCACCGACGACGACCCGGAGACCGGGAACGACGTGTGGGAGGTTGTGTCCTGCACCGAAATGAGCGTCAACGGCAACAACTGGATCATCAACTACGGCGCCGGGCATCCCGCGGTCACTCTCACCGACTCCGACGTGGTACTCCGGATCTGGCTGCCGTCCCCGAACCAGCAGATTGAAGCCGACTCCCCGTTCCGCAGCCTGCTCCCGATCCTGTCCGAGATCGAATGGCTCACCCGACACGTGTTCGCGCAGATCACGTCCCGGCTGGCGGGCGCCGGGATCCTGATGATGCCGCAGTCGATGACGTTCCCTCCGCCACCGGCCCAAGACGGTGCCGAGGTGGAGTCCACCTCCGACGCCGACGCCTTCATGGCGACCCTCGCCGACGCCATGATGCGGCCGATCGAGGACCCCGGCTCCCCGTCCGCGGTGATCCCGGTGGTGGTCACCGCCCCCGACGACGCCATCGACAAGGCGAAACTGCTGACCTTCTGGACCGACCTGGACGCCCACTCCCTGGAACTGCGGGGCGAGGCGATCCGCCGGTTCGCGCTCGGCATGGACCTGCCGCCCGAACAGATCCTCGGCATGTCCACCCGCGGCAACTCCGCCACCGGCGGCGGCGGCTCCGGTATGTCGCATTGGGGTGCCTGGCAGGTCGAGGAAGCCACCATCAAACTGCACATCGAGCCGATGCTGGACGTGATCACCCAGGCGCTCACCGTCGGCTACCTGCAACCCCTGCTCGGCCCCAACGACCAGTCGGTGATCTGCTACGACACGTCGGCGCTGAAACTGCGGCCGGACCGGTCCAAGGAAGCCTTCGAACTCTATGACCGGGGCCTGATCAGCGGCACCGCTTGCCGCCGCGAGAACGGGTTCCCCGAAGACGACGCCCCCGACCAGGCCGAGTTCCACGCCTGGCTGCTAATGAAGGTGGCTTCCGGGTCCTCCACCCCCGACCAGGTGGGTGCCGCGCTGGCTGCGCTCGGCGTGCTGCTGCCCGCCCCACCCGACGGCCGGGGTCCTCGCGAAGCCCAACAGCCGCCGTCGCTGGAACAGCACCCCACCCGGCCCCGCACCCCCGCCGAGTCCGCCCTGGTAGCAGCCTCCGAAGCCCTCGTGTTCAGGGCGTTGGAGCGGGCCGGGAACCGGCTACGAGCGCACGGTTCCCGGCCACCGGGGGTGCCCGCCTACGAAACCCACCTGTACGTGAAGGGCGACGGCACCTGTCTCGACGACGCCTGGTCGTGTGCCGACAAGGTGCTCGACGGGATCGCCGACCCGGCCACCGTGATCCCGATCCTCGACGCCTACTGTCAGGCGCTGGTCGCCGAACAGTCCCCGCACCGCCGGGAGCGGCTGGCGGACTGGCTGGCGTTGCGCCGACGCCAGTTGGAGGTGGCCCGGTGAGACTCGACCCGGTTGCCACCTTCGCGGCCCGCCGCCGCCAGGTTCAGGACGATGCGATCAGCGCCCTGCTGCCGGTGGTCACCGCCTGGCTGAACGACCCCGGCCCCACCACCCGGGCGGCGCTGCTGCGCCGGGTAACCGCCCTGTACCAGCAGACCTACCGCGACGAAGGCGGCGACCGGCGACCCCGGCCCACCCAGGTCGCGGCTGCCGTGTCGAGGGCGTTGGGCCGGTCCACGGCCGACACCGACCCGCAGGTGCTGGCCACCCTGCTCGCGGTCACCGTCACCAACGCCGCCACCGTGCAGGCCGCCCTCGACGACCCGGAACCGCTGGTTCTGGAATGGGTGACCATGCACGACAGTAAGGTCAGGCACACCCACGCCGACGTCGAAGGTGACCAGCGGCCACCGGGCGAGACGTTCTCGGTCGGCGGCGAGAACCTGCTCTACCCCGGCCAACCGGTCGGGGACCCTGCGATCTGGATCAACTGCCGGTGCACCCTGGCACCGGTGCTCGCCAGCGAAGCCAGCAACCGGCCCCCGGTTGCCAGCGATAGCGGAGGAGTCACCATGACCGACACCACCACCGAACCCGGCATCGAGAACGCCGACGGCCGACCCACCGGGCTGCCCGCCCCCACCCCGACCCCGTGGCATGGAGTGCTCGCCCCGGAAGGGAAGTGGTCCGGCGACGGACGCCGGTTCGCCGAGAACGCCCTGTCCACCCGGGACCTGCCGCTGCCGCTGACCTGGCAGAAGGCGTCCTCGGACGGACACCAGGGCTCGGTGGTGGTCGCCCGGATCGACCAGGTGGAACGGGTCGACGGCGAGATGCGCGCCACCGGCGAGTTCCTGGGCACCGCCGAAGCCGACGAAGTGGTCGGCCTGCTCGCCGACTTCGGCCGGTTCGGGGTCAGCGTGGACGCCGACGACGCCGAGTTCGAGTTCGACGCCGACACCGACCGGGTCACTTTCACCCACGCCCGGATCAGCAGCGCCTCGATCGTCTCGATCCCGGCGTTCGCGGAAGCCTGGGTGGGGTTGGGTCGTCCGCCGGAGGGGTTCCTGCCGGAGCCGACCGGCGAGTTCGCCGGGAGCATGCGACCCGAATGCAACCCCGACTCCGAGGAGTACGACCCCGCCAAGTGCCGCGACGGTTACGCGCTGGAAGACGGGTTCCGGGACGTCGGCACCAAGGAACGCAAGCGGCTGGCCGACAAGGGCGCCGCGATGCCGGACGGCTCCTACCCGATCGCGAACTGCGGCGACTTGAAGAACGCGATCCAGGCGATCGGGCGGGCCAAGGACCCGGCGAAGGTGAAGGCGCACATCAAGAAGCGGAAGAACGCGCTCGGCTGCCCCGACGTGTCCATCCCCGAAGGCTGGGAAGCCGAGGTCGACGAGTTCCATGATGGAACCGAGTTCGGGCGCGGACCGGGCTGGATCACCAACCCCGAAGCAACCCGCCGGATCCACGACTACTGGACGGTGCCCGGCCACGCGGGCTACGCGAAGATCGGCTGGGGTACCCCCGGCGACTTCGACCGGTGCCGGGTCGAGATCGGGCAGGAGATCGCCGAACACGACCCCGCCACGGTGGCCCGGTGGATGAACCAGATCTGCGCGCAGTGGCACCACGACGCCACCGGGTTCTGGCCCGGTCACGCTCCCGCCGAACGCGCCGCCAGCGGTATCCCCGCGCCAGCGTTGTCGCTAGTGGCCGCTGGCGGTCCCCAGGCGCCCGCCGCCTGGTTCGCGAACCCGCAGTTCGCCGCCCCCACCCACCTGACGGTCACCGACGACGGCCGGGTGTTCGGGCACATCGCACAGTGGGGGGTCTGCCACATCGGGTTCGACGGGGTGTGCGTGGAGGCCCCGCCCAGCCAGACCGACTACGCCTACTACGCTACCGGCCAGGTTGCTCTGGACGACGGCACCGCCGCCCGGACCGGAGTGATCAGCCTCGGCGGTGGGCATGCGGGCAGGGGCAGCCTGCGTGCCGCCACCGAGCACTATGACTCCACCTCGTGCGCTGTCGCTGACGTCACCGTCGGGGAGGACGAGCACGGGATCTGGTGTGCGGGGTGGATTCGACCAGGCACCACCGACGAGCAGGTGGTGGCTCTCCGGGCTTCCGACGTGTCCGGGGACTGGCGCGAGGTCGGCGGCAACCTCGAACTTGTCGCCGCCCTCGCTGTGAACGTCGGCGGCTTCCCGGTGGCCCGGGTCGACCAGGGGATCCAGGTGATGCTGGTCGCCGCCGGGATCATCCACGACGAGCCGGAGGTCGATCAGGTGCAGGCGCTGGCATCCGCGATCGCGGCTGCGCTAGACAAGCAGCAGCGTGACGCCGTCGCCCGGGTGAAGCGGATGGGCGAACTAGTCCAACGAGTAGGAAGGGATCACTGATGCCCGCGAAGAAGAAGGCCGAAGCCGAACCCGAGTTCGTCGAGACCGGCACCCGGAACCCCAACCAGGGAACCGAGGACGAGGTGGACCGGACCCGGTGGGAGACCGTCGACACCAACGCCGGGCCGGACGCCCTGTCCGGCGGGGTCGCCGAACAGGAGGTGTGACGTGGGGTGCAACTGCGGCGGTGCGAAGAACACCCAGCAGCAGTTCGTGTACACCGCGCCGAACGGCCAGCAGGTGGTGTACAAGACGGAGATCGAAGCCCGGGCCGCGAAGATCCGCAACGGCGGCGGCACGATCACCGCGAAGGCTGCCTAGAAGTTCCATGATGGAACCTCGGTGTTGAGGGGGTAGGGGTGGAAGCACTCATCCAGGTCCGGCGCGGTACCGCCGCGCAATGGCTGTCCGCGAACCCGGTGCTCGCCCCCGGTGAACCGGGGATGGAGACCGACACCGGCAAGGGCAAGTACGGCAACGGCAGCCAGAACTGGACCGCGCTGCCCTACTCGTGGAGCATCGGCGGCCCGATCGGAGCCGCCGGTGGCGCCCTCGAAGGCTCCTACCCGGACCCCACCCTCGCCGACGACTCGGTGGGCTCGGCTCAGATCGTCGACGGCTCGGTCGGGTCAGCGGAACTCGGCACCGACGCGGTGACCACCGCCAAGATCGGGAACCTGCAGGTTACCGGCGGCAAGTTGGCCGACTCCGCGGTGTCGTTGGCGAAGTTGGGTCCAGGCGCGGTGGACTCCACCAAGATCGTGGACGGCTCGATCGGGCTCGGTGACCTGAACTCCGGCACCGTGTCGTCGTTGAAGGCCGACGTCTACGACGAAGGCACCTCGGTGGTCGCCGACGTGTCGATCATCGACTTCGTCGGCTCCGGGGTTACCGTCGACACCCCATCGGGTGGCCGGGCACGGGTCACCGTCTCCGGGTCCGGCACCGGCACCACGATCCCGCCGGGCGCGATGATGCAATGGCACCAGGCGGCAGCCCCGGCAGGCTGGTACGCCTGCAACGGCGGACTGCATGTGGACATGGCGCCGATTATCGGCACCGAATACGGGGCGGTGGCGGGGACTGTTCCGACCATCCAGCCGACACCCTGCGACACCGGGTACAGCGGCACCAACGTGTACACCACGGTCGCAGGCTGGGCGGTCGACTCAGCGGAGGCACGGATCCGCAAGACCATGGTGATCTTGGATATCCAGGTGCACCGGACCGGGGCCGCGATCAACCTGAACTTCCCGGAGTTCACCGACCAGAACCTCTGCAACCTGAAAAACCCGCTGATCCCCGAGTACGAACTCGGCGGCGGCTGCTCCAACGTGCCTCGCTGGTACTCGATCACCACCGGTGGGGCGGTCAACCTGACCGCCGGACTGTCCGACTCCTCCTACACCGAGTCCGACGTCGCCACCGGCGACGTGATCATCCTGCACGCCGTCTACAACATTGCGGCGGCCCAGATCCTCAACGTGCCCCGGATCTACTGGATCATCAAGGCCCCCTAGGTGGTGGCCGACGCGACCGCCTGCAATACCCGAGCCAGACGGATCGCGTCGGTTGCCTCGAACACGAACCGGTCGGCGTGCCCGTACCGGTTGGACAGGGTGACCGCGATCAGTGTGCCGTCTCGCTCGACGGTGAAACCATCCACCGGTTCGTCTTCACCGATGGGGGTCACGGTCTAGTCCTGCAAGCACACCGCGACGGTCACGGTGATGTCTTGGGGGTCGCGTTCGTGCAGGCCCAGCACCTCGATGTGGAACCCCGACGGGCAGGCCGGTCCGATCGGTCCCGCCAGACCGGGACGACCTCGCGGACCCGGGGGACCCTGGGGTCCGGTGGCCCCGTCCTTCCCGTTGGAACCGTTCTTACCTGGCCTGCCCGCTGGACCGGTAGCGCCCCGAGGACCTTGATTCCCGGTGGACCCCGGAGGCCCCGGCGCACCGTCCGTACCCGCCGGACCGGTCACCGATGCACCAGGTTGCCCGGCCGGTCCACGCGGCCCCGGTACCCCTCGGGGTCCGCGTGGACCAGGAATCGGGGTGACTGTCACAGTAGGCGGTGCTGGCGAGGCGGAGGGCGATACCGCCGGGGTGGAGGTGGGCGTCGCCGCCGCAGCCTGCCCTTCCAGATAGTCGGTGACCGGGTGGGTGACCGCGCTGATCAGGCAGCCGGTGGCCAGCACCGCGGCCAGGGTGAACCCGACCACCGGTCTACTCGTCGCCCACCGCGTCATTCTCACGGAGTTCCCTCATCCGCTCAGCCAGTTCCTCGCGTTCCAGTCTGCGCTGAGTGGCGTCCGTCCGGCCAGCCAGGAACCCGGCCAGCAGACCGATCAGGGTGTTGATCACATCCCCGATCGCGTTCGACGCCGGAGACAGGTCGGAGTCGGGGTTCACGATGGCGGTGATCCCGACCGTGGCCCCTGCCGCCAGCACCGAGAAGCAGACCGTCCCGGCCACCATCAGGATCAGGATGTCTGTGGTGCTGCGGCCCTTCACCGCCCCCCCTAGGTGATCTTGATTGTCCCTTCGATCAACTTGTGGTCGGCGTTCAACTGCAAGTCTGCATCGGGTAGTACCTTCGCGGCGGTGAACGTCGCCGACCCCGACGTCAACCGGGTGAACACGTCGATGGTCGCATCCGGACCGCCCTCATGGGTGTCGGGCCACTTGCCCAACTCGTCCCAACAGGTGGTGACGTCCTTCGACCCCCACACGTTCTTGGTCTCGTCGTTGGCGTTCACGTCGGCCCCGATGAACGACAACGGCCCGTGGTCCTTCGCCCAAGACACGGCCGCGTCCTGCAACCTGCCGTTCGCGTTCGGCTCCTGCTCCGAAGACTTCGCGGTCAGCAGGTGCATCGCCGCCACCGAGACCTGGCCGTACGGGGTGTCCACCGTCATCCAGGTGACCCCACGGGCCGAATGCCCGGACCCGGAGTCCACCACCTTGTGCCAGCCGGTGTTCACCTTCTTGGTCGCCCACCGCTTGTCGATGCACACCCAGCCGTCACCGGCGATGTAGCAGTAGAACTCCTTGTCGGAGGCGGCCTGTTTGATCAGGGAGGCGGTCGGGTCGGTGCCCGCCTCGGTGCCGGTCAACACCACGTTCCCGGTCTGCCGGGCATGGTCGAACAGGGTGTTCACGTCGGCCTTTTTCTGGGCGTCGGTGTCGCCTGCCTCTAGCGACGTGTGCTGCCAGCCGAAGGTCCCCGTCGCGTCGCCACCGCTGGGGTCGTCGTCACTTGGGTCGAAAGGACAGCAACGACAACTTCGCGGTGGTCAGGGTGCCGTCCCCGCCCTGGATCCGGACCCGTGCCCGCAGCAGCCGACCGTCCTGGACCGAACCGATCCGAGCCGAACACCCGTTCGACACGTCCCCCATCGAGTCGATCCCGGAGGTTTCCGCGGCCTCCTTCTTCTTGGTGTCCCACTCCACCCAGGACACCTGCAGCACGCCGCCCTTCCGGTCCGCCGACACCTGCAGGGTCGCCGAGTACGGGCCAGTCACGCTGATCCCCGGTTCACCGGGGTTGACGTACTTGTCGGTGCCCTTCGCCCACTCGATCGGGTACCAGGAGCCGTTCTTCAACTCGACCTTCTTCTCGATCGAGGCGGTGATGTAGTCGGGCATGTCATCCTCCGGGGGTTCGGGTTCGGGCTTGTCGTGGCCGATGGTCTGCTCGTTGATATCCCACGCCCAGCCCGCGTACGGCAGACCCCAATGGGCCTCCACCCAACCGAGGTCGACGGTCGCCACCCGCCCCGAGCCACCGGCGTCGGTGGAACGGACCTTGCCGCCGCCGACACTGATCGCGATGTGGCCGTACCCGTGGGAGCCGCCGGTCCAGTACACGGCCGAGCCGCGCGGCGGGTTCCGGTTCCCGGGGTACCGGTCGTTGGTGTTCCGCCACGCGGTGGCCGCGTCGGCGTACATGGCGTCGATGCCAGCCCATATCCGACATTGCTGCAAGCAGTAGCGAACTCAACCGGGGTCGTTGACTTGATCCGCCTCGGCGTTCCGTGCGGTCTGTTGAGCGTCATAGACCATGGTTGGCATCACCACCCTTCTCTGCTGTAACATGGGGTATGGAACGTTCGTGGACTACCCGTGGCATGACTACTGCCGAACGACTGGCGTACTACTCCCGACCCGACGGTGACTGCGTGCTCTACACCGGAACGCTGACCCCGACCGGATACGGCGCAATCTATGACTCCGAGCAGAGGCGAAGGCGGGCTGCTCATCGAGTCGCCTACGAGATTCACGTCGGTCCGATCCCGGACGGACTGTGCATCCTCCATGCCCGCGACTGCCCGAACCGGAACTGCGTGAACCCGGCTCACCTGCGACCTGGCACTCAGAAAGAGAACATGGCCGATCGGGAAGCCGTCGGTCATGGACGTGGCCGAGGCACTCCGCCACCCTGCTCGGTGGACGGCTGCGACCGAACCTCGCGCAACCACGACACCCTGCTGTGTGACCCGCACTACCGGCGACTCCGACGCAACGGGTCGGTCGGCAGCCCCGAGGTTCGTACCGGGGCGTACGCCAACCGCTGGGCCTGACACGTCAGTCCTCCGGATGCTTGTCCTCGTTCGGGCGCAGGGTGGGGTCACGGTCCTGCCCGCCCTCGGGCTCGATGTACTCCGGGTCCTGGGCTGGCTTGTCCGGTCCCGGGTGTACCGGGTCCGGGGTCGGGTTCGGGTCGCTCATCGGCGGATCGTCGGCATCAGCAGCAGCAGCGCGATCACGCCGAGTTCGATGACCACCAGCCACTGGAACACATCGTTACTCATCGGGGGGCTCCGGTTCGGGTTCGGGTTCTAGTTCGGGGATGACCGGCATGTCGCCGGGCATCGGCTCGCCGAACCCGGAGAACGCCTCGGTCGTCCAGTTCTGCACGGGCGTCTCGCTCATGGCGGCAGGCTACTCCCGAAGTTCCATGATGGAACCTGTCCTAGAGGGGCCTGTCGGGAGTATGGTCCGTGCCAGGAGCAGTACCCGCAGCGGCCTTGGCGCCCACGGTGATCGTTGTCTCGTCCCGTCACCAAGGAGTCCGCCGTGGACCTGAACCAGAACTTCACCAGCCTCGATGACGCCGCTCTGAGCGAGTACGCGGCCGAGGTTCTTGCCGCGTTCAACGAGATCGCGGCGCTTGATGCCCCGGACATCGAGCAGATCACCGAGGCCGAAGGTCTCGCCGACCACCTGGACGCGATCACCGCCGAGCAGGACAGCCGGGTCGCGGCCGAGGCCGAGCGCGTCGAGCGTGCCTCCGCGCTCCGCACCCGGTTCTCCACCGAGCCCGCCGAGGCCGACGAGGACGAAGGTGAGGACGAGGCCGCCGAGGAAGAGGCGCCCGCCGAGGAGGAAGCCGAGGCCGAGCCGGAGACCGAGGCGGTGGCATCCAGCAAGGTCGCCACCCTCGCCACCCGAGTCCGTCGCCCCGCCAAGCCCGCCCCCACCCGGACGCCGGTGATGATCACCGCTGCCGCCGACGTACCCGACTTCGCCACCGGTTCGAAGATGGAGGGCTGGGACTCGGTCGGGAAGGCGCTGGTCAACCGGATGCGCGGGTTCGGCACCCCCACCGGTGACGGCCTGACGGAGAACCTGCAGCACTACGGGGTCGCGTCGTTCCGGCTCGACTTCCCCGAGGACCTGACCATCGACCGGCACACCGACGAAATGGAGGTCCTGTACCACGCGATGGACGAGAAGCGGCTTCCGGAGAAGTCGCTGGTCGCGTCCGGTGGCTGGTGTGCCCCGTCGGAGACCCTGTACGACCTGTGTGCCGGTGAGACCACCGAGGGCATCTTGTCGGTGCCCGAGGTCAACGTGACCCGTGGCGGCATCAAGTTCACGTCAGGTCCCGACTTCTCCACGATCTACTCCAACGTGGGCTTCTGCCAGACCGAGGCGCAGGCCATCGCCGGTACCGCGAAGACCTGCTTCGAGGTGCCGTGCCCGTCGTTCACCGAGGTCCGGCTCGACGCCTGCGGGCTGTGCGTCAAGGCCCCGATCCTCACCAACGCCGCCTACCCGGAGTTGGTGCAGCGGTGGCTGTCCGGCTCGATGATCGCCCACCAGCACAAGATGAACGCGAAGGTGATCAACGCGATCGTCGCCGCCGCCGGTACCGCGAAGACGATCACCGCGCTCGGGTCGTCGGTCGCGGACACGGTCGACTCGCTGGCCCTGATCGCCGACGGGATCCGGTCGAAGTACCGGCTGTCCATGGCGGCGTCGATGGAGGTCGTGCTTCCGTTCTGGGCGAAGACCGCGATGCAGAACGACCTGGACAACCGCAACGGCTGCGGCGGCTCCACCGTCGAGTCGCTGTTCGCGTCGCGGAACCTGCACGTCTCCTACGTCTACGACTGGCAGGACACCCCGTTCCCGGCCGGTACCGCCCCCGCCGTCGCCTACCCGGCGACCGTGCAGGCGCTGATCTACCCGGCAGGCACCTTCATCAAGGGCACCTCCGACGTGATCAACCTCAACGCCGTCTACGACTCCGCCTCCCTGGTGCAGAACCTGTACACGGCGCTGTTCTACGAGCAGGGCATCCTGATCGCCAAGATGTG
>Ga0066905_100000479_pt1 | contig 11178 bp, 10 predicted proteins | sample PanSoiMetaPlot36_FD_67483 | JGI IMG/M metagenome (GOLD analysis project Ga0066905, IMG submission 67483) | Tropical forest soil microbial communities from Panama analyzed to predict greenhouse gas emissions - Panama Soil Plot 36 (version 2) | ecosystem: Environmental > Terrestrial > Soil >... | reverse complement strand
AAGGCAGGGCTGACCGCCCTCGGGCTGCGCTACTCCGCCCAGGAGGGCCACCAGCTCCCGCAGCTGAATGCCGTCTTCGTGCCCCCCGGCGTGGAGGATCTTCCGATTCGGAAGCGTCTCCTGACCGAGTTCGGCATCGAGATCGGCGGCGGGCTGGGGGACTTCAAGGGAAAGGTGTGGCGGATCGGGCTGATGGGTTACAACAGCAAGCCGTCGGCGGTGTACACCGTGCTCGCGGCGCTCGAGCAGTGCTTGCGCGGGGCGAGCGCGAAGGTGACAGCCGGCGCGGGCGTGGCCGCGGCGGAGGAGTTGTACGGCGCGGGCTGAGTCACTTCATTCCTGCCACCCGCGACCGAGGACTACTTGACCCCGTGCATCCACCTCTTGATGAGCGGTGAAAGAACGAGAAGCAGTACTCCGGACCCGATGGCAAACAGACCGACCTGATTGAAGACGATCATCGCCTGATCCAGCGATTGCTCCTTGGTGGCGTTCTCATCGACCGCTGTCAAATTCGAAATCTGCTTCCCAGCCTGGTGGGCAATCGACGACGACAGGAACCAGAATCCCATCATGAACGCGACGATCTGGGCGGGCGCCAGTTTGGTCACAAGGGACAGTCCCACAGGGGACAGGGCCAATTCGCCGAGCGTGTGGAGCAGGTAGAGCAGGATCAGAAACAGCGCGGGGATCATCGCCTCGTGAGCTAGCGGCACTCCGAGATTCAAGACCAGGAAGCCGGCGCCCAGTAGGAAGAGCGCGACCGCGAACTTGATTGGCGCGGGGGGTTCGAGGTTCTTCTTGGCTAGGTAGGTCCACATCACCGAGAAGACCGGCGCGAAGATCATGATGAACAGAGCGTTCACCGCCTGGAAATTACTGGTCTTCAGGGTGAGCCCGAGGAACGTCTTGTTCACGTTGTTGTCGGTGAAGATGTTCAATGCACTCCCGGCGAGCTCAAAGAATGTCCAGAACACCGCGGTGAAGAAAAGGAGAATCGTAATCACCCAGAGCCGCTGTCGCTCGATCACGGGGAACTGGAACGAGAGCCAGAGGATATACCCGATCGCGGCCAGACCAACCGCCCCCAACAAGTAATCCATGACGTCGTTCTGGTAGATGAGCAAACAGACAACCGGCAGGGCGACGAACGTGCCCGCGTAGATCAGCGGTTCCACCGGCAGCCGCGGCGCGCCATTCGTTTGCGCCTGCGGGGGAGGTTCGGCCTTGTCTTCGAGCAATCCGAGCCGCGTCGTCACCAGGAAGATCGCCAATCCCGTCACCATTCCCAGACCGGCGAGCAGAAACCCATATCCCCACCCCTCGATTTCGCCGACCGTCCCACACGTCAGCGGCGTCAGAAAGGCGCCGATGTTGATCCCCATGTAGAAGATCGTGAACGCCCCGTCGCGTCGCGGGTCGCCTTGCTTGTAGAACCGGCCGATCAATGACGAGATATTCGGTTTGAAGAAGCCATTTCCCAGGACGAGGAGGCCCAGGCCGACGTACATCAGGATCTTGTTGTTCTGTGACCCGTCGCCGCTGCGGTCGTAACTCAGGAACAACGCAAACTGTCCGCAGGCCATTAAAATGGCCCCCCACACGATGGCCTTGCGGAACCCGAGAATCTTGTCGGCCAGATACCCGCCGGCGAGCGGCGTCAGGTAGACGAGCGCCCCGTACGCCCCGTAGATCCCGTAACCCATCGTCTTCTCGAACCCGAAGCCCCCCTCGATCGCGGTCCTTGTCAGGTACAGGATTAGCAGGGCGCGCATGCCGTAGTAGCTGAAGCGCTCCCACAACTCCACCATGAATAAGTAAAAGAGCGCTTTCGGGTGCTGTCGGCGATTCGTGAAGATGACGAAAGCGACCCAGAGCGCGACCGCCACCCATGCGATCAGCATGATTTGATATTCTTCGCGCATGCGAGTCAGTCCTGCTTGCGAGATTCGACGACAATTGCCTTAATGACAGGCAAGGTCATGGGAGGGTCAGAATACCATCCGCGACTCGCACGTCAAAGCGGAATCGACTGCCCGAGCACGCGCCCGAACTGACGATCGGCGAGGGCCACTGAGTCCACATTGCACCCGCCGACCAGGCATCCTATACTCCCTTCCGTTCCCCACCCGCCGACCTGTACACTTCGAGACCTCTCCCCATGAAGTTCGTCCCGATCCTATTCGCCCTCGCGATCGTCTTGCCCGCCGTAGCCGCCGAGCCCGACTGGCCCCAGTTCCGCGGACCGAAGCGCGACGGCATCTCTTCCGACAAGGACCTCCTCCCGTCCTGGCCGACTGACGGCCCGCCGCTCGCCTGGAAGGCCGAAGGCGTGGGCGAGGGGTTCTCGAGTGTCGCCGTCGTCGGCGACATGGTGCTGACAATGGGCGACATCGACAACGTCTGCTACGTGTTCGCGGTCAGCCGCAAGAACGGGGACAACCTGTGGAAGGCCAAGGTCGGTCGCGGCGGTGGCGGGGGTGGGTACCCGGGCCCGCGGTGCACGCCGACCGTGGACGGTGATAGCGTCTTCGCCCTCGGCCAACACGGGGAGTTCGTCTGCGTCGGCCTCGCCGACGGCAAGCAGAAATGGCGCGTGGACCTCGTCAAGGACTTCAAGGGATCCTCCGGCGGCTGGCAGTACTCCGAGTCGCCCCTGGTGGACGGCGACAAGGTCGTCTGCACCCCCGGCGGCCGCGAGGCGACCATGCTCGCCCTCAACAAGAAGACCGGCAAGCCCGCGTGGAAAGGCTTCACCCCGGACGGCGAATCGGCCGGCTACTCGTCCATCATGATCAGCAAGGCCGGCGGGACGAAGCAGTACGTCACGCTCACCTCGAAGGGGGTCGTCAGCTTTTCGGCCGACACCGGCAGCTTCCTCTGGCGCTACGGAACGACGGACAAGCGGTTCGCCGGCAATATCGCCAACATCCCGACGGTCGTTCTTCTGGATGACCCAGACCTGATCTTCGCTGCCGCGGGCTACGGCCGTGGAGCCGGCCTATGCCGGGTGTCGTCGGCCGGGGGGAAGTTCGATGTCAAGGAGGTCTACTGGGCCGACAAGCTGACCAACAAGCATGGCGGAGTCATTCGACTCGGCGACTACCTGTACGGCGACCACGACGATCAGGGCAAGCTCTGGTGCGCCGAGGCCAAGTCCGGGAAGGTCCAGTGGATGCGCAAGGATAGCACGAAGGGGGGCGGGTCCGCGTCGCTGTGCTACGCCGACGGCATGTTCTACGTCCGCTATCAGAACGGGTACGTCAGTCTCGTGGAGGCCGACCCCACGGCTTACAAGCCAGTGAGCACGTTCAAAGTCCCGAACGGGACGGGCAACTGCTGGGCCCACCCCGTTGTCGTCGGTCGGAAGTTCTACGTCCGCGAAAAGGACGCGATCTGGTGTTACGACGTAGCCGCCCGGTGACCGGCGTACTTTAGCCCCCGCCCCCGGGCCCGGTGACCACCGAGTGCTGCTCCATGTCCGTCTGCATCCAGGCGATCCGCCAGTCGCGCGCCGGCAACTTGCCGAGAGAAATCGAACCGTCGTCCGGTGCGTTGACCCCCTTGGCCCGGAGATCGGCCAGCTTTCGAACCAGGTCCACGTCCGTGCAAATCACGCCGATCAGGCATCGCGTGTAGTACACCGAATTGGGGAAATGCAGCTCGGCCGGAACGGTCACGGTCACAGCCTCGGGAGTCACCTTGATGAACACCGGGTCCGTCGGGGTCATGGTCGGCTGGACCATGCGGTTGGGGGCCGCCGGGTTCATCCTCGGGGCCGCCCACAGCTCCTTGAGCCGCGCCTGTTTGTCCGACGGGAGCGGCGAGTTCTGAGTGTCGCGGCGGAAGAAGCCGAGCGCCGCCAGGTCGTCGAACGGGTCCACCGCCTTCGCCGACGACGCCGCCCGGCGATCGGCCGGGAGCATTTCCGCGGCCAGCGGCGCCCGTGTCATCGCACCACCCACGAAAAGCGACATCTTCATCATTTGCAGCTGGATCGGCTCGCGGTGCGCCAGCGGGGTGGTCAAGAGATGCGCCAGCGCCGGCCGGCCGCTCGACAGGTGCTCCATCCAGTCGGCGGCGAACCGGCTCGCCTCCAGCTCCAACTCTGCGGTCAGGCGGCCGTACTGGGACGCTTGCTGGGTCGTGACCAGGATGTGGGGGCCCGGCTGCGCGGGGATCCGCCACATTTGCTTGCCCCCCTTCCGGGACTCGCTGGCGAGGAGCCGGACGGTCACCTCGTAGATCCCCTCCGCGCACCGGAGCTTGTAGATGTGCATGGCCTGGAACCCTTCCTGGGTCTGGCTCATGTCTTTCACTCCGACATGCTCGTACTCCACTTCCGGTGCGTTCCGCTGGAACAGGCGGACGAGATCGTGATTCTTGTACGTCCCATACCCGGCGGGGTTGTAGGTGACCTCGAACGCCTCGGGGCTGTTCGGATCGACGCGCGGCGTCACCCGTTCCTCGGGCGGCAGCAAGGACAGAAACGCGTGGTGCGGTTTCTCGTTCTTCAGGTCGTCAAGGAACCTGTCAATGAACCGGGCCGATTCTCGTTCCAGGACCAACTGGTTCGCGTACAGGTAGGCCCAGAACCCGGCGCCGCCGAGGACGCACACCCACCACGCGACCGACGCCAGCTTCAGACCGGTCTTGGTCCCTTCCGCGTTGCGAATGTGCGCCCGTCCGATGACCGCGAGAATCACTCCCACAATCGGCAGGATGAGAAGTTCCTCCGAGAGGATGGCGCGCCGTGAGATGACGGCATAGATCGCCACCGCCGTGAGGATCACCGCGAATAGCCCGGCGACGACGACGGCGGCCACCGCGTACCCGGACACTGGCTGGTAGCCCGGGTCCGACGGCCGCTGGGCGGACGGGATCGGTGTCAGTTCGGCCACGGCTCACCCTCGCGTGTCGATTCGATCGCCCCATTACTCGTCGGCCGCGGCCTCCGGGGCCGGCAGCTGCTGTTCCCGCTCCCGCACCTCGCCGGACGTGTCCAGGTAGATCCGATCCTCCAGAATCTCCTGGAGCACGATCTGCATGCGGTCGTTGCCCCGGACGTCCACGAGCGGCTTGGCCCCCGTATTCAGGGCCACCATTCGCTTTTGAACCAGCGTGGACAGCTTGAATCGGCCCCCCACCTTGTTCACGATCTCTTCTTCCTTCAGTTCCTCGAACACCGCTGGCCTCCCTCCGTTGAGACCGGGTCGAACTGTCGGCGGATTAGCTCACAAAGCTCCGCCGCCGCCCGGTCCATATCGTCATTCAATAAGCGGTAGTCAAACTCGTTTGCCCGGGCCAGCTCCACGCGGGCGGTTTGCACCCGCCGCCGGATCGCTTCCTCGGTCTCAGTCCCCCGGGCCCTCAGCCGCGCCTCGTATGCCCCCTCGGGGGTCACCAAGAAGACGGACACCGCGTCCGGGCAGGTTCGCCGGAGCTGCTCGGCGCCCTGGACGTCCACGTCCAGAATCACACCGATCCCGCGAGCTCGGAACGGCCCAACTTCATCCCGGGGGGTCCCGTAAAGGTCGACTTCGTGGACCCGCGCCCATTCCAGGAACTCGCCCGCCTCGATCGCCGACTCGAATCGCTCCCGGGTCCAGAAGTGGTAGTGCGTACCGTCCACTTCGCCCGGCCGGGGGGCACGCGTCGTCGCCGACACCGAGTGCCGCAAACGCGGGCCGAACACGCCCAGGGCCCGGCGAATGAGCGTCGACTTCCCGCTCCCCGCCGGGCCGGAGACGATGATCAGGGGGCCTAGGGTCATTTCGATCCGGGGCGGACTTTGGTTCGTCACTCAACGTTCTGCACCAGCTCGCGGACTTTCTCCAGGGCCGCCTTGATCTCAACCACGTGTCGGGACACCGCCACGTCCCCGGCCTTGGACCCGATCGTGTTTGCCTCGCGACCCATTTCCTGGACCAGAAACTCCAGCTTCCGCCCTGGGCCATCGTCCTCCCGGCTGACCACCGTCTCGAACTGGTCCAGGTGGCTGGCCAGTCGCGTCACCTCCTCGGCCACGTCCGAGCGCTCGGCGAAGATCGCCACTTCCCGGACCAGGTCCTCCGGACGAACCTGGACGTCGTGTTCGGCCAGGGCCTGGGCGACCCGATCCCGGAGCCGCTGCCGGTACCCTTCGAGGACCGTCGGGGTCAGGGCCCGGATCTTGTCGAGATGTCCCGTGATCGACTTCCGGTAGCCGAGGAGCTCGTCGGCCATGGCTCGGCCTTCCTGCTGGCGCATGGCTTGAAGTTTCTCCAGGGCCGCCTCGAGCGTTCGATCGACGGTCGCGAACTCCTCCTCGGGGGGCCGCCCGGACACCCCTCCGGGTTCCGGCGCCACGCCCGGCAATGCCAGCACTTGCGACAGGATCGCCGGGGCGTAGGCTTGCCAGCCCTCTTGCTCGCAGACGGCCTTGACCTGTTGCAGATAGCTCCTCAGGGCCACGGGGTTGATGGCGAAGTCGGTCCCGCGAAATTGCCGGTCGCAGCGGACGTGGATGGTCACAGTCCCCCGCCGGATGTACCTCCGCACCGTCTTTTCCAGCTCGGGCTCGAGCATCGGGTACGGGTCGGACCCGCGGACGGACACTTTCAGGTACCGGTTGTTGACCGTGCGAACCTCGACCGACAGCGTGAGGTCGTCACCCTGGTGGCGGGCTTCGCCGAAGCCGGTCATGCTAAGCAGCACCTGGGCCAGCCTCCGGCGCGATCAACGAGTGGAGAAAGTGCCGGCTTCTCGGGTGTTCCGTGCCCCGTCCCACTTTGCCACCTTCACGTGGATCATGATGAGCAGGACCCAGATGCCGGCCATGGTAATGGTGATGCGCGTGAACGTGTCCCCCGCCTTGGATCCGAACGGGCTGGATCCGCCGGCCCCGCCGAACGCCCCGATCAGCCCGCCCCCCTTGCCGCGCTGGATCAGGATCGTCAGGACCAGCAACAGCCCCAGCAAGACGATGATGATGTTGAGCAGGTGGGACCAGAAACTCACGGTCACGGTCGAACTCCGGCAAAACGGGGCCGCGGCGCCCGCGCGTCCGTGCGGGTGCCGGAAGTTGGAAGTATACGCGACGGACGCCGGGCGGGCTACCCGCAACGACCTTCCGACGCCGTCTCAGACACGAGACTAGAGACACGAGACACCAGATCGGCGTTTTCTCGTGTCTCGTGTCTCTTGTCTCGTGTCTTGTGGCGAACGCGGCCGGCCGGAGAGTCTCACCACTTCGCTGCCAGCGCCTTCGGCTTCTCGGCGAACATCGGCACGTCGCGGGTAGAAGAGTAGACCTGGAACATATTGGCGAAGTCGTCCTTCAGCCGGCAGAACGCCATCCGGCTCCCCTTGGCCCGCAGCCAGATGCGCAGCTCGGCGAACATTTCGGCCGCCTGGCTCGACATCCGCTTGACATTCTTCATGTCGATCAGGACGCGCTGGTTCTGGGTCGCCAGGTTCTCGTGCAACTCGTGCTTGATCTGGGCGATCTCGGAGTCCTCGACCAGGTACACGTCGTTGATTCGGGCGACCGAAATGCCCCCCTCCCGGGAGATGCGCAGCCGCCCCTTCACGACGCCCCGCTGAGCGTTGAGCCCGTCCAGGATCGCGGCCGCGGCCGACGCCGCCTCTTCATATTCCTCTGAGTGGAACTGCGATTCGATCTGCTCCGGACCGCGCCGGTCGAACTCTCGCTTGCGCTCCGTGTTCTGGTCCAGGCAGCTGAGGGCCCACTCCTCCAGGTCCCGCTGCGACAGGGCCTTCTCGCGGTATTGCACCATGAACTTGAGGGGCCCGACCTCCAGCACATCGCGGGAGTGTAACGGCCACTCGCTCCCCGGCTCCAGCATCTCCCCGTTGACAAACGTCGGGTGCCCGCTGGCCAGGTCGCTCACGAACACCTTCCGCCCGCGGGTCACCAGGGCGCAATGCTGCTCGCCGATGTCGTCGTGGACCGCCCGGAGCTGGCACAACTCGCCCGACCCGATCAGGAACAGGTCGATCTCCACCGGGATCGGCATTCCCTGTTTCTTGCCCTTGGCGACGATCAAATAGAACTTCATTGGAGTCGGCCCCCGGAAGAGGCGGGGAGGTATCGACTGCGAGTCGGCAGGGCTGCCCGACGTTGGTGTGGTCGTTAGATGCTATCTCAATGAGGTGATGGACGCAAGAACATTTGGGGGTGCGCCGGTCGGCGATCTTGGAACCTCAATCTGACTGTCAGCCGCTTCCGTGCCGGGATGGCTCGAATCGCCCGTTGCAGGGTCGGGCCGGGCCGGCTAAGGTGAGTGGGAAGTAGAAGCTGGGCCGCCGGCCCCGTCTTGTTCGCGGTGGAAGAATGGCAACCCCCGACGCCGCCGGCCTCGCCCAATTGGCCCGGCGCCTTGACCTCGTCTCCGACGACCAACTCAACGAAGCTTGGGACGAGCTCGGCACACGGACCGGCCTGGCCGAGCCGCTGCTGCGCGTCCTGGAGCGCAAGGGCTACCTCACCCCCTGGCAAGGCTCCAAGCTCATCAAGGGCGACACCGACGGCTTCTTCCTTGGCGGCTACCGCGTCCTGTACCGGATCGCGGCCGGCACGTTCGGCCGCGTCTACCGGGCCGACAACCCGCGCTCCGGCGAGGTCGTCGCCATCAAGGTCCTCCGCCGCCGGTGGTCCGAGGACCCGAGGAAGATCGAGCTGTTCGAGCGCGAGGGCAAGGTCGGGATGGCGATGCAGCACGCGAACATCGTGCGCATCATCGCCGTCAGCCGCGACCCCAAGTCGGGCCAGTACTTCATCGTCATGGAGTTCGTCGAGGGGGGTAACCTCCGCGACTTCCTGGCCATCCGCAAGAAGCTCGAGCCGCTAGAGGCGCTCCGACTCCTCGAAGAAACGGCCAGCGGGCTGGCCTACGCCCTGAGCATGGGCCTGACGCACCGCGACTTGAAGCCGACCAACATTCTGATTTCTTCGACCAAGACAGCCAAGCTGGTGGACTTCGGGCTGGCCGAGCTGGCTGGGGGGGCCCGCGAGGAAGGCGAGGAGATCGACCGGACCGTGGACTACGCCGGCCTGGAGAAGGCTACCAACGTCCGGGCCGGCGACCCGCGGAGCGACATCTACTTCCTCGGCACTGTCTTCCACGAGATGCTCACCGGTCGCCCGCTGTTGTCCGTCACTCGCGAGGCCCGGGCCCGCATGCATCGGCAGCGGTTCGAGGTCGGCAGCAACATCCACCGCGACGACCCCGATCTGACCCCCCCGCTCTACGCCCTGCTCTCCCGCATGGTGGCCTTCGAACCTACCGAGCGGTTCCAGACCTACGACCAGCTGCACGAGTCGATTCAACAAGTGCGCGCCGAGGTCCAGAGTGGGTTTCGGGCCGGCGCCGGCGGGACCAAGACGGTGTTCGTCGTTGAGCAGCACACTAAGCTGCAGGACACGTTCCGGGAAAAGCTCAAGGAGCTCGGCTACCGGGTGCTCATCTCGATCCACCCGAGCCAGGCCGTTTCCCGGTTCCAGCAAAACCCGTTCAACGCGCTGATCATGGACTGCCGCACGGCCGATCGCGAGGGGCTGGAAGCGTACCAGAAGGTCATGCGCGAGTCGGAAATGAAGCGCCTCGACTGTGCCGGCATCCTCATGCTCGCCGACGACCAGTCGCACTGGTCGGAGATGGTGGACTACTTCCCCAAGTCCGCGTTACTCGTGGGCCGGCCGACCATGCGGCAGGTCATCGACAAGTTGAAGGAGTTCGTGCCGACGGAAAAGCCGCAAGCCGACGGGGCGAAGGCGGTGTAGAGTTTACGTTTCGCGCCTTTGTCCCGGCACCGCCCTCCCCAGCTTCGCCAGCATCATCTTCATGTCCTCCCAGACTTCTTTCTTGTTCTGAGGGCTGCGCCCCTCGAGCAACGAGGCCGGGTGGAACGTGCACAGGACCGGGACGTCGCGATAGGAGTACCACTTCCCGCGCATCTTGGTGATGCCGACCTTGGTACCGAGAAGGTTCTGCGCCGCTACGCCCCCCCAGCAGACGATCACCTTCGGCCGCACCAGCTCCAGGGTCCTGTCCAGGAATTCGCGGCAGTTGTCGGCCTCGGCCGGCTTGGGTTGACGATTCCCCGGTGGCCGGCAGCGGAGGATGTTGCAGATGTAGACGTCCTGCCGCCGGAAGCCGCACGCGGCGATGATCTTGTTGAGCAATTGCCCCGCAATGCCGACGAACGGCTCCCCCTGTCGATCTTCATCGCTCCCTGGGGCCTCGCCGACGAAGCACGCCTCGGCGTCGATCGGCCCGACTCCGAAGACGGTCTGCGTCCGCGTGGCCACCAGCTCCGGGCACCGATCGCACCGGCTGACACGCTCGGCGAGGAGGTTGAGCTCGATGAGTCGTTGAGCGGGCGAGTCGGCGTCAGTTACCGATGGTGCCTCGGCATGCGCGACTTCCGCGGGCAAGGCGATCGTTGCGGGCGGCGCGCCCGCCTTCGGCGCCCATTCCACGCCGGCGGCCGACAGGCTTGCCAGGCGTGCTTGCAGTTGACGCGTTAGATCAGCGTCAGTCATGGCGTCCTTCGGTCTGTACCCCGAAGGGGTTGCATATCAGAGCCGGGGGTCGCGACGAAGGAGCGCACCCCCGGGCACTGTCTTCCAATGTCTTCCAACCCCAACGGGGTTGTATAGCGATCTCGGTGACCCAGAGACGCTATCGAACCCCTTCGGGGTACGTCGACCTTTGGGGGCGACCGGTACTGGGGGTGCGCTGCGCGACCTCCGGCTTTGATATCCGACCCCTTCGGGGTAGAAGACGTAGAAGACAGAGACGCCCGCCTCACCGACCCCGGATGTCGTGGTATTCCAGCGGAAACTCGTAGTCCTTTCGCAGGGGGTGCCCCACCCAGTCCTCGGCCAGCAAGATCCGCCGCAGGTCCGGGTGACCGGTGAACATCACCCCGCACAGGTCGAACGTCTCGCGCTCGTGCCAGTCGGCCGTGGCCCACACGCCGGTCACTGATGGCACCTCCGGCAGTTGGCCGGCCACGCCGTCCTTCCAGCGCGGCAGGATCAGCTTCAGCACGAAGCGGTGCTTGTGGGCGAAGCTCGACAGGTGGTAGACCACTTCGAGGTGCGGCTCGAACCCGGCCTTGGCCACCTTCTTCGAGTCGGTCTCGAGGTAATCGATGCCGGAGATGCAGTTC